>Ga0209131_1000053_pt1 | contig 97852 bp, 101 predicted proteins | sample GraSoi_2013_40cm_FD_185826 | JGI IMG/M metagenome (GOLD analysis project Ga0209131, IMG submission 185826) | Grasslands soil microbial communities from the Angelo Coastal Reserve, California, USA - Sample 9_17_2013_40cm (SPAdes) (version 2) | ecosystem: Environmental > Terrestrial > Soil >... | reverse complement strand
CGAGGGTTACGAGACCGGCCTGCTCGCTTTCATGGCTGTCGGGGGAACGGCGCTGACGGCGCCGCTGCTCGTCGCGTTGTTCATCTACGCGTTCCGATCATCGCGGCTTTGGGCGGAAGCAGATCTCGCGTAGGCCACCGCCGCAACAAAAAAAACCAGACTGAGGACGATCTCGCCGCCGGCAAGGATCTGGGACAGGCCGCGCTCGCTCCAGGCGCGGGTCGCGCCCTCGGCGAAGTAGGTGAGGATCAGCAGGCTCGACCATTGGAAGGTGTAGCGCCGGCCGCGCAGGATGCCGGGAAGCGGCAGGAGCAGAGGCAGGGCCTTCAGCGCGATCAGCGAGCCGCCCGGGCGCAACGGCGCGAGCCACAGCTCCCAGCCCAGGCAGAGGAGGATCAGCGCGAGGAGCGCGCCGCCAGCCACGCGTCGCAACAGGCGGTGCACGCCATGGGCCGGGTCGAGTTTCTCCTGCAGAAAATTATTTCTGTAAAAGCTTCATGGCGATCTCCGCCAGACGCTTGCCCTGCGCGACGCACAGCGCGCGCTCGTCGTCGGTGATCGGAAGATCGTCGCCGATGCCGGCGAAGTGGCTCGCGCCATAAGGCGTGCCGCCGGCGCGGGTGGCGTTGAGCGCGCCTTCGGTATAGGGCGTGCCGACGATCAGCATGCCGTGGTGCATGAGCGGCAGCATCATCGACAGCAGCGTGGTCTCCTGACCGCCGTGGAGGCTCGCGGTGGAGGTGAACACGCACGCGGGCTTTCCGGCGAGCGCGCCGCGCTGCCAGAGAAGCGAAGTGCCGTCCAGGAAATGCTTGAGCGGCGCCGCCATGTTGCCGAAGCGCGTCGGGCTGCCGAGCGCGAGTCCCGCGCATTCCTCGAGGTCCCCGAGCTCGGCGTAGGGCGGCCCCGATTCGGGTATCTGCGGCGAGGAAATGCCGATGGATGCGGACACGCGGGGAACGGTGCGCACGCGCGCCACGGCGCCGGGCACGCGCTCGATCCCGTCGGCGATGAGCTCGGCCATGCGGCGCACCGAGCCGCCGACGCTGTAGTAAAGGACGAGTATCTCCGTCATCGTAATGGGTAAAGAACGAGAAGATCGGCCACGCTGTATCATAAGAGGAATAATGATCAAGAACGCGTGGCGCTATCTCGCCGCCTTCGCCGTCGCCCTGCCGCGCCGCCTTTTCGAGGACCGACTCACGCAGGCCGCGGGGAGCCTGACCTACACGACGCTGCTCTCGATCGTGCCGCTGCTCGCCGTGGCGCTCGCGCTCTCGACCGCGTTTCCCGCCTTCGACAGGGTGATGGACGCGCTGCGGGAATACCTGAACAAGAATTTTCTCCCCGAAGCGCGCGGGATCCACCTGGCGGTGGGGCAGCTCAACAGCTTCGCCGCGGGCGCCCGCAAGCTGACCGGCGTCGGCCTCGCCGCGCTCGGCGTCACCGCGGTGATGCTGATGCTGAGCATCGACGACATCGTGAACCGCATCTTCCGCGTCGAGCGCAAGCGTTCCCTCGGCGCGCGCATCGCGATGTACTGGGCGGTGCTCACGCTCGGCCCGCTCCTCATCGGCGCGGGAATCTCGATGACTTCCGCGCTCGCCGCCAGCTCGTTCGGTGTGCTGAAGCTCGACGAGATGGCGCAGGCGCTGCTGCGCTTCGTGCCGTTCCTGCTCACGTGGGCGGCGCTCACCACGCTCTACATCCTCGTGCCGAACCGCCGTGTGAAGCTGGGGTCCGCGCTTGCCGGCGGCCTGCTCGCCGGGATCGCGTTCGAGCTCGCGAAGCGCAGCTTCGCGGGCTTCGTGAGCGGCTTCCCGACCTACACGCTCATCTATGGCGCCTTCGCCGGCCTGCTCATCTTTCTCATCTGGATCTACGTTTCCTGGCTGGTGGTGCTCGTCGGCGCCACCTTCACGGCGACGCTCGTCGAGCCCGCGGCGACGCAAAGGAGAATCTAGGAATGCTGAAGATCCCGCGCGACGAGCGCCTGATCGTCGCCCTCGACGTGCCGAGCGCGGCCGAGGCGCGCGCGCTCGTCGAGAAGCTCGGCGGCGCGGCCTGCTTCTACAAGGTGGGCCTGGAGCTCTTCTCGGCGCCGGGCTACTTCGAGCTCATCGACTGGCTGGTCGCGCGCGGCAACAAGGTATTCGCCGACCTGAAGCTCTACGACATCCCGGAGACGGTGAGCCGGGCCGTCGCCAACCTGCGCGCGAGCGGCGCGAACTTCGTGACCGTGCACGGCCATCGCTCCGTCATGGAGGCCGCGGAGCGGGAAAAAGGCCCGATGAAGGTCCTCGCCGTCACCGTCCTCACCAGCTTCGACCAGCGCGACCTCGACGAGATGGGCGCGACCAGGACGCTCGAGCAGCTCGTGCTCGCCCGCGCCCGCGGCGCCGCCGAGACCGGCTGCGACGGCGTGATCGCGTCGGGGCTCGAAGCGGCGCGGCTGAAGGCCGAGTTCCGCGACCGGCTGCTCGTGGTCACGCCGGGAATCCGCCCGGCGGTGAGCCGGCCGGCGGACGACCAGAAGCGCACGGTGGATGTCGCGCAGGCGTTCGGCAACGGCGCGGACTACATAGTCGTCGGCAGGCCGATCAGATCCGCAAGCGATCCGCGCGCCGCTGCGCTTGCCATCCAGCAGACGATTTCGACGGTTTTTACTTCCTAATCCTTGCCTTCTTTCCCGGAGACAAGAGATTCCAGAACCCTGGCGAGATGCTCGGGCTTCGGCAGCAGCACCCCGTAGAAGAGCTGCGCCTCGCCGCGCTTGACCTCGACGGTCGGGAAGTTCTCGATCTCGCGCTCGCCCACCTCCCCGGCGTCGTCCTCGACGTCGAGCCAGGCGAACCGGGCCTGCGGAAAGCGCCCGGCGAGGGCGAGGAACCCCGGCCGGTATTCGCGGCACACGTCGCACCATTCGGCGCACAGGCAGGTTACGGTGAATTCGCGGCCGTCCATACCTCCGATTAGACTTCGAAAATGACCGATCTGCTGCATGCGTTCGCCGGCATCGTCGGCCTGCTCGCGCTCGCGTGGGCAGCGAGCGAGAACCGGCGGGCCGTGCCCTGGCGCGCGGTCGCCGGCGGTCTCGCCTTGCAAGTCGTTCTAGCGTTTCTTTTTCTACGGGTGGAATTTTTAAAGAATGCTTTCCTGAAGCTGAACGACGCGCTTCTCGTCCTCGAGAAGGCCACCCAGGCGGGCACCAGCCTGGTGTTCGGCTTTCTCGGCGGCGGGCCGGCGCCGTTCGCCGTCACCGATCAGAACGCGACGTTCGTCCTCGCGTTCCGGGCGCTGCCGATCGTGCTGGTGATCAGCGCGCTCTCGGCGCTCCTCTTCCACTGGCGCGTGCTGCCGGCGATCGTTCGCGGCCTGTCGTTCCTGCTGGAGAAGCTGATGGGCGTGGGCGGGGCCGTGGGACTGTCCACCGCCGCGAACGTGTTCGTGGGCATGGTCGAGGCGCCGCTCTTCATCCGGCCATATCTCGCGAAGGTGTCGCGGGGCGAGCTCTTCGCGATCATGGCCGGCGGAATGGCGTCCATCGCCGGAACGGTGCTCTTTCTGTACGGTGCGATCCTGCGGCCGGCGCTGCCGGACGCGGTGGCGCACCTGCTCATCGCCTCGATCCTCTCGGCGCCCGCGGCGCTGGTGATCGCATTCATGATGGTGCCGCCGCAAGGCGCGGCCACCGGCGGGAGCATCGAGCTGAAAGACGAAGCGAGCGGAAGCATGGACGCGCTCACCCGCGGCACGCTGGACGGCGCGCAGCTCCTGCTCAACATCGTCGCCATGCTGGTGGTCTTCGTCGCGCTGGTGTCGCTCGTGAACCTGAGCCTGGAATGGGTGCCGCACGGCGCCGGGGCGCCGTATACGCTGCAGGGCATGCTCGGCTGGGCGCTCGCGCCGCTCGCCTGGCTCGCCGGGATCTCGTGGGACGAGGCGCGCCAGGCCGGCGCGCTGCTCGGCACTAAGACCGTCCTCAACGAGCTGGTCGCCTACCTGGAGCTTTCGAGGATGACGGAATTGTCGCCGCGCAGCCGGCTGCTCCTCACATACGCGCTCTGCGGATTTGCGAACTTCGGCAGCCTCGGGATCATGATCGGCGGCCTGGGCACCATGTGTCCCGAGCGGCGCGGCGAAATCGTGGCGCTGGGGCTGAAGTCGATAGTTGCTGGAACATTAGCCACTTGCCTTACTGCGGCGAGCGTCGGCCTGATTTTGTAGCTGAGTTTGTAGTTCGTCTACTACACCAGTATCACGCTTTTTGGGATATCCGGGGCCACCCCCGCCCTCTAGCATCGATTCGCCATGAAACCCGACGTGCTGGAAAAGCTTTCCGATTCACGCGACTTCTACACGCTCGTCAAGGGCGTGCTCTCGCTGTGCGAGCCCTTCGGGCCGGTGCACGCTTTCAGGCTGATTCACAACCGCGGCGCTTCGCGTGTCGCCTGCTTCATCGAGCTTGAATCGCCCAAGCAGCAGCCGGCGCTTGCGCGCGCGCTCGGCACCCGCACGCTGAACGGCGGCGTGTGCCTCGATGTTCCGGTTCGCAGGGATTTCGCGAGCGTTGGCAAGGTCGTCGCGCTGGCATCGCCAGCGAGCGGCGTCGAGCCGCGCCTGCCGCCGCAACCCGCGGGGCGCGCAGCGAATACCGCCTCTAATACCCAGGCGAGCGCCTGATAGAGACAGTTCCCCCCTTGCATACGCGCCTCCCTCCCTTCGTGCGTATGTAGGCATCCGACCCCGGTCCCCCTACCGGGGTCTTTTTTTATGGACCTGCCTTTTTTATGGACCTGTCTCGCGACCGCCCAGCTCCCAGCGTTCTGTTCATAGCGCCGGAATGCGCGCCCCTCACGAAGACGGGCGGCCTTGGCGACGTCTGCGGCGCGCTGCCCGCGGCGTTGCGGCGGCTCGGCGTCGACGTAAGGGTGCTGATGCCGGGCTACCCGGACGTGCTCGCCGGCACCACCGGCGTCGAGCTGGCGAAGGTGTCGCTCCTCGGTGTCGAGGGGCGCCTTCTGGGCGCGCGGATGGCCGGCGCGGCCGAGGGTGTTCCGCTGCTCGTGCTGGATTGCCCGTCCCTCTATGCGAGGAGCGGCGGGCCGTATCAGTCGGCGGCGGGCGAGGACTGGCCCGACAACCCGCTGCGCTTCGCCCTGCTTTCGAAGGTGGCCGCGGTGCTGGGCAGCGAGCGCACGCCGCTGCGCTGGCGGCCCGAGGTCGCGCATTGCCACGATTGGCCGGCCGCCCTTGCCGCGGCTTATCTACGGCGCGAGCGCTCGCGCCATGCGGCCTGCCTGCTCACGATCCACAACCTCTCGTTCCAGGGCAACTTCGACCGCGGCCTGATGCCCGCGCTGCGCCTGCCCGACGAGCTTTTCACCATGGAAGGCCTGGAGTTCCACGGCCGCCTGTCGTTCCTCAAGGCGGGCATCGTCTACGCCGATGCCATCAACACCGTCAGTCCCTCGTACGCGCGCGAGATCCAGACGGCGGAATTCGGCTGCGGCATGGAGGGACTGCTGCGCTCGAGGCACGAGGTGCTGAGCGGCATTCTCAACGGCATCGATACCGCGACCTGGAATCCGGCGGCGGATCCGCACATCGCCCAGCGCTACGACGCATCCAGCCTGACCTTGAAGGCAGGCAATAAGGAGGCGCTGCAGCGGCGCATGGGGCTGGCGGTCGATCCCGCGCTGCCGCTGCTCGGCATGGTCGGGCGCCTCACGCAGCAGAAGGGCATCGACCTCGTGCTCGGCGCGGCGCAGGCGCTGGCATCGCTCGGCCAGCTGGCGATCCTCGGCTCGGGCCAGCGCGAGTACGAGAACGCGCTGCGGCTGCTTGCGCTGCGCTATCCGGGAAGGATCGCCGTGCAGGTCGGCTTCGACGAAGGCCTGGCCCACCTCATCGAGGCGGGCGCCGATCTCTTCCTGATGCCCTCGCGCTTCGAGCCCTGCGGCCTGAATCAGATGTACAGCCAGCGCTACGGCACTCCGCCCATCGCGCGCGCCACCGGCGGCCTCGCGGACACGATCGAAGACGGGTCGACGGGATTCCTGTTCGCGGAATCGCGGGAAGAAGCCCTCGTCGAAGCCGTGGAGCGCGCGCAGGCGGCGTATGGGAATCCCGCCGCCTGGCGCGAGATGCAGCGCGCCGCGATGGCGCGCGATTTCAGCTGGGATGCAGCGGCTCGTCGATACGCCGATCTGTACCTGAGACTCGCCACGCTGGAGCCGGCCTGAGCTGCTCGCCTGCCGTGGTTCCGATCGAGGTGGTTCCGATCGAGGTGGTCTCGATCGAGGAGGGCTCGGGCTCGACGGCCGCGGTGGCGGCGTGCTCTTGCCAGTCGCGCAGCTTGGCGAGCAGGGCGGCATCGTGCTCGCCGCGGATCGGCCAGCTGCGGTTCCACAGATTGAAGCGCGGGCGCGGCCCCATCGTGTCCTGCTGCGCTGCCGCGAGCGCGGTGAGCGTGCCGACGTCGCGCCAGTAGCCGCGCTCCTCGTGCTCCTGGACGCCGGGCACGTGGTTCGCGGCGAAATCGTAGGCATAGACGCGCGAGCGGCCGGCGATGCGCGGCAGGATATCGCGGCCGAAGTCGGTGTCGCCCAGGCGGCGCGACTCCTTCAGCAGCTTCTCCAGCGTCGCCGGATCGAACAGATAGTTACCCATCGAGGCGAAGACGCGGCTCGGGTCGCCGGGAATCGTCGGCGGCGCCGCCGGCTTCTCGCGGAAGTCGCGCACCCGGCCGTCGGCGCCGGTCGAGACGATGCCGAACGAGGACGCGTGCTCGACCGGCACCGGCACGCTGGCGATCGTCACCTCGGCGTCGCGGGTCCGGTGGAAGGCCGCCATCTGCCTCAGGTCCATACGATAGACATGGTCGGCGGCGAACACCGCGACCAGGTCCGGCGAGTGCGCCTGCAGCAGCTCGAGCTGCTGGTACACGGCGTCGGCGGTGCCCTTGTAGTGTCCGCCGAGAGTGTTGGAGCGCGGCAGGAGCACCTTGATCATCCCCTGCGAGCCGGCCAACCAGGGCGCCCAGGCGCTCTCGATATGCGAGATCAGCGACGCGGGCTTGTGCTGCGCGAGCACATAGACCGTCGAGATCTTCGAGTTGACCAGGTTGCTCAGGACGAAATCGATGATGCGATAGCCGTTGGCAAACTGCAGCGCGGGCTTCGCATGCTCGGCGGTCAGCGGGTAGAGGCGCGAGCCTTCACCGCCGGCCAGGACGAGGGCAACGATTTTCATTGGGGCCGGGCCTTTCTTTCGAAGAGTGTTTGTCGTTGGAAAAATGAGCTTGCGCGACGGATATTAGAGAGCCGTAGTCCTTCGTACTATCAAGCGGATTGGGTAATTCATGTAGCGTCGACCCGACCAAAAGTAGCCGACGCGCGACATGGAATTCATGGCCCGGCGATAGTGCGGTCGCAGCACCGGCCCTAACATCTGCCGCACGCCTCAACCCGAGCAGGGGTCCAAGCCATGGTCTCCACCAACAACTCCGAGCACAGAACCGTCACCATCCTCGCGCTGGCCGCACTCGCCGCGACGATTTTCATCGTCGGCTCCGGCCGGGCGTTCGCGCCGGACCGCGACGTCGCCTGCTTGGCGCCGGCGGATCCTGCCGGCGATGCGCAGGCGAGCATCGGCGAGCCGCTGCCGCCGGATCCGGCGCAGCGAGCGCTGGTCGAGTACCTCTCCAGGCGCTTCTTCATCGCGGCCGGGGCGACCGAGCTCATGGTCGGCGCGGCTCACCGCGCGGCGCAGGCGGTCGGCCTCGATCCGCTGCTGGTGCTCGCGGTGATCTCGGTCGAATCGCGCTTCAATCCCATCGCCGAGAGCGTGATGGGCGCGAAAGGCCTGATGCAGATCATTCCGAAATACCACCGCGCGAAGCTGATCGAGCACGGCGGCGACGAGGCGGTGTTCGACCCGGAGAGCAATATCCTCGTCGGCACGCGCATCCTGCAGGAATACATCTACCGCACCGGCACGCAGGAGGCGGGGCTGCAGAGCTACAACGGCGCCGCCCGCGACGGGTCCGCGCAATATGCCCAGAAGGTGATGGCCGAGCGCGACCGGCTCGAGCAGGTCGTACGCACCGCGCTCTCCCGCCATCGCGCCGCGGCCGCCGCGACGGCGTCCCGGGGAGGATGACGATGCTCCGGGCTTGCCTGCTCGCTCTCGCGCTCGCCTTGCCCGCCGCGCCGGCCGCCGCCGACCGCGTCAGCAGCGCCGACGCGGCCGAGATCCGGACGGTCATTCACCGCCAGATCGAAGCGTTCAAGCGCGACGACGCCCGAGGGGCCTTTGCGCTCACCTCGCCGGGCGTGCAGCAGGCGTTCCGCACGCCCGAGAAATTCCTCGACGCGGTGCGCATCGCCTACCGGGCGGTCTATCGGCCGGCGGCAGTCACTTTTCTCGACCTGCTGGTCATGGGCGACGACGTCGTGCAGCAGGTACAAATTACCGACCGCGCCGGGACGCATTGGGTGGCCTACTACGCGATGCAGCGCCAGCGCGACGGCAGCTGGAAGGCGAACGGCTGCCATCTGGTGCCTCCAGTAAGAACCATTCCCGCATAAGCTCGCGGGATGGAAGCGCCATCCCGGCCGTTCGTCGCCCCGCGCACCATCCTGCGCGGGCGGCCGTATCCGCTGGGCGCCACCTGGGACGGCTCGGGCGTCAATTTCGCCCTCTATTCCGAGCGCGCCGAGCGCGTCGAGCTCTGCCTGTTCGAGCCCAAGGGCCGCCGCGAGCTCGAGCGCCTGGAGCTGCGCGAGCGCACCGACTTCGTCTGGCATTGCTATCTGCCGGACGCGCGGCCGGGGCAGCCCTACGGATACCGCGTCCACGGCCCGGCCCACCCGGCGCCGGGCGATCGCTTCAATCCGCAGAGGCTGCTGCTCGATCCTTATGCGCGCCTGATCACCGGACAGATCTCCGCCGGCCTGGGCCGATGCCAGGTGGTGGATTCGGCGTTCAGCTGGGACGACGACCGGCCGCCGCGGACTCCCTGGCAGGACACGATCCTCTACGAAGCGCACGTGAAAGGCCTGACCAAGCTGCATCCCGAGGTGCCGCCGCAGCTTCGCGGCACCTATGCCGCGCTCGCCTGCGCGCCCTTGATAAGCCACTACAGGAAGCTCGGCGTCACCGCGATCGAGCTGTTGCCGATCCATGCCATGGTGGACGACAAGCGCCTGCTGCAGCACGGCCTGCGTAATTACTGGGGCTACAACAGCATCGGTTACTTCGCCCCGGACCTGCGCTACAGCGCCACCGGCACGCTGGGCGAGTTCAAGACCATGGTGAAGACGCTGCACGCCGCCGGCATCGAGGTGATCCTCGACGTCGTCTACAACCATACCGGCGAGGGCGACCACCACGGGCCGACCTTGTGTTTTCGCGGCATCGACAATCAGGTGTACTACAAATTAAAAAAAGAAAATCCCCGGCTCTACGAGGACTACACCGGCACCGGCAACACCGTCAACGCCGCGCACCCCGCGGTGCTGCAGCTCATCATGGACAGCCTGCGCTACTGGGTGAGCGAGATGCACGTCGACGGCTTTCGCTTCGACCTCGCCACCGCGCTCGCGCGGGACGAACATGCGTTCGAGAAAAATTCTTCGTTTCTTTGCGCGGCACGGCAGGACCCGACCCTCTCGCAGGTGAAGCTGATCGCCGAGCCGTGGGATCTCGGCGACGGCGGCTATCGCGTCGGCGGTTTTCCCGCGGGCTGGTCGGAATGGAACGACAAGTACCGCGACGCCGCGCGCGCCTACTGGCGGGGCGACGAAGGGGCCATCGGCGAAATCGCCGCCCGCCTTTGCGGGTCCCCGGATCTCTTCGCGGCGAGCGGCCGCGACCCGGCCGCGAGCATCAACTTCGTCACGGCGCACGACGGCTTCACGCTGCAGGACCTGGTGAGCTACAACGCCAAGCACAACGAGGCAAACCACGAGGACAACCGCGACGGCTCCGACCACAATCGCAGCTGGAATTGCGGGGTGGAGGGCCCCAGCGACGATGTTTCTGTTTCCAATTTGAGAAATAAACAGAAGAAAAATTTCCTGGCGACTCTTCTCTTCTCGCGCGGCGTGCCGATGCTGCTCGCCGGCGACGAGCTCGGGCGAACGCAGCTGGGCAACAACAACGCCTACTGCCACGACAGCGAGCTCTCGTGGGTCGAGTGGGGCCTCGACGCCGGCGGCCGGCAGCTGCTGGACTTCACGGCGCGCGCTATAAGCCTGCGCAAGGCCTGTGGGGTTTTTCGAAGCAGAAGTTATTCAAAAGATATCGCCTGGCTCACTCCGCGCGGCGTGCCGATGGCCGAAGAAGACTGGAAGCTGCCGTTCGCGCGCTGCCTCGGCGCGCTTCTCGAGGACCGTCTGTTATTGCTGCTGAACGCGCACGACGGGGAGATAGGGTTTTCTCTTCCGCCTGTCGAATGGAGGGTTCTCCTGGATACGTCCGAGGAAAATCTGGAAGAAAAAACCTTCGAAAAAACCTATCCACTGCAGCCGCGCTCCCTTGTGCTGCTCGCTTTACCAGAGAAGTAGCAGCACCGAGCACGCGAGCAGCACACCCATCGTCGCGTTGAATGCGCGATGCGATTTGGGCGAGGTCAGCAGTCTGCGCATGGCGGCGCCGAAGGCGAGCCAGACGAGACCGCAAGCGAGCACAACAACTACGAACAGCCCCGCGATCCAGGAGGCCTGGAGCAGCGCGCTCGCTCCGCCCGGAAGATAGGCTGCCGCAGCGCTCGTGCTGACGAGCCAGGATTTAGGGTTCAGCCACTGGAAAGCGAAGGCGCCCAGGAAACCGACCGGGCGCGCGCCGGCCGATGCGTCGGCCGCTTGCGGCGCCCTGGCAATCCTCCATGAGAGCCACAGCAGGAATGCCGCTCCAAATCCTTTGAGGACCACGACGAGCGCCGGATGCGCAAGCACGATCGCTCCCAGGCCGAAAGCCACTACGAACATCATCAGCGCCATCCCGGCGCCGACCCCGAACAGGCACGGCAGCCCGCGAAGGACGCCCCCCGCCGCGCCGCTCGCCATGAGCATGACGTTGCTCGGCCCGGGCGTGATCGCCGCGACCGTCGCGAAGATCACAAACGCCAACGCCTGCTCCGCGCTCATCGAAGCGATAATGCCGTGATGCGCGGCGGCTATCTTGAACAATCGTGCGGCGACTGGGTGGCATGCGACCCGGCGCTCGACGGCGTGCAGCGCCTGCAGGCGTGGTTCGGCGCGACGGGTTTCGCGCGGCATCGGCACGATACTTATGCCATCGGCTTGACGGACGCCGGTGTGCAATCGTTCTGGTATCGCGGCAGCGTGCACGCGAGCACCCCGGGGGAGGTCATCGTGCTGCATCCCGACGAGCCGCACGACGGCTACGCCGGCACCCGGCACGGGTTCGGCTATCGGATCGTCTACGTCCACCCGGCGCGCGTAGCCGAGGCTTCTCGCGCGATCGTCGGCCGCGTATGCGCGCTGCCCTTCGTGGCACGCCCCGTGATCCAGAGCCCCGCGCTGCGCGACTCAATCGCCGCGGCGTTCACTCGCGAATGGGCGCCGCTGGCGGTCGATGCCCTCGTCTTAAGCCTCACCGAAGCGCTCCTTCTGGAATCGGCGGGGCCGGCTGCCGCGAAAACTTGCCCGGACAGGCGCGCGGTGAAGCGCGCCAGGCAATTGCTCGATAGCGAGACTCACCGGCTGGTGCGTTCCTCCGAGTTGGAGACCGCGAGCGGACTTTCGCGCTTCGAGCTGGCGCGACAGTTCAGGGAACAAGTTGGCACGAGCCCCTACCGTTATTCCCTGATGCGTCGCCTCGAGTGCGCGCGTATTCATATCGGCACGCGGCCGCTGGCTGAGGTGGCGCTTGAAACCGGGTTCGCCGACCAGGCGCATTTCACGCGCGCCTTCGGGGCGGCCTTCGGCATCACCCCGGGACGCTACGCGGCACTGAAAAGCAGCGCGCCTAAACCCAGGTCATCAATCCCAGCTCGAACGGATGGGTGAGCAGCTCGTGGCGCGGGTAGACGCGGATGCGGTAGTCGAGCTTGCCCGAGAGGCCGGGCTTCAGCTCCAGGGAATATTTCTGCTCGTTTGAATCGGTCGTGCCGGCGGCAGCGAGGTCGTGCTTGTGCTCCATGCCGTCGCGCGGCTCGCGGGCGAGAAGCAGCTCGACGCGCACGTCGGCGGGCTGCAGGCCGTTCAGCTTCACCGCGACCTCGACCGGGACGCTTTCGCCGAACACGATGCGGCTGCGCGGCGGGTCGAGCCGGCGCGCGAGCACGCCGGGCCAGGCGGCGCGCACGCGCGCTTTCCATGCCGCGACGTTCTTCGCGCCCTCGAAGGCGTTTTCCGCGTAGCGGTGTCCCTGGCGCGAGGCGGGCAGGTAGAACTTCGATACGTATTCGCCGAGCATGCGCGAGGCGTCGAAGCGCGGAAGGATCGAGGCGATCGAGCGCTTCGCGATGCGCACCCACTCCGGCGAATAGGTGCCGGCCGCCGGCGGGCTGCTCTTGTACTCTCCGCCGCCCGCCGTTCCGCGCCCGCCGCGGTTGTAGTAGAGCGGGATCACGTGGTGCTGCAGGATCTCGTAGAGCGTGCGCGATTCCTCGTGATCGCGCCGGTGCGGGTCGAGCTCGGGCGAGGCCGGCTTGATCGCCCAGCCGTTCTCGCTGTCGTAGCCCTCGTCCCACCAGCCGTCGAGCACCGACAGGTTGATGACGCCGTTCATGCCCGCCTTCATGCCCGAGGTGCCCGAGGCCTCGAGCGGATACACGGGATTGTTCAGCCAGACGTCCACGCCGGAAACGAGGCGCCGCGCGATGTGCAGGTCGTAGCCCTCGATGAACAGAATCCGTCCTTCGAACTCCTCCTGCCGCGCCATGTGCGCGATGGTGCGGATCAGCTCCTGGCCCGGCTCGTCCGCGGGGTGCGCCTTGCCGGCGAAGAGGAACAGCACCGGCCGGTCGGTCTCCGCGAGGATCTTGCGCAGGTAGTCGAGGTTGTTGAAGAGCAGCGTGGCGCGCTTGTAGGTGGCGAAGCGCCGGCCGAAGCCGATCGTGAGCACGTCGGGACGGGCGGGATCGACGAAGCGCAGCAGGCGCTCGAGGTGCGACGCGCTGCCGTGATTGCGCGCGTGCTGCACCGCCATCCGGTGGCGCACCATGTGGAACATGCGCGCCTTGATGTCCTGGCGCACGCTCCAGAAGATGTGGTCCGGGATGTCGCGGATCTTTTCCCAGATTCCCGGATAGCCCAGGCGGTGCATCCAGCCGACGCCGAGGTAGCGCTCGAGCACCTCGCTCCACTCCGGCGCGAGGAATGTCGTGACGTGCACGCCGTTGGTGACGTAGTCGAGCGGATTCTCCTCCGCCGAGACCTGCGGCCAGAATTCCTTCAGCAGGCGCGCCGACACGCCGCCGTGGATGCGCGACACGCCGTTGTGGTAGCGCGAGCCGCGGATCGCGAGCGCGGTCATGTTGAAGTCGCCGCCGGTCGGCGGGCGCGCGAGCGCGGCGACCCGCTCGCTCGCGCCGAGCTCGGGGAAGCAGCTCTTGAGATAGGGCGCCACCGTGTGGTCGGGGAACTGGTCGTGCCCCGCGGGCACCGGCGTGTGCGTGGTGAACACGGTGCTCGCGGCGACCGCCTCGAGCGCGGCATCGGCGTCGAGGCCCTCGCTCACCGCGCGGCGCACCCGCTCGAGGATCTGGAACGCGGCGTGGCCCTCGTTGATGTGCCACACCGTCGGGCGCACGTTCATCGCGGCGAGCGCGTGCACCCCGCCCACGCCGAGCACGATCTCCTGCTCGACGCGCGTGGTGCGGTCGCCGCCATAGAGGCGGTGCGCGATCGCGCGGTCGCGCTCGCTGTTCTCGGCGATGTCGGTATCGAGCAGGTACAGGCGCACGTGCCCGACGCGCGCCTGCCATACCTTCGCCACGATCTTCCTGCCCGGAAACGGGATCTCGACCTTCAGCGCCGCGCCGTCCTCGCGCTTCACCGGCTCGATCGGCATGTCCTCGAACTCCGAGTCCGAGTACGTGGCGCGCTGGCGGCCTTCGCCGTCGACCGTCTGCACGAAGTAGCCCTGCCGGTAGAGCAGGCCCACGGCGACGAAGGGAAGCTGGAAGTCGCTCGCCGCCTTGCAGTGATCGCCGGCCAGGATGCCGAGGCCGCCCGAGTACGTCGGCAGGCTCTCGTGCACGCCGAACTCGGCGCAGAAGTACGCGACCAGGTCGCCGGGGCGGAAGCCGCCGCCGTTCTGGCTGAACGGCGGCTCGGCGTGATACGCGTCGAACGCGGCGAGCACGCGGCCCAGGCTGTCGAGGAACGCCGGATCGGCGGCGGCGTCGATGAGCTTCTGCTCGTCGATGCGCTTGAGCATCGCCTTGGGGCTGTGCCCCACGGCATCCCACAGCGAAGGATTCAGCCTCGCGAAAAGCGCTCGCGTGCCGCGATCCCAGCTATACCAGAGATTGCCCGCCAGCTCCTCGAGCCGGGCGAGGCGCTTTGGAATTCGAGGATTTACTTCCAGGGTGTAACGGGTACCGGGACGCATGGGAAAAAATTCTACCGAACGCGGTCCCGCGCGCGCGACCGCGCGTGCTGAAAAAAATCAGCCTGTCGCCGAATGACTACGCGCGGCGGCGAGCTCGGGGAATTTACGGAATCGGAACGGCGGCGAGCAGTTGCGCGCCCACGTCCACGCGCCGCTGCATGTCGTGTGCCGGCCGCAGGCGGTGCGCGGCGACGCCGGGCAGGATGGCCTGCACGTCCTCCGGGATCACCTTGTCGCGGCCTTCGAGCATCGCCCATGCGCGCGCGGAGTGCACCAGCGCGAGCGCCGCGCGCGGCGAAAGGCCCGCGATATAGTCGGGCGAGCGCCGCGTGTGCTCGACGATCGCCTGCACATAGTCGAGCAGCGCCGGCGCGACGTGGATGCGCTGCACCGCCGCCTGCAGCTCCATCAGCTCGGCGGGCGACATGCACGGGTCGAGCGTGGCGAGCAGGTCGCGGCGATCGGCGCCGGAGAGCAGCGCGCGCTCGGCGTCGCGGTCGGGGTAGCCCAGCTCGATGCGCATCATGAAGCGGTCGAGCTGCGATTCGGGCAGCGGGAAGGTGCCGACCTGCTCCGAGGGATTCTGGGTGGCGATGACGAAGAACGGCTCGGGCAGCTTGCGGGTCTCGCCTTCGGCGGTGACCTGGTGCTCCTCCATCGCCTCGAGCAGCGCCGACTGGGTCTTCGGCGTCGAGCGGTTCACCTCGTCGGCGAGGATCACCTGCGCGAAGATCGGGCCGGGGTGGAACTTGAAGCTGCCGCTGTCGCGCTCGTAGACCGCGACGCCGAGGATGTCGGCGGGCAGCATGTCGCTCGTGAACTGGATGCGCTGGAAGTGCAGGCCGAGCGTGCGGGCGAGCACGTGGGCGAGGGTGGTCTTGCCCACGCCCGGCAGGTCCTCGATCAGCAGGTGGCCGCGCGCGAGCACGCAGGCGAGGGCGAGGCGCAGCTGGCCTTCCTTGCCGAGGATGATCTGGCTCGCCGCCGCGATCACCCGGTGGATCGGCGACGATGCGCCGGCGCGCGGCGTGAACTCGGCCTTCAGCAGCACATTTCCCCCCTGGAAAACATGCGACGATTGTACTCGATGCGCTAAGATTCAGACGCGGATTCCTCCGACTTTCCAGCCCCAGAGTTGTCTCCATGAGCGTTGCATTCGTCACACATTCCGACTGCCTCAAGCACGACATGGGAGCGCAGCATCCCGAGCGTCCCGCGCGCCTCACCGCGATCGAGGACCAGCTCATCGCCTCCGGCATCGGCCAGCATCTGACGCGATTCGAGGCGCCGCTCGCCACCGACGAGCAGCTCGCGCGCGTGCATCCGATCGAGTACGTGCGCGCGATACGCGACGCGGCGCCGAAACAGGGCACCGTGCACCTCGACCCGGACACGGCAATGAATCCCTTTACGCTGCAGGCCGCATTGCGCGCCGCCGGCGCGGCGGTTCTTGCAGTCGATTTAGTATTAGAAAATAAATTTTCTTCTGTTTTCTGCAGCGTCCGGCCCCCGGGCCACCACGCCTGCCGCGCCCGCTCGATGGGTTTCTGCATCTTCAACAACGTCGCGGTGGCGGTGCGCCACGCGATCCACGCGCACGGCCTCGAGCGCGTCGCGGTCATCGATTTCGACGTGCACCACGGCAACGGCACCGAGGACATCTTCGAAGGTGACGAGAACGTGCTGATGGCCTCGATCTTCCAGCACCCGTTCTACCCGTACAGCGGCGCCGACGATCCGGCGCGCAACATGGTCAACGTCCCGCTTCCCGCGGGCGCCGGCTCCCGCGAATTCCGCGAGGCCGTCACCGAAGCCTGGCTGCCCGCGCTGGATGATTTCGAGCCCGAGCTCGTCGTGTTCTCCGCCGGCTTCGATGCCCACGTCGAGGACGACATGGCGATGCTGCGCTTCGCCGACGCCGACTACGGCTGGGTCACCGAGAAGGTAAAAGCGATCGCGGACCGCCACGCCAAGGGCCGCATCGTCTCGGCCCTCGAAGGCGGCTACGCCCTCTCCGCCCTCGGCCGCAGCGCGGTCCAGCACATCAGAGCGCTCGGCGGCTTGAACGCGTAGCGGCGCGGTGGCCTGACTTACGGTCTGGCGCTATAGTCTGTCCCTCCAAACCCCGATAAGAGGATCACATGACGGCGTTCTTCAGGCGGTTCATATGCAGGCTGGTCATCCTTAGCAGCATCGTGCTGCCGTATTCGGCGCATACGCAGGCGGCGATGATCGGCACCGGGCAGGCGATTGCGAACGTCGAGGCGCAGCGCACCAAGGTGAAGGATTTCGTGGCGCGCGCGGATGTGCAGAGGGAGCTGGCGGCGCTCGGCGTGGGCACGGCGGCGGCGGGCGAGCGCGTGCATGCGCTCACGGACGATGAGGCCCAGCTGATCGCGGGACGGATCGACACGCTGCCGGCCGGCGGGGTCGGCACCGAAGTCGCGCTGGCGATCATACTGATCCTGCTCCTGGTCATTTTCCTCTTCGAGAGAAGGCACTGAGGAGACATCCGATGAAAGCATTCCTCCTGCGATTCATTTGCCGGTTCCTCGCCCTGAGCCTGATCGTCCTGCCTTACGCGGCGCAGACCCAGGCCGCCATGATCGGGGTCGACGAGGCGCTCGCCGCGCAGCGCCAGGCTGAGCGCGGCAAGCTGACGGGCTTCCTGGCGCGCGCCGACGTGCAGAAGCAGCTCGCCGTGCTGGGCGTTGCGCCCGCCGCGGCCGCCGAGCGCGCGAACGCGCTCACCGACGACGAGGTGCAGCAGCTCGCCGGCCGGATCGACGCGCTTCCGGCCGGCGCCGACATCTCCGCGGCCGCGCTGCTACTGGTGCTCATCGTGATCCTGCTGCTCTTCATGTTCGACAGGCGGTGAGCGCACGACCGGATGCTCGAAGCAGCATTTCCGATGCATGCAAACGACTTCAACAACAACATTGCGATAGGAGCAGTCAAATGAAAGCGTTCTCCACACGGTTCATCTGCAGCCTGGTCATCCTGAGCTCGATCATCCTGCCGTATTCGGCGCACACCCAGGCCGCGCTGATCGGCACGGAGCAGGCGATCGCGAACGTTCAGGCGCAGCGCGACAAAGTCAACGGGTTCGTGGCGCGGGCGGATGTGCAGAAGCAGCTGGCAGCGCTCGGCATGGACCCGGCGGTCGCGGGCGAGCGCGTGAATGCGCTCACGGACGACGAGGTGCAGCAGATCGCGGGCAAGATCGACTCGCTGCCGGTCGGCGCGGACGGCGGCCTGGTGGTGACCGTCCTGCTGGTCGTGGTGCTCGTGATCCTGATTCTGTATCTGCTCGACAACAAGCGCTGGCGCTAGGCCGGAGCTGAGCGCCCGGCTCGCCAGGTGGCGAGCCGGCGTCTTTCTTCTACTGGACTTCTTCTACTTCACCGCCGCGAGGTTGATCAGCGTCTCTTCGCGCTTCTCCGGCAGGCCGAAGCCCAGGGTTTCCATCAGGCCGAGGTCCGAGCGGCTCCACCAGAGGTACGGGAAGGACAGGTTGGCCGGGCCGAACCTGAAGCCGGGCGCGCGTACCATGTCCATGTACTCCTCGGCGCTGCGCTGCAGGTGCATCGGATGGCGGAAGAAGAGGCGAATGATCCAGGAATGGATATAGGCGCGGGTCGATTCCGCGAACAGCAGCACCCCGCCGGGCTTGAGCACGCGATGGAACTGCCGCAGCGCCTCTTCCTGGCAGGTGAGGTGGTGGAAGGTCTGGTGGCAGAACACGAGATCGACGCTGGCGTCGGGCAGGTCGAGCGCGCCGATGTCCTGGCGGCGCAGGTCGATCGCCACGCTTTCCTTCTCGGCCTCGGCGCGGGCGCGCTCGAGACACTTCTCCTCCGCGTCGATGCCGACCAGCCGCTGCGGCGAGAAATGCTCGATCAGTGGCCGGAACGACTTGCCCTGGCCGCAGCCGACGTCGAGCACCACGGGATAGGACGGCTTGCGATCGGGGATCAGCCGCTCGAGGTCCTTGAGCGCGACGCGCAGTACGCGGTCCGTCCAGGTCTCGGTGCCGAGAAACCAGAAGCCGATGCGGGTTTCAGGGACGTAGGCGATTTGTTGGGTGGTCATGGCGCAATGTTACCTAATCAGTTTCCCGGATTCACGCGGCGACCGCCTCGGACCGGCGATCCAGCACATCGCGCGCGGCGCGTGCGAAGTCCGCTGCCGCGGGGGAGGCGACCCGGACGCTTTGCGCTTCGGCAAGGCGGCTGAAATTGCGGGCCGAGGACTTGCGGTAGGCCGGATCGTAATGCTCGAGCAGCAGCCGCGAGACGAGCTCGCTCCAGGCGCCGCGCGCCGCGAGCGCCTTCCAGCCGGCGATCTTTTCCCGGCCGTGCAGGGCGACGAGGCAGTCGAGCTGCGCCTCGAGCGCGCCGTCCCCCTCGAGGAAATGGCGGTACTCCTCGATCAACAGTGCGATACGCGTCTCCAGCGCGGCCTCGAGCAGCACGCACTCGGCCGCTCGCATCCGCGCGATCAGCGCCTCGGGCACGTGCAGCTGGCCGATCTTGCGCGACTCGCCTTCGACGAACACCGGCTGCGCCGGGTCGAGCGTCGAGAGCTCGTTCAGCAGCAGCGACTCGAACATTTTCTGCGAAGGCTGCGGCCTGCCGGGAAGATTGCCGAGCACCGAGCCGCGGTGGGCGGCGAGCCCCTCGAGATCCAGCGCCTGCGCGCCCGCGTCCCTCAGCGCCGCGAGCAGCCGGCTCTTGCCGCTGCCGGTAGGGCCGTGGATGACCTGGAACCGCAGCAGCGAGGGTTTCTGCTCGAGCTGGTCGACGACCCGGCGGCGATAGGCGCGGTAGCCGCCTTCCAGCGTCGTCGCGTCCCAGCCGACCTCTCGCAGGACATGCGCCAGCGCGCCCGAGCGCTTGCCGCCGCGCCAGCAGTACACGAGCGGCTTCCAGTCCTTCGGCTTCTCGCGGAAGTGCCTCTCGATATGTACCGCGACGTTCTTCGCGACCAGCGCGGCGCCGAGTTTCTTCGCCTCGAAGGGGGAGACCTGCTTGTAGAGCGTGCCAACCTCGGCGCGCTGCGCGTCGTCGAGCACCGGCGCCGAGATCGCGCCGGGAATGTGGTCCTCGGCGAATTCCGCCGGCGTGCGCGCGTCGAGCACGGCGTCGAAGCGGCCGTGCGCGAGCTCCTCCAGGGACGCGGTAGCAGTGGCGGGTTTCATAGGAGAGAGCGTACCACCTGCAGAAGCGCGGAACGCTCGGCGGCGGGCGCGAACAGCGGCCGGCGCGCGCGCAAGGCCCGCTTCAGGCGCCGGTAAAAAGTTCCATCGACGGCGGCGCGGGCCATGAGCTTCGCGAGCCCGGCCTCGTCGCCGACGGTGTAATAGCCGGGATACCCGCGCCCCAGCATGCCGAGGTTGCCGGACATGCGCGAGGCGAGCACCGGCGTGCCGATGCGCGCCGCCTCGGCGATGACGTTCGCGCCGCCTTCCATTACCGAGCTCACTACCAGCGCGTGGCTGCGCGCGATCCAGCCCAGCGCCCGCGCGTGCGGCAGGCTGCCGAGCCAGCGGTAGCGCGGCTCGCGCGCCATCCAGCTCCGTGCTTCTTCTCCCAGCGCAGGGTCCAGCGCTCCACCGATGTGAACCACTTCCAGGTTTTCTTCCGCCGGAAGGCGGGAAAGGGCGAGGACGGCCCGCAGCGGGTCCTTCTCGGCGCGCAGGTGCCCGACCACGACGACGCGGAAACGGTTCTGCGGGGGCGTGTGCCGCAGCGCGCAGTCGCTCGACTGGTAAACCACCCGGGCTTTTTTTCTCACGGGCGCGGCAAGCTCGGCGAGCGCCGCCTCCTGCAGCACGATCAGCCGGTCGGCGAGCTCGAGCGAGCGCCGCGCCTCGGCGGAGGCCGGCAGGTCGCGGTAGAGATCGGTCCCTGTGAGAGTCACGATCAGCGGCGCATCGGACCTTTCCTCGAACTTCAGGATCGAAGAATGGCTCCTGCGGGCATGCAGGGCGATCAGCACGTCGCAGGGCTCGCCCTCCCAGGCGAGGCTCACCGCGACGCCATGCCCGGCGCCTCGCAGCATCGACGCCCAGCGCGTTGCGGTGTGGCGGTTGCCGTTGCGGGTGCCCGGCCCGGCCGGAGTAACGATGTGGATGCGCGCCATGATTTAGACTTGAGCGTCCAATGTTAGTCGAACCGCTTCCTTCCCTCGAGAAGGACCTGGTGGCGAGCCGCGAGCGGATGGCGCGCATCGCCGCCGCCTTCGAGGCCGAGCGCCTGCTCGGCCCGCGCCTCGCCATCGTAAACCCGCCGCTGTGGGAGATCGGCCATCTCGGCTGGTTCCAGGAGCGCTGGTGCCTGCGCCTTCGCCCCGACGGTTCCCTGAAAAAATCCATCCTCGAGAATGCGGACGAGCTCTACGACTCCTCCGCCGTGGCGCACGACACCCGCTGGGACCTGCCGCTGCCTTCACTCGAGGTTACAAGAAAATATCTTGCAAACGTCCAGGACCGCGTGCTGGAGCGGCTGCGGCGCGAGCCTGAGAACGAAGCGCTGCGCTACTTCGTCAGCCTGGCCACCTTCCACGAGGACATGCACGGCGAGGCCTTCCACTACACCTGCCAGACCTTGGGGTATCCCGATCCTCTTCTTCAACAAAAGACCGCTTCTGCGGAAACCGGAAAAGCAACAGACCTGCAAATGCCCGGCGGTCGCTTTACGCTCGGAGCCGTTCCCGGAAAAACGCCGTTCGTGTTCGACAACGAGAAGTGGGCGCACGAGGTCGCGCTCGCGCCTTTTCACATCGCGAGGAGCCCGGTCAGCAACGCGCAATACCTCGAGTACGTCGAGGACGGCGGCAAGCCGCCGCGCTACTGGAAGAAGGTCGACGGCGCCTGGATGGAGCGCCGTTTCGACCGGCTTCAGCCGCTGCCGAGCGGGGAGCCGGTGCGGCATGTCGACTGGAACGAGGCGCAGGCGTACTGCCGCTGGGCGAAGCGCCGGCTTCCGACCGAGGCCGAATGGGAATACGCCGTTTCCGCCGGCAGGGATTTCGCGTGGGGCGCCGTGTGGGAATGGACGAGCACCGCGTTCGAACCTTACCCCGGGTTCGTCATCGACCCGTACGCCGATTACTCGAAGCCCTGGTTCGGGACGCACAAGGCGCTGCGCGGCGCGAGCTTCACCACGCCGCGGCGGCTGCTGAGGAACACCTTCCGCAACTTCTATACCGCCGATCGCGGCGACGTGTTCTGCGGCTTCAGGACTTGCAGTCTTTAAAGATTAGAATCTTCTTATGAAAACCACGGAAATCTCATCCCCGGAAATCTCATGAACGCCCCCGAGAAAATCCGCCTCACGGAGTTCAGCCATGGCGGCGGCTGCGGCTGCAAGATCGCGCCTGCGGTGCTGTCCGAGATTCTTTCGTCCAGCGAGCTCAAAGGCGCGCTCCGCTCGCTGCCGAAGGCGCTGATGGTCGGCACCGAGACCGCGGACGACGCCGCGGTCTACCGCCTGAACGACACGCAGGCGCTGGTCGCGACCACCGATTTCTTCACGCCGATCGTCGACGACCCCTACGACTTCGGCCGCATCGCCGCGGCCAACGCGATCTCGGACATCTACGCGATGGGCGGCACGCCGATCATGGCGCTCGCGATCGTCGGCATGCCGCTCGAGAAGCTGCCGGTCTCGGTGATCCGGCGCATCCTGGAAGGCGGCGAATCGGTGTGCGCGGCGGCCGGCATCCCGATCGCCGGCGGCCACTCGATCGACACGCTCGAGCCGATCTACGGCCTCGTCGCCCTTGGCCTGGTGCATCCGGACAAGGTGAAGCGAAACAGCTCGGCAAAGGCCGGCGACATCCTGATCCTGGGCAAGCCGCTCGGCATCGGCATCCTCTCGGCCGCGCTCAAGAAAGGCAAGCTCACGGCGGACGGCTACGCGCGCATGGTCGAATGGACCACCCGGCTGAATACGCCCGGGCAAGCGCTCGCCGACATGAGCGCGGTGCACGCGCTCACCGATGTCACCGGCTTCGGCCTCGCGGGACACCTCCTCGAGATCTGCCGCGGCTCGAAGCTTTCCGCCGAAGTGCGCTTCGATGCGCTGCCGGTGATCCCGGAAGCGCTCGAATGGGCGAAGCAGGGCATCGCGACCGGCGCGTCCGACCGGAACTGGAAGGGCTACGGCGCCGAAGTGGCGCTTCCCGCCGATTTTCCAGAATGGAAGAAGAAGCTCCTTTCCGATCCGCAGACGAGCGGCGGTCTGCTTGTGGCTTGCGCGCCCGAGGCGGAGAAGGAGATCGTGAAGCACTTCGAAAGTCACGGCTTCGCCGGCGCGCGCAACATCGGCACGCTAAGCGCCGGGAAGGCCGGCATCAAGGTCGTTTGACGAGCGGGCTCAGCGCCTTCCAGACGACATCGGTCATCAGCGGCTGCGCTTCGGCGTTGGGATGGATGCGATCCGGCTGGAACAGCTCCGAGCGGTCCCAGAAACCTTCCATCAGGAAGGGCACCGCCGCCGTCTTGTAGCGTTTCGCGAGCTCCGGGAACGTCGCCGCGAACTGCTCGCTGTATTCGAGGCCGTAGTTCGGCGGGATGCGCACGCCGACCAGCAGCACCCGCGCGCCGGCCTTCCGCGAGCGCTCGATGATGGCCGCCAGGTTTTTGCGCATCTCGGCGAGCGGCAGGCCGCGCAGGCCGTCGTTGCCGCCCAGCTCGAGGACGACGATGTCGGGCTTATTCTGCTGCAGGACCTTGTCGATGCGCGCCAGCCCGCCGGCGGTCGTCTCGCCGGAGATGCTCGCATTGACAACGATATAATCGGGCTGCTCGCGCTTTACGCGCTCGCCCAGCAGCGCCACCCAGCCGCGCGCCTGTGCCAGGCCGTAGGCCGCGGAGATGCTGTCACCAAACACCACAATGGACTTTTCCGCCGCGACCACTCCCCCCGGGGCCAGCAGGAGTATGAAAATCAGCGACAGCGTGGGAAGCAAAAGCGTTCTGGCGGCGCGCGGCATCGGCAAGACCGTGAAGAGCGGGGATAGCGACCTCGTCATTCTGCGCGACATCGACCTGGAAATCATCTCCGGCGAGGCGGTGGCCATCGTCGGCGCCTCCGGCTCGGGCAAGTCCACGCTGCTCGCGATCCTGGCGGGCCTCGATACGCCCACCCGGGGGACCGTGCAGATCGAGGGCTCCGATCTCTTCTCGCTCGACGAGGACCAGCGCGCGGAGCTGCGCGGCCGCTCGGTGGGCTTCGTCTTCCAGTCGTTCCAGCTGCTGCCGGGCCTGACCGCGCTCGAGAACGTGATGCTGCCGCTCGAGCTCTCGGGCAAGCCCGATCCGGAAAAATCGTCCGCCGATATCCTGAAGCGCGTCGGCCTCGGCGAACGGCTGCACCATTACCCGAAGCACCTTTCCGGCGGGGAGCAGCAGCGCGTCGCGCTGGCGCGCGCCTTCGTGACGCGGCCGAAGCTGCTGCTGGCCGATGAGCCGACCGGCAGCCTCGACCGGGATGCGGCCGCCTCGGTGATCGCGCTTCTCTTCGAGATGAACCGCGAATACAGCGCCACGCTCGTGATGGTCACGCACGACGAGAGCCTCGCGCGCCGCTGCGCCCGCAGCGTGCGCATCGAGGCGGGCAGGATCGCGTGATCCGCCAGTCGCTCAGGATGCTCGTGCGCGACTGGCGCGCCGGCGAGCTGCGCGTGCTCGCGATGGCGCTGGTGGTGGCGGTCGCGAGCATCACCGGCGTATCGTTCTTCGCCGACCGCGTGAGCGGCGGCCTTGCGCGCGACGCGACGCAGCTCCTGGGCGCCGACCTCGTGCTGATGTCCGATCATCCGTGGCGGCCCGAGGTCGCCGACGAGATCAGCCGCCAGGGCCTTGCGCGCGCTTCGGGAATCAGCTTTATGAGCATGGTGGTCGGCGGCGGCGAGAGCGCGCTCTCGGGCGTCAAGGCCGTGACCGAGAACTATCCGCTGCGCGGACGCCTTCGCATCGCGTCTGCGCCCGGCGCGCCGGACGCCGTGGCCGAGCGGGGACCGGCGCGAGGCACGGTCTGGCTCGAGGAGCGCCTGGTGAGCGTGCTCGGCAGGCCGGTCGGCTCGCGCCTCAAGGTCGGGCGCGCGGAGCTGACGGTCGCGGCGGTCCTCACTCTCGAGCCCGAGCGCAGCACCAGCTTCTTCAACATCGCGCCCCGGTTGATGATGAACGAGGCGGATCTCCCCGCCACCGGATTACTCCAGCCGGGCAGCCGCGCCTCGTACTACCTGTATGCCGCCGGCGCGCCGCAGAAGATCCTCGCCTTCGAGGGCTGGGCACGGCCGCGCATCGAGCGCGGCCAGCGCGTCGATACCTTCGAGACCGGCCGGCCCGAGGTGCGCGCCTCCGTCGATCGCGCGAAGCGCTTCCTCAGCCTCACGGCGCTGCTCGCCGCGATCCTCGCCGGCGTCGCGATCGCGCTCGGCACGCGGCGCTTCGTCGAGCGCCACCTCGACGGCTGCGCGGTGATGCGCTGCCTCGGCGCGACGCAGTCCAAGCTGATGCGGCTCTATGGCATGGAGTTCCTGATCCTCGGCATCGCCGCCTGCGCGGTCGGCTGCGCGCTCGGCTATCTCGCGCAGGAAGCGATCTCCGCGACCATGGCGAACCTGCTGCGCGCCGATCTGCCGGCGCCGAGCCTGCTGCCCGCGGCGCAGGGCTTCCTGGTCGGCGTGGTGCTGCTCCTCGGGTTCTCGCTGCCGCCGCTCCTGCAGCTGAAAGGCGTGCCGGCGGTGCGCGTCATCCGGCGCGAGACCGGCGGCACGAGCGGCGCGGCGTTCGCTTCCTATCTCGCGGGCGGGGTCGCGCTGGCCGCGCTCCTCATGTGGCAGGCGGGCGATCTGGCGATGGGCGGCTACGTCATCGGCGGCTTCGCCGCGGCGGTGCTTATCTTCTTCGCGGTTTCCTGGGGCGCGCTGCGCCTGCTCACCAGCCGCCGGACGCTTTCGCTGATCCGGGGAAAAAATCCCGTGCTGCGCCACGGCCTCGCCAACCTGCGGCGCCACGCGCGCGGCAACGCGGTGCAGATCGCGAGCCTCGCGCTCGGCCTCACTGCGGTACTGCTCCTTACTTTCACGCGCAACGACCTGGTCGACGCGTGGCGCCGCACCGCGCCGCCGGACGCGCCCAACCGCTTCCTGTTGGGCGTGCAGCCCGACCAGCGCGCGCCGATCGCGCAGTTCTTCGGCTCGCGGGGCCAGCCGGCGCCGGAGCTTTTCCCGATGGTGCGCGGCCGTCTCGTCGCGCTCAACGGCAAGCCGGTCGTGGAGTCCGACTACACCGACGACCGGGCGCGGCGCCTGGTCGAGCGCGAGTTCAACCTCTCGTACATGACCGAGCTGCCCAGCCACAATTCGCTGGTGGCGGGCGAATGGTTCAAGCCCGGCGCGCGCGAGGTCTCCGCCGAGGAGGGCATCGCCAAGACCCTCGGCTGGAAGCTCGGCGACGAGCTGACCTTCTCGGTGGGCGGCGAGACCTTCAGCGCGCGCCTCACGTCGCTGCGCAAGCTGCGCTGGGATTCGATGAAGGTGAATTTCTTCGTCATCGCGCCGCCGCAGCTGATCGAAGGCTACGCCGCCACCTACATCAGCGCGCTCAGGATCGAACCCGGGCGCGAGGCGATCCTGACCGAGCTCGCGGGGCGCTTTCCGAACATCACCGTGGTGGATGCCGGGGCGGTCGTGCGCCAGATCCAGGACGTGGTCGACCAGCTCGTCAACGCGGTGCAGTTCGTGTTCCTCTTCGCGCTCGGCGCGGGACTGCTGGTGCTGTACTCGGCGCTGGTCGCCACCGAGGACGAGCGCCGGCGCGAAGCCGCGGTGATGCGCGTCTACGGCGCCTCGCGCGCCCAGGTCGCCGGCAGCCAGCGCGTCGAATTCCTCGCCATGGGCGTGCTCGCCGGAGTCCTCGCCACCCTCGGCGCCGGCGCCATCGGCCAGCTGATCGCGCGGCGCGTCTTCGAGCTCGACCTCCCGCCCGGCATCGACCTCTGGATCGCCGGCCCGCTCGCCGGCCTCGCCCTGCTGTCGCTCAACGCCTGGCTTTCATCGCGCAAAGTTCTACGCGCCTCGCCGGCGCTCACGCTGCGGGATTCCGTTTAGAAACAAAGGCTGTTTCTAAAACAGGGACAGACCACGTTTTTCTAGCGTGCGACGATATGCTGTACTAATATACAGCATGGTCGAAATCCTCCTGGTCTTGACGCTGATTGTCGCGGCCGCCACCGCCGGGCTGCTCGCGCTGTTTCTTGCGCGCGCCAGAAGCGCGGAGCGCGACGCGCGCGAGGAGCTTGCGCAAAGCCTGGCGACGTTCAGCCAGACGCTCACCGCGCAGATGGGCGCGGCCACGAGCGTGCAGAACGGGCAGATGGACAGCCTGCGCAAAAGCATCGACGACAACCTGGGACGGGTCCAGGACCAGCAGCGCCTGGCGGCGAAGGAGACGAGGGATACCCTCGAGCATAGGCTCGATCGCCTGCAGCAGGACAACGCGGCCAAGCTCGAGCAGATGCGCCAGACCGTGGACGAGAAATTGCAGACCACGCTCGAGAAGCGCCTTTCGGAGTCGTTCAAGCAGGTTTCCGACCGGCTCGAGCTGGTGCACAAGGGCCTGGGCGAGATGCAGACGCTCGCCGCGGGGGTCGGCGATCTCAAGCGCGTGCTGTCCAATGTGAAGACGCGCGGCGTCTTCGGCGAAACGCAGCTGGCCGCGCTCCTCGAGCAGGTGATGGCGCCGGAGCAATACGAGAAGAACGTGGCGACCCGGCCCGGATCGCGCGAGCGCGTTGAGTTCGCGATCAAGCTGCCGGGCAGGGACGATGGCAGTCCGGTGCTTCTGCCGATCGACGCGAAGTTTCCCCAGGAGGACTACCAACGGCTCCAGGCGGCGCAGGAGGCCGGGGACGCGCTGGGCGCGGAAGCGGCGGGAAAGGCGCTCGAGGCGCGGGTCAAGCTCGAAGCGAGAAGCATCGCCGAAAAATACGTCGAGCCACCCCATACGACCGATTTCGCCCTGCTGTTCCTGCCGTTCGAAGGGCTTTTCGGCGAGGTCCTGCGCCGGCCGGGGTTGTTCGACCACATTCAGCGCGAGTGGCGCGTGACGGTCTGCGGCCCCACGAACCTGCTCGCGTATCTGAACAGCCTGCAGATGGGATTCCGGACGCTCGCCATCCAGCAACGCTCCTCGGAAGTGTGGAAGGTGCTCGGCACGGTGAAGTCCGAGTTCGGCAAGTTCGCCGAAGTGCTGGCGAACACGAAGCGCCAGCTGCAAACGGTGGCCAATACGATCGATCAGGCGGAAGTGCGCACGCGCCAGATCGAGCGCAAGCTGAAAGATGTCGAAGTGCTGCCCGGGACCGAAGCGGTCCAGGAAGACCTGCAGCTCGAAGAAAAGGCGCTGCGCAACGTCGCCCGCCTCCCCGAGTGAGCGTCGGATAAGCCTTTCGGCATGTAGTGGAACAACGACAGCATGTGCATGAATCGAAACGGCTTTTCAGGCATCTAACAAATCTGTACGATGCGGGTCTTATAGGGGGTGTGCAGGCGGACCTCCTTTGCCATTGGGGTTGCCGGCACGCCCCGTTCGACCGATGCCGATCTCTCTACGATTCGTCGTTCCTCTTGCACTCGCGCTGGCGGCGATCGCCTGGGCGATCGTGCCGCTCGTCGATCGGCTGACCTTCCAGTGGTTCGTGCGCGACCTCGACACGCGCGGCGTGCTGATCGCGAAGACCGCGCAGGAGCCGCTGGTCGAGCTGATGCGCGAGAAGAACGGCGCGCGCCAGCGCGTGGTGCGCTACTTCGAGCGCATCATCCAGGGCGAGCGGATTTTCGCGCTCGGCTTCTGCGATCGCGGCGGCAAGCTCGCTTACGCCACTTCGGCGTTCCCCGCCGCGGTGCGCTGCGGACCGGGCGCAGGGGTGGAGGAGCGCAACCTCGTGTTGCAGCTCGCCGACGGGCCGCTGCACGTGTCCTTCAATCCGATCGCCTCCGAGGGCCAGACGCTCGGCCAGCTCGTGATCGTGAACGACATGAGCTTCGCGCAGCGGCGCAGCGCCGATACGAAGAAGTACGTGTTCTATCTCTTCGCCGCGATCGCGGCGGTGGTCGCGCTCATCACCGTGGTGATCGCCGAGATCAGCTGGCGCGGCTGGGTGGCCGGTCTCAAGGTGCTGCTCAAGGGCCAGACCCTGCTGCGCTCGCCGGAAAGCATGACGCCGGAAGACCTCAAGGCGACGGCGCCTGAGCTGCGGCCGATCGCGCGCGACCTGCAGGCGCTGGTGCTCGATCTCGAGGCGGAGCGCAATTCCCGCGACGAGGGCCAGACGACCTGGGGCCCGGAGGCCCTGCGCCGGATCCTGCGCCAGGACCTGAAGGGCGACGAGGTGCTGATCGTCTCCAACCGCGAGCCCTACATCCATACCCGGCGCAAGGACAACGTGATCGAGATCCAGCGTCCGGCGAGCGGCCTCGTCACCGCGCTCGAGCCGATCGTGCGCGCCTGCTCGGGGACCTGGATCGCGCACGGCGCCGGCACCGCGGATCGCGACACCGTGGACAAGCACGACCACGTGATGGTCCCGCCCGAGCATCCTTCCTACCGCATCCGCCGGGTATGGCTGTCGAAGGAGGAGGAGCAGGGCTACTACTTCGGCTTCGCCAACGAGGGGCTCTGGCCGCTCTGTCACATCGCGCATACGCGGCCGACCTTCCGCGCTCCCGACTGGGAGCACTACAAGAACGTGAACCAGCGCTTCGCCAATATCGTCGCCGACGAGGCGAAGACCGAGGACCCGATCATCCTCGTGCAGGACTATCACTTCGCGCTCTTGCCGCGCATGGTGCGCGAGCGCCTGCCGCGCGCGACCATCATCACCTTCTGGCACATCCCCTGGCCCAACCCGGAGGCCTTCGGCATCCTGCCGTGGCGCGAGGAAGTGCTCGAGGGCCTGCTCGGCTCCTCGATCCTCGGCTTCCACACGCAGTACCACTGCAACAATTTCTTCGACACGGTGGATCGCTTCCTCGAGGCGCGCGTCGACCGCGAGACCTTCTCCATTTCCTACGGCGGCGAGACCACCGAGGTGCGCCGCTACCCGATTTCCATCGAGTGGCCGCCGGCGCCGCTCGCGGTGCAGGTGCCGGTCGCCGAAGCGCGCAGGAAAGTGCGCGAGCGCCTCGGCCTCGCTCAGGAGGTGCGCCTCGGCGTGGGCGTCGACCGGCTCGACTACACCAAGGGGATCCTCGAGCGCTTCATGTCGATCGAGCGCCTGTTCGAGCTCGAGCCGCGCTGGATCGGGAATTTCTCCTTCCTGCAGGTCGCCGCGCCCTCGCGCTCGTCGATCGACGAGTACCAGAACCTCGATAGCCGGGTGCGCGCGCTCGCCGGGCGCATCAACGAGCGCTTCGGCCGGCCGGGCTACACGCCGATCGTGCTCAAGATCGAGCACCACGACGCGGCGCAGGTCTACGAGCTCTATCGCGCCGCGGACCTGTGCTACGTCTCGAGCCTGCACGACGGCATGAACCTGGTGGCGAAGGAATTCGTCGCCGCGCGCGACGACGAGCAGGGCGTGCTCATGCTCTCGCAGTTCACCGGCGCGGCGCGCGAGCTCGCCGAGTCGCTGATCGTCAATCCCTACGACATCGAGCAGTGTGCCGCGGCGATGCACGTCGCGCTCACGATGTCGCCCGAGGAGCAGCGCACGCGCATGCGCAGCATGCGCAACCTCGTGCAGGAGTTCAACGTGTTCCGCTGGGCGGGCCGCATGCTGATCGACGCGGCGCGCATGCGCCACCGCCGCCGGGTGATGTCGCGGGCGCGCGCCGCGCGCCGCCGGGCGGGAAGCGCCGCGGGAGCCGCCTAGCGCATGCTCTCGAATCTTCCGCCCTTCAAGCCCGGCGGCGCCTGGTTCCTCGACATCGACGGCACGCTGCTCGACATCGCGGCGATGCCGGCGGCGGTGCATTCCGCGCCCGCGGACACGCGCCTGGTCACCGAGCTCTACGCGGCCACCGGCGGCGCGCTCGCGCTGATCAGCGGCCGCTCGCTCGCCGACATCGACAAGCTTTTTGCGCCGCTGCATCTGCCGGCCGCCGGCCAGCACGGCATCGAGCGGCGCGACCCGCGCGGCCGCGTGCACCGTTATCCGTTCCCGGAGGCCGCGCTGCGGCGCGCGGCGGCCGCGATCCGGGCTTTCGCCGCCAAGCACGAAGGGCTGGTGTTCGAGGACAAGGGCGCGAGCGTGGCGCTGCACTACCGCCTCGCGCCGCAGCTCGCGAGCGCGGCGCACAGCGTGGTGCGCAAGGCCGCGATGCAGCTCGGCGACGAGGCCGAGGTGCAGGGCGGCAAGATGGTGGCGGAGCTCAAGCCCGCGGGCCGCGACAAGGGCATCGCCATCGAGGAGTTCATGCGCGAGCGGCCGTTCATGGGCCGCGCCCCGGTGTTCATCGGCGACGACCTGACCGACGAGTACGGCTTCGAGGTAGTGAACCGCCTCGGCGGCGACACCATCAAGGTCGGCCGCGGCGACAGCGTGGCGCGCTGGCGCATCGCCGACGCCGCCGCCGTGCGCAAATGGCTCAGCGAAGGGCTTGCGTTATCAGCGACAGGTCGCTGACCAGGGTCTCGAAGGCGGCGTCCTTCTCCTTCGCGTCGCGCAGCCTGAGGAGCGCCGACGGATGGAACGTGGCAAAGGCGCGCGGCGCGTGCGGCGTCTCGACGAACCGGCCGCGCATCGTGGAAACCTTGAAGGCCGGCCCGAACAGCGCTTTCGCGGCGGTCGCGCCCAGGCAGACGATCACCTTCGGCTGGATCGCGCGGATCTCGCCCTCCAGCCATTGATGACAGGCTTCGATCTCGCGCTGCGCCGGGGTCTTGTGCAGCCGGCGCTTGCCGCGCGGCTCCCATTTGAAGTGCTTCACCGCGTTGGTGATGTAGACGTGGGCGCGCTCGATCTTCGCCGCCTCGAGCGCGCGATCGAGCAGCCGCCCGGCCGGCCCGACGAAGGGCCGCCCCTGGCGGTCCTCCTCGTCGCCCGGCTGCTCGCCGACGAGCATCACCGCCGCGTGCGCGTCGCCTGCGCCGAACACCGTCTGCGTCGCGTTTTCCCACAGCGGGCAGGCCCGGCAGCGTTTCGCATCCTCGCGCAGCCGTTTCAGGGATTGCGTCATTCCGCATTTAGAATCTGCCCGATGATTCAGGTTCAGAAAAAAAAGGAGAACATGTGAAAAAGCTCTTTCTGCTTGTTTGTGCTCTCGGATCCGTCGCCCTGCCGGCCTGGGCGCAGCAGGACTTCTCCAAGGTCGAGATCAAGGCGGAGAAGCTGTCCGACACGGTCTACATGCTGACCGGCGCCGGCGGCAACATCGGCCTGTCGATCGGCGAGGAAGCGGTCCTCATGGTCGACGACCAGTTCGCGCCGCTCACCCCGAAGATCCAGGAGGCGATCGCCAAGCTCACGCCGAAGCCGGTCAAGTTCCTGGTCAACACGCACTGGCACTTCGACCACACCGGCGGCAACGAGAACTTCGGCAGCGCCGGCGCGCTGATCGTGGCGCACGAGAACGTCCGCAAGCGCATGGCCGCGGGCGGCGCGATCGAGTTCCTCGGCATGAAATTCAACGCCGAGCCGCGCGTCGCGCTGCCGACGATCACCTTCGCGCGCGACACGGTCTTCAACGTGAACGGCGACGAGCTCCACGTCATGCATGTCCCGAGCGCGCACACCGACGGCGACTCGATCGTCCACTTCACGAAGAGCAACGTGATCCACATGGGTGACACCTTCTTCAACAAGCTCTACCCGTTCATCGACAGCTCGAGCGGCGGCAGCGCCGCGGGCGTCGTCGCCAACGCGGATCGCGTGCTGAAGATGGCGCGCGACGATACGAAGATCATCCCGGGCCACGGCCCGCTCGCGACCAAGGCCGACCTGAAGGCCTTTCGCGACATGCTCGCGACGGTTTCCGGACGGATCCAGAAGCAGGTGAAGAGCGGCAGGTCGCTCGCGCAGGTGATCGACTCCAAGCCCACCGCCGAATTCGACGAGGCCTGGGGCAAGGGCTTTCTCAACCCGCAGCGCTTCGTCGAGATGCTCTACAAGGGCATGCAGAAGAAGTAGGGAAGCGGCGGTGACCCGGCGAATCGCGGTACTCACGAGCGGTGGCGACGCGCCCGGCATGAACGCGGCGGTGCGCGCCGTGACGCGCGGCGCGCTCGCGAAGGGCTGGGAGGTCTTCGGCGTGCGCAACGGCTACGCCGGCCTGATCGCCGACGCGATCAAGCCGCTCGCGGCGCGCGACGTCGGCGGCATCGTGCAGCAGGGCGGCACCGTGCTCGGCAGCGCGCGCTCGCCGGAGTTCATGCAGCCCGACGGCCGTTCCAAGGCCCTTTCCAATTTAAAGAAAAAAGGAATAGAAGCGCTGGTCGTCATCGGCGGCAACGGCTCGCAGACCGGCTCGGGCTCGCTCGCGCGCGAAGGCTTCGCCGTGGTGGGTGTGCCCTCCACGATCGACAACGACCTCTACGGCACCGACGTGAGCATCGGCTCCGACACCGCGATCAACATCACCCTCGAGGCGATCGACCGCCTGCGCACCACCGCCTCATCGCATCAACGGGCGTTCGCGGTGGAGACGATGGGCCGCGATTGCGGCTACATCGCGCTCATGGCCGGGCTCGCCGGCGGCGCCGAGGTGATCGCGCTGCCCGAGAGCGAGATCTCCCCCGCCGAAGTGGCCGAGCGGCTGCGCGCCGCGTACCGCCGCGGCAAGACCCACGCCCTCGTGGTCATCGCCGAGGGCGCGCGCTGCGGCGTGAAGGAGCTGATGAATCACTACGAGAAGGAAAAAGCCTCGATCGGCTTCGAGCTGCGCGTCACGCGCCTGGGGCACGTCGTGCGCGGCGGCGCGCCCAGCGCCGCCGACCGCGTGCTCGCGACGCGCCTGGGCGCGGCGGCCGTCGAGTGCCTCGCGCGCGGCGAGACCGGCATGCTCGCCGGCATCATGCGCAACGAGATGGCGGTGACACCTCTCGCCGAGGTCGCCGGCCGCACCCGGCCCGCCGACAGCAAGCTCCTCGAGCTCGCGCGGATCATGGCTATTTAGATTTTTGCCCCCCTGACAAGGGGGGCGGCGCGACGGCGCCGGGGGGTTGGTTTTTAGATCGGTGTCACACACCGATTTGTCGCAGAAACGCAAACCCCCCGCTCGCAAAAGACTCGCGACCCCCTTGTCAGGGGGTCAGGCCAGGCCTTCGAAGAGCTGCACGCTGACGAGCTCGCCGGCTTCGACCTTGCCGCGCCCGTGCTCGAGCACGATGAAGCAGTTCGCTTCCGACATCGAGCGCAGCACGCCCGAGCCCTGCTGGCCGGTGGTGCGCACCTTCCACTCATCGGCATCCCTGAACAGGATGCCGCGTTGAAATTCCGTCCGGCCCGGGACTTTCCTGATGGGCTGCGAAGAAACAGCTTTCAATAGCGGAATCGAAAAATCATCCGTCCTGCCGGAAAGATGCAGCAAGGCGTCGCGCACGAACTGATAGAACGTGACCATCACCGCGACCGGGTTTCCCGGCAGGCCGAAGAGCCAGGCGTTGCCGATCCGGCCGAAGGCCATCGGGCGGCCGGGGCGCATGGCGATCTTCCAGAAGAGAACCTCGCCGAGCTTCGCCATCAGCTCCCTCGTGAAGTCGGCCTCGCCGACCGAGACGCCGCCGGTGGTGATCACGGCGTCCGCGGCGCCGGCCGCTTTCCTGAAGGCCGCCTCGAGAAGGGCGGGGTCGTCGCGCACCACGCCGAGGTCGATGATCTCGACGCCCAGGCGCGAGAGCATGCCGTGCAGCGTGTAGCGGTTGGAGTCGTAGACCTCGCCTTCCGCGAGCGGCCGGCCGATCGACGCGAGCTCGTCGCCGGTGGAGAAGAAGGCGACGCGCAGCTTTCTCTTGACCTTGATTTCAGGAATTCCGAGGGACGCGACCAGGCCGAGCTCGGCGGGGCGCAGCAGCCGGCCCGGCGCGAGCACCGGCACGCCGACCTTCAGGTCCTCGCCCGCGTAGCGCACGTTCTGCCCGGCTTTCTGGCCTTTCGGGACAAGCACCCCGTGGTTTTGTTCGTCGCGCTGAACGACTTCCTGAATGACCACGGTATCGGTGCCCGGAGGCATGACTGCGCCGGTCATGACTCGCACGCACTGCATTTTTCCAACGTCGCCGAGAAACGGCTTGCCAGCGAGCGAGGCGCCGACTTCGCGCAACGGGGTATCGTTTTCCAGCAGATCCGAGAAGCGAAAGGCGTATCCGTCCATCGCCGAGTTGTCGTGCGCGGGAACATCGATGGCGGGCACGACGTCCTGCGCGAGCACGCGGCCCAGAGCCTTCCGGATCTCGATTTTCTCGAAATCAGCGATGGGTGAGATACACGAGCGAATGGCTTCGCACGCCTTGTCCACGCGCAGCGCGTCCGGGTCGTAGCCATCGAGGCAGCTTACGGCCTGCAAAATCCGGCTTGCGCTCATTCGCGGCCCAGCTCCTCGAGCGTGTTGATGTTGCGGAAGGCGTCCGCCTCGTCGTCGAAGAGGACTTCGACGTATTTCAGCGATCCGTACCAGGCGTCGATCTTGCGCCCGCCGCCCGCGAGGAAGGCCTCGAGGTTCGGCAGCACGCTTTTTCGCACGAGCGCGAACACCGGGTGCGCCTGGGCGCCGGTTTTCGCGACTGAAATGTCATTATTTTTGATTTCTTTGTTCAATCTCGCGACCAGATCGAAAGGCAGGAAAGGCGAGTCGCAGGGCACCGTGACCACCAGGGAATTGCGCGCCGCCTTGAGGCCGGCGTGCAGCCCGGCGAGCGGTCCGGCGAAGCCGGCGATGTCGTCGCCGATCACGCGGTGGCCGAATCTGCCGTAGGCGTCGGCGTTCTGGTTGGCGTTGATGATGATCTCGCCTACCTGCGGCGAAAGGCGCGCGAGCACGTGCTCGACCATCGGCTTGCCGCGCAGCGGCTGCAGGCCCTTGTCGACGCCGCCCATGCGCCGCCCGAGCCCGCCCGCGAGAACTATTCCCGAAATTGCGCCGGCCGAAACAGCGGTCATGCCGCCGATTTTACGAGGTAAGCTAGCGTCATGAACGATCGGCGCTTCCTCGTACCCTTCCTGAACCTCGGGCACCTTCTGGACCATCTCGTGATGCTGGTGTTCCCGACGGTGGTGATCGCCCTGGCGCGGGAATGGAACCGGCCCTATTCCGAGATGCTGCCGCTCGCGCTCGGCGGCTTCATCGCCTTCGGCGCCTTCGCCATCCCCGCGGGCTGGCTCGCCGACCACTGGAGCCGCTACCGGATGATGGCGGTGTTCTTCTTCGGCATTGGTATCTCGCTGTTCCTGACCGGCTTCGCCACTTCGCCGTGGCAGATCGCGGCCGGCCTCACCCTGACGGGCATGTTCGCCGCGATCTATCACCCGGTGGGCATCGCCATGCTGGTCGCTGCGCCGAAGAACCTCGGCATGGCGCTCGGCTGGAACGGCCTGTGGGGCAACCTCGGCCTCGCCATCGCGGCGATCGTGTCCGGCGCGCTGATGGACCTGTGGGGCTGGCGCACCGCGTTCTTCATCCCGGGGCTCGGCGCCATGGCCGCCGGCGCTCTGTTCCTGCTGATGGTGCCCGATCCGGGCCCGGTGGCGAAGAAGTCCAAATCCATCGGCCTGCACGTCGACGCGCGCACCATGACGCAGATCTTCGCGATCCTGCTGATCGCGACCGCGTGCGGCGGCGTCATCTTCAACTCGGCGACGGTGGCGATGCCGAAGGTATTCGACGAGCGGCTGACCGCGCTGACGAACACGAACCTCGGCATCGGCGCGCTGGTGGCGCTCGTCTACGCGATCGCCGCGTTCGCGCAGGTGGTGATGGGCACGCTCATCGACCGCTTCGAGATGAAGCACCTGATGATCGCGGTGGGCCTCGTGCAGATCCCGCTGCTCGCGCTCGCCGCGAACCTCGACGGCTGGCCGATGCTGATCGTCGCCCTTTGCATGATGATGGCGATCTTCGGCCAGATCCCCCTCAACGACGCGATCGTAGGGAAATACGTCGCCGACGAATACCGCGCACGCGTGCTCTCCGTGCGCTACGTGGTCTCGCTGGGCGTCGCTTCGGTCGCGGTGCCGATGATCGCGCTGCTCCATCGCACCGAAGGCGGCTTCCGCAACGTCTTCCTCGTCCTCGCCGCGCTCGCCATCGCCGTTATGACGGCGGCCTTCTTTTTCCCGTCGAAAGAACGTCTCAGGCAAGCGCCCGTAGCAGCAACCTGAAATCAGGGACAGACCACGTTTATGATCTCGCGTCAGTGGCGAGGCCTTGCCAAACCAGGTTTCGCAGAAGCGTACGTCGAGCACTTGCAATCGGAAACGTTTCCCGCCATCCGTAAGCTTCCGGGGTTTGTCAGTGCATCAATTCTTCGGCGAGATGTCAGCGAGGGCGTGGAGTTTCTCATCGTCACCCGCTGGAAATCCGTTGAGTCCATTCGCGCGTTCGCAGGACCCAATGCCGAGACTGCAGTGGTTCCACCGACCGTACGCGAGATGATGATCGAATACGATCGCGTCGTTCGCCACTACGAGGTCGTTGCCTGAGCTCGAATTCTCGGCGCGTTATGCCGCGCGAAAATCGGGGTCTGTCCCTGATTTAGCGAGCGCCGTCGGCCGCGGCAGCGACCTGATGAGCCGCTCTTTCCCGGTAAACGCGAGGTAGTGCCGGCCGCTCGCGCGGCCGAGCATGGTGATGCCGGTCTTCTGTGCGATGGCGTGGCCCATCTGGGTGAGCCCGGAGCGCGACACGAGGAAGGGGATGCGCATCTGCGCGCACTTGATCACCATCTCCGAGGTGAGCCGCCCGGTCGTGTAGAAGACCTTGTCGGAGCCGTCGATGGCGTCGAGCCACATGAAGCCGGCGATGGCATCCACCGCGTTGTGCCGGCCGACGTCCTCGACGAACATCAGGATCTCGCCCTCGGTGGTGGCGAGCGCGCAGCCATGCACCGCGCCCGCCTGTTTATAGATCGTTTCGTATTTCCGGACTTTTTCGATCAGGGCGAACAGATTCTCATCGGTAAGAAAAATATCTTTTCTTAAATCGATGCTTTCTATTTCTTCCATCAGGTCGCCGAACATCGTGCCCTGGCCGCAGCCGGAGGTGACGGTGCGTTTCTGCATTTTTTCTTCGGTGGGCCTGGAAGAATTGTTTTTCGTGGTGACGGCGACCGCCTCGGTCTCCCAATCGACCTGAACTGCGGAGATACTCTCGATTGAATCGACCAAGCGCTGGTTGCGCAGGTAGCCGATCGCGAGCGCCTCGGGGGCGTGGCCGAGGGTCATGAGGGTGACGATCTCGCGCTTGTCGAGGTAGAGCGTGAGGGGATGCTCGCCGGCGATCGAGGTCGGCACCATCTCGCCCGCCTCGTTGTACGCCTCGACCTCGAAGGTCGCCGGGCGCGCGGCGTTGGTGAGGACCGGCCGGCGCTTGTCGGTCTTATCCACCGATGTAGGACATCTCGATTTTTTTCGCCCGCGCGGTCTCCGCGGTGCGGATCTCGGAATAGCGATCGCCGCGGCCCTGCCACACGGCCGCGATCTCGTTGCGGATCGCCTCGTCGGAGGCGCCGCCGCGCAGCAGCGACTTCAGGTCGTGCCCGGACTGCGCGAAGAGGCAGGTGAAAAGCGAGCCTTCAGTCGAAAGGCGCATGCGGTTACAGCTCGAGCAGAAGGCCTGCGTGACCGAGGAGATCACGCCGATCTCGCCCGCGCCGTCGAGGTAGCGCCAGCGCTCCGCGACCTCGCCGGGGTAGTTGGCGCCGACCGGCTCGAGCGGCCAGCGCTCGGAGATGCGGCGCACGATCTCGGCGGAGGGCACGACGTCGTCCATGCGCCAGCCGTTGGTGCTGCCCACGTCCATGAACTCGATGAAGCGCAGGATATACGGCGAGGCGCCGCCCCTGCCGCGCCAGCGCTCCGCCATCGCGAGGATGCCGTCGTCGTTCACGCCGCGCTTCACCACCGTGTTGATCTTCACCGGCCCGAGGCCCGCCGCGGCGGCGGCCTCGATTCCCTCGACGACTTTCGCCACCGGGAAGTCCGCGTCATTCATGGCCCGGAAAATCTTCTCGTCGAGCGAGTCGAGGCTCACGGTGACGCGATCCAGGCCGGCTTTTTTCAAGAGCTCGGCTTGCCTGGCGAGGAGCGAGCCGTTGGTGGTCAGGGTGATTTCGACATCGAGCTGCGAAAGCAGGGCCACGAGGCGGTGCAGATCGCGCCGCACCAGCGGCTCGCCGCCGGTGAGGCGGATCTTCTTCACGCCGAGCCCGGCGAAGACGCCGGCGAGGCGCGCGATCTCCTCGAAGCTGAGGATCGCCTCGTGCGGCAGGAACTTGTAGCCGGCGTCGAACACTTCGCGCGGCATGCAGTACACGCAGCGGAAGTTGCAGCGATCGGTCACCGAGATGCGCAGGTCCCGCATCGGCCGCCCGAGCGTGTCGCTCGGCGCGGCGCCGAGGAACGCGGGCGCGGGAATGCGCGCCGCGGCGGCGGCGCCACCCGGTCCCCGGATCGGAATGACCTTCTTCGTCATGGTGTTTTCGCCTGAAAAATCATAGCAGAAGGGTCAACTGCGCTATAGTCTCACGTATATAGGCAGTGAATTTCATATGGCCGAAAACTCCCGCAGGACCGTGGCTGTCGTAATGCAGTGCCGCGCCGTCGAGAACCGCTGGCAGAGCGAAGTGTGGGAGCCCTCGGGCGTTCTTTCGAACTACGAAGGCGCCGCGGAGCCGCGTGTGCTCGTCGAGCATGCCGGATTGAAGCAATGGCTGTACCCCGGCCTGGAGATCGCGGTGCATAAATCCGAAGCGGAGGGGTACTACCACAATGTTTCTTCAGCCGAGCCCAGCGTATTCATTCTGTGGAGAATCGAGAACGCCCGCGCGGTGCCGCAATTCGTCACCGTGAGCTACGACGAGGCGAGCCGCTGGATGGATGGCGGCGAAAGCGTCGACCGGGTGCCGATGCCGGCGGATCTGTTCGCGTGGGTGGGCGAGTTCGTCGAGCAGAACTACCGCGCCGCGCCGAAGAAGCGCATCAAGCCGCAGTCGTTCCTTTCGCCGAAAGACCGGGCACGCGGATGAGCGAACCCAGATGAATGAAGAGCCGGATTTTCTGCGCCGCTGGTCCCGATTGAAGCGGGAAGCGGCGGCTTCTTCGGAAAAGAAGCCTGAAGTTAAACCCGAAGCACTCAAACCCGAAGCGCAAACGCAAGCTCCGAGCGCGGTTCCACTGCCGTCGCTCGACAGCCTCACGTTCGAATCCGACTTCAAGGAGTTCATGCACGCCAAGGTCGAGGAGAGCGTCAAGCGCGCGGCGCTGAAGAAGCTCTTCGCGGATCCGCGCTTCAACGTCATGGACGGCCTCGACACCTATATCGCCGACTACACCCGGTCCGACACGATTCCAGAGGACATGTTCGAGAGGATGGCGCGCAAGCGCGAGAAGCTTTTCAATGCGGCGGCGGAGAAGGCAAAGGCGGAGGCCGAAGCGGCGATGCCGCAGGCCGAAGCGGACGAAGCGATGCGAGAGTCCGAAGCCCCCGCCCAGAGCGCGCACCACGATGGCGCGAGCAACGATGTCGATCCAGCACAAAACCCTAAAGCTCTGTAGCTGCAACAAGACGATCGCGCTCGACGCGGCCGCGCTCGCGGCGGCGTTGAAGTCGCCGGCGCCGCTCACGGTGCACACGGAGCTCTGCCGCAAGGAAGCGGCGCGCCTGCAGGGCTCGCTGGGCGACGCCGAGCTGCTCGTCGCCTGCACCCAGGAGGCGCCGCTCTTCAACGAGCTCGCGCAGAGCGCCGGCTCCACGGCGGAGCTGCGCTTCGTGAACATCCGCGAGGCCGCGGGCTGGTCGGCCGAAGGCAAGGCCGCGACGCCGAAGATCGCCGCGCTGCTCGCCGCGGCCGCACTGCCCGATCCGGAGCCGGTGCCGAACGTCGAATACAAATCCGGCGGCGAGCTGCTGATCATCGGGCCTTCTTCGGCCGCTCTTTTTTGGTGTTTGAAATTAAATGAAAACCAAAACCTGAAAACGAGCGTGCTGATCACCGGCCACGACGGCGGCGAGCTTCCGGCGGAGCGCAGCGTCCCGATCTGGTCGGGCAAGCCGCTGCGCGTGTCGGGCTGGCTCGGCGCGTTCGAGGTCGAGTGGCGCCAGGAAAACCCGATCGACCTCGAGCTCTGCACGCGCTGCAACGCCTGCATCGACGTCTGCCCCGAGGGCGCGATCGATTTCGCCTACCAGATCGACGCCGCGAAGTGCAAAGCGCACCGCAAGTGCGTGACGGCCTGCGCCGCCATTGGCGCGATCGATTTTTCCCGTGCCGAGACCCTGCGCAAGGAAAGCTTCGACCTGGTGCTGGACCTGTCGGGCGAGCCGCTCCTGCGCATGCCGGACCTGCCGCAGGGCTATCTCGCGCCGGGGCGCGATCCGCTCGAGCAGTCGCTCGCGGCGGCGCAGCTCGCGCAGCTCGTCGGCGAGTTCGAGAAGCCGCGCTTCTTCCAGTACCGCGAAAAAATCTGCGCCCACGGCCGCTCGGGCATCACCGGCTGCACGAAATGCCTGGACGTGTGCTCCACCGGCGCGATCACGGAGGACGGCGACCACGTGAAGGTCGAGCCGCACCTGTGCGCGGGCTGCGGCGGCTGCTCGACCGTGTGTCCCTCGGGCGCGATGACCTACGCGTATCCGAAGAACAGCGACACGGGCCTGAGGCTGAAGACGCTTCTGTCCACGTACCGCGACGCGGGCGGCAAGGACGCCTGCCTCGTGCTCCACAACACCGAAGCGGGCCGCGAGCTCGTGCAGGGTGTCGGCCGGCACGCGGTGCGCGGCGGCAAAGGACTGCCCGCGCGCGCGATCCCGTTCGAGGTGTTCCATATCGCGTCGGTCGGCATCGACCTCCTGCTCGGGGCGATCTGCTACGGCGCGAGCCAGGTCGTGGTCGTTGCCGACGCGAGCAGTCCGGCGGCGTATACGGCGGCGCTGCGCGAGCAGATGGCGCTCGCCGAAACGATCCTCGACGGCCTGGGCTATTCGGGGGCGCACTTCGAGGTCGTCGCGCCGGAAAATTCCCGCGCGCTCGAAAAGCGGCTTTGGGAGCTCAAGCCCGCGGCAGGCGTCGCGAAGCCGGCCCTCTTCAATCTTTCCGCGGAAAAGCGCACCACGCTCGATTTCGAATTCGAGCACCTGGCAAAAGAGGGTTTCAACAAAGCAAATGAAATCAAGCTCGCGCCCGGAGCGCCGTTCGGCTCCCTCGAGGTGAACAAGGAAACGTGCACGCTGTGCAAGGCGTGCATCGGGGCCTGTCCGGAGGCGGCGCTGCTCGACGCGGAGGAGGCGCCGAAGCTGCGCTTCATCGAGCGCAACTGCGTGCAGTGCGGGCTGTGCGCGAAGACCTGCCCGGAGGACGCGATCACGCTCGTGCCGCGTCTGCTGTTCGGCGCGCAGGCGAAGGAAGCGGTGACGCTGAACGAGGCCGAGCCGTTCAACTGCGTGCGCTGCGCCAAGCCCTTCGGCACCCGGCAGATGGTCGACAACATGCTCGCCAAGCTGGGCGGGCACTCGATGTTCACCGGCGGCGGCGCGCTGCGGCGCCTGCAGATGTGCGGCGACTGCCGGGTCGTCGACATGGTCGAGAACAAGAGCGAAGCGACGATCTTCGATTACAAGAAATGAGCGCGGCGTGAAATGAGCACGGCGCCGATGACCTTCGTGCCGACGCTCGCGCCGGAAGAAACCGCCCGCGCCAATATCTACGGCCTGATCGCGCGCCTGTTCCAGGCGCCGCCGGACGCGGCGCTCCTGCAACTCATTGCGACGGACGCCGAGCTCGAGGCCGACGAGGGCACCGTCGCCGAGGCTTGGCGCGACCTGGCGCAGGCCGCGGTGTCGGCCGACGCCGGGGCGGCGGGGGAGGAGTACGACGCCGCGTTCATCGGCGTGGGCAAAGCCCCCCTCACGCTTTACACCAGCGCTTATTCCATCCGCCACTCGAACGAAATGCCGCTCGTCGAGCTGCGCCGGGACCTCGCCGCGCTGCAGTTGGGGCGCCGGGGCGAAACCAATGAGCCGGAAGACCACGTCGCGGCACTTTGCGAAGTGATGCGGCATCTAGTTGAGGTGCAGAAACTGTCGCTGGAAGACCAGAAGCGTTTCTTCGAGCGCTGGATCTGGCCCGTCGCGCCGTCATTGTGCGGCGCAATAGAGAAGTCCACCCAGATCAGCTTCTATCGGCCGGTCGCGCGCTTCGCTTTCGCCTTCTTCGAGCTCGAGCATTCCGCCTTTGAAATGCTCTAGACTTAGAATATGTGCACTATTTCATATTAGATACATAATTAAAAGCACAGGAGGCCGCAATGACCGACCGTACGAAGCGCCTGTCCCGCAGAAATTTCCTCGTTGCCGTCGGCGTCGGTGGAGCGGCGACCGCCGCCGCGGTCGTCGCAACCAAGACGCCTGCTCCGTCGGGCCAGGACAAGACCGACAAGCGCGCCACGCGCGGCTACCAGGCGAGCGAGCACGTCGCCAACTATTACCGCACCGCGAAGGTCTGAGGAGCGCGCCATGCTGTTGACGAGAAAATCGACCTCGAATTCCGCCGCCTCCGCGGCGCAGGCGCGCCTCGCGCGCGGACTGCAGGGCGCGCTGGCGAAGACGATGGACCGGCGCACGTTCCTGCGCCGCTCGGGCGTGACGGCGGGCGCCGCCGCCGCGGCTTCGCAGCTGCCCTTCAACATGATCGGCGCCGCCGAGGCGAAGGACGAGCAGAGCAAGGTCGAGGTCAAGCGCACGGTCTGCACCCACTGCTCCGTCGGCTGCGCCATCGATGCGGTCGTCGAGAACGGCGTCTGGGTGCGCCACGAGCCGGTGTTCGACTCGCCGATCAACCTCGGATCGCACTGCGCCAAGGGCGCCTCGATCCGCGAGCATGGCATTACCCACGACTCGCACCGCCTGAAGACGCCCATGAAGCTCGAGGGCGGCAAGTGGAAGAAGATCTCGTGGGACGTGGCACTCAACGAAGTTTCGCAAAAACTTCTTCAAATCAAAAAAGAAAGCGGGCCGGACGCCACTTTCTGGATCGGCTCCTCGAAGCACAACAACGAGCAGGCGTACCTGCTGTGCAAGTTCGTGCGCCTCTTCGGCACGAACAACACCGACCACCAGGCGCGCATCTGCCACTCGACCACGGTCGCGGGCATCGCCAACACCTGGGGCTACGGGGCGATGACCAACTCGTACAACGACGAGCAGAACTCCAAGTGCCTGCTGTTCTTCGGCTCGAACGCCGCCGAGGCGCACCCGGTGTCGATGCTGCATACGCTGCACGCCAAGGAGAACGGCTGCAAGGTGATCGTCGCCGATCCGCGCTACACCCGCACCGCGGCGAAAGCCGACAAGTACGTGCGCGTGCGCTCGGGCTCGGACGTCGCGTTCCTCTTCGGCCTGCTCTACCACGTGTTCAAGAACGGCTGGGAAGACAAGGAGTACATCAAGGCGCGCGTCTACGGCATGGACCAGGTGCGCAAAGAGGTGATGGAGAAGTACACCCCGGCCGCGGTGCAGGAAGTCACCGGCGTCTCCGAGCAGGAGATGTACGAGGTCGCCAAGATCCTCGCCGAGAACCGTCCCGGCTTCATCATCTGGGCGATGGGCCAGACGCAGCACACCAACGGCAACGCCATCGTGCGCGCGAGCGCGGTGCTGATGCTGGCGCTCGGCAACGTCGGCCGTCCCGGCGGCGGCACCAACATCTACCGCGGCCACGACAACGTGCAGGGCGCGACCGACATCGGCCCCAACCCCGATTCGCTGCCGGGCTACTACGGCCTGCTGCCGGGCTCCTTCGCCCACTGGGCGCGGGTCTGGAACATCGACCTCGACTGGCTGAAGAAGCAGTACCCGTCCGAGGCGATGATGGGCAAGCCGGGCATCACGGTGTCGCGCTGGATCGACGCCATCACCGAGAAGAACGACCTCATCGACCAGGACTCGAACCTGCGCGCGGTGATCTTCTGGGGCCACGCGCCCAACTCGCAGAGCCGCGGCCTCGAGATGCTCGAGGCGATGAAGAAGCTCGACCTGATGGTCGTCATCGACCCGTATCCGTCGGCGACCGCGGCGATGTTCGCGATGGGCAGGAAGGACGGCTGCTACCTGCTGCCGGCCGCGACGCAGCTCGAGACCTCGGGCAGCGCCACGGCCTCGAACCGCTCGCTGCAGTGGCGCGAGAAGGTGATCGACCCGCTGTTCGAGTCGCGCGCCGACCAGATGATCATGTACCAGCTCGCGCAGAAGCTCGGCTTCGCCGACCAGCTCGTCGGCAAGCGCGGCGACAAGCAGAACATCAAGCTGGTGAAGGGCAAGGGCGGGATGGACGAGCCCGACATGGAAGACACGCTGCGCGAGATCAACCGTGGCACGTGGACCATCGGCTACACCGGCCAGTCGCCCGAGCGGCTGCAGGCGCACATGCGCAACATGCACGTGTTCGACGTGAAGACGCTGCGCGCGCGCGGCGGCAAGGACGCGAAGACCGGCTACGACCTTACCGGCGACTACTTCGGCCTGCCGTGGCCCTGCCTCGGCACGGCGGCGATCAAGCATCCGGGCTCGCCCAACCTCTACGACACGTCGAAGCACGTGATGGACGGCGGCGGCAACTTCCGCGCCAACTTCGGCATCGAGAAGGACGGCGTGAATCTCCTCGCCGAGGACGGCTCGCACTCGAAGGGCGCCGAGATCACCACCGGCTACCCCGAGTTCGACCACGTGCTCCTGAAGAAGCTCGGCTGGTGGGACGACCTGACGGCGGAGGAGCAGAAGGAAGCCGAGGGCAAGAACTGGAAGACCGACCTCTCGGGCGGCATCCAGCGCGTCTCCATGAAGCACGGCTGCCATCCGTTCGGCAACGCGAAGGCGCGCGCCGTGGTCTGGAACTTCCCCGACGGCGTGCCGCTGCACCGCGAGCCGCTGTACTCGCCGAAGCCCGACCTGGTGGCGAAGTGGCCCACGCACGACGACGTCAAGGTGCTCTGGCGCCTGCCGACCCGGTTCAAGAGCGAGCAGCAGAAGGCGATCGCCGACAAGGCGCATGAGAAGTATCCGCTGATCCTCACGAGCGGCCGCCTGGTGGAATACGAAGGCGGCGGCGAGGAGACGCGCTCCAACCCGTGGCTCGCCGAGCTGCAGCAGAACAACTTCGTCGAGATCCATCCGAAGGCCGCCGCCGACCGCAACATCCGCAACGACGAGTACGTCTGGGTCAGCACGCCCACGGGCGCGAAGCTGAAGGTGAAGGCGCAGGTGACCGAGCGGGTCGGCCCCGACACCTGCTTCATCCCGTTCCACTTCTCGGGCTGGTGGCAGGGCCAGGACATGCTGCCCTACTACCCGGAGGGCGCCGCGCCGATCGTGCGCGGCGAGGCGGTCAACACCGCGACGACCTACGGGTACGACCGGGTGACTTTGATGCAGGAAACCAAGACCACGCTTTGCCAAGTGGCGAAGTTCCAGGCTTAAGGAGAGAGAGCCATGGCGAGAATGAAATTTCTGTGCGACGCCGAGCGCTGCATCGAGTGCAACGGCTGTGTCACCGCGTGCAAGCAGGAGAACGAGGTGCCCTGGGGGGTCAACCGCCGCCGCGTCGTCACGATCAATGACGGCGTCGTCGGGGCGGAGAAGTCGATCTCCGTGGCCTGCATGCATTGCTCCGACGCTCCGTGCATGGCCGTGTGCCCGGTCGACTGCTTCTACAAGACCGACGACGGCGTGGTGCTGCACGACAAGGACCTGTGCATCGGCTGCGGCTACTGCTTCTACGCCTGCCCGTTCGGCGCGCCGCAGTTCCCGCAGGCGGGCGCCTTCGGCCTGCGCGGCAAGATGGACAAGTGCACCTTCTGCGCCGGCGGCCCCGAGACCGACCGCAGCGAGGCCGAGTTCCAGAAGTACGGCCGCAACCGCCTCTCGGAGGGCAAGCTGCCGGCCTGCGCCGAGATGTGCTCGACCAAGGCGCTGCTGGGCGGCGACGGCGACGTCATCGCCGACATCTATCGCGAGCGGGTGCTCCGCCGCGGCAAGGGCTCCGAGGTCTGGGGCTGGGGCACGGCCTACGGCCCGGGCAGGCCCGGCGCGCAGCCGCCGCAGCAACCGGCGCGCAAGTCATGAGAAATATTTTGTTTTTTTTATTCATAATTTTCACCTTATCCGCTTGCGGCGAACGCGAGCAGATTGCCGAAAGCAAACGCGGCTACCAGGGAAAGCGCGACACCCAGCCCTGGGACAACGACCCGCTCGCCTATGGCAGCGGCAAGTGGAGCAAGGGCGACCGCACGAGCTGGGAGACCCAGATCAAGACCCGGCAGCTGGGGCAGCACGAAGACAAACGCATCTATCAATAGCAGCACAAGATAGAGCGGGGTCCAGGAGGAATTCATGAAGCTTTTTTCCAGGCTGAGTTTGGTATTCACGCTGCTTCTCGCGGGAGCGGCGATCGCGCAGCAGCAGGGACAGCAACAGCAGGCACCACAGCAGGCCGCGCCCCAGTCACCCGCGGGGCAGGCGTCCCCGGCGGACGAGCCGATGTCTCCCCAGGAGAGCCAACGGCGGCGCCAGATCACGCAACCGGGCAACAATGCGGACGTATGGCGCAACGTCCAGTCCGGCCAGCCGAACTTCACCAGCATCCCGGGGCGCGAGACCAACGTGCTGATCCAGCCGCAGGCGCGCTTTCCCGGCCAGGAGCACCGCTCCACCGCCGGCGAGGCCTGGCGCCTCTTCCGCAACGGGCCGGTGACGTTCTACGGCGGCTGGCTGGTGATCCTGGTCCTCGCCGCGATGGCCGCGCTGTATTTTTGGAAAGGCCCGGTCCGGCTGCACGAGGGGCTGAGCGGGCGCAAGATCCTGCGCTTCACCCTGAACGAGCGCGTCATCCACTGGTCGGTGGCGATCAGCTTCTGCATTCTCGGCCTGTCCGGCCTGATCATGCTTTTCGGCAAGTACGTCGTGCTTCCGGTCATCGGCTACACGCTGTTCGCCTGGCTGACCGCGCTCGGCAAGAACCTGCACAATTTCGTCGCGCCGTTCTTCATCGTCTCGGTGCTCGCCATGATCGTGGTGTACATCCGCGACAATTTCCCGCGCCTGTACGACCTGAAGTGGTTCGCCAAGGCCTGGGCGTTCTTCCTGAAGAGCGAGGAAGTGCCGTCGGGCCGCTTCAACGGCGGCGAGAAAGCCTGGTTCTGGCTCGGCGTGATCGGGCTGAGCGTGGTGGTGAGCTGGAGCGGCGTCATCCTGCTGTTTCCGAACTTCGACCAGACGCGCGCGCTGATGCAGGATGCATGGATCTGGCACGCCTCCGCGGCGCTGCTCTATATCGCCGCCGCGCTCGGCCACATCTACATGGGGACCATCGGCGTCGAGCACACGTACGAGAACATGCGCCACGGCTACGCCGACGAGAACTGGGCGAAGGAGCACCACCGGTACTGGTACGACGAGGTCAAGTCCGGGAGGCGCGAGGGCGCCGGCGGCGCCGTGCCCGCCGGGGCTCCCCACATGAAGGAGAAATCATGAAAAAAATCGTTGCCGCGCTGCTCGGCGGTCTCCTGGCCGGCGCCATCGCCGCATCGCACGCCAAGCTGCCCGCGCCGCCGCCGAAGAGCGACGCGGAGAAAACCGCCGAGGCGGACAAGGCCGCCGCGGCGAAGGCGAAGGATGCCGCCGACCTCGCGAAGGCCCAGGACCGGGCGGCCGCGAACTACAAGAAGAACCGCGCCTCGATGGATTCGAAGAAGAAGTGAGGCGGGTCCTGCTCGCCTTCGTGGCAGCCGCGGCGCTGGCTGCGCTTTCGGGCTGCAAGAGCATCCCGTCGGACGCGCCCAAGGCGACTGCGAACCTGGTCCCCACCAGGAACGGCAACGCCGCCGGCACCGCGAGCTTCTATCAAGTCGGCGGCAAGGTACGGATGGTCGCGAACGTGAGCGGCCTCGTGCCGGGGCGCGAGCACGGCTTCCACATCCACGAAGCGGGCGACTGCAGCTCGGGCGACGGCATGAGCGCCAAGGGCCACTTCAACCCGATGGGCAAGCCGCACGGGCACTACAGCACCGCGGAGCGCCATGCCGGCGACATGCCGGCGCTCAAGGCCGACGCGAAAGGCGACGCGAAGCTCGAGACCGATCTCGACCTCATGACGGTGACGCCCGGTCCGTCGAGCATCGTCGGCCGCGGCCTGATCGTGCACGCCGATCCGGACGACTACAAGACGCAGCCCACCGGCAACGCCGGTGCGCGCATCGCCTGCGGGGTCATACAAGCAGGCTGAGATGCGGGGCTGAATCGACGCGCAGCCAAGGAATGCAGCAGAGGAGGGGTAGCGGGAGGAGGGTGGAAAGGGCGCCGCAAGGCGCCCTTTCTTTTTCTGCGCGCCTTCGCTAGGCGCCTTCGACGAGGATCAGCTTGCCGCGCGAGGCGCTCTGGCGCAGCCGGATGAGCGGCGCGTATTCGGGCGAGCGGTACCACGCGAGCGCCTGCGCGTAGGAGGGGAACTCGAGCACCACGATACGCTTGGGCGTCCAGCCGCCCTCGAGCTGCTCGGCCTTGCCGCCGCGCGCCATGAACTTCCCGCCGTGCTTCTCGAGCGTCGCCAGCACCTGCCTGCGGTATTCGTCGTAGGCCTTGGGGTCGGTCACCTCGATCTCGCCGATCACGTACGCTGCCATGCGGGTCTTCTCCTAGCGGATGAATGTGGTGGCGAGGCCGAAGAGCGCGCAGGCGCCGATGACCGGCATCACGCCGACCTTGTAGCGAAGCAGCGCGAGCAGCGCGCCGGCGCCGATAAGCGCGGAGATCCAATCGAAGCCCTCCCCGAATCTCCCCTCGTATCCCCGCGGCCACAGCACGTGGTACGCGAAGAACAGCGCGAGGTTCAGGATCACGCCGACGACCGCGGCCGTGATGGCGGTGAGCGGGGCCGTGAACTTGAGATTGCCGTGCGTCGTCTCGATGAACGGCGCGCCCATGAAGATGAACACGAAGGAGGGCAGGAAGGTGAAGAAGGTCGCCGCCAGCGCGCCGGCGATTCCCGCCGCCAGCAGGTTCGCGCCGAAGATCGCCTGGGTCCAGGCGCCGACGAAGCCGACGAAGGCGACCACCATGATGAGCGGCCCGGGCGTGGTCTCGCCCAGCGCGAGCCCGTCGATCATCTGCTGCGCGGTGAGCCAGCCGTAGGATTCCACCGCGCCCTGGTTCACGTAAGGCAGCACCGCGTACGCGCCGCCGAAGGTGAGCAGCGCGGCCTTGGTGAAGAACCAGCCGATCTGCGTGAGCGTGCCGTCCCAGCCGAACGCGGCCGCGAGCAGGCCGATCGCGGCAGTCCACAGGGCGATGCCGCCGCCGGCCCAGCTCCACATCTTCAGCCACGAGAACCGCGCATGCGCCGGCGTCGGCGTATCGTCGTCGATCAGCGCGGGACCGTGCGCCGCCTGGCCGTGTTTTTCTTTTGCGGAAGAAAACTTGCCGGGGAAATAGCGGCCGCCAAGAAAACCCGTGACGCCTGCGGCCAGGATGATCGCCGGGAACGGCAGGTGCAGCGCGAAGATCGCGACGAAGGCCGCGGCCGCGATCGCCCACAGCCACGCGTTTTTCAGGCTGCGCGAGCCGATGCGATGCGCCGCGGCGAGGACGATCGCCACGACGGCCGGCTTGATGCCGTAGAACACGCCCGCGACCGCCGGCACGTGGCCGTAGGCGAGATAGATCCACGACAGCGCGATCAGGATGAACACCGAGGGCAGCACGAACAGCCCGCCCGCGACGATGCCGCCCAGGGTGCGGTGCATCAGCCAGCCGATGTAGGTGGCGAGCTGCTGCGCTTCCGGCCCCGGCAGCAGCATGCAGTAGTTGAGCGCGTGCAGGAACCGGCTCTCGGAGATCCAGCGCCGGCGCTCGACCAGCTCCTGGTGCATGATCGCGATCTGGCCGGCGGGCCCGCCGAAGCTGATGAAGCCGAGCTTCAGCCAGAAACGCAGCGCTTGCGGGAAAGGGATTATTTCATTCACGCAGAACGTCCGGCCGATACCCTCACGATACGGATTAGCTTCCCCTGCTGCTTTCGAGTGCGTCAGCGCACAGAGCGTGGCGCGCGAACGGCGGATAGTTACGCATACTAACGAAGGCTAACGGAGGGATGGAACATGAACAAGGATCAAGTGAAGGGCGTGGCGAAAGATATCGCCGGCAAAGTGCAGGAAGAGGCGGGCAAGCTGGTCGGAAACAAGGAACAGCAGGTCAAGGGGCTTTCGATGCAGATCGAGGGCGCCGCCCAGAAAATCGTCGGCGATGCCAGGCAGGCCGTCGAGGAATTGAAGAAGATCTAGTTCGCGAGCGCGCCGCCGCTCGGCGGCGTGCTCTCCCCTTTCAAGTCCGCAGCGCCGGCACGCAGGCGCGCCCGCCGCCTTCCGTCTCGAGGATCCTCACCGAAACCCCGTAGAGGCGGCGCAGCGTGTCGGCGCGGATCACGTCCTGCGGCGCGCCGAGCTCGAGCGCGCGCCCCTCGCCCAGAAGCAACGCCTGCTGCGCGCCGATGAAGGCGTGGTCCGGATCATGACTCGAGAACAGGATCGAGATGCCGGTCGTGGCGAGCTGCGAGATCTTCTCCAGCACGCGCACCTGGTTGCCGAAGTCGAGGCTCGCGGTAGGCTCGTCCATGACCAGCAACCGGGGCTGCTGGGCGAGGGCGCGGGCGATCAGCGCGAGCTGGCGCTCGCCGCCGGACACTTCAGCGATGCTCTTGTCGGCGAGCTGCGCGATGCCGAGCGATTCGAGCACCTGCTCGGCGATCTCCCGGTCGGCCCTGCCCGGCATCGAGAAGGCGCCCAGGTGCGAGGTGCGCCCCATCAGCACGAATTCGCGCAGGGTGAACGCGAAGTAGGCGCTGTGGCCTTGCGGCACGTAGCCCGCGCGGCGCGCCATCGCCTCGCGTGAAAGCCCTTCGATCGCATCACCGTCGATCGTGACGTGGCCGGAGTGCTTCTTGAGCAGGCCGAGGATCGTCCGGAAAAGGGTCGTCTTGCCGCCGCCGTTCGGGCCGAGCACGCACAGCACTTCGCCCGCCGCGAGCGAGAAGCTCACGCCGCGGCCGACCGTGTGGCCCGGAAAGCCGAAGGCGAGATCGCGGACCTGCAGCATTACCTGAGGCATCGGCTTCGGCATCACCAACGCCTGCGCGAAAGGGCGAACAGCCAGAGGAAGAACGGCGTGCCGATGAGCGCCGTGAGCACGCCCGGGGGCACCTCGATGGTGGCGATGGTACGGCACAGCGTGTCCACGGCGAGGAGGAAGCCGGCGCCGAGCAGCATGGCGAGCGGCAGCAGGCGGCCGAAGTCGGGGCCGACCAGCAACCGCGCGGCGTGGGGGATGAGGAGCCCCACCCAGCCGATGATGCCGCTGATGGCCACGGCAGTGGCGGTCATCAGAGTCGCCGCCATGACCACGACGATGCGCAGCCTCGTGGTATCGACGCCCAGCGCGCGCGCTTCGTCGTCGGGCAGCGCGAGAAGATTCATGCGCCAGCGCATCAGCACCATCGGCACGAGCCCGATCAGCGCGAGCGGCGCCGCCACCGCGAGATCGCGCGGCGTGATCGAAGCGAGGCTGCCGAGCAGCCAGTAGGTGATCGCGGGCAGCTGGTTGTACGGGTCGGCGAGGTATTTGAGAAGCGCGATCGCGGATCCGAGCAGGGTACCGATCACTACACCCGTGAGCACGAGCGCGAGCAGCGGATCGTGGCCGCGCATCCGCGAGCCGACGCCGTACACCAGCCCCACCGCCACCAGCCCGCCTCCGAAAGCGAGCGCCTGGACGAGGAACACGTTCGCGGAAAGGAAGATCGCGAGCACCGCGCCGAGCGCCGCGCCGCCCGACACGCCGAGGATGTCCGGCGAGACGAGAGGGTTGCGGAACATTCCCTGGTACGCCGTCCCCGCGGCCGCGAGCGAGGCGCCTACCACCAGCGCGGCGAGCACGCGGGGCCCGCGCACCTGCAGGACCACGGTCTCGATGTTGGAGGCGAGGCCGTGCGGCTCGCCGGTCAGCTTCGCGATCAGCAAGTTCGCGATTTCAGGAATGGACACCGGGTACCGGCCGACCGCGAAGGCGATCGCGGTAAGCGCCGCCAGGGCCGCGGCGGCGCCCAGGTAGATGAGCAGGATCGAACTTCTCATTTGGTTCGGGCGCAAGGCAGGCGATACTCTTCCATATATGAGGGGGATGCGCAGTTGATGCTTGCAGCGATCGCCGAGGGCTTGCGCCGCGTCTTTCAGCTCGACGCCGAACTGTGGAATATCGTTCTGCTCAGCCTGGAAGTCAGCCTGAGCGCGGTGTTGCTGGCGACGCTCCTCGGCCTGCCCCTCGCCGCGCTCGTCGCGGTCAAGCGGTTCCCCGGCCGCAAGGCGGTCATTGTAGTGCTCAATGCACTGATGGGCCTGCCGCCGGTTGTGGTTGGCCTGCTCGTCTACCTGCTATTGTCCCGGGCGGGACCGCTCGGGTCTCTCGGACTGCTGTTCACGCCCGGGGCGATGGTTGTTGCGCAGACCGTGCTCATCCTGCCGATCATCGCCGCGCTCGCGCGCCAGGCGCTGGAGGACGCGTGGCGCGAGTATGAGGAGCAGCTGCGCTCCCTCGGCGCCGAAGGGCTGAAGGCAGCGCTGACCCTGGTGTGGGACATCCGCTTCTCGCTCGTGACCGCGGTGCTCGCGGGGCTCGGCCGGGCCAGCGCTGAAGTCGGGGCGGTCATGATCGTCGGCGGCAATATCGACGGCGTCACGCGCGTCATGACCACCGCGATCGCTCTGGAAACTTCGAAGGGCGACCTGCCGCTGGCGCTCGGGCTGGGCGCCGTTCTCATCGCGATCGTGCTCGCCTTGAACGCCGCCGCGCAGCTTGTAAAGGACGCCGCGCAGAGGCGTTTCGGATGAGCCCGCCTATTCTGCCTCTGAGGCTGGAGGAGGTCGTCTTCGCCGCCGGCGGCCAGGTGATCATCGACCGCGTCTCGCTCGAGATCGCCGCCGGACCGAGCACGATCATCCTCGGTGCCAACGGCGCCGGCAAGAGCGTGCTCATGCGGCTGATGCACGGGCTTCTCGAGCCGACTTCGGGCGCCCTTGCCTGGAACGAGCGCGATCGCCTGCTTGCCCGCCGCCGGCAGGCTATGGTGTTCCAGCGCCCCATCATGCTGCGCCGTTCCGCGCTCGCCAATGTGGCGTTCGCGCTCGAGGTCGCCGGGGTTCCGGCCACCGAGCGCGAGGGCGAGGCGCTCGCCGCGCTCGACGAGGTCGGGCTGCGGCCGCTCGCGCATCGTCCGGCGCGCGTCCTTTCCGGCGGCGAGCAGCAGCGCCTCGCGCTGGCGCGCGCCTGGGCGCTCCATCCCGAGGTGCTGTTCCTCGACGAGCCGACCGCGAGCCTCGATCCCGGCGCGACGCGCGAGATCGAAACCATCATCAAGGCCTTCGACGCGGCGGGAACCAAGATCGTGATGGCGACTCACAATCTGGGGCAGGCGCGCCGGCTCGGCGACGAAGTCGTCTACCTGCAGGCCGGGCGCGTGGTGGAGCGCGCGCCCGTGGATCGTTTCTTTTCGAAGCCCGCCACCGCGGAGGCGGCGGCATTCATCAAGGGAGAGGTGCCATGGGTCGGATTCTGATTTTCCTCGCGTCGCTTGCCAGCGCCTCGGCGGCGGCGCAGCCCGCGTTCATCACGCTTGCTTCGACCACTTCGACCGAGCAGTCGGGCCTGTTCAAGCATCTGCTGCCAATCTTCGAGGGCAAAACTGGGATCCAGGTGCGCGCGGTCGCCGTCGGCACAGGCCAGGCGCTCGACATGGGCCGCCGCGGCGACGCCGACGTCGCACTGGTGCACGACAAGGCGGCGGAGGAAAAGATGGTCGCCGAAGGCTGGTACGTGGAGCGCCACGATGTGATGTACAACGACTTCATCCTGGTCGGGCCGAAGTCCGACCCCGTGGGCACGCGCGGCGCGGACACGGTCGCCGCGCTGAAGAAGATCCTCGGGAAAAAAGCGCCGTTCGCCTCCCGCGGCGACAAGAGCGGCACGCACGCTGCCGAGCTGCGCCTGTGGCAGATGGCCGGCCTGGACCCCGCGGCGGGCAAGCGGACCTGGTATCGCGAAATCGGCTCGGGAATGGGGCCGACACTCAACGTCGCCTCGGCAATGAATGCCTATGCGATCACCGACCGCGGCACCTGGCTGTCCTTCAAGAACCGCGGCGACCTCACCATCCTGGTCGAAGGCGACAAACGTCTTTTCAACCAGTACGGGGTGATGCTGGTGAATCCGGCCCGGCATCCGCACGTGAAGCAGCAGGAGAGCATGGCGTTCATCGATTGGCTCGTCTCGCGTGAGGGTCAGGACGCCATAGCCGCGTACAAGATCAACGGCGAGCAGCTCTTCTTTCCCAACGCCGGTCACTGAAGTGGCGCGCTATCGGGGCCTGACGCTCCGTGTGCTCGACAAGGGCGCCCCGGCCATGGGGCCCGGAAAGGCCGAGCTCATCGCGCACATCGGGAAGACCGGCTCCATTTCGGCCGCGGCGCGGGCCATGGGGATGTCGTATCGGCGGCATGGCAGCTGGTTGAGGCGCTCAACAAGACCTATCGCGAGCCCGTCATCGTCACCGCGATCGGCGGCAGCCGCGGAGGCGGCGCCCGGGTGACGGCGCTCGGCGAGCGCCTGGTCGCCCTGTACCGCGCCATGGAAGACAAGGCGTCTGCGGCGATCGCCGGCGACTTGCGGCGCTTCAACGCCGAGCTGCGATCGACGACCAGGGCGAGCAAATCTCGCTAGTTACGCTATATTCCGTGGTATATAGCGAATGCTATGGACCAGACCGTCATTGCGCTGCTCGCCGCGGGGATGCTGGTCGCGGCGTTCGGCTATGCCGCGGTCGGCCACGGCGGCGCCTCGGCCTATATCGCGGCGATGGCGCTCGCCGGCATCGTGCCCTCGGAAATGCGCCCGATGGCGCTCGTGCTCAATATCCTGGTGTCGTCGATCGCGACCTGGAAGTTCTACCGGGCGGGTCATTTCCGCTGGTGGCTCCTCTGGCCTTTTGCCTCGGTATCCATTCCCCTCGCGTACGTCGGCGGCGCAATCACGCTGCCGGGACACGCCTACAAGGTCCTGGTCGGCATCGTGCTCCTCTACGCCGCGTGGCAACTCTGGCGAAGTGCCCGGGCCGGCGACGAGATGCGCGCGTTGCGCGAGCCGCCGCTCGCCTGGGCCATGCTGATCGGCGCGGTCATGGGTTTGCTGTCGGGTCTGACCGGAGTAGGCGGGGGAATATTTCTCAGCCCGGTGCTGCTCATGCTGGGCTGGGCGGGAACCAAGCAGGCCTCCGCCGTCGCGGCGCCCTTCATCCTCGTGAATTCTCTCGCCGGCCTGGCGGCGATCTTCGTCGCGAAGACCGCATCCCTGCCCCAGTACATGTGGGTCCTCGCAGCAGCAGTCGTGACGGGGGGCTGGCTGGGCGCGGAGTACGGCAGCCGGCGCTTCGCCAATCCCGTCGTGCGCCGGGTGCTCGCCGTGGTCCTCGCGCTCGCCGGCGCGAAAATGGTTGTAGTGTAGATTCCCGGCAAATGAAAACCTTCGGCTTCGCCGGCTGGTCGGGGAGCGGCAAGACCACGCTCATCGAGAAGCTGATCCCGCGCTTCGTGGAGCGCGGCCTGCGCGTCGCGCTCATCAAGCACGCGCACCACACTTTCGATGTGGACCAGCCCGGCAAGGACTCGTACCGCCACCGCCAGGCCGGCGCCACCGAGATCCTGGTGACCTCGTCGCGCCGCTGGGTGCTGATGCACGAGCTGCGCGGGGCGCAGGAGCCGTCGTTCGAGGAGCAGCTCAAGCGCATATCGCCCTGCGATCTGGTGCTGGTCGAGGGCTTCAAGTTCGCGCCGATCCCGAAGCTCGAGGTCTGGCGCGAGGCGACGGGCGAGGCGCTGCTGCACCCGAACGACCCGCATATCGTTGCGCTGGCGACCGATGCCAAAGTGCAGACGAAGCTGCCGCGGCTCGAGCTGAACGACGACGGCGCGATCGCCGGCTTCATCCTGAAATTCCTCAAATTCGAATGAAATTCCCAGAATCCGATGAATAAAGGTCTCCTGTCGGTCGACGAAGCGCTGGCGCAGCTCATGGCGGGCGCCGCGCCGGTTCCCGACATCGAAGAGGTACCGGCGCTCGAAGCCACCGGGCGCGTGCTCGCGCGCGCGCAGCGCTCGACGATGGACGTGCCGCCGATGGACAACAGCGCGATGGACGGCTACGCGGTGCGCCTCGCCGACCTGCAGGGAACCAGCCGGCTGAAGGTCGGGCAGAAGATCATGGCGGGGTCGCTCGCAAAAGGAACCGCCGCGAGGATCTTCACGGGCGCGCCGATCCCGCCCGGCGCCGACGCGATCGTCATGCAGGAGTATTGCGCCGTCGAAGGCGACGAAGTCGTGCTGAAGAAGCTACCGCAGAAAAACGAGTGGATCCGCCGCACCGGCAGCGATGTGCGCAGCGGCGGCGAGATCCTCGCCGCCGGGAAGCGGCTCGCACCGCAGGACACGGGCCTGGCGGCTTCGGTCGGCATCAAGACGCTGCCGGTGTTCAGGCGCGTGCGCGTGGGCTTGTTCTTCACGGGCGACGAGCTGGTGATGCCGGGCGAGCCGCTGCCGCCCGGGCGCATCTACAACTCGAATCGCTTCACGCTGCGCGGCCTCGCCGAGCTCTACGGCTGCGAGATGCACGACTACGGGATCGTGCCGGACAACCTCGACGCGACGCGCGACATGCTGCGCAAGGCGGCGGCGCAATGCGACATTATCGTGACCTCCGGCGGCGTCTCCGTCGGCGATGCCGATTTCGTGAAGCCGGCGGTGGAGGCCGAGGGCACGCTGCTGATGTGGAAGATCGCGATGAAGCCGGGCCGGCCCCTGGCTTTTGGGAAAGTCGGAAAATCAGCTTTCATCGGGTTGCCGGGCAATCCTGTTTCCAGCTTCGTCACGTTTCTGATCTTCGTCAGGCCGTTCCTGCTGAAAACCCAGGGTCTTTCGTCGGTGGAAGCGAAAGCCATCGCCGCCCGGGCCGACTTCGACTGGCCCGAGCCCGACGCGCGGCGCGAATTCCTGCGCGTAAAATGGAACGCGCAGGGCGGCCTCGATCTCTATCCGACGCAGGATTCGGCGGTCCTGACCTCGACGGCCTGGGCCGACGGCCTCGTGGACAACCCCGCGGGCGTGGCGATCGGGAAGGGCGACACGGTGCGCTTCCTGCCCTATTCGGAGCTATATAGGTGAAATTCGGATGAAAGTCATGGTTCGCTTCTTCGCCAGCCTGAAAGAACAACTCGGCAAGGACGCGGAGGAAATCGAAGTGCCCGCGGCGATCGGCACGGTCGCGGCCCTGCGCGCGCACCTCGTGAAGCGCGGCGGCGACTGGCAGGCGGTTTTTGCCGAGAAGAAGCTGGTGCGGGCCGCGGTCAACCAGGAAATGGCGCAGCCCGGCGCGGCCATAAAAGCGGGCGACGAGATCGCGTTTTTTCCGCCGGTGACCGGGGGATGAGATGAAGATCTCGGTCCAGCGCGAGGATTTCGACCTCACCACCGAGGTCGATTCGATCAGGAAAAACAATCCCAGGGTCGGCGCCGTAGCCAGCTTCGTCGGGCAAGTGCGCGACGTGAGCATGACGCTCGAGCACTATCCCGGCATGACCGAGACTTCCATCGGGAAAATAATCGAGGAAGCGCAAGGCCGCTGGCAGGTGATGGACTGCGTGGTGATCCACCGCTACGGCGAGCTGCAGCCCGCGGATCAGATCGTGCTGGTCGCGGTCGCGAGCGCGCATCGCGGCGACGCTTTCGCGGCTTGCGAGTTCATCATGGACTACCTGAAGACGCAGGCGCCGTTCTGGAAGAAGGAGCACGGCCCGCAGGGGGCGCGCTGGGTGGAGGCGCGCGCGTCGGACGACGATGCCGCCGAGCGCTGGCAGGACCCGGCCCGCAAGGCCGGTTGATCGCCCGCCGCGATGACCGGGCTTCGCGCTCTATAAGGCATTTTGAAGCGGCGCCATGAGCCGGGCGGTCTAGGGGGAACCCGGTCTTGAGCTAGAGACCTTGCACCGGGTTGTCGTCTAATCGGCGCTGGATTCCCGGGAGGCGCTCCTTTGGACTGCTCGATCATCGACAGAGAGGCAGGGCTCGATGCCCGCACGGCATTCGAAGGCCTTCTCGACGAAGTCCGCCAGTTCTGGGTCCCGCTTCCCGACAAGCCCGAAGAGACGCCCGAGCGCCTGCTCTGCGCGCTGTGGCGCGCCGCCGCCGGCGCGCCGGTCTCGGCGCACCGCGCGGTCCGCGACGGCCTGGCGCCGCTCGACGCGGCGGGCGCCGCGCGCCTGGGCGAGCTGCTCGCGCGCAAGAAGTCCGGCGTGCCGCTCGCCCACCTCACCCAGCGCCAGAATTTTCTCGGCCTCGAGCTCCTCGCCGGACCGGACGCGCTGATCCCGCGCAAGGAAACCGAAATCCTCGGCCGCACGGCGCTCGCGAAGCTGCATTGCCTCGCGCAGGCACGCGGCGCGCTTACGGTGATCGACGTGTGCACCGGCAGCGGCAACCTCGCGCTGGCTTACGCGCACTACGAGCCCGGCGCGCGCATTTATGCTTCCGATCTCACCCGGTCGGCGGTGGATCTCGCGCGGCGCAATCTCGAGCATCTGAGCGGGCAGCGCGACCTTCGCGAGCGCGTCGAATTCCGCCAGGGCGACCTGCTCGAGCCTTTCGACAACGCCGGCTTCCTCGGCAAGTGCGACTTCCTGAGCTGCAATCCGCCTTATATCTCCGCTTCGAAGGTAAAGCAGATGCATCCCGAGATCTCGGGCTTCGAGCCGGAGGCGGCGTTCAACGGCGGGGTCTACGGCGTCTCGATCCTGATGAAGCTCCTGAAGAACGCGCCGCGGTTCCTGAAACCCGACTCGTGGCTCGGCTTCGAGGTGGGGCTCGGGCAGGGCGCGCTGACGGCGCGCCAGCTCGAGAAGAATCCGGTGTTCGCCGCGGTCGAGACCTGCGTCGACGAAGCGGGCGAAATCCGCGCGATCTTCGCCAAGACCAGGCCGGCCGCGTTGACATGACGAAGCCGGCCGCGATGACTCGCCAGACCGTATGGCTATCGCTGCTCCGGTTGCCCCTGCTGCGATTGCCTCGATGGGCGCGGCTGCTGCGCCAGGACTACCGGCGCTATCGCGCGGCGGGAGAATCCGGGCTCGCGACCGTGTTCCTCACCCAGGGCTTCTGGGCGAGCGCCGTCTACAGGACGACGCACGCGCTGGTGGATTGGCTTCCCGAAGGCATCCTCCGCGCGCTCGCGAAGGCCGCGGGCGGCGCGCTGCAGAAGGGAATCGAGATCGTCGCGGGGATCTGCGTCCCGCGGGGCTGCGAGATCGGCGGCGGGCTCTATTTCCCGCGCTTCGGCGGCATCATCCTGAGCCACGGTCCGATCGGCGAGAACTGCACGCTCGAGCAGAGCGTCACCATCGGCGGCGCCGGCAAGGGCGACGCCTGGGGCATGCCGGTCATCGGCAACCGCGTCTTCATCGGCGCGCACTCCATCGTCGTGGGCAAGATCACCATCGGCGACGACGCGATGATCTGCCCGGGATCGTTCGTCACCCGCTCGGTGCCGCCGCGCGCGGTGGTGATGGGCAATCCGGCGAAGGTGATGTCCTACGAGGGCAGCTTCGAGAGCATCGTCTATGACGGCATGGAAGACGATCCGGAGCGGCGCAGCGCGCTCGAGCGCTCAGGCCCCCCCGGACGCTAGCCCGCCGGGGTTAAAGAAGCGGGCCTTAGCGAAGCCTTCAGCTCGCCGAGCTCGTCCTCGGCCAGCGTCTCGCGCTCGAGCAGCTTCTGCGCCCAGCGCTCGAGCAGCGCGCGCTCGCGCACCAGGATGTTCCTGGTTTTCTGGTAGACCGCTTCCACGATCTCGCGCACCGCGACGTCGATCTCGCGCGCCGTCTCCTCGCTGTATTCGCGGTTCTTCTGAAAAATATTGCCATTCATGAAAGGCGCCTGCTCCTCTTCGTAGGCGACGTGGCCGAGCTTCGTCACCATCGCGTAGCGCATCACCATGCTGCGCGCGATCTCCGTCACCTTGGCGAGGTCGTTGGCGGCGCCGGTCGACAGGTGCTGGAACACGACTTCCTCCGCGGCGCGCCCGCCCAGCAGCACGGCCATCTTGTTCTCCAGCTCGCCGCGCGTCATCAGGAAGCGGTCCTCGGTCGGGCGCTGGATCGTGTAGCCGAGCGCGCCGACGCCGCGCGGGATGATCGAGATCTTGTGGACCGGGTCGGTGCCGGCGAGCGCCATCGCGACCATCGCATGGCCCATCTCGTGGTGCGCGACGACGCGGCGCTCGGTCTCGTTCAGCACCCGGCTCTTCTTCTCGAGGCCCGCGACCATGCGCTCGATCGCGTGGGTGAAGTCCGCGAGCGCGACGGCGTCCGCGCCGCGGCGCGTGGCGAGCAGCGCCGCCTCGTTGACGAGGTTGGCGAGGTCCGCGCCGGAGAAGCCCGGCGTGAGCGCGGCGATCTTCTCCAGGTCCAGGTCCGCGGCGAGGCGCACCTTCTTCGAATGCACGCTCAGGATCTGCAGCCGCCCGGATTTCTCCGGCCGGTCGACCAGCACCACGCGGTCGAAGCGCCCGGCGCGCAGCAGCGCCGGGTCGAGGATCTCGGGGCGGTTCGTCGCCGCGAGGAGCACGAGGCCGGTGCTCGCGTCGAAGCCGTCGAGCTCGACCAGCAGCTGGTTGAGGGTCTGCTCCTTCTCGTCGTGGCCGCCGAAGCCGCCGGCGCCGCGCGCGCGGCCGAGGGCGTCGAGCTCGTCGATGAAGATGATCGCCGGCGCCTTCTGCCGCGCCTGCTCGAACAGATCCCGCACCCGCGCCGCGCCGACGCCGACGAACATCTCGACGAACTCCGAGCCCGAGATCGAGAAGAAGGACACGCCCGCCTCGCCGGCGACCGCGCGCGCGAGCAGCGTCTTGCCGGTGCCGGGCGGCCCGACGAGCAGCACGCCTTTCGGCACCCGCGCGCCCAGGCGGCCGTACTTCTTCGGATCCTTGAGGAACTCGACCACTTCCTGCAGCTCCTGCTTGGCCTCGTCGACCCCGGCCACGTCCGCGAAGACGACGCCGGTCTTCTTCTCGACATAGATCCTGGCGCGGCTCTTGCCGATGCTCATGAAGCCGCCGCCCAGGCCCTGCTGGTTGGCCATGCGCCTCGCGAGGAAGTACCAGAGGCCGAAGAAGATCAGCGCCGGCAGGATCCAGGAAAGCAGGTCGCGAAAGACGGTGCTCTCATAGACGCGGGTGTATTTCACGTCGTACCTGGAGAGCCGGTCCGCGAGATCGGGCGGCACCAGGTTCGCGACGGCGATGGTCTTGCCGCCGCCTTCCTTGGCCTTGAATTTTCCGGTGATCCGCTGGTCGGAGATCACCACCTCGTCGATCTTGTGCTCGGCCAGCAGCTTCTCGAACTCGCTGTAGGGCAGCACCTCCACCTTCTGCGACTGCTGCCACCATTGCTGGAGGGCGAGCATCGCGACGAGGGCGAAGAGCAGGTAGCCGATGTTGAACTGGGTGCGCCGTTCCATTGCCGGTAAGTTGGGGCGGAATCTCCCAATCAAAGCAAGAAACAGGCGCCTTGAATGTGGCGGGGGAAGCCCCCACCTGAGGAATGCGCTATTGTCATTAAAACGCCATACGGATCAAAACCATGCGATTCGAAAAGTTCACCACCAAGCTGCAGGAGGCGCTCGCCGAGGCGCAAAGCCTGGCGCTGGGCAGGGACCAGCAGTACATCGAGCCGGAGCACCTGCTCCTTGCCCTCCTGAACCAGGACGACGGCGGCATCGCCGGCCTCATCAGCAAGGCCGGGGGTAACCCGCAGGCCCTCAAGAAAAGTCTTTTTCAGTTCATAGAAACACTTCCAAAGGTAGAAGGCACACCCGGCGAAGTGCTCACGGGGCGCGATCTCTCCCAGCTCCTCAACGTCGCCGACAAGGAAGCGCAGAAGCGCGGCGACCAGTACATCGCTTCGGAGTTGTTTTTGCTGGCGGCGGTCTCGGACAAGGGAAATATCGGCCGGCTCCTGAAATCCTCGGGGTTGACGAAAGAGACTCTTCAAAAAGCCATAGACGAAGTCAGGGGAGGGGAAACCGTGAGCGGCCAGGCGGACGAATCTCAAAGGCAGGCTCTCGCCAAGTACACGCTCGATCTCACGGAGCGCGCGCGCGCGGGCAAGCTCGATCCGGTGATCGGCCGCGACGACGAGATCCGCCGCTGCATCCAGATCCTGCAGCGGCGCACCAAGAACAACCCGGTGCTGATCGGCGAGCCCGGCGTGGGCAAGACCGCCATCGTCGAGGGGCTCGCCCAGCGGATCGTCAACGGCGAGGTCCCCGAGAGCCTCAAGAACAAGCGCCTGCTGGTGCTCGACATGGCGTCGCTGCTCGCCGGCGCGAAGTACCGCGGCGAGTTCGAGGAGCGATTGAAAAGCGTCCTGAAGGCGCTCGCGAAGGACGAGGGCAGCACCATCATCTTCATCGACGAGCTGCACACCATGGTCGGCGCCGGCAAGGCGGAGGGCGCGATCGACGCCGGCAACATGCTCAAGCCCGCGCTCGCCCGGGGCGAGCTGCACTGCATCGGCGCCACCACGCTCGACGAGTACCGCAAGTACGTCGAGAAGGACGCCGCGCTCGAGCGCCGCTTCCAGAAGATCATCGTCGGCGAGCCGAGCGTGGAGGCGACCATCGCCATCCTGCGCGGCCTGCAGGAGCGCTACGAGCTGCACCACGGCGTCGACATCACCGACCCGGCCATCGTCGCCGCCGCGGAGCTCTCGCACCGTTACGTCACCGATCGCTTCCTCCCGGACAAGGCGATCGACCTCATCGACGAGGCGGCGGCGCGCATCAAGGTGGAGATCGACTCCAAGCCCGAGTCGATGGACCGCCTCGAGCGCCGCCTGATCCAATTGAGGATCGAGCGCGAGGCGGTGAAGAAGGAGAAGGACGACGCTTCCCGGAAAAGGTTGTTTTTAATTGAAGAAGAAATAAAAAGGCTCGAAAAGGAATACTCCGACCTCGAGGAGGAGTGGAAGGCCGAGAAGGCGGCGGTGCAGGGAACGCAGCACATCAAGGAAGAGATCGAGAAGGTCCGGCTGCAGATCGCCGAGCTGCAGCGCAAAGGCCAGTACGACAAGCTCGCCGAGCTGCAATACGGCAAGCTTCCCCAGCTCGAAAACCAGCTGAAGCAGGCGGAAAAGAAGCAGCCCGAGCTGCACAAGCCCAAGCTGCTGCGCACCCAGGTCGGCGCGGAGGAGATCGCCGAGGTGGTGTCGCGCATGACCGGCATCCCGGTGTCGAAGATGATGTCCGGCGAGCGCGAGAAGCTGATCCGGATGGAAGACGAGCTGCACAAGCGCGTGGTCGGGCAGGACGAGGCGGTGCGCCTGGTCGCCGACGCCATCCGGCGCTCGCGCTCCGGCCTCGCCGACCCCAACCGGCCCTACGGCAGCTTCCTGTTCCTCGGGCCGACCGGCGTCGGCAAGACCGAGCTTTGCAAGGCGCTCGCGGCGTTCCTGTTCGACGCCGAGGACCATCTCATCCGCATCGACATGTCGGAGTACATGGAGAAGCATTCCGTGTCGCGCCTCATCGGCGCGCCGCCGGGCTATGTCGGCTACGAGGAAGGCGGCCAGCTCACCGAGCAGGTGCGCCGCAAGCCTTACGCGGTGATCCTGTTCGACGAGATCGAGAAGGCGCACCCGGATGTCTTCAACGCGCTGCTCCAGGTGCTCGACGAGGGCCGGCTCACCGACGGCCAGGGACGCACGGTCGACTTCAAGAACACCGTGCTCGTCATGACCTCGAACCTCGGCTCGCAGATGATCCAGAGCATGGCGGGCAGCGACTACCAGGTGATCAAGCTGGCGGTCATGGGCGAGGTCAAGACCCAGTTCCGGCCGGAGTTCATCAACCGCATCGACGAGATCGTGGTCTTCCACGCGCTCGCCGAGGAGAACATCAAGGCCATCGCCCGCGTCCAGCTCAACGTGCTGAAGCAGCGCCTGGCGAGGATGGAGTTCGACTTCGACGTGTCCGACGCGGCGCTCGCGCAGGTGGCGAGGGCGGGCTTCGACCCGGTCTACGGCGCGCGGCCGCTGAAGCGCGCGATCCAGTCGGAGATCGAGAACCCGCTCGCGAAGGCGATCCTCGAAGGCCGCTTCGCGCCGAAAGACAGGATCTACGTCGACTACCGCAGCGGGCGGATGCTCTTCGAGAAGAAGCCCGCGCGCGCGGCGGCGTAAATCAGTTCGCCGAGCGGTTCAAGCCGCCGAGCCGCCGGCCGAGGCTGAGGTCGCTCGCGCGGCGCAGGGGATGGCCGCGCGTCACGCTCGCCGATTGCTCGTTGCTTACGAGCTGCTCGGTATTGGCCTTCAGGCTCTCGCTCACGCGCCGCAGGCGCTGCAGCTCGCGGGCGAGCAGCTCGGCCGCCTCGTAAGAAGGCCCGTGGACTTCGTGCTCGAGGCGATCGGCGGCGCTCTGCGCGAGGCGCAGAAGCTCGATCAGGTCGTTGACGGCGCTGAGCGCCCGGCTGCCGGATTCAGGGTCCATCCGGAGATGATATCGAGCGCGCCGGAAAGTTCCGCGTCCGGCGCCTGCGCCGCGCGGCGCGTCGTCAGTGAGCGACGGGTGCTTCTTGCGGCGTGAAGTTCCAGCCTTCGAAAGCGTGGGCCGCGACGCGCTGGTTGGAGAGCGCGTCGGCCCGGATGCGCTTGCTCGCCTGCTGCAGCTCTTCCCAGAGGCCGTCGGTGTCCTTGCGAAAGACGATGTCGACGTCGGCATCGAGCACCGACCAGATGCCGCGCTCGATCTCGCCCTTCAGCTCGCCCGGGCGCCAGCCGACGTAGCCGACGAAATAGCGCGCGTCGTTCGGCGTGGTCTCGATGACGTGGTCGATGGTGTTGGCGCGGAACGCGAGGTAGACGTTCTTCATCAGCGGCACCGTGCCGGCGCCGGGGTTGCTGTCCGCCTTCACCAGCGCCACCAGCGCGCCGCGGGAGAACGGCCCGCCGTAGTAGACCGGCTCGATCACCTTCTTGGAAGGCTCGTGCTCCGGAAAAAGGCTGCCGAGGGAGCGCCGCGTCGGGCGGTTGATGATCACGCCGACGTGCCCGCCGTTGGGCGCAGGGGCGGCGAGCAGCACGGTCTGGCGGTATTCGAGGTCGCGGAACGCCGGATGCGCGACCAGCAGGAGGGCGTCTTCCTGGACCTGCGCGGCCGCGGGAAGCAGGATGGAAAACAGGCCGCAAAAGACGAAACTGCGGACGAAGCTGCGGAGCAGGCTGCGCAGCGCGGATGTCGTCATGGAGGGGAGTATAACGCGGCGCGTTTGCCGCGGGTTCGTTCGAGCAATTCCTCCCACAGGCCCGCGGTGTCGGCGCGAAACAGCAGCTCCGCGCTCGCCGGCAGCACATACCAGCCGTCGCGCTCGATCTCGGTTTCGAGCTGCCGCGGCGCCCACCCGGAGAAGCCGGCGTAGATGCGATAGCCGGAGCCGGGCGAGCGCAGCAGGCGCTCGACGTTCGCGGGGTGGATGCTGAGATATACGCCTTCGAGCACGTGAAAGGCGGGCGCCTCGGGCGCCCGCGCCGAGCGAAACAGCGCCACGAGCGTGCGCTCCAGCACCGGGCCGCCGAAGAACACCGGGCCGCGATAGTTCTTCGCCAGCGATTCGTCGTCGACGATCTGCGAGAGCTTGAGCGGCAGCGGCCGGTTGAGGATCACGCCCACCGTCTCCAGGTCGGGCGTGCGGACCACGAGCACCACGGTCTCGCTGAAGCGCGGATCCTGCAGTCCGGGTTTCGCCACCAGCAGCACGCTGTCGGCCGCCTCCGGCCGCTGTTCCGCCGCCCCCACCAGCGCGGTCGTCGCCGCAAGGATCAGAGCCAGAGCCGACCAGCGCGCCATGCGCCGATTATCGGCCAAGCCGGGTCAGCCCTGCTTGCCCTGCTCGCTCCAGGGAAGCGCGATCCAGAAGACCAGCACGACCGCCAGGACGATCGCCGCGATCGCCGCGCTCAGGCCGCCCGACCCGAGAATCACCCGCCCGATCAGGTAGATGTCCAGGCTGAGGGCGAGCGCGAGCGGCAGCATCCCGGCGAAGAGCAGCTGCGAGGAAAGCCAGATGAAGCGCTCGCTCACCGCGCGCTGCTGGGTCAGGCGAAGAATCGCGGCCGGCGCCATCACCAGCGCCACCGCCAGCACCACCAGGATGATCGCGACGAAATGCAGCAGCTGCTCGCCTCCGGAGAGTTTCTTCTCGAAGCCCTCGTTGAATACCGCGATCAGCTGAAAGCCGAACAGCGCCTGGATCCCGGGCAGCACCATCCTGCACTCTTCCAGAAGGTGCGTGGCCGCCGAGTCGAGCGAGATCTGCTCTTTCTTCCCGGCGCCCACCGGTTTCTCGATGGCCATGGCGCCGGAGCCGATGCAGGTTATGTGCCGCGCTTACTTCGTTGACGCCGTGACTCTCCAGATGACATTGCCCACGTCGTCTGCGACGAGCAGCGCGCCGCGCCGGTCGAAAGCCACGCCCACCGGGCGGCCGTAGGCGTCGCCGTCGCCGTTGACGAAACCGGTGAGCAGCTCGATCGGCGGGCCCGAAGGCTTGCCGTCCTCGAACGGGATGAACACCACGTTGTAGCCGCTGCGCGGCTTGCGATTCCAGGAGCCGTGCTGGCCGACGAACGCGCCCTTGGCGAACAGCGGCGGCAGCGCATTGCGCTCGCTGAATGCGAGCCCGAGCGCCGCGACGTGGGGGCCGAGCGCGTAGTCGGGCTTGATCGCCTTCGCCACGAGGTCCGGCCGCTGCGGCTTCGGCCGCTCGTCGACGTGCGCGCCGTAGTAGCTGTACGGCCAGCCGTAGAAGGCGCCGTCGCCGACCGAGGTGAGGTAATCGGGCACGAGGTCGCTGCCGAGCTCGTCGCGCTCGTTCACCACCGTCCACAGCTTGCCGCTGCGCGGCTCCCAGCCCAGGCCGTTCGGGTTGCGCATGCCGGAGGCGAAGATGCGGTGCTCGCCGGTGCGCGCGTCGACTTCCCAGATGGCGGCGCGGCCGGTCTCCGCCTCGATGCCGTTTTCGGCAATGTTGCTGTTCGAGCCGACGGTCACGTAGAGCCTGGCTCCGTCGCGGCTCGCGATCAGGTTCTTGGTCCAGTGGTGGTTGCGCGGCCCGGCGGGCAGATCGACGATCTTCGTTCCGGGCGCGGAAATCCGCGTCTCGCCGCCGGCGTAGGGAAAGCGCAGCACCGCGTCGGTGTTGGCCACATACAGGTTGCCGCCGACGAGGACTATGCCGAACGGCGAGTTCAAGCCTTCGAGGAAGACGTGGCGCTCCTCGGCCACGCCGTCGCCGTCCGCGTCGCGCAGAAGGGTGATGCGGTTCGCGCTCGGCACGCCGGCGCCGGCTTTCTTCTGCACCAGCTTCATGACGCGGCCCTTGACGCTCTTGCCTTCTTCCGGCCGCTCGGGCGCGTTGGTCTCGGCGACCAGCACGTCGCCGTTGGGCAGCACGTAGACCCAGCGCGGGTGCTCGAGGCCGGTTGCGAATGCTGCAACGCTCGTGCCCGGCGCGGCGACCGGCTTCGCGCCCTGCGGCCAACCCTTCGCCGGGGCGATCTTCACGGTCGGGATCAGCGCCTTGGCGGGCGCCGGCAACTGCGGGTCGGGGCCGGTGCCTGCGGCGAGCGGTAGCTGCGCCGTTTCGGCGCAAGCGGTGATCGCCGAGAGGAGGAGGGGCAGAAGAAAACGGTACATGACGAAGCTCCGAAAGGAGCTTAGACGCTGTGGCGAGCCCGCCGTTCCGCGTGTAGTCCTGCCGTTCCTTGTAGTCCTACTGCGTCTGGCGCCGCACGATCCTGGAGAAGTCCGGGCCCACCGGCTGGCGTTGCGCCAGCGTGTCGATGCGGTGCGCGGCGCGGACGGTCTCGAAAGGCAGCTCCGTGGGAATCAGCCCGAGGTCGTACGCGAGCTGATCGGAATAGGCCGGAAGGACTACCTTGTAGCTGAACGGGATGCGGCGCGGCGCGATCGTGTTGACGTGGCCGACGATGTTGGTCGTGCAATTGTTGGTGAGCGAGTTGTAGAACTCCGGCTGCGCCGCGAGCTGGTTGGCGCGCTCGAGCATCTCGACGAAGACGCGGCGCATCTGCCCGGGCGTGGTCGTGACCGGATACAGGTAGACCGGGTCGCGGCGGAAGTTGGTGCGCAGGGCGAGGACGTCGCGCTCGTCGGCGATCACGTACATCAGCTCGTACTGCCGCAGCAGCCCCTTCACCGGCGAATAGACCTCGCCGCGCTCCTTGCGGATCTCCACCGAGATCGCCAGGTACTCGCCGCCGAAGCCGAAGCTGAGGAAGGTGTGCGCGATACCCGGCGCATCGCCGAAGCGCTCCACGACGAACCAGACCGAGTCGAGCTTGCGCAGGTCGTAGCTGCGCGTCTCGTACTTCTCCACGAAGTCGTGGCCGGTGCGATAGGCGAAATTGCGCACGTTCTCGATCGTCGCCGTGTCGCCGTCGATCGTCGCGCGCGCGAGCACCTTCTGGTCGGGCGACCAGTCGCGCTCGTTCGACGGCTTCTCGGAGAACTGGACGTAGACGAACGGCAGCGCGAGGCCGGCGAGCACGGCGCCGGCGATCGCCAGCTTGCGCCTTAGGGTGACAGGCAGGGTCACGGTTTCGGCGTCACAGCGCGCGGCACCTGAGCGGCAGAAAAAGCGGCGGCAGGTTGGTCTTGTTCGCGCCTTTCACCGTCATCTTGTCGGGCGTTTTGGCGTTGCCGCAGACCCAGGCGACCGGAACCATCGGCGAGTCCTCGACCACGGCCGGGCGGATCGTCAGGAATTTGCCCTTGATGGAGTTGCTCGCCTGGTTGCCGAAAGTGAGGGTGATCGCGCCGTCCTGCACGCTCAGTGAGCTGATGTAGTTGTTGACGATCTTGTCCGCGACGGGCAGGCCCGCGGCGGCGTTGTCGGTGGGGAAGGGTTGCGCGAGCGCCCAGGCCATGGTGAGCGGCGGCTTGGCGACGTCCGCGAGCGGCAGCCCCTCGGCCACCTGCTCTCGCACGGACTTCTCGATGTAGCTCGGCAGCGCCATCAGCGCCAGCGTCGCGACGACGCCGATCACCACCAGCATCTCCACGATGCTGAAGCCGGCTTCGCGCCGCGTCATCCGAGCCTCGAGCTCAAGCGGCCGCCGCCGAGAAGTCGCCGCAGCAGCGCGGCGCCGACGAACGCGAGCAGGATCGAGGCGCCCCAGAAGGACAGCGGCACGTCCCAGAGATAGTGCTGCGAATCGGCGCTTGCGAGCCATAGCCAGGTTACGAGCGAGTTGTAGGAAGCATGCAGCAGGATACAGGGCCAGAGCGAGCGCGTGCGCTCGTAGAGCCAGCCGGCGATCATCCCCAGCGTGAAGCCGATCACCAGCTGGTACAGGTTGAGGTGCGCGAGCCCGAACAGGATCGACGAATAGAGGAGGGCGCGGGTCCTCGAATACCGGTTGAGGAAGCTGCGCAGGATGACGCCGCGGAACAGCATCTCCTCGAGCAGCGGCGCGAGGATGCAGCTCGACACCACCGTGGCGAAGCCGTTGGTCATCATCCGCTCGAACATCGCCTGCTCCCAGCGCGACATCGGGAACACCGCGACCAGCATCGACACCGCCGTGAGCATGAGCAGCGCGAGTCCCGGGACCACGAACAGGATCGGCAGGGACAGCGTGCCGAGCGTCGCGCCGACGGAATTGCGCGACGGATGGAAGAGCGACGCATAGCTCATGCGTTTGTAGTGCAGCAGCCAGGTGAACAGGATGCCGTTCCCGAGCAGCGCCACCACGCCGTCGATGTTGCGCGGGTTGATTCCCGAGAACGAGCGCAGATCCCTGAAAACCGCCGCCACCAGGTATTCGGCGACGAACAGCGCGATCACCAGGAACACCGCTTCGAGGCCCGACGGAAAGCGCTCGTGCTGCTCGTGCATGGCAGTCATTCACCCCTTGCCCGCCATTCTCCTTCATCGTACCCGGCAGCTCAATTGGCCGGCGGGCGTCAGGCGCTCCCGCCGGAATAGAGACCTTCGGCGCGCAGCCTGGCCTCGGTTTCCGCGACGCCACGCACCAGGAAGGCATTGATTCCTGCGGCTCGCGCCGCGGCGACGTTGGCGGGAAGGTCGTCGAAGAAATAGACGGCGCCCGGCTCGACTCCGAGCGACTTCAACGCGTGGGCGTACGCTTCACGATCGGGTTTCATGAATCCGGAGATGAACGATACGAAGCAGTGATCGAAGATCTGCTCTATGCCGGGAAGGCGTGCCCAGTGAACGGCGTTGGTGTTGCTGAGGCAGGCCACGCGATGGCGTGAGCGCAGGCCTTGGACGAGCTCCCGGGCGCCGGGGAAGAAGCCGGTGACCCATGAGGCGAGCAATTCGAGAAAGACCGGTTCGTCCAGCTCGAGGCTCCACTCGCGCATGAAAGCCGCGGCGAAGGCTTCGGGCGAAAGCATCCCGCGCTCGAAGCGCGCAACCGCCTGCGATTTTTGCCAGCGCTCGAGCACGGCGCTCCTGGCTCCGAGCTGGGGAAAGCGCGCCGCAAGCACGTCGACCCCGACGCTCTCGACCAGCACTCCGCCGAGATCGAACACGACTACCTTGCTGTCGTTCACCGCGTGGAGTGCCTAACGTTCACCCGTCCAGGGACAGGGACTCACAAGTGCCAACTTCCACATCTGCCCCGAGTAATCGCCTGTCTTGGCGAAGATGGGCGTGTCGTTCGCCTTGCGGTCATTGAGGATGTCCAACGACATGCCGTCGCCCTGCGCTTGGGTCGTCAGCCGATAGAGGCCGTTGGCCTCGGGCTTCAGCCTCCACAACTGCTCCGGGGCGGCGGCCGTCTGGGCGAGGAGGAGACGGTTATTCGCAGTGCTCGCGAGGGACAGGCCGATCCCGCGCCATTGGGTCGTCAGCCGCCAGGCGCCGCTGGAATCGGGCGTCAGCCTCCAGAGCTGCCCCGAATAATTGCCCGTCTTGGCGAGGATGGGCGTGTTGTTGGCCTCGCCGTCATTGACGATGTCCAGCGAGAGGCCATCACCGTGCCACAGGGTCGTGAACCGGTAGAAGCAGCCCGTATCGAAGGCCGAGGTCGCGGGTGCAGGTGCAGGTGCGGGCAGGGGCGCAGTCACCGCCCACAATCGCTGAAGCAGCGCGGACATGCCCGGATCGTGCTGGGCCAACTCGGCGCGGGTGAATGGGTAGAAATCGTTGCGGCCGAAGAACGCCTCTGTCGTCTCCGCGAAATACTCGTGAAAATTGCGCATGGCATAGGCCATCTCGAATGTATTGGGCCGTTCGGGGCCATGCCAGCGCTCCACGCGCTCGTAGCTCTTGCTCGCCCTGGCGCGCGCATAGGCCTCGATGAGTTCGGCGTTTTCATAGCCGAGGACCTGATCATGGTAGGCGTGGGCGAGCTCGTGCAGCGCGAACACGGGCATCCGCTTGGTTTCCTTCTCGAAGATGAGGATGTTCGTGAACTCGATGCCCTTGACCATCGCCGGGTTGCGGCCATGCGAGCTCAGCCACGCCGCGCCGGGGTGATATTCGGCTTTCGGTTGCACGCCCGGATAGGGCGGCGAGAACCACAGGGTCACTTTGCGAAGCTGAGCGACGGGACCCGTCGGGACGAGCCGGACGATCTCCTTCAACTGCGCGGTGAGGAGAACAACGGCCTTGTCCGTCGCGCCTTTGTTCGCCGCCAGCAAGCGCTCGTCGATGTGAACCGTCCAGCCCTCGATGATCTGGGTCTGGTAGCCAGGGACGGCGCCCGCCGCGGCCGCGAAGCCGATGCAGGCCAGGGTGGCCAGAAGCAACCTGGGGAGCCGTTTTTTCAAGCGCATGGCGCGGGGATGCTGACGGTTAACGTCCAAATGTCAGGCCGCCACGCGTCACGGGACAGCGTCCTTTTCCTTCTTCTCCAGCGCATATCTGAAATCACAATGACTGGCGCCTTGCATGATTGTTTGCGTCACGGTGAGCCGCACGTTGGCACCAAAACCTTCCGCGTGGAAAAAATCCATATCCGCGCTACAGGTCAGCAAGAATCCCAGTTCTGGCGCACCGATCTTCTTGTAGAACTCAGCGTAGCGACATTCAGTGACGTTTAATTCGAGGGCATCCGGCGCGTTCTTCGCCACCTTGAATTCCAAGGCGTCTCCGGCCGAGAACATCTCGAAGGCTGAAGCCACCTTCTCCCCAAGGTTACGTGCTCCCTGGGTCCGCCACCACTTCTCGCCGTACTTGCGATACAGGTCTCCGAGCGCCTTTCGGACAATGGCGTTGGCCCGCTCCTCGCCCAGTTCTGCCTGCAGCGCTTTGACGAGCGGAACCAGGACCTGGGCTTGTATCTTGACCTGCTCAATCAGCGGAACGTCCATCGGTCGCCTTCCTTGATTTCCTAGTTACCGTTGGCTTATGGCCTAGCAGCCCCGACGTTCGCGTTTTGCTGCGCCATATGCGCAGCGCAGCAAGCTGAAGGCGTCGGTCAACAACGCGCTGTTAGACGGCATGTGGGCGAAACTCCGCGATGACCTCAATGGATCCCACGATATGGCGATTGAATTCAGCGAGTTCCTCTGCTGGGACCCATAGCTCTTTGTGGATAGATCCACCGACTGTCTCTGTGCGGTAACGCCCAACAAACGATGCGTCGACCTGGAAACGCGTAACGAAGCCCGCACCACTAGCTTTGACGTTCCAGTCGCGTGCGATTTGCGTCGCGTACTCTTCATTGAGGACTGGATAGAAGATCGGTTGATCGGGCAACCGCGGCGGAAACTCACGCCAACCGGAGGCCTCGATGAGTTCAAGTTCCTTGGGACCTACGGGCCGGTAGAGCGTGACGGTTTGCATGCTGTCTAACGTTCGCGTTTTGCCGCGCTGTATGCGCATCGTAGCAAGCTGAAGGCGTCGGTCAACAACGCGCTGTTAGACCGCATGGTACTTGCCGTGATCAGCTGAAGGCTTGGATTCCCGTGATGGCGCGGCCGAGGATGAGGGCGTGGATGTCGTGGGTGCCCTCGTAGGTGTTGACGACTTCGAGGTTGACCACGTGGCGGATGACGCCGAACTCGTCGGAGATGCCGTTGCCGCCGAGCATGTCGCGCGCGGTGCGGGCGATGTCGAGCGCTTTGCCGCAGGAGTTGCGCTTCATGATCGAGGTGATCTCGGGCGCGGCGCCGCCTTCGTCCTTCATGCGGCCCAGGCGCAGGCAGCCTTGCAGGGCGAGGGTGATCTCGGTCTGCATGTCGGCGAGCTTTTTCTGGACGAGCTGGTTCGCGGCGAGCGGGCGCCCGAACTGTTTTCTATCCAAAACATAAGTTCTCGCTTTGTGAAAGCAATCCTCCGCGGCGCCCATCGCGCCCCACGCGATGCCGTAGCGTGCGGAGTTGAGGCAGGTGAACGGGCCTTTCAGGCCGCGCACCTCGGGGAAGGCGTTCTCCTCGGGACAGAAGACGTTGTCCATCACGACCTCGCCGGTGATCGAGGCGCGCAGGCCGACCTTGCCGTGGATCGCCGGCGCCGAGAGGTTCTTGAAGGATTTCTCCAGGATGAAACCGCGGATCTCGCCCGCGTCGTCCTTTGCCCAGACCATGAACACGTCGGCGATCGGCGAGTTGGAGATCCACATCTTGGCGCCGGTGAGGCTGTAGCCGCCGGGGACTTTCTTCGCGCGGGTCTGCATCGAGCCCGGATCGGAGCCGTGGTTCGGCTCGGTGAGGCAGAAGCAGCCGATCCACTCGCCCTTCGCGAGCTTCGGCAGGTACTTCTTGCGCTGCGCCTCGGTGCCGAACTGGAGGATCGGGAACATCACGAGCGAGGACTGCACGCTCATCATCGAGCGGAAGCCCGAGTCGACGCGCTCCACCTCGCGCGCGATCAGGCCGTAGGAGACGTAGCTCAGCCCCGGCCCGCCGTATTCCGCCGGGATGACGGGACCGAGCAGGCCGACCTCGCCCATCTCGCGGAAAACGTTCGGATCGGTCTTCTCGTTGCGGAACGCTTCCAGGATGCGCGGCGCGAGCTTGCCCTGGCAATAGTCGTGCGCGGCGTCGCGCACCATGCGCTCGTCCTCGGTGAGCTGCTGGTCGAGGAGCAGCGGGTCCTGCCAGGAAAATTCCGCCTTGGCCTTGCCCGGTTTTTTCGACTTCAGATCCGGCGCGTTCATCACTGCACCCGCTCCAGGATCACGGCTAGCCCTTGGCCGACGCCGATGCAGAGCGAAACGGCCGCATACCGGCCGCCCGACTGCTGCAGCTCGCGCGCGACCGTGAGCGCGAGGCGCGCGCCCGAAGCACCGAGCGGATGGCCGATGGCGATCGCGCCGCCGTTCGGATTCACCCGCGGGTCCTTCAGGTCCACCTCCATTAGCTTCAGGCAGCCGAGCACCTGGCTCGCGAACGCCTCGTTGATCTCGATGATGTCCATGTCGCTCAGCTTGAGGCCGGCTCTCTGGAGCGCGAGCGGAATGGCGTAGGCCGGGCCGACGCCCATGATGCGCGGCTCGACGCCGGCGCTCGCCGCAGAGAGAATTTTCGCGATCGGCTTTTTGCCGTTCTTCTCGCCCCAGGCCTTCGAGCCGATGAGCAGCGCGGCGGCGCCGTCGTTCACGCCGGAAGCGTTGCCTGCCGTGACCACGCCGCCTTCAAAGAGCGGTTTCAGCTTCTTTAGCGACTCGATGCTCGAATCTCGGCGCGGGTGCTCATCCGCCTCAAATACATTCGGCGGCGCATCTTTCTTCGCCGCAGGCAGGGTGATAGGAAGAATCTCACCCTTGTAAAAACCTTCTTTTTCGGCGGTGGCGTATTTCTGCTGGGAGGCGAGGGCGAACTCGTCGGCCTGCTCGCGCGTGATGCCGAAGTCCTTCGCGACGTTGTCGCCGGTCTCGGGCATCGAGTGGTTGCCGTACTGCTTGATCGTCTTCGAGTTGGGGAAGCGCACGCCGATCGTGGTGTCGTACATCTTGGCGTCGCGGCCGAAAGCCGAGTCCGGCTTGCTCATCACGTACGGCGCGCGCGTCATGCTCTCGACGCCGCCGGCGACATAAAGATCGCCTTCGCCGCAGGTGATGGCGCGGGACGCGTCGACCACCGCCTGCAGGCCGCTCGCGCAAAGGCGGTTGACCGTGACGCCCGGCGTGGTCGGCGGCAGCCCGGCGAGCAGCGCGGCGAAGCGCGCCACGTTGCGGTTGTCCTCGCCCGCCTGGTTGACGCAGCCGAGGATCACGTCGGAAATCTGCTTCGGGTCGAGCTTGTTGCGCGACACCACTTCCTTGATGACCTCGCCCGCCAGGTCGTCGGGCCGCACCGGCGAGAGCTTGCCGGCGTGGCGGCCGATGGGACTGCGCAATCCGTCGTAGATGAAGGCTTCTAGCATGGTCACTCCGGGGTAAGCAGGGAAACGCCGAGCTGCGCGCGGCGCCTGAGCCAGGGGCTCGGACGGTAGCGCGGCTCTTGCAAAAAGTCATGCATATTTTCGAGGACGGTGAGGATCCGCTGCGCGCCGAGCGCGTCGCCGAAGCCGAGCGGCCCGCGCGGATAGCTCAGGCCGAGCATCACCGCGCGGTCGAGGTCCGCCGGCGAGCAGATGCGCATCTGCATGATGTCGCAGCCTACATTTACGATGTGCGCGACCACGCGCTGCGCCACGAAGCCGGGCGAGTCGCCGATCACCGAGACCGGCACGCCGTCGGCGGCGAGCAGCGCGTGCGCCGCGTCGCGGATCTCGGGCCTGGTGACGGGCGTGGTCATCAGCGTGCGGCGTTTCGCGAAGCCGAAGAGCGGGTCGACGGCCACCGTGCGCCGCGGGTCCAGGCCGAGTTTCAGCGCCGCGGTGGTAGCGTCGTCGCCGAGCGGCGCGATGAAATTGATGGTCTCTTTGCCCGATGACTTTTGCAAGGGAAAAGACAGTTTCGCGAAGAGCTCCTTCAGCTCGGGAACGGCCCAGGCCGATCCCGGTTTCACTGAAGGGATCTTTTGTTCGGGAATCGGCTGCGCGATCCCGTCCTTCCCGTATTCGTACCAGCCGCGGCCGGTCTTGCGGCCGAGCAGGCCCGCGGCGACGCGCGGCTCGACGAGGAAGGAGGGCCGGTATTTCGGCTCCTCGAAATACTGCTGGTACATCGACTTCATCACCGCGTGGTTCACGTCGAGGCCGACGAGGTCCATCAGGCCGAACGGGCCGATGCGAAACCCCGCCGTGTCCACAAGGATCCGGTCGATGGCGGCGAAGTCCGCGACGCCCTCCGAAAGCACGCGCAGCGCCTCGGGCACGAAGGCGCGCCCGGCGTGGTTGACGATGAACCCCGGCGTGTCCTTGCAGCGCACCGCGGCATGCCCGAAGCGTTGCGCCAGCGCCGTGAGCGCATCGGTCGTCCACGGCTCGGTGCGCACGCCGTCCACCACCTCGACGATCTTCAGCACCGGCACCGGGTTGAAGAAGTGATAGCCCGCGACGCGGCCCGGGCGCTTGCATGCCGCCGCCATCGCGGTCACCGACAGCGAGGACGTGTTCGAGGCGAGGATGCAATCCGCCCCGACGATTCCCTCCAGCTTCGAGAAAAGCTCGCGCTTCGCGCCGAGGTCCTCGATGATCGCCTCGACCACGACGTGGCAGGGCGCGAGCGCTTCCAGCGCAGGCGCGACCTCGATGCGCGCCAGGATCGCCTTCGCCTGCGCGTCGCTGGTCTTGCCCTTCTCGACGAGCTTGCCCAGCGCCTGGGCGATCGATGCGCGCGCTTTCTGCGCCGCGTCGGGCTGGGCGTCGAACAGCAGGGTGCGCGCGCCGCCCTGCGCGAGCACCTGGGCGATGCCGCGGCCCATGGTGCCGGCGCCGGCGACGCCGGCGACGAGATCGGAGCGGGAAACGTCTAGCATGAAAGGGAAAAACCGTATTCTAGCGGTCGGGCCATGGCTATAATCGTTTGAAGGAGGAGGCGCGAATGAATCCGGTCCGGCGGCGGCTGACGTTAGCGGCTTTGCTCGTAGCCGGCGTGCTCGCGGGCGGCGCATTCGTCCCGGCCGCGTTCGGCCAGGTGTTTCCGGCGAAGCCGGTCACCCTGATCTGCCCCTGGCCGCCCGGCGGCTCGACCGACATCCACCTGCGCAAGATGGCCGAGCTCGCCTCGAAGCACCTCGGCCAGCAGGTGGTGGTGGAGAACCGGCCCGGCGGCAGCGGCATGAACGGCCCGGCCACGATGGCGAAGACCGCGGCGGGCGACGGCTACACCATCTCGCAGCTGCCGATCACCGCGTACCGCGTTCCGTACATGCAGAAGGTCGACTGGGACCCGATCAACGACTTCAGCTACATCATCGGCGTCGCCGGCTACACCTTCGGCATCGTGGTGAAGAGCGACTCGCCGCTGAAGAGCTTCAAGGACCTCATCGACTACGCGCGCGCGAATCCCGGGAAGCTTTCCTACGCGACGCCGGGGACCGGAACCTCGCTGCACCTCGCGATGGAGGAGATCGGCGCGAAGACCGGCGTCGAGTTCCTGCACATCCCGTTCAAGGGCTATGCCGAAGGCGCGGCCGCGCTCCTCGGCGGGCACGTGATGGCGCACGTCGACTCGACCGGCTGGGCGCGGCACGTCGACGCGGGCACCATGCGCCTGCTCGCGACGCTCGGGGACAAGCGCACGCGCTGGAACGCGCCCACGGTCGCGGAGCTCGGCGTCGACACGGTGTCGAACTCGCCGTACGGCTTCGTCGGGCCGAAAGGCGTGCCGCCGCGCACCGTGAAGATCCTGCACGATGCGTTCAAGGCGGCGATGGACGAGCCGGAGAACCTGAAGACCCTGCAGATGCTCGACCAGAACTACTGGTACAAGTCGAGCGACGACTACCGCAAGTGGGCGGCGCAGACGCTGGTCGCCGAGCGCGCCACGATCGAGCGCGTCGGCCTGCTCCTCAAATAGGAGGGCGCCATGAAGTACCGCAAAATCCTTCTCGCCTACGACGGCTCGCAGGAAGGCAAGCGCGCGCTGCTCGAGGCCGCCGACCTCGCCGGCTTCCTCCAGGCGGAGACCTATCTGCTCGCGGTCGCGACCATGCCGCCGAGCCTCTTTCTCACCGAGGGCTTCGTGCCCGAGGAGCTCCTCGAGGAGGAGAAGAAGCGCACCCAGACCGTGCTCGACGAGGGTATCCGCAACCTGCGCGAGCGCGGCTTCAAGGCCTCGGGCCAGCTCGCCGTCGGCGAGCCGGTGGAGGAGATCTGCCGCCTGGCGAAGAGCCTCGGGGTCGATCTCATCGTGGTCGGCCACAACCAGAAAACCTCGTTCGCCGCGCGCTGGTGGAAGGGCTCGGTGGGCGCCTCGCTGCTCGACTACGCCCCCTGCAGCCTCCTGGTGGCGCTGTCGCGGCCCTGATGCGGCATTTCGCGGGATGGAGGGTTTTTGCTCTAATCGCCGCACTTTGCTTCCCCTGTGAACCCGCTCTAGCGCAGTCCCCGCCGCCGCAGAAGAAGCCCGCGCCAGCGCGCCAGGTCGACGACACCCGCTCGCGCCAGCTCCTCAACGAGACGCAGGAGACGCTGCAGCGCGGCGACTTCCCGGGCGCGGAGGCCGCGAGCCTGCGTTTGCTCGAGGAGAACATCCGTAGCTTCGGCCCGGATCACCCGAACGTCGCCGTCGCGCTCAACCTGCTCGGCGCGGCGCACTACCGGATGGGAAGGTTCGGCGAGGCCGAGGGCGACTTCCGCCGCATGCTGACGATCTACGAGCGGCGCCTCGGGCCGAATCACGAGGACACCGCCGCGGCCCTGAACAGCCTCGCCCTCGTGCTCGAGAAGCAGGGCGACAACCCCGGCGCCGAGACGCTCCTGAAGCGCGCGGTGACGATTCTCGAGAAGAAGTTCGGCCGCAACCATCCCAACACCGCGACGGTTCTTTCGAACCTCGGCCGCGTGCTCGACAACCAGGGCAAGTTCGCCGTGACCCAGTCCATCGCGGGACGCGCGGCCGGCGGCGACAGCGCCGCGCAGACCGCGGCGCGGGCGGACGACGCGGTACGCCGCGGCAATCTCGCCGACGCCGAAAACCTGCAGCAGCAGGTGCTGGCGATCCACGAGAAGACCCTCGGCCCGGAGAGTCCGGTGACCGCGAATTCGATGTCCAACCTCGCGCGGGTCTACGACATCCAGGGGAAATACGCCGACGCGGAGAAGCTCTACCGCCGCGCGCTCGCGGTGCGCGAGAAAGTGCTCGGCGCCGAGCATCCCGACGTCGCCACCAACCTCAACAACCTCGCCAAGGTGCTGCAGGAGCTGGGCAAGGACCAGCAGATCGGCGGCGCGGAGGCGCGCGCCCGGGCGCGCGCCGGCAGCACGCTCGGCGCGACCACCGAGATCGAGAGCATGTACCGGCGCGCGCTCTCGATCCAGGACCGCACGCTCGGGCGCGAGCATCCGTCCACCGCCCTCACGCTCAACAACCTCGGCGGCATGCTCGCGGTGCGTGGCGACTTCGCCCAGGCCGAGCAGATGCAGCGCGCCGCGCTCGCCACCATGGAGAAAGTGTTCGGCGAGCAGCATCCCGACACCGCGGCGGTGCTCACCTCGCTGTCGATCGCGCTCGACCGCCAGGGCAAGATCGCCGAGTCCGAGGCCTCGTACCAGCGCGCCATCGGCATCTCGCGCAAGACCGGCAATCCGCGCAACCTGCTGATCAACACGTCGAACCTCGGCTTCTCGCTCGCGAAGCGCGGCCGCTACCGCGAGGCGCTGCCCTACTACAAGGAGGCGGTCGAGACGGTCGACTTCCTGTACGCGCAGACCCGCGGCTATTCGGAGGAGACGCGCGCCACCTTCCTGCAGCAGTTCTCCGCGGTCTACCGCGAGACGATCCGGATCCTGATCAAGCTGAACCAGATTCACCCGAAGGACGGCTACGACCGCGAGGCGCTCGCCATCGCCTCGCGCAACCAGAGCCGGGTGTTCACCGAGATGATGCGGCAGGCCGACGTCGCGCGCTTCTCCGGGGAGGCCGGGTTCGTCAAGCTGCGCGAGCGGCGCGAGCAGCTGCAGGAGAGCGTCGCGCAGCTGCGCCAGGGGCGCGCCACGGTGCCCGTGACCCTCGCCAACGCCGGCGAGCGCGTCGCCGAGTTCGACCGCAACATCGCCGCCGTCTCGAAGCAGCTGAACGAGAGCGAGAACCAGCTGCGCAAGGAATATCCGCGTTTCATGGAGCTCGCTAATCCGCAGCCGGTCACGGTCGAGGACCTGCAGAAGCGCCTGCTGCGGCCCGGCGAGGCGCTGCTCTCGTACGTGCTGCTGCCGCAGGAGACGGTGATCTTCGCCGTCACGCGCGAGCAGTTCCGCATGGTGGTGATGCCGCTGCGGCGCGCCGACCTCGCCGCCCGCGTGCAGAGCATCCGGCGCGCCATCGACAAGGTCGCGATCGGCGAATCGGTCCTGTTCCTGCGCGACATCGACCCGGCGATGCTGCATTCGCTGCACCGCGACCTGATCGCGCCCGTCGCCGGCGTCATCGGCGGGCGCGAGAAGCTGCTGATCGTCGCCGACGGGCCGCTGCAGACCATCCCGTTCGAGATCTTCATCACCGAGTACAGCGCCGCCGACCGCGACGGCTTCGAAGTGGCGAGGGCGGTAAGCGACGGCAGCGCCGCGCAGCCCTACCTGATCGAGTACGCCGACCTGCAGTATTTCGGCCGCAAGCACCACTTCGCCTACCTGCCGAGCCTCTCCTCGCTCGCTTCGCAGCGCCTGTATCCCAAGAAGGCGGTGGCGCCGACGCTCAACCTGGTCGCGTTCGCCGACCCGACGTTCACCGCGGACGCCGCGCACGCGATGGGGGGCGACACGATGAAGGCGCTGGCGCAGCTCAACGTCGGCTTCGGCAGGACCGCGAGCGGCGCGCCGGCGATCCCGCGGCTCGCCGAGACCGCGGAGGAGGCAAGAGAAATCGCGCGCGTGCTCGGCGGCGCCACCCGGCTCTATGTCGGCGACCAGGCGCAGGAGAAGACCGCGAAATCCGGCGACCTGCGCTCGGCGCGCTTCGTGCTCTTCGCGACCCACGGCTTCCTCGGCGGCGAGTACCTGGCGAGCGACCTCGGGCCGGAGGAAGGCGACCGGCGCACGCCGGGGGCCGGCCGCAGCCCGCGGGCGCAGCCCACGCTCGCGCTCACCCTGGTCGGCGACCTGAAGGGCGAGGACGGGCTGCTCACGATGAAAGAGGTGATCGAGGACGTCGAGCTCAACGCCGAGCTGGTCGCGCTTTCCGCCTGCAACACGGCGGGCGAGACGGGGCAGGCCAACAACGGCGAGGGCTTCGCCGGGCTGACCCGCGCCTTCATGTATGCGGGCGCGCGCAGCCTGCTGGTCTCGCACTGGGCGGTCGACAGCCTGTCGACGCAGGCGCTCATGACCTCGACCTTCCGCAACATCAAGGCCGGCAAGCAGGTGCTCGCCGCGGTGAACGAAGCGCAGCGCCAGCTCGTGGCGGGCCGCTACAGCAGCGGCGAATATCACTTCTCGCGCGCCCACCCGTTCTTCTGGGCGGCATTCGTGTACGTCGGCGATTGAAAGTCCTCCATAAAAAATTGCTGCGCTGGCTGGGCGTGGCCGCCGCGGCGACCGGCCTTGCCGTCGGCCTCGCGCGCACCGAGTGGCAGCGCTCGCTCGAGGATGTCTACTTCGATTACTGGCACGTCCTGTCGGGCGTGCGCTACCAGCCGAAGCACACGGTTTTCATCACGGTCGACGACGCCACGCTGCTTGCCCTGAAGGACGATCCGCTGGCGTTCTGGGCGCCGTACTGGGCGCAGGTGTTCGGCGTGCTGAAGAAGGCCGGCGCGAAGGCGATCGGCCTGGACTTCATCTACCTCGTGAGCGCGGAATCCTGGCTGCGCAAGCTGAACCTGCCGGATAGCCGGATCAGCCGGGAGTACGACACGCCGTTTCGCGCCGCGCTTTCCGAAGGCAACACCGTCCTCATCACCCATCTGGTCGAGCTTCCCGACGGCCAGCTCGAGCTGCTGCAGCCGCCGCTCGATCAGAAGCTCCTGCTGCCGGGGGGCAACAACGACCTCGGCATCGCCAATCTCTATCCGGACGCCGACAAGCACGTGCGCGGGTTCTATCCGGTGATGGTTCCGGATCCGAAATTTCCCGGAATCGCCTTCAACATGCAGCTCGCGCTGCGCGCCGCGGGCCAGGACCCCGGCCAGGAGGAATGGGAGATCGCGGGCGTGAAGCTCAAGCGCGAGCTCAGGCGCTATCCGATCGGCTACGCCGGGCCGCCCGGAACGATCCCGACCATCTCGATGTCGACGCTGCTGCAACCCGATGCGCTCGAGCGGCCGGAGCTCATGGCGGCGCTGCAGGGCAAGGTCGCGATCATCGCCGCCAACAACGCCGGCAACTCCGACCGGCACTTCACCCCCTATTCGCGCTACACGCCCGATTTCCTGGAGGTGAAAGCCGACCAGATGGCGGGCGGGGAGATCCACGCCAACATCGTCGAGACGATCCTCTCCGGCCGCTATCCGCGCGCGCTGCCCACTGCCATGGAGGTCGCCTACGTCGGCGTTCTGCTCGCCCTCGCGGCGTGGCTGTTCCTCGAATGGAGCGTGGGCGGGGCCGCGGCGCTCGGCGTGGCGATGATCGTGGTGGCGGCGGTGCCCGCGTTCTTCGCTTTCCAGCGCGACTGGGTGCTGCCGGTAGCCGAGTTGCAGACGGGGATCGCGGCGGCGTTTCTCATGACGCTCGGCATGCGCCTCACCGGCGAGGAGCGCGAGCGCTCGCGCATGCGCGAGATGTTCGGTCAGTATGTTTCCGACGAGGTAGTCGACGTCCTCCTAGCCGACGACCGCAAACTCGATCTCGCGGGGGAGAGCAAGGTCGTCACGGTTCTGTTCTGCGACATCCGCGACTTCACCACGATCTCGGAGAAGCTCTCGCCCCACGAGGTGGTGGAGATGCTGAACGCGTACTTCACGCGCGTGTGCGAGCCGATCCTCGCCCAGGGCGGCACGGTCAACAAGTTCATCGGCGACGCGGTGATGGCGATGTTCGGCTCGCCGGTCGCCTATCCGGACCATGCCCGGCGCGCGGTGCGCGCGGCGCTCGGCATGGCGAAGGAAGCGGCCGAGTTCAGGGAGTGGATGAACCAGCGTTTTCCCGACCGCGGCCTCTCGGAGTTCCGCATCGGCGTCGGCCTGCACACCGGGGAAGCCGTGATCGGCGACATGGGCACGCCGAAGCGCAAGGAATTCACCCCGATCGGCGACACTGTGAACGCGGCCTCGAGGCTCGAAGGCGTGACCAAGGATCTGAAATGCGTGGTCGTGGCGTCGGAAGCCACCGTGACCGCGGCGGGTGCGGGCGTGCGCACCGGAAAGGCGGAAACGGTCACCGTGAAGGGCCGTTCCGAGGCGATCCGCGCCCTGGAAGTGGTCGGGATCGACGAGCCGGGCGGCTCAAATGCCAACGATAAACCTTAGGAATCATTACTTTGACCATTTTTGACGTGATAAAAGTCCTAGCTGTTATAGAGTGCAAGAATTACTCTTGCGCAGTTATCTAATTGACCGGGGGGTCAAAAATGAAAATCAGTCTTGGCAGTCTTGGCTTGGCGGCGCTGCTGGCGGTGTTCTCCGCCCACGCGGCCGAGGACGTAGGTCTGGTCAATCAAATCGCAGGCGATGTTTCCTACACCAGCGGCGGCGCCACGGCGAAGGCGAAGCCGTACATGAAGGTTCGTGAAGGCGATCGTTTCAGCGTGCCCGCGGGCGCGCAGCTGCGCGTCGTGTACTTCAAGGGCGGACGCCAGGAAAGCTTCAGCGGTCCGGCGAGCCTCACCGCCGGCGCCGAGAAGAGCGCCGTGCAAAGCGGCGCGCAGCCCCAGGTCACGACGCTGCCGGCCGGCGTGCCGCAGAAGATCGCGCAGACCCCGGAGCTGATCCAGATCGCGAAGCTGGGCCGCTCGGGCGGCGTGGCGGTGCGCGGTGCCGCCGGGCGCGAGCAGCGACTCACGCCGCAGCAAGAGGCCGAGGTGCGCCAGGCGCGCCAGACCTACGATCAGATGCGCAAGACCGCGGCCGCGGACGACATCGTCCCCGAGCTGTATCTCTACTCGGTGCTGCAGGACCACCTGCTGTATAACGACATGAAACCGGTCGTCGCCGATATGCAGAAGCGCAGGCCCGCTGACCCCGACGTGGCCACGATGGTCGAATACGTGAAGGTCAGGTCCGAAGCGCAGTAAGCCCGGCCGCTTCCCGAAAAGGCCCGCCTCGGCGGGCCTTTTTGTTTTCGCGGGCAGCGCGGGGCCGGCGGCGGGTCGCCACGACATGGTTCTTCCGGCCCACGGCCGGGCATCACCGAACTTGCATCGGATGGGCTTAACTGCCGGGTTCCCACATGTGCGGAATCGCCGGTTTTCTTGGATTGAATCGCGAGCCGCCCGGGGATGAAGCCGCCAGCCGGCGCGTCCTCGAGCGGATGGTCGCGGCGTTGCGCCATCGCGGCCCCGACGACGGTGGAACTTACATCGAGGACCGGGTCGGCCTCGGGCACCGGCGGCTGAGCATCGTCGATCTGTCGGGCGGCCACCAGCCGCTCGGCAACGCCGACGGCAGCGTCTGGGTCAGCTTCAACGGCGAGATCTTCAATTATGTGGAGCTCAGGCGCGAGCTCGAGGCGCGCGGCCACGCGTTTCGCACCAGCTCCGACACCGAGACCATCGTCCAGGCGTACATGGATGCGGGTCCGGCCTGCGTCGAGGCCTTCAACGGCGATTTCGCCTATGCGCTCTGGGACCGCAACCGCCAGCGCCTGGTGCTCGCCCGCGACCGCATGGGCGTGCGCCCGCTGTACTACACGATCAGGAACGGCGTGCTGGTGTTCGCCTCCGAGGTGAAAGCCCTGCTCGAATACCCGGGCGTGCAGGCCGAGCTCGATCCGATCGCGCTCGATCAATGCTTCAGCTTCTGGTTTCCGCTCGCGCCGCGCACCCCTTACAAGGGAATTCTGGAGCTGCCGCCGGGCCACCAGCTCGTGGCGGAGAACGGCGCGATCTCGGTGAGGCCCTACTGGGAGCTGTCGTTTCCGCACGCAGCCGAGGCGCGCGCCGACCGGCGCAGCGAGGACGAGGTCGCCGAGGAGCTCGAGGCGCTGCTCGAGGACGCGACCCGCATCCGCCTGCGCGCCGATGTGCCGGTGGGCGCCTACCTCAGCGGCGGCTTCGATTCGTCGGCGACGACCGCGCTCGCCCAGCGCCAGACCGGCCGCCTGCGGACCTTCTCGGTGGGCTTCGAGAGCGCCGAATTCGACGAGACCCGCTACCAGCGCCAGGTCGTCGAGGCGCTCGGCACCGAGCATTCGATGCTGACCTGCAGCCGCGCCGACATCGGCCGCGTTTTTCCCGAGGTCCTGCGCCACACCGAACGCCCCGTGCTGCGCACCGCGCCGGCGCCGCTCTACTTGCTTGCCGGCCTCGTACGCGAGCACGGCTTCAAGGTGGTGGTCACCGGCGAGGGCGCCGACGAAGTGTACGGCGGCTACGACATCTTCAAGGAAGCCAAGGTGCGGCGCTTCTGGGCGCGGCGCCCGCAGTCGAAATGGCGGCCGCTGCTGCTGCGCAGGCTCTATCCGTATCTTGCCGGCATGCAGTCGCAGTCGATCGACTATCTGCAGGCGTTCTTCCGCAACGGCCTCGCCGAGACCGGCGATCCGCTGTACTCGCACCTGCCGCGCTTCAACCTCACGCGCCGCGCGACGCGGTTTTTCTCCGCCGACCTGCGCGCGAGCCTCGGCGGCTACGATGCGCTGCAGGAGCTGCGCGGGCGCCTGCCGGCGGCGTTCGGCGCCTGGCATCCGCTTTCGCAGGCGCAGTACCTCGAGACCGCGTTCCTGCTGCCGGGCTACATCCTCTCCTCGCAGGGCGACCGGGTGGCGATGGCGCATGGCATCGAAGGGCGCTTCCCGTTCCTCGACCACCGTGTGGTCGAGCATGCGGCGCGCATCCCGCCGCGCCTGAAGCTGAAGGGACTGCGCGAGAAGCACATCCTGCGCCACGCGCTGGGACGGTACCTTCCCGCCGTCATCTCCGAGCGGCCCAAGCAGCCCTATCGCGCGCCCGACAGCGAGAGTTTCTTCGGCGCCGGCGCGCCGGAGTATGTGGAGCGCCTGCTCTCGGCGCCGGCGCTCGAGGCCTCCGGCTATTTCGATCCGTCGGCGGTGCGCAAGCTTGCCGCGAAGTGCCGCGCGGGCGGTCCGATCGGCGCAGGCGACAACATGGCGCTTCTCGGCGTGCTTTCGACGCAGCTGCTTGATTCGATGTTCGTCCGGCGCGGCGCCGGAATATTCCGGCGCGACGCCGTTCCGGCGGTGGTCTGAAAGGCGTGCTTTTGCCCGCCACTCCTGTCACGAACGCGGGCTATCGTCCCGCATCGGCATAACTTCGGCTGAGACAATGCAATACGACATCGGCGCGTCCGTTCGGCAGTTCATAGCGGAGAATTTTCTGTTCCGGGAGGAGATCGAATCGCTTCCCGAGGAGGCCTCGTTCCTCGAGGCCGGAATCATCGATTCCACCGGCGTGCTCGAGCTGGTGTGCTTTCTCGAGAGCAGCTTCGGCATCGAGATCGCCGACGACGAGATGCTGCCCGAGAACCTCGACTCGGTCCGCGCCGTGACCGCGTACGTGCAGCGCAAAGCCGCATCGCCTCAGGCGCAGCTGGCGGCCGCCTGAGCTTCCCGCTTCCTCCAGGTCCTGCCAGGCATCGTGCGAGTTGAAGATTTTCTTCACGACAGCGCACGCCGTTTCCCGGACAAGATCGCGCTGATCGCCGGCGAGCGGCGGATCAGCTATCGCGCGCTCGCGGCGGACGCGTCGCGCCTCGCGCAGGCGCTGCGCAGCCGCGGCATCGGCCGCGGCGAGCGCGTCGTCGTCTTTCTCGACAATTCGCCCGAGACCGTGATCTCGATCTTCGCGGTGCTTCAGGCAGGCGCGGTGTTCAGCGTGGTCAATCCCGGCACCAAGCTAGACAAGCTCGCCTACATCCTAAACAACTGCGGCGCGCGCGCCGTAATCACCGAGCCCCGGCTCGAAGCTGTGGCGGCGGAAGCGGCGAAGAGTGCGCCGTCGGTCGCTTTTACGCTTTCCACGCCTTTTGAATTTTCAGAAATACTCTCTGAAAAAAATTCAGAGATAACTTCAAATACAAAGCAGCAAGAGCCGACGGGCATCGACCTGGACTTGGCGATGATCGTCTATACGTCGGGATCCACCGGCTTCCCGAAGGGCGTCATGATGACGCACCAGAACGTGGTGAGCGCGGCGACTTCGATCACCACCTACCTCGAGAGCGCGGCGGACGACGTCGTGCTCAGCGTGCTGCCGCTCGCCTTCGACTACGGCCTGTACCAGGCGCTGATGTGCGCGAAGGTCGGCGCCACGCTGGTGCTGGAGAAATCCTTCACCTATCCCGCGGTGCTTCTCGACAAGCTGCGGCGCGAGCGCGTGACCGGCTTGCCCCTCGTGCCGACGGTAGCGGCGGTGCTGCTGCAGCTGAAGGACCTCGCGCCCGGCGCGTTTCCGGACCTGCGTTACATCACCAACACCGCGGCGGCGCTGCCGCCGGCGCACATCGCGCGGCTGCAGGAGCTCTTTCCGGCGACGAAGATCTATTCGATGTACGGCCTGACCGAATGCAAGCGCTGCACTTACCTGCCGCCGGCGCAGCTTTCGCTGCGGCCCGGTTCGGTCGGCATCGCGATCCCGGGCACCGAGGCCTACGTGGTGGACGAGGCGGGCCGCAAGCTGCCGCACGGCGTCACGGGCGAGCTCGTGATCCGCGGCGGCCACGTGATGAAGGGCTACTGGGGCGACCCGCAGGCGACCGAGCGCGCGCTGCGGCCGGGCCCATTCCCGTGGGAGAAGCTGCTGTACACAGGCGATCTTTTCCGGACCGACGAGGAAGGCTACCTGTACTTCGTCGCGCGCAAGGACGACATCATCAAGAGCCGCGGCGAGAAGGTGAGCCCGAAGGAAGTCGAGAACGTGCTCTACGAGCTCGCCGGGGTGCGCGAGGCGGCGGTCGTCGGCGTGCCCGATCCGGTGCTCGGCATGGCGATCAAGGCCGTGGTGTCAGCCGACCCGGACGCCGGTCTCACCGAGCGCGACGTGATCCGCCACTGCGCGAAGCGGCTGGAGGATTTCATGGTGCCGAAGACGGTCGAGTTCCGCGACGGCCTGCCGAAATCGGCCAACGGCAAGATCAGCCGGAGCCAGGTGATGGTGGAGCTGCAATGAGGGAGCTGCAATGAGCCCGCAATTCAATACCGATGCCCTGCGCATCGACCCGGCGGCGGCGGTCGAGCAGATCTCGGCCACGCTGCGCGGCCAGGTGCTGAAGGATCTGCGCAAGCGCGGCGTGGTCGTCGGCCTCTCCGGCGGCGTCGACAGCAGCGTGGTCGCGGCGCTCTGCGTGCGCGCCGCGGGCCCGCGCAAGGTGCTCGGCGTGCTGATGCCCGAGCAGGATTCGGATCCGGACAGCCTGCGGCTGGGGCGCCTGGTCGCCTCGCACCTGCGCATCGACTGCGTGCTCGAGGACATCACCTCGATGCTCGCCGCGTCGGGCTGCTACCGCCGGCGCGACGAATTCATCCGGCGCCTGTTTCCGGAATACGGCTCGGGCTACCGCTCGAAAGTGGTGCTGCGCAAGGCGACCGGCAGCCCCTACAACGTCTCCTACCTCGTGGTGCGCGCGCCCGACGGCGAGGAGATGCAGGCGCGCATGCCGATCGACATCTACCTCGGGATCGTCGCCGCGACCAGCATGAAGCAGCGCACGCGCAAGCAGCTCGAGTACTACCACGCCGACCGCCTGAACTACGCGGTGGCGGGCACGCCGAACCGGCTCGAGTACGACCAGGGCTTCTTCGTGAAGAACGGCGACGGCGCCGCCGACATCAAGCCGATCGCGCATCTCTACAAGTCGCAGGTCTATCAGCTCGCCGAATATTTCGACGTGCCGCAGGAGATCCGCTGCCGGCCGCCGACCACCGATACCTACTCGCTCGCGCAGACTCAGGAAGAGTTCTACTTCGGCATCTCGCTGCAGAAGCTCGACCTGTGCGTGTACGCGCTCGACCACGGCGTGAGCTCGGCGCAAGTCGCGCCGGCGGTCGGCCTGAGCGTCGAGCAGGTGGAAGAGGTCTACCGCGACATCGCCGGCAAGCGCCGCTCCACGCGCTATCAGCACCAGGCGCCGATGCTCGTGGAGCAGGTTTGAAGGAGGGCTGATGGACGGAGCGGCGAAGGCAAGGGCCCGGGCGGCGTGGCATGCCGCCCCGGAGTCGCGCCCGGCCGCGCCGCTCGAGCTGCACCACACGCCGTGGTGGCGGCACATCTATCTCGACTACCGCCGCTACAAGGTCACGGGCGACTCGGCAGCGCGCGAGCAGGGGTTCTGGGCGAGCTGCGTCTACCGGATGTCGCGCGCCGCGGTGTACGGCGCGCGCCCGCGCTTCCTGCGCGCGCCGCTGCGCATCGTGGCGCTCATCGCGCAGAAGCTGACCGAGGTGCTCACGGGGATCGGCATTCCCGCCGAATGCGAGATCGGCGAGGGCCTGTACATCGGCCACTTCGGCGGCATCATCCTGTCGCGCGACTGCCGCATCGGGCACAACTGCAGCATCGCGCAGAACGTGACCCTCGGCACGGGCGGCACGGGCGAGAGCCGCGGCGCGCCGACCATCGGCAACCGCGTCTTCATCGGCACGCATTCGGTGATCGTCGGCAAGATCTCGGTCGGCGAGGACGCGATGGTCTGCGCCGGCTCCGTGGTCATGCGCAACGTGGCGCCGCGCGCCGTGGTCGTTGGGAATCCGGCGCGGGTGGTGTCCTTCGACGGCAGCTTCGACCACGTGGTGTACGACGGCGTCGAGCGCGACGCGGATCGCCAGACGTCCCGGGACGTGGCGTGAAGGCCCGACCGGGGTTGCGCGAGGCCTGGCACCTCGTGAAGGAATCGCTGCTCGCCTGGAGGGACGACTACGCGCCGAGCATGGGCGCCGCGCTCTCCTACTACATGCTCTTTTCCATCGCGCCGCTCCTGCTGATCGTGATCTCGGTCGCCGGACTGGTGTTCGGGCCGGACGCGGCGCGCGGCGAGATCTTCGGCCAGCTGCAGGGGCTGATGGGCGACGAAGGCGCGCACGCGGTCGAGCGCCTGCTGCAGAACGTCGACCGGCCGGAGGAAGGCGTGATCGGCACGCTGACCGGCATAGGCGTGCTGCTCCTTGGCGCGACCTCGGTGTTCAACGAGCTGCAGAACGATCTCGATCGCATCTGGCGCGTGCCCGATGAAACGAAAGGCAGCGGCCTGTGGACGCTCTTGCGCACCCGGCTGCTCTCGTTCGGCATGGTCCTCGGGATGGCGCTCCTGCTGATGGTTTCGCTGGTCGTGAGCGCCGTGCTCGCGGCGCTCGGCAAGTGGTGGGCGCCGGCCTTCGCCGGCTGGCAGGCGCTCGCGCACGCCGTGGACATCACCGTCAGCTTCGTGCTGATGAGCGTGGTGTTCGCGGCGATCTACAAGATCATGCCGCGGGCGCGCATCCGCTGGCGCGACGTCTGGGTCGGGGCGGCCGTGACCGCGGCGCTCTTCGCGGTCGGCAAGTTCCTGATCGGCCTTTATCTCGGGCGCGCGAGCGTCGGCTCGGCCTTCGGCGCGGCCGGCTCGCTCGTCGTGGTCATGGTCTGGGTGTACTACTCCGCGCAGATCTTCCTGCTCGGCGCGGAGTTCACCCGCGTCTACGCGCACGCGCACGGCTCCCATCAGGGCGAGCCCGTGGCGCCCGTCCAGCTCACCCGCCGGGCGGCGTCGGCGCCTGCGCTGCAGATCCGCGAGCCTGCGCCGCGCCGGCTCCAGTCGCGGCCGGGAATCGCGCTCGGCGCGGCCGCGGCGATCGGCGCGGCGGCCGCGGCGGCGCTTTCAACCCTGGGGAAGCGCCGGCCGGAGTAGTAGTCCGGGAGGGTCATTTACCCGGGAGGACTATTCTCACGGCGCGCGCGTTTTAACCTGCGTTGCGCAGGATGCAAGTCGGATGAAAGCGTTCCGGATTGCAGTCCGCCTCGCCGTGTCGTGCGCCACGGCGGCGCTGCTTTATGCATCCGGTGCGTCTGCCCAGATGTACCGCCCCGAGGCGCCCGGCGCCTCGCCCGTTCCGCCGCTCGCGATGGGGCTCTCCTCGCCGCAGTCGCTCGATATATTCGACAGCGAGCGCGGCGGGGACATCTTCGCGTTCGAAGTTTTCGGCGGCCACCGGCGCCTCGACCAGCTCAACGTCAGCAACCCGATCGACCGCCCGGGCCCCTGGGTTTTCTACGGCCGCTTCTACGTGCTGAATTTCCAGAACCAGCTCGCCGAGGACTCCGGCATCCGCATCGGCTTCGGCCGCACCGGCCCGAGCATCGCCGGCCGGATCTATATCGGCATCCGCAAGCGCTTCTGAGCTTCTTCCGGCGCATCCCGGCGCCGGTATTTCCGCAGGACCGAAGGGCTCCACGGCCGCGCCGCGAGGAGCAGCGTGATCGGCGTGCGCCTGGCCGAAGGCAGGGCGGCGTCGTCGCTGCGCATTCCGGAGAACTCGGCCGCGGTCTTGCGCAGGCGGGCGAGCAGCGCCGAGATCGAAGCCCGGGACAGCGTGCCGTTCGCGAGCAGCAGCAGCTGGTTGCCCTGGTCGAAGCTCGAGCGGAAGTAGTCCTCCAGGAACTGCGCCTTGAACAATCTCTGGATGGGGCCGTCCGGGATCCAGGTGAAGGCGTCGCTGACCAGCAGCCGGATGCGATTGTTCGGCAGAAGCTCGATGAACTTCAGCTTGTCGAGGCGCGCCAGCAGCTTCACGCATTCGGCCGGCGCGAGGTCGTAGGCGGCGACGATGTCGTCGAAGGACCAGTGATTGAGCGCGCACAGGGCGACGAGCATCAGCTTGTGGTTCTCCACGAACTCCTTTTCCTGCTCGTAGGTGAGCTGCGAGATCACGGTCTCCTGCGCGGCGATGAGCCGCGCGAGCTCGGAGAACTCCATCGCGGCGAGCTCGCAGATGCGGTCGAGGCGCGACAGCGTGAGCTCCTTGCGCGCGAACATCCGCTTGACGCTCGTCTCGCTCATCCCGAGGTGGCCCGCCACCGCGGCGTAAGTGATGCCGCGCGAGCGCAGCTCGCGCTTCAGGATATCCACCAGCACCGCCGTGCGCGCCATCGTTTTCCCCCGGTTCCCGTCTGCGGCGTCAGGCCGCGATCGAATCGATCGGATGCGGGCGCGAGATGCCGAAGCCCTGGGCGTAGCCCACGCCGAGCGCCTTGACCCGCACCAGCACGTCCTGCTCTTCGACGCATTCGGCGATCACCTTGACGCCGATTGCCTGCCCGACCCGCACGATCGCCTTGAGCTTGCTGTCGCTTGGCTCGCTCTTGAGGATCTTGCGGATGATCGAGCCGTCGACCTTGATGAAATCGACGCGCAGCGTCTTCAGTGGCGCGAAGGACACCGAGCGGCGGCCGAAGCCGTCGATCATCACGCCGCAGCCGAGCTTCTTGACCTCGGTCACGAAGCGCGCCGTGTCGTGCGGCTTGTCGAGCACGTCGGGCTCGTCGACCTCGAACAGCACGCAGCTCGCGGGCACGCCGCTCGCCTTGAGCTCGGCGGCGACCGCGGCGGGAAACGTCGCGTCCTCGAGCGTCTGCGTGGCCAGGTTGATGCTGAACCGCGGCACCTTCGAGCCCTGCTTCAGCCGCCGCAGCACCGCGCGCAGCACCCAGCGATCGAGCTGCGGCATCAGCTTGTAGTGCTCGAGCACCGGCAGGAACTCTCCCGGCGGCAGCAGCGCGTTCTCCTCCTCGCGCAGGCGCACCAGCGCCTCCGCCATCGGGAAGCCCGGCGGCCCGACGAGCGCGCGGATCGGCTGGCAGAAGAGGGCGAACTCGTCCTTCTCGAACGCGGCCCGCAGGCGCGCCGCCGGATCGACCCAGCCGGTGAGCGCCCGGTCTGCCTCCGCGAGCAGTTTGTCGTCCACGCGGGGAATTGTACTAAGCCGTCAGGACTATGTCGGGCGGGGGGCGGCGCGCGTATATCCCGTCGTACTGCGGCGGTACAAATGCGTCCATGCTGAGCATGGCGCTTGCGTTCTTCATCGTCGCGATCATCGCCGCGGTCTTCGGCTTCGCCGACGCTGGCACCGGCGCGCTCAACGCCGGGCAGTTGGCCTTCTATGTGTTCCTCGCCCTTTTCGTGCTTTCCTTCGTAGCCGAGCTGCGCCGCAAGTCCTGATCAGCGCCCGGCCTAGCCGAACGTAAACGCGTAAGCCTCCACGCCCGGATCGAGAAACTCGATCTCGAACTGGCGATCGGCAATGGCCCCCGGTTGCCGGATCAGCTGATACAGCCGCTGCTCGGCAACCGTGCCGTTGCCCTGCTCGTCGACGTCGACGCCGTGAGCGGCGCGCGGCGCGCGCCCGTCGATGAGCACGCGGAATCGCACCGGCGCCCCTCGCGACGCTGGTCCCATGACGAGATGAAGGTCGCGTGCATGAAAGCGGTACGCGATGCGCCCGTTGGGCTTGTTGAGCACGGCGGCCTGTTTCTGCATCGTCCAGTCGCCCGCGAGGGCCCAATGATTCAGCGTTAGTCGCGCAGGGGCCGCATAGACGCGAGGTTTGCCCGCCAGCGCGCGCCCGGGAGACGCGAAGTTCTGGGTACGCTCGTAGCCGACATAGTTCTCTGGAGACTTCAGGTTGCCCCAGTCGGCTGGCGCTTCCGCGCCGCGACCGTCGGCCGAAACCGGCCCGCGATCGATACCCGCGGCTCCGGCCTCCGCGAGCAGCCGCTGAATCATCGCTTCCGAGCGGTCGTATTCGCCCTCGCCGGCGTGATGATGCCGGATACGCCCCTGCGCATCGATGAGATAGACGGCAGGCCAGGCGTCGTTCCTGAACGCTCGCCATATCGCATGGTCGCTGTCGATCGCGACCGGGTAATCGACCCGCATGTCCTTCACGGCCCGGCGGACGTTCCCGGCGTTCTTCTCGAAGTCGAACTCGGGGCTGTGCACGCCGATCACGACCAGTCCCTGATCCTTGTATCTCTCGGCCCATGCGCGCACGTAGGGAAGCGTGCGCAGCCAGTTGATGCAGGTATAGGTCCAGAAATCGATCAGGACGACTTTTCCGCGCAGGTCCGCCGCGGTCAGCGGCTGCGAATTGAGCCATCCGGTCGCGCCGTCCAGGGGAGGAAGCTCCTCGGCCGAGGTCTCGGCCGGGATCGCGATTGCGCCGGCGAGCATCGCGGCGAGCAGCAGGCGGCTTGTTTTCATGTATCAATACCCGTCCTGTATCAGTACCCGTCCTGCATCAGTACCTGTCAACCTCCACGATTGCCTTGGCAAATGCCCGCGGAGCTTCCTGGGGCAGATTGTGCCCGATGCCGCCCTTGACGAGCCGGTGGGAATATCTGCCAGAGAATTTACTCGCGTAGGCAATGCTGTCGGGATGCGGCGCGCCGTTCGCGTCGCCTTCGAGGGTGATGGCCGGCACGGTGATGAGCGGGCTTGCGGCAAGCCGCTTTTCCAGCTCGTCGTAGCGCGGCTCGCCTTGAGCGAGGCCCAGCCGCCATCGGTAGTTGTGAATCACGGTGTCCACGTGATCCGGATTCTCGAACGACGCCGCGGTTCGATCGAACGTGGCGTCGTCGAAGCTCCACTTCGGCGAGGCGATCTGCCAGATGAGCTTCGAGAAATCGCGCCGGTACCTGGCGTAGCCCGTCCGGCCGCGCTCGGTGGCGAAATAGTACTGGTACCACCATTCGAGCTCCGCCTTCGGCGGCAGCGGCATCTTGCCGGCTTCCTGGCTGCCGATCAGGTAACCGCTCACGGACACCAGCGCCTTGCAGCGCTCCGGCCAGAGCGCCGCGACGATGTCCGCGGTCCGCGCTCCCCAATCGAAGCCGGCGAGGATCGCCTTGTCGATTTTGAGAGCATCCATGAAGGCGACGACATCGACAGCCAGCGCCGACGGCTGGCCGTTGCGGAACGTCTCGCCCGCAAGAAAGCGCGTCGTGCCATAGCCGCGCAGATACGGGACGACCACCCTGTAGCCCGCCGCCGCAAGCAAAGGTGCGACCTCGACGAAGCTGTGAATGTCGTAGGGCCAGCCGTGCAGGAGGATCACCGGCGCGCCGCCGGCAGGACCGGCTTCGGCGTAGCCGACATTCAGGACGCCGGCGGCGATCTGCTTCAGCGGGCCGAGCGACGGATTCGCCCGCGGCCCGCCGCGGAGCTCACCCTGCAGCTCACCCGACTGCGCGTGTGCCGAACCGATCGCGGCGAGCTCGACGGCGGCGAGGGTCGCGGCCGCCGTGCCGAAAAAACGGCGGCGGTCACGGTCGAGCGTTCCGGACATTCGCGCCGCCCTTCTTCGAAGGCATTGCTTTTTGAGTTGCACGGCTCAGGCGGCCTTGCGTTCGCTGGTCGTGGACGCGGCGAGCGTCTGCCCCTCGATGAACGCCAGCAGGTCGCGGTTGACCATGTCCGGCTCCGTCTGGCAGACGCCATGGGGCCTGCCGGGATACACCTTGAGAGTCGCGCGCTTGACGAGCTTTGCCGAGAGCGGCGCCGAATCCGCGAACGGCACGATCTGGTCGTCGTCGCCGTGCAGGATGAGCACGGGGACGTCGATCGCCTTCAGGTCCTCGGTGAAGTCGGTCTCCGAGAAGGCCTTGGTGCAGTCGTACTGCGCCTTCACGCCCCCCATCATGGCCTGGCGCCACCAGTTGTAGATCAAGCCTTGCGAGACCTTCGCGCCGGGACGGTTGAATCCGTAGAACGGGCCGGACGGGAAGTCGATATAGAACTGCGAGCGGTTGGCGGCAAGCGTCGCGCGCAGCCCATCGAACACCTCGATGGGAGTGCCGCCCGGATTCTTGTCCGACTTGACCATGAGGGGCGGCACCGCGTCCACGAGCACGGCCTTCGCGACGCGCCCCTTGCCGGCGCGCGCGACGTAGTGCGCCACCTCGCCGCCCCCGGTCGAGTGCCCGACATGGATCGCATCGCGCAGGTCGAGATGCTTCGCGAGCTGCGCGACGTCGTCGGCATAGGTGTCCATGTCGTTGCCTTTATCGGTCTGCGACGAGCGGCCGTGTCCGCGCCGGTCGTGCGCGATGACGCGGTAGCCCTGCGAGAGAAAGAACAGCATCTGCGCGTCCCAGTCGTCCGCCGAGAGCGGCCAGCCGTGATGAAACACGATCGGCTGCCCGCTGCCCCAGTCCTTGTAATAGATCTGCGTGCCGTCTTTGAGGGTGATGGTGTTGCTGGTGTTGCTGCTCATGGAAGTTCTCCTTTCATAATTTGCTCGATCGAGGTCACGGTCAGTACTCCCAGTCGGCCGGTACAAAACGAAAGACGTTGCCGGCGAGCGCTACCCGGCCGACGGACGGGAACGGCAGGTGAGCGGCCACCAGCGGCTCGCCTGTCTGCGCCAGCTCCCGCAAAAGACCGACCCGGACACGGACCGCCTCCTCGGGGTCGTGGTCGAAAGCGTTGTGCCAGTCGGGGTGATCGAAGTGATTCGGGAACACGGCATCGCCGAGGAACGTCAGCCGGTCGCCGCCGGACGCCAGCCGGACTACGCTGTGCCCGAGGGTGTGGCCGCCGGTGCGACGGACGACCACCCCCGGCGCCACCTCGTACTCCTTCTCGAACGGCCGCAGCTGGCTGCGGTACGCGTCGACGAACCGCTCTTCGGCCGACCGAAGCACGTCCGGAAACCCGCCAAAAGTGTTGCGGGAGAAATCGGGCGCCGACCAGAACTCGGCCTCGGCGGCCGCCAGGTGGATCGGCACGTCCGGACGCAGCCGGCCCCTCAGCCCGTCGGCGAGCAGCCCGCCAACGTGGTCCACGTGCAGGTGGGTAAG
>Ga0209131_1000051_pt1 | contig 104276 bp, 101 predicted proteins | sample GraSoi_2013_40cm_FD_185826 | JGI IMG/M metagenome (GOLD analysis project Ga0209131, IMG submission 185826) | Grasslands soil microbial communities from the Angelo Coastal Reserve, California, USA - Sample 9_17_2013_40cm (SPAdes) (version 2) | ecosystem: Environmental > Terrestrial > Soil >... | reverse complement strand
TAGGTCATCGCCAAGACCCATTCAAGACAAACGCCCCGGAGGTTCACCCCCCGGGGCGTTTGCCTTTTATAGACCCGGTGACAAAAAAACCACGCAGCTACCCAAGGGGTATACGAAACTCAAAACGCACACCGCTGTTATCGCGCAAATTTGATGCGCTTACATCGCCGCCGTGGAAATCCGCAATCAGTCTGACAATATAAAGTCCAAGACCAAGATGGCTGTGCTGATTGCCACCATGTTCCCGGGCCGAAACCATCGAGGTGAAGAGCGTCGGTAGTACGGCTGCGCTGATTGCAGGCCCGCGGTTTTCAACTGTCAGCAAGGCGTCTCCGGATTCGGTGAATACGGAGGTGACAATCGCCGTGTCCGGAGCGGCAAAATCGGTAGCATTCTGGATCAGCTTGTCCAATAGCTGGGCGATCGCATCCGGGAGCCCCTTGATCATGATCGGGTTTGATGGGCGGCTGAATTCAAATTGAGCGGACGGGTAGACCAGCCGGTAGCCGTCCACGCAACCCGAGACCACGGCGGCCAGATCGAAATATTCCTTTTCGCTGCCCTGCAAAATGCCCTCCAGCTGAGCGGCTTCCGACATGCGCGCAATCAGCAGCGACAGTCGCTTGACACCCTCGTCCGCACGCTCGATGTAAATGCGTTCCGACCGGGCCATATCGGCGTGACGCAAATTATCCAAAGACGAGCGCACTACCGCCACGGGCGTCCGCAATTCATGCGCCAGACGTGACGCCATCTGCTCCAGATAGGCGTTGTAGCGGGCAAGGCGATGCAACACCTCTTCAAGTGTCCTCGCCAATGCGCCAATCTCATCCCGCGATCTGGACCCTGCAATCGCGCCGGTAATACGACCGTGCGCATCGATTGCCCGATCGGCATCCATGCGCAGGCGTTCCACGCGATAGGTGAGGCGCGAAGCGAACAGGATCAATGCCAGACCGCCGACCAGAAAAACGACCAGGCTTGTCGTAAGCAGGGACTCCAGCGCGGCAACGGTAATTGCTTGGTTACCGCCCGCCGATTCTTCAACGACTACAGCGCCGACAATTTCGTCACCAGACCAGATCGGCTGGGCCGCGGATAGCACCACGGTATGCATGTCCTTTGCATAGCGCCAAAGCTGGGTAGGTTCGCCGTTTAGCGCGCGATCAACCTGCGACATGACCGCGCGCTCAGCCAGAGCCGGATCATCGGCCACCACGCTCGCTGGGCCGGCGGGGAAAAACGAATTCATCAGGGGGCGGATGAGATGACGTAGCACGGTTTGGATACCCGTCGTTGGCGCGGAAGGCGCATCCGCCACGCTCAAATTCCCGGACAAGCCGCGCACGCGCGAACGTGCATCCACAACCCAGATTCGTGACGCGTTCTTCGCCACCACCGCCAGAATCCGCTCAATTTCCTCCGACGGCTGGTATGCTGCGCCCAGACTGGATGCGGTCTCTGGATCGGAGCTGCCAAACAGCGCAACCAGACGCCGCCGCTCTTCTTCCTCACCGCTTTGCAGCGCCAATTCGCGCGGCATCAATTGCGGTCTGTCCGAGAGCGTGGCGGACAGCAGATGCGCAGCACTGACCAGGACTTGCTGCTGTCCGGTACGCAAATAGCTCTGCATATCCATCACAAATCGGAAGCCGATAAGAGGGATGAACAGCAAGAATAGCGAGACCAGCAGGAGCTGGGCCCGGATGCCGACAAGAACCCGTGGGATTCTGATCACGACTATCAGTGAAAAGGCAAGGCGCTCAATTCGTCTTCCAGCGATAGCCCATGCCGTAAATGGTTTCGATCTCGTCGAAATCCTGGTCTACTGCCAGGAATTTTTTGCGAATGCGTTTCATATGCGAAGTGATGGTGTTGTCATCGACCACCAGTTCCGCCTCGCGCATGAGTTGATCGCGATTCTTTACATGGCCGGGAAATTTGGTAAGCGCATGCACCATCCAGAATTCGGTCACCGTCAACACCACATCGCGTGCTTTCCATGAGACTGCCAGACGGTTGATATCCAACGTCATATCGCCGCGATGCAGCACGTCCTCGGCTCGGGCCGGTTGCCTGAGCGCATCCAGCCGGCGGAACAGCGCAGCGATGCGGGCGATCAAATGCGGCAGGCTGACATCCTTGGTGACGTAGTCGTCTGCACCGAGCCTCAGACCCGAGACGATATCGATGTCGCTATCCCGCGCCGATAGGAAAATGATCGGCAGCGTTGCCGACATCGCGCGCAATTCGCGACACAGGGTAAATCCGCCGTCGGTCTCGCTGCCCAGGCCGATGTCGATCACGGCAAGATCAGGGAGACGCGTCCGGAAAGCATTCATCGCATCGCTGCGCAGGCCAAATGCTTCCACTTCATATCCGCCTCGTACCAACGCGTCGGCGTAGTTCTTGCGGATGCTACTGTCATCTTCGACGATGGCGATTCGCTTCAACATAAGTTTGTTCCCCCGGACTTCACTGAATATTCCGAGCGACTATACCGCAAGCCGCTGCCGCGACACGTAGGTCGCGGTGCAATGCCTTTTTGTCGCCATATTCGGACCTGGCGCGCATTCGCGATACTACGAAGATGCCCGATCGCAGTGCCCAGTGGCTCCGAGGCCACGTGAGCCTCCGAACTCCGCGGAAGAAATGAAATCGTCACGACTACCATAGGGATGCCTTTAATCCTGCCGGATTTTGTGGAGATGCTCCTGGTGTGGGCTTATCTGCGGTCCAGCGAGATCTTCTAAAAATCAAGGCGCTTGCAAGGCAAGGAATAAATACTGTATATTTATACAGTTTAAAGATAAGGTGCGCCAATGTCCTTGAAACCCGCCAATTCTGCTGCCGGCTATCTGCGCGACCAGCCTCACAAGGGGCGTGGCGCAGCGTTGAATCTTGAGGGGCGTTTCGAGCAGTGGCAGCGCGAGGCTTATGCCGATGGCTGGGAAGCCGAGGCGCAAGACGCGGCAGCGGAAATCGGCGCAGCCGGACTGAAGACTGTGATTACGCATGAAATTGCCAAGAGCATAATTTCGGAAAATGATTCCCCGGATATTCCGTTTCGCTACTCCCTGAACCCTTATCGCGGCTGCGAGCACGGCTGCATCTACTGCTTTGCCCGCCCCAGCCATGCGTATCTTGGCCTTTCGCCAGGGCTGGATTTCGAGACGCGCATTTTCGCGAAGGTAAATGCGCCTTCCCTGCTGCGCACAGAGCTATCCAGGCGTGGCTATCGCTGCGAGGTCATCAGTTTGGGCATTAACACCGATGCCTATCAGCCCTGCGAGCGGGAGTACCAACTGACGCGGCAATGTCTGGAAGTGATGAGCGAGTTTAACCAGCCGGTGTCGCTGATAACCAAGTCAGCATTGATTGAGCGGGATATCGATATCCTGAAGTCCCTGATGGCGCGTCGCCTGGTACACGTCGCTATTTCCTTGACCACACTGGATCATCAGGTCTCGCGCTATCTTGAACCGCGCACCGCCGCCCCCACCAGGCGTCTGCAGACGATTCGCCGTCTGGCAGAAAGCGGTATTCCAGTGGGCGTCAATGTCGCGCCGGTGATCCCGTTCCTGACCGATCACGAGTTGGAGACCTTGCTGGACGCCGCGCAATTAGCCGGCGCAAGTTCTGCGGGTTATGTCTTGCTGCGTTTGCCCTGGGAGCTGAAATCGCTGTTCCGCAACTGGCTGGAAACGCACTTCCCGCTGAAGGCGGAGCACGTTATGTCACGCCTTCAGCAAATGCGTGGGGGCAAGGACAACGATCCGAATTTTGGCTCACGCATGTTGGGGCAGGGCATTTTTGCAGAACTGTTGCGCCAGCGTTTCGTCCGTGCAAGCGCGCGATTGGGGATGGGCACTTACGGCCGTAATGCGATGCGGAAACTGGAAGTGAGCCGTTTTGCGGTACCCGGACGAGCGGTTCAGGGCTCCCTGTTCTGATGCCGGGAAATTGATGCAGGTTGCAGCTGATCTGATTTGGCCAAGCGAGCGGCTGAAAAGGCCTGCTACCAAGGTGTTTTTTTGTGAATAGGCTAAAATACTGACGGAGCGCCAGCAAAACAAAATCAGGTGCCTCGCATCGTTTACTTTCGGAGGAAACATGAAACTGAAGTCCTTGGTATTAGCTGCCGCAGCTATGGTGTTTGCAGCCGGTCTGTTGTCAGCGCATGCGGAAACCTATCCATCAAAACCCATTACGATGATTGTTCCCTTTGCGGCAGGCGGGCCCACCGATACGGTGGCGCGCACCGTTGCGGGCGTCATGTCAAAATCACTGGGACAGCAGGTAATCATTGAGAACGTCGGCGGTGCGGGCGGTACCATCGGCGTCGCACGCGCCGTCGCGGCGTCAGCAGATGGCTATACCATTCTGTTGATGCATATTGGTATTTCTACGGCGCCCGCGCTGTACCGCAACCTGAAATACGATGTTACCAAGGATCTGGAGCCGATCGGCTTGGTTACCGAGGTGCCGATGACACTGATTGCCAAAAAGGACCTGCCGCCTAACGGGTTCAGGGATTTCCTGGCATATCTGAAGGCAAACAAGGACAAGATTTCATATGCCAATGCAGGCGTCGGGTCGGCGTCCCACCTCTGTGGCATGCTGTTCATGAGCGCAATCGGAACCGATGTCCTCACGGTGCCTTATAAAGGCACCTCGCCCGCGATGACCGATTTGCTGGGCGGCCAGGTTGATTTCATGTGCGATCAGACAACCAATACCACCTCGCAGATCAAGGGCGAAAAGGTCAAGGTCTACGCTGTAACCTCGACTTCCCGCCTGGCATCGATGCCGAACGTGCCAACCCTGGACGAGTCGGGCCTCAAGGGATTTTCGGTCGGCGTATGGCATGGGGTGTGGGCGCCGAAAGGGACGCCCAAGACAATCAACGACAGGCTGGTCAAGGCCTTGCAGGATGCATTGAAAGACGAGAACGTGAAAGCGCGTTTTGCCGAACTGGGGACGCTGCCGGAGCCACTCAATCGACAGAATCCCGAAGCCTTGCGCGCCCATTTGGTATCCGAAATCGGCAAATGGGGTCCGATCATCAAAAAAGCGGGTGTCTACGCAGACTGAGTCGTCCGCGGCATTGAGTTTTTACAGCGCCCGGCCATGCCGGGCGCTGCCATTTTGAAGGTAAACTTTGCCCATGACTCGTGCAACCCGAAGCAGCAAACCACAATTCTTTCAGGACACCATCGCCATCGTTTACGATTTCGATGGCACGCTGTCCCCGCAGCCCATGCAGGAATATACGGTGCTGCCGAAGATCGGCATCGAGCCCGCCGCGTTTTGGAAGCAGGTGCATAGAGAGGCGGTCGAGACCGATTCCGACCCGATGCTGGTCTATATGCGCCTGATGATGGAAAAGCTGTACAAGAATGACGATGTGAAAATAACGCGCGACGATTTTTCCGCCATGGCGCAAAAGATCCAGTATTTCCCCGGCGTGGAAAGCTGGTTCCCGCGTATCAATGCCTATGTCAGGAAGCGCGGCAACGCGCGCGTCAATGTACAGCACTACATCATCTCAGCCGGTCAGAAGGAAATACTGGAAGGCATTTCCATCCGCAAATTTTTCAAGCAGATTTACGCGTCCGAATATCATTTCAATCAGTATGGCATTGCCACCTTTCCGAAATTGCTGATCACGGATACCTCAAAAACGCAGTTCCTGTTTCGCATCAACAAGGGCAAGGAATTGCTGTCGGAGTCCATCAATGAGCATATGCCGGAAAGCGCCAGGCCCATTCCCTTCCAGAACATTATCTATATCGGTGATGGCATGACGGATGTGCCTTCCATGGCGCTGAACAAGAAAAGCGGCGGGCATGCGATTGCCGTATTCAATCCGAAAACGCCGCGAACCAAGGAAACCTGCGTCAAGCTGCTCGATGCCGGCAGGGTGGACTTTATCGCGCCAGCCGATTACCGCGAGGCAAGCAAACTTGCGGGACGGGTAGAGCTGCTGCTGGATTCGGTCATCGCCGGTATCGCTTATGCAGCCGAAGTCGCTGCCTGCAAGGCAGAGCATGGCTAGTACATTTTGACTGAATAGAATATGCGTCCACTGGCCTTCCAGGTCCTGCGCGCGCTTTCCCATCAGCATTTTGTGTCAGGGGCCGCCCTGGCAAAAAGCATGGGGGTCTCACGCAGCGCCATTTCCGACGCCCTCAGGGATGCCACCGGGCAAGGCATCGAAATATTCAAATTGACACGCCGCGGCTATCGTCTGGCGGCGCCGCTGGATCTGCTCGATCTCGAGGTTATGCGCCAACACTTGGGGGAGGCAACCTGGCGCGTCGATGTCGATATTGTCGAGGTTATCGGCTCGACAAATACTGAACTGGCGAAACGTGCGGCGGCGGGCGCGCCCGGTGGCAGCTGTATTGCCGCCGAGATTCAGACCGATGGGCGTGGCCGCCGCGGCCGTCATTGGAAGTCAGGCCTGGCCACCTCGCTGACCTTCTCCCTGCTGTGGCGCTTTGATCGTGGCGCTGCGCAACTGGGCGGGCTGTCGCTGGCTGTAGGCCTGGCGATCGTGAGGGCCTTGCGCAAAACGGGCATCGGCGCGGTCGGCGTCAAATGGCCAAACGATATCGTGCTCGATGGAAAAAAACTGGGTGGCGTATTGATCGAAACCCAGGGGGATATGCTGGGGCCCACAGCGGTCGTTATTGGTGTCGGCATCAACGTCCGTCTGCCCGAGCTGCTGAGTGCCGATATTGACCAGGCTGTTACCGATGTCCAATCGCAACTGCTCAGCCCGGTGTCAAGGAGCCTGTTGCTGGCAACACTTTTGCGCGAACTGGTATCGATACTGGAGCAGTTCAGCGCCGCAGGTTTTCCCGCCTTGCGCGAAGAATGGCTTGGCAGCCATGCACTTCACAATCGCGGCATTCAGGTAATGCGCGACACGGCCGATACTTTCGAGGCAGTGGTGCGGGATGTGGCGGCAGATGGCTCGTTAATTGTCGAGGCGGCAGGCCAGCGCATCGTGCTGTCATCCGCCGAAATTTCGGTGCGCGATGCGTCCACGATCAAAAAAAACGGCGCTGTCAATACGCTGCGCCGGGGACAGGGGGCGTCTTCTTGAATCAGCTCCTTGCCATCGATGCCGGCAATACGCGCCTCAAGTGGGGGGTGCACGATGGCGGCGGCTGGGTGCGGAAGGGCGCCATGCCAGTTGCGGAAGCTGCGCTGCCCGGTCGTTTGCAAGACCTGTGGCCAGCGCAGGAAATCAGCAATGCGATTGCCTCGAATGTTGCCGGCGACGCCATCGCGACCGCGATTGTAAACGCGCTGCAACCACTGGAGCCCCGATTTATCGTCGCACAGCCTGCACAATGCGGCGTGGTCAACCAGTACCGAATACCCGCGCAACTCGGCAGCGATCGCTGGGCCGCCCTGGTTGCCGCCTATGCCATGGTGTTGCCTGGGACACTGGCGCCACGGCTGGTGATCGTGGCAGGCACGGCACTGACGATCGATGCTCTGACGCCTGATGGCGAATTTACCGGCGGCGTCATAGTGCCCGGCCCGGCACTGATGCGTGCCGCATTGAATCGCGGCACGGCGCGCCTGCCGGCCGAAAGCGGGGGGTATGAAATATTTCCCTCCGGCACTTTGAATGCAATCGCGACCGGCGCCGTGGAAGCCTGCATCGGTGCGATCATCCGCATGCACGCGCATCTCGCCGCTTGCAGCGGTGTCATGCCGGTCTGTATTTTGAGCGGCGGCGCAGCCGGGCTGCTGGCGCCACACTTGGAGATGCTTTCCTTTCCGCTCGTCTTCAACGAAAATCTGGTGCTGGACGGTCTTGTGGCCATCTCGACCGAAATGAATTCACCCAAAGACGATTGACAATGTTGCGCTTCCTGTTCTTCCTGCTGGCGATTGTCTGCGCAGCATTCGCGGTCGCGATCTACCTGGCGGATTCCAGGCCGCCGACGGATGTGGTGCGCGAAATCAATCCGGGTGCGCTCAAAATTGTGTCGGTCACGGAAAGCGGCAAGGCGCAGCAGGAGGCGCTCACCAAGAAGCGTATTGTCGATAGCCTGAATGGCTCAGCCTGCGTTGATTTTTCGGTCAAGCCTGCCGATGCGGGGCGCGCACAAACCGCTTTTGCCGAGCTGCAGCTGGGCGCGCGCTTGAATACGCGCAATATTGAGGATTTCACCCGTTTTGGCGTGGCCACCGCCGCCCAAAACGATAAACGCGTTGCCGATACACTGCTGGCCAATCTGAAAAAAGCAGGTGTCAAGGATATTACAATATTGCCCGACAACAGCATTTCGTTGGGCGTATTTTCGAGTGAGGAAGCGGCCAGGCGCTATCTTTCAGGACTCGAAAGCAAGGCAGGGACTTTGTTGAAAGGGGCGGTAATCAGTCCACGCAATCCGGTAAGCAGGGAGATGGTGTTCACCATCAAGGAGCCGGACATAAATCTGATCGCCAGACTGACGGTCATGCAGCGCGATTTCGATTCCAGTGTCCTGAAGGCCGTCAGCTGCGAGGTTCAGGCGCCTGCCGCTGCAACTCCGGCGCCGGCAACTGCCCCTGCAGCAACGCCAGTAGTTGCCACGCCGACCAAGGGCAAGTAGGAACTACAGCACCTTGCCTGGATTCATGATGCCGGCCGGGTCCAGGGCGCGCTTCAGCGCCCGCATCATGTCCAGCTCGATTTTGGTTTTGTGGTGCGTAATCTCGTCGCGCTTGAGCTGGCCAAGTCCGTGTTCCGCGCTGATTGACCCCCCCGCTTCATCCACATGATCGTAGACGATGCGGTTGATGCGATCGGCATTGCTCAGCCCCTTGTTGGGAAGCCCACAGTTGTAGTGCAGATTGCCGTCGCCGACATGACCGAAACAGACCAGGGAAATGCCCGGAAAAGCCCGCATCAACGCCGCATCGCATTTTTCGATGAACGCGGGGATGCGGGAAATCGGCACCGAAATATCGTGCTTGACGTTCTTGCCTTCGAGCCGTTGCGCCTCGGAAATATCCTCGCGCAGTTTCCACAGCGCCCTGGCCTGGGCGGCGCTGGCGGCGATAACCGCATCCGCGATCAAGTCCCGCTCGAGGGCGCCGCCCAGCTCGGTTTCGAGCATTTCCTGCAAGGGCGCATTGCGCATCGTATCGTTCAACTCGATCAGCACATGCCAGGCATGACGGTCCGCGAAGGGCTCGGCGGTTCCCGGGAAATGTCTCAGTACCAGATCGAGGCAGACGCGCGACACCAGTTCAAATGCGACCAGGCGATCGCCGGCAGCATCGCGCAAGGCACCCAGCAATTCGACCGCTGCCTGCGGCGAGGGCAAGGCAACAAACGCGGTAACCGAAGACTGCGGCCGCGGAAACAGTTTGAGCACTGCGGCGGTGATGATGCCCAGCGTGCCTTCGGCGCCGATAAAGCAGTGCTTCAAGTCATAGCCGGTATTGTCCTTGCGCAATCCTTTCAGACCCTGCCAGACATCGCCTGCGGGCGTGACCACTTCCAGGCCCAGCGTCAGGTCGCGGGTGTTGCCATAGCGCAGCACCGCGGTGCCGCCGGCATTGGTGGAAAGATTGCCGCCGATCGTGCAGGATCCCTCCGCTGCCAGTGACAGGGGAAATAGTCTCCCCGCGGCAGATGCAGCCTCCTGCAAGACCTGCAGAACCACACCCGCTTCTGCAGTAATGGTGTTGTTATCGATGTCGATGTGGCGAATGCGGTTCATGCGATTCAGCGACAGCACCAGGGCATTGCCTTGCCGGTCTGGAATGCCGCCGCCCACCATGCCGGTGTTGCCTCCTTGCGGCACTATCGGTGTCTGCGTTTGCGCACAAAGTTTCACCACGTTGGCAACTTCCGCCGTATTCGCCGGCCGCACGACGGCAAGGGCTCGCCCGGTGTAATTGCCGCGCCAATCGGTGAGATAGGGTTGCATGCCATCAGCATCGGTAATGCAGGCGGCCGGACCGACGATTGCGGCAAATTGGCCGGCGAGGCCGGGCGTGCTGAAGGTTGCGCTCACGGCGGGTCCCTATTCCGCAGGCGGCGCCTGTGCCGCCGGCCCGGCTGCGCGAATTTTGGCGAGCGTAGCCGTGGTGGACCGCTCGAACTGGAAAGGGATGGCATGTACGCTGCCGCCCCAAGCGCTCACCTCGATGCCGCCGACAATTTTGTCGATCGCCCAATCACCGCCCTTGATCAGCACATCGGGACGCGCTGCAAGGATGCGTTCGATGGGCGTGTCTTCCTCGAACCAGGTCACCAGATTGACGCATTCCAGCGCGGCGACCACCGCCATGCGGTCTTCCAGCATATTGATCGGTCGATCGTCGCCTTTGCCCAGACGTCGGACCGAGGCATCGGCATTCAGAGCCACGATCAGCGAGGAGCCCAGCGCGCGCGCTTCGGCAAGGTAGGTGACGTGGCCGCGATGGAGGACGTCGAACACGCCATTGGTGAAGGCAAGTTTGCGCGGCAGGCTTGCCGCGCGAATCGCGAGTTCGGCGGGAGGACAGAATTTATTTTCGAAGGACGGGCGCATCGCGTAATTTTACGCCATGCGCAGCGCCGTTTTCGGCAGACGGCACTCAGGCCGCCTGTATCTGCGGTTTGCCGCCTGCCGTCGACAGGCGCGCGATGAGTTCCTTGCGGAAGCGGTTGAGGTCCGTCGAGGTTTCAAACGAACGATCGAACAGGCTCGACATCTGCTTCAGGATGCCGCCCACCACGCGATTTTCCCAGACCTTGTCGAAATTGATTTGCTTGTCCAGCCAGCGCTCCAGCCATTCGGGGTCGGGCAGGCGGGATTGCACCGTATCGTTGGGAAACAAACTGGTGTTGACGTGCAGATTGGTGGGATGCAGCGGCTTGCCGCTCTTGCCGGAACTTGCCATCAGCACACCGATCTTGGCGAAGGCGAGTTGTGCCTCGGTGCCGACTTTCTCGATGGCGCGCTTCATATAGCGAAAATAGGCGCCGGCATGACGGGCTTCGTCCTTGGAGATGGTGTCGTAAATCTTCTTGATGACCGGCTCGGTATGCCACTCCGAGGCGCGGCGATACCACTGGGTCAAACGAATCTCGCCGCAAAAATGCAGCATCAGGGTTTCCAGCGCAGGCGCCGGATCGAAGGGGAAGCGGACTGCGTGCAGCTCTTCCTCTTTGGGCAACATATCCGGACGAAAACGCTTCAGATACTCCATCAATACCAGGGAGTGCTTCTGTTCTTCATAGAACCAGATCGACATGAAGGCGGAAAAATCGCTGTCGTCCTGGTTGTCGCGCAAGAACATTTCGGTGGCGGGCAGGGCCGACCATTCGGTAATGGCATTCATCTTGATGGTGGTCGCCTGCTCGTCGGTCAGCTTGGCGGGGTCGAAGGTGTCCCAGGGAATATCGTTCGCCATATTCCAGCGGGATTTCTCGAGGTCGCGGAACAGATCGGGGTACAACATCGGTAGCGAAGGTGCGCTTGAATTCATGGCCGTCTCGAATCAGTGTGGTTCTGCATGGGAAAATTGTGCACTAAAAACGACTTCCTTGCTGTGCGCCGGCGCCCCTGGTCGGCAGGCGGCACGTACAAGCTCGCGATAGGATCGACAGTTAAACGCCATTCTTCGCCTTGCAGCCTGTTTTACGCTGCTTTCCCTCGACCGGGAGGCGAATTTACGCACCATCAAAACATAGAAAAACGACAATACGATGAAAATCGCTGTCATCGGATCCGGAATTGCAGGGTTTTTCTGTGCATGCCTGCACGCCAAGCATAGGAGCGTTACCAGACAGCTTACGCTGTTTGAGCAAATGAATACCCTGGCGGGCTAGCAACACCATCGAGGTGACCCTGGGCGGCCTCTCTTATCCGGTCGGTACCAGCTTTCTGGCGCTGGTAGTCGGCGCCCTGACGTGCCGGCTGAAAAAACGCGCGGGCTGAACGCCGATGCCTGCGGCGCCGTTATTTTTCCGGCGCCTTGTCGATGATTTCAAACACCTTGACCACACGCGACACGCCGCTGGTGGTGCGGGCGATATCGGAGGCGGCTTCGCTTTCCTCGCGCGTCACGATCCCCATCAAATAGACCACGCTGCTCTCGGTCACCACTTTGACGTGATTGGGGGACACCTTGCCGTTGTTGATCAGGCGCGCCTTCACATTGGTGGTGATGATGGTGTCGCTGCTGCGCGAGGTCAGCGAGGAATTGCCGCCGATTACGACCTCGTTATGGATGCCGCGCACATTGGGGATCGCGCGAATCGCCTCGCCGATATCTTTTTTCATGTCTTCTGTCGGCACTTCGCCGGTCAGCAGCACAGTGAGGTTATAGCTGGTCACATTGACGTGGGCATCCTTGTATTTATCTTTATCAATCAGTCTTGCGCGCGCCTTCCACTCGACATTTTCATCCTCGATATACATCCCGGTGGAGCGGCGGTCGTCCAGCGCCAGCGCGGTGGCGCCCACGCCGACCGCGGCCAGCGGGAAGCACCCCTGCAGCAGAGGGGCGGAAACGGCAAGCAGGACAGCAGCAAAAAATGCACGCATTATTTTTCCCCGAACATAAGATTGTCGATCGAGTCGCAAAGACAGTGCAGCATCAGCAGATGCACTTCCTGGATTCGTGCCGTGACGGGAGACTCGACATTGAGCAGCACATCGTCCTTGCCGATCAGCTTGCCGATCTTCCCGCCGTCGCGCCCGGTCATGCCAACGACGGTCATGCCTTTTTTGCGGGCGGCTTCGACGGCTGCCACCACGTTTTTTGAATTGCCGCTGGTCGAAATCCCGAACAGGATGTCGCCCGGTTTGCCGAGCGCGCGCACCTGCTTGGAAAAAATCTCGTCATAGCCATAGTCGTTGCCGACGGCGGTGAGAATGGAAGTGTCCGTGGTCAGCGCGATCGCCGCCAGTTCCTCGCGCTCGCGCTCGAAGCGGCCGACCAGCTCCGCCGCGAAATGCTGCGAATCCGCCGCCGAGCCGCCGTTGCCGCAGGAAAGGATCTTGCCGCCATTTTCCAGGCAGGCCACCATGTTGCGTGCCGCGCGCGCGACTTGCGGCGTGAGCGGCTCCAGCGCGCGCAGTTTGAGGGCTGCGCTGTCGCGAAAGTGCTGGGAGATTTTCTGTTCGATGTCCATGGCCTGATTTTAGTGTCCAAATGGGTGATATGCCAAAAGCGATGTGCCAAAAACTATGTGCCAAACGCGTCACGTATCCATTCGATGCCGGACGCGTTCAAATCGTTCAATAAAACCGCGTCGAACCGACAAGCCGGCAACGTGCGCAGGCCGCTCAAATAGTGTTGCGCCGCTGCGATTATGCGCCGTTGCTTGGCGCGACCGATGCTGGCGGCAGCACCACCGAAGCCGCCATTCTTGCGCATGCGTACTTCAACAAACACCAGGGCCGCACCGTCCTGCATGATCAAATCGATCTCGCCCAGCCGGCAGCGGTAGTTGCGCTCCACGCAAACCATATCGCGTGCCCGTAGAAATTTTTCAGCGGCGCGCTCCGCAGCCTCACCGGCATCCTTGCTGCTTTGCCTGCCGATTTTGTCCGCGGGCATCAATCGGCCGGCTTGAAAACAAACGGCATGCCGTCGCGCATTTCCACTGAGGTGAGGGTGCGCACAAACTGCGCGCCGTCGAGCGTGAGCTTGCCGGTAACGCCATCCAGCGGTGCGATGTCCCTTGCCCGCTCCGTCCTGAGGAGCAGTTGCGTCAGGCGCCAGGCGTCGATGCCCAGTGCATACAGGCGTTCGTAATCCAGCGGCAGGGTGCTGGAGGGTTTGGCATAGGCCATCACCGCCGGGTGGTCTTTTTCGACGAACCAGGGCATTTCCAGAAAGCGCACACTTTCCAGATCCACGTTTACCACCGGCTCCGCGCGCGCATCAAGACTGTGCGAGGTGGCAAACACCGGCATGCCGGTGGGCAGATAAGGCCGCGCACCGCGCGCGGTGCCGGCGTCGGCGGCGAAGAAGGCGATTTCGGCGTGCGCGCGTTCCATCGCGGGCTGGACGGTGGTGGTGTAGTTGGTGGCGTCGCCGGAGAGCACAATACGTGCCGCGACCTCGCCGCCCAGTCGCACCCACTCGCGCTCAAATGCTTCCTGGATACGTTTCGCCAGCGGCGTATTGCCGGTCAGAATGGCGACGCGGCGGAAGCCCTGCTGCGCGGCGGCCAGCGCCTGTTGGCGCGCCTCGGCATCGACGTTGAGCGTGATATAGAAGAAGCGGTCGGGCAGTTCGGTCTCGGCAGGCGCATTGAGGGCAAGCGTCGGCAGCAAACCGGCCTGTTTGGCCATGGTGGTCGCGCCATCGCGCGTAATGGCGCCAACATAAGCGATCGCACCTTCCTGCGTTGCCTTGCGATATTGCGCCGCCAGCGAGACAGTTTCATTATCGGTTGGATAGACGCGAAACGGAATGGCATTTGCACCCTCCGCCTGCGCTCCCGCGGTGAAGCCCTGCTTGACGGCATCGGCGGCGGCAACGAGGTCTTTATTGTTCGCCGGAATAATCAGGGCGATATGGGCCTGGCGGATCGGCGGCACGGGTACTGCGTTCGGGTTCACTGCACCTTCCGGCTCAAGCTTGCTGACGATCACCGGTTCCGGTGCCGGCGCGACGGGCGGCGCGGTCTTGACGGACTCGGGTGGCGCCGGCCGTGTGATAGGCTGCGCGCAGGATGCCAGCAAGGCGACAAGCACGATCCACGCGGGCACCATCAATGCGGCAAGCGGCAGGACCGACGGCCCGGCCAAGCGGCCCATGAATTGATCCATCTTTTGCGTACGCATAAACAGACCTGACTAGAAAATTGTGGCTGAAAAAATCAATAACGCATTATATGTGGTCGCTACGCCCATCGGGAATCTCGGCGACATCACGCATCGCGCCCTCGACATCCTGCGCGGCGTGAATGTGATCGCCGCCGAGGATACGCGCAACACTAAATCCCTGCTCACGCATTTCGGCATCGCCGCCAGGCTGATCGCGGTGCATGAACATAACGAGCGCAATGCGGCCGATGGCATCGTCAAATTATTGAGCGAAGGCCAGTCGATTGCCCTGGTCACGGACGCCGGCACCCCGGCCGTCAGCGACCCTGGCGCGCAAGTCGTCGCCGCAGTGCGCGCCGCCGGTTTTGCGGTGGTCCCGATCCCCGGCGCCAGCGCCCTGGTGGCGGCGATATCCGCCAGTGGCGAGGGTGAACACGGTTTTTTGTTTCATGGTTTCCTGCCCGTAAAGGCCGGCGACCGCAAACGCGCGCTTGAACTGCTCAAGCCGCAGCCCTATGCCTTGGTGTTTTATGAATCACCGCACCGCATCGTCGAATCGATCGCCTCGCTCGCTGAAGTTTTCGGCGATACGCGCGAGCTGACGATCTGCCGCGAGCTCACCAAGAAATTCGAAACCATCGTGCGCCTGCCTTTGCAGGAGGCCGTCGCCTGGCTGCGGGCAGGTGACAACAATCAACGCGGCGAGTTCGTGCTGATTTTGTCAAACCCCAGCATTGACGCGGCTTCCGGGCCGGAAATGGCCCAGGAACAAGCGTTGGAGCAGACTTTGCTTTTGCTGCTGGAAGAGCTGCCGCTGAAGCAGGCGGTGGCGCTGGCGGTGAAATTGACGGGGGAGAAGAAGAACCGGGTGTATGAGATGGCGTTGAAACTGAAGCCAGCGAGTGCGTGAATGAAAAGTCGGGGAGCATGGTCATGACGGAATTCGAACAACTCAGGGACCAATTGAGAGTATTTGCCGCCGAACGCGAATGGGACCAATTTCATTCGCCCAAGAATTTGGCGATGGCGCTGTGCGTCGAGGCGTCCGAGTTATTGGAAAAATTTCAATGGCTGAGCGAAGACCAGAGCCGGAATTTGCCGCCTGAATTGCTTGCTGCAGCCGGTGAAGAGGCAGCCGATGTGTTGCTGTATTTGATCCGGCTCGGCGACAAATTGGGCATTGATCTGATTGCGGCAGCCCGGAACAAACTCGAACGCAACGCCCAAAAGTATCCCATCGACAAGGCGCGCGGCAACAGCCGGAAATACACTGAACTCTGAACGGTAATGCAGCCATTCCTGGTTTCGGCGACGCCGGCCACGAACGAAGTCTTCGATATGACAATCGCCGCACCCCAACATCTGCTTCCCTCATCTGGCGCTCACTTCGGCCATCCCCTGCGTCGCCTCTGGTCCCTCGACCCCGCCGTCCGCTTTCTTAATCACGGCTCCTTCGGCGCCACGCCGCATCATGTGCTCGCCGCGCAATCGCATTGGCGCGAGGCGCTGGAGCGCGAGCCGGTGCGCTTCATGGTGGACGAACTGCCGGCGGCGCTGCGCGCGGCGCGCGCGCGCCTGGCGGGTTTTGTCGGTGCTGCGCCGGCCAATCTGGCTTTTGTGGAGAACGCCACGGCGGGTGCCAATGCGGTGCTGCGTTCGCTTCGCTGGCAGAAGGGCGATCGCATCGTCATCGCCAACCACGCCTATCCCGCGCTGAAAAATGCGGCGCGTTTTTTTGCCGAAAAGCATGATCTCAAGATGGTCGAGGCGCGTGTACCCTGGCCGCTGCCGCATGCGCAGGCGTTGGTCGATGCTTATGCCGAGGCCGTCGAGGGCGGGGCGAGGCTGGCGATCGTCGATCACATTTTTTCGCCGCTGGCGGTGGTGACGCCCACTGAGGAAGCCGTGCGCCTGTGTCGCGCGCGCGGTGTGCCGGTGCTGGTGGACGGCGCGCATGCGCCGGGCTTGTTGCCGCTTTCATTGGATGCGCTGGGTGCGATGGGTGCCGATTGGTATGTCGGCAATTGCCACAAATGGCTGTGCGCCCCCAAAGGCTGCGGCTTTATTTTTGCCACCGAGGAAGGACGGCGTGAGTTGCACCCGGCGGTGATCTCCAATTATTTCGGCGAAGGCTTTGAAAGAGAATTCGCCTGGACCGGCACCGGCGATCCGAGTGCGCGGCTGTCGGTGAGTGCTGCGCTGGAGTTTATTGAGGCGCTGGGGGTTGAACGTTACCGCGATCATTTGCGCGATCAGGCGCGCGCGGCGGCTGCGCTCATCGCCGATGCCTGGGGTGTTGCGCCAGGCGCACCGCCGGCAATGTTCGCCAGCATGGTGACCCTGCCGCTGCCGGTGGATGAGCCGGCCACGCCGGCGTCGGCCGCGTACTGGCGCCTGAAGTTGCTGCGCGAGCACGGTATTGAGGTGCACATCATCGCGATCGACGGCCGATTGTGGGTGCGGATTTCGGCGCAGGTTTATAACGAGTTGTCGGATTACGCAGCGCTGGCGCGGGTATTTGCCTGAGGAGCCCGGTGTTGGCGCGACGACTCTCCGCTTCGGGTGTTCGCGGATTGAAAACGCAGAGCGCCTATTGGCGCGGCTTTCCAGCCAAAAATGCCTCAAACACCGCACCAATGCTGGAGTTTAATTTTTTATTTTCCAGGTGCAGCCGGACGCGAGATGAGCGAAAGCTATAATCCCGTCTATGGAAAAAATTACGATCACACGCCCGGACGACTGGCATTTGCATGTGCGCGATGGCGATGCGCTGAAAGCCGTGCTGCCCGATACCGTGCGCCAGTTTGCCCGCGCCATCATCATGCCCAATCTGAAGCCGCCGGTGCGCAGCGTCGATGATGCGCGCGCCTATCGCGAGCGCATCATCGCGGCCATACCGGCCGGCGCCGCCTTCGAGCCCTTGATGACGCTGTATCTCACCGACAACACCGCGCCCGACGAGATCAGGCGCGCCAGGGATAGCGGTTTCATCAAGGCGGTGAAGTATTACCCGGCGGGCGCCACCACCAATTCCGATTCCGGCGTCACCGATTTGCGCAAATGCGATGCGGTATTCGAGGCGATGCAGGCCGTCGGCCTGCCGCTGCTGCTGCACGGCGAGGTGACGGACAGCCATATCGATATTTTCGATCGCGAAAAAATCTTTGTCGAAAAACACCTGATTCCGCTCACATTGCGTTTCCCGAAGTTGCGCATGGTGCTCGAGCACATCACCACGGCCAACGCGGTCAAGTTTGTGCTCGCCGCCAACGACAATGTCGCCGCGACCATCACCGCCCATCATCTGCTGTTCAATCGCAGCGATATTTTCAAGGGCGGCATTCGTCCGCATTACTACTGCCTGCCGGTGTTGAAGCGCGAGGAACACCGCTTGGCGCTGCTCAAGGCGGCGACCGGCGGCAACGCCAAATTCTTTCTCGGCACCGATAGCGCCCCGCATGCGCGCAACACCAAGGAAGCAAGCTGCGGCTGTGCCGGTTGCTACACCGCGCTGCATGCCATGGCGTTGTATGCGGAGGCCTTCGAGAGTGTCGATGCGCTGGACAAGCTCGAAGGCTTCGCCAGTTTTCATGGCGCGGATTTCTACGGCCTGCCCCGCAATACCGGCAAGCTGACCTTGCAGCGCTCGGCCTGGAAAATTCCCGAGGAGATCGCCTTCCCGGTATCGAATGTCGTGCCCCTGCGTGCCGGGGAAACCCTGCACTGGCGTCTGGCCTGAGGCGTGTTTCTGCTTGGGGTGGCGCGGCGTCTGTGGCGGTTGCAGCCTGAAAACCATGCGTGAAACCATGCCCGGCGCGGCAATATCGGCGGCCCTGTCCTGGCCGGAAGCGCAGCCGCGCTTTGCCTCGCCATGCTTCGATGCGATTCGCGCACGGCTGGATGAACTGGGATCGGCCGCCTGGCCGACTGTGGACGAACTCAATCGCCTGGCCGCACGGCATGGTCTTGGCAACCATGCAGGCCTGCCCATCCAGTTCATCGCGCCGCGCGGCGATGAATCAACCGCGATGCACTACGAAACCCGCATTGCGCAAACCGGCTGCGTCGCCACACGCGAGATCTGGCACGATCTGTTCAATGCGCTGCAATGGCTGAGTTTTCCAAAATCGAAGGCGACGATTTCCGCTGCGCATGCCCGCCTGTTGGCCGCGCGCAGCGAGCGGGAATCGAAGGCGCGCTCGGTGCCGCGCGATGTGTTGACCCTGTTCGACGAGGGCGGCCTGGTCATCTGCTCCGCCGATGCTGCCCTGCTCGATCTGGTACGGACATTCAAATGGCGCACGTTGTTTGTGGAACGGCGTGCCGACGCGCTGGCGAATATGCGCTTCTATCTTGCCGGTCATTCGGTGCTTGAAAAAATGCTGGCCCCGTTCATCGGTATCACCGCCAAGGCAATGCTGGTTGAAGTCGAGCCGGATTTTGTTCAGTCGACCGCAGAGGCGCAGCTTGTACAAGCCGACGCCCTCGCCGCACAGTGGCTGCAGGATGAAACCAATCTGCGCTCGACGCGCAATCTGCACCCGGTGCCGATCCTCGGCATACCGGGATGGGATGCCCGCAATGAAGCGCCGGCGTTTTACGATGACCGCCACTATTTCCGCGCCGGCTATACGCGCGATGAAAAGCGATAAAAGTCATCGGCACATTGCCGACCATCACGGGGCGCTGCCCGATGATGCGCGCATGCGATAATCGGGCCGGAAGCACGCCAGACGGTCGCTGTGCACGCGTTGCATAGAGGAAAGTCCGGACTCCATAGAGCAGGGTAGTGGGTAACCCCCATCCACCGCGAGGTGAGGATCAGAGCTACAGAGACGAGTCGCGCATCGGTCGCAAGGCCGTTGCGCGGGTGAAACGAGCAATCTCTACCCGGAGCAATACCAAATAGGCAGGCAGTGATGCGGCTCGCAGAGCCTGCGGGTAGGTAGCTTGAGGCGCGCGGTAACGCGCGTCCCAGAGGAATGACCGTCATAGCACGCAAGTGCCGTAACAGAATCCGGCTTATCGGTGTGCTTCCCCAGATTTTTGTCATTTTGCCTTTTTGAGGCTCGCGCCTTCTTTTCTAGAAGTTACTTTAAGTGTTTAGGCTATGTGGCTAATTACCAACAAGGTTTTCCACAGGCTAATGAGCTTTAGGAATATGCGCTAAGTCCCTGACGCAAAACAAAAAAAACAAAAAACCCGCTTGACTGCGGGTTTTTTGTTGCCTATAGTGTCCACAAGTGGTGAAAAGTGGGTTTTTTGATAAACCTAAGGTTTTTCCCTGTTCGGGAGGAGATTTCGTGTTTCAAGGGGCATCACAAATCAGTCTGGATGCGAAGGGTCGCTTGGGCGTCCCGGTCAAGCATCGTGATCCGCTGTCCGCAGGCAATGCGGGCAAGCTGGTGCTGACGGCACATCCCGAGGGATGCCTGCTGATGTATCCCCTGCAAGCCTGGGAGCCGATCCGCGACAAGGTGATGACCTTTCCCAGTCTTGATCGCACCGCCAGCCTGTGGAAGCGCCTGCTGATCGGTTTTGCCGAAGAGGTCATGCTTGACAGCGCCGGCCGCATTCTGGTGTCGCCCGAACTCCGCGGCTACGCCGGCATCGAAAAACAAATCATGCTGGTCGGGCAAGGCAGCCATTTCGAAGTGTGGAACGCAAGCGCCTGGAACGAGCAGCTGAAGGCCCTGACTTCGGGCGCGGCGGGCCTGCCGCCGGGCACTGAAAACTTCTCTCTTTGACCGCGGCTCGTGAATGAATTCAATCCTTCGCCGGCACACATCACCGTCCTGCTCCGCGAAGCGGTCGATGCGCTGGCAATCAAGCCCGACGGCATTTATGTCGATTGCACCTTCGGGCGCGGTGGGCACAGCCGCGAGATCCTGGCGCGTCTGGGGCCTGCGGGAAAACTTATCGCCATCGATCGCGATGTCGCCGCGATCGAGGCAAACCGGATAGACGACAAGCGATTCAGCCTGGTACATGCGGCGATGAGTGACATCGCGGCAGTGCTGGAACAGCAACAGGCAGGCGCAGTGGACGGGGTGTTGGCGGATTTGGGGGTGTCATCACCGCAGCTGGATGATGGCGAACGGGGTTTCAGTTTCCGTTTCGATGCGCCGCTGGACATGCGCATGGATCAAACGCGGGGCGAAACCGTTGCCGATTGGCTGGGTCGCGCCGAAGAGCGCGAAATTGGGGAGGTCATCTGGCGCTATGGTGAAGAACGGTTTGCTAAGACCATTGCAAGGAAGATTGTTGCGGCAAGGAGCACCGGACGTATTCGGACCACGCGCGAGCTTGCCCAGCTCGTGGCTGAAACCGTCCGCACGCGCGAGCCGGGCCAGCACCCCGCAACCCGCACGTTTCAAGCTTTTCGGATTTTCATCAATCAAGAGCTTGAAGAGATAGAAAAGGTTTTGCCGCGGGCCGTGACCTGCCTGCGGACAGGAGGAAGATTGGTCATTATCAGTTTCCACTCGCTGGAAGACCGCATCGTGAAGCGCTTCATGCAGGCCGCTTCCCGGGCGGACCGTCTGCCCTCGAATTTCCCGATTCGTGCCGGCGAGATCGACGAAGCCACGCTGACCCTGGTCGGACGCGCGGTGAAAGCCGGCGAGGCCGAGGTCTCCGCCAACCCGCGCGCGCGCAGTGCGGTGATGCGCGTGGCCGAACGCACCGCGCTGCATGCGAGGGCCGCATGACGCGCCTCAACATGATCCTGCTGATCGCGCTCGTCGGCTGTGCGCTGTCGGTGGTGACCTCGCAGCACAAGGCGCGCAAGCTGTTCATGGAGCAGCAGTCGCTGCAGGACGGCGAGCGCAAGCTCGACCAGGAATGGCGCGAGCTGCTGATCGAAAGTCAGACCCTGGGCACCGGCAAATTCATCGAACAAAAAGCCACGCGCGACCTGGGCATGACCGTTCCGGACGCGAAGAAGACTGTGATCCTGATGCTTGATGCCGCGCCCGCGGCCATGGCCGACCCGAAAACGGGCGATTGGGGGGCCGCCAAATGAATTTCTCCTCCAAACGCATCGCTTCGCCGGAGTTGCGCCTCAAGCTGGAAGGCTGGCGCTCGCGGGTGGTGCTGATCGGCTGTCTCGGCGTGTTCGCGATCCTGCTCGGCCGTTCGTTTTATTTGCAGGGGCTGAACAACGATTTCCTGCAGGCCAAGGGCGAGGCGCGCTTTGTCCGCGTGGTCGACATGCCGGCTTCGCGCGGTGCGGTGATGGACCGCAACGGCAAGGCGCTGGCGATTTCCACCCCGGTCGAATCGATCTGGGCAGCGCCCGCCGATATGGAGGCCCTGGACAATGCGCAACTCAACAAGCTTGCGTCCGTGCTGGCAATGGACAGGAAGCAGCTCGCCGACAAGCTCGGCGAAAAGGAAAAAAATTTCGTGTGGGTCAAGCGCCAGCTTTCGCCTGACCAGGCGGCACGGGTGATGGCCCTGAAAATTCCCAGGCTGTTTCAGCAACGCGAATTCCGCCGTTATTACCCGGCCGGCGATGTCACGGCGCATGTGATCGGTTTCACCAGTCTCGAAGATCAGGGGCAGGAAGGCATCGAGCTGGCACAGCAGTCCTTGCTGGCGGGCTTCCCCGGCCAGCGGCGCGTGATCAAGGACCGCAAGGGACGCATCGTCGAGGACGTCGAAAGCCTGAAAGTGCCGCGCGAAGGCAGGCCGCTGAGCCTGTCGATCGACGAGCGCCTGCAATACATTGCCCATCGCGAGCTGAAGGCGGCGGTCGAAGCCAACAAGGCCAAGGGCGGGGCACTGGTGATGCTCGATGCGCACACCGGCGAAGTGTTGGCCCTGGTCAACCAGCCGGATTTCAACCCCAACAACCGCGCCAATTTCCAGCCCAGGCAGATGCGCAACCGCAGCGTCACCGACACCTTCGAGCCCGGTTCCACCTTCAAGCCGTTCGCGGTCGCGGCCGGCCTCGAGGCCGGCATCATCAAGCCCGATACCGTGATCCAGACCGGCAACGGCCTGACCATGGCCGGCTACACGATTACCGATACCCACCCGGCACCGCAACTGAGCGTGGCGGAAATCATCCAGCATTCCTCGAACATCGGCACCGCCAAGATTGCATTGCAGCTGCCGGCGGAGCAGTTGTGGAATTTCTATAACGAACTCGGCTTCGGTCTGGTGCCCAAGACCGGCTTCCCCGGCGAGGCCTCGGGCCGACTGCGTCCGGCCAGGGCCTGGCGACCGGTTGAGCAGGCGACCATGTCCTACGGTTACGGCGTGTCGGTCAGCGCCTTGCAGCTGGCGCGTGCCTACACCATTTTCACCAACGACGGCGTGCTGCTGCCGGCGACTTTCATGAAGCGCGACGGCGAAGTGATCGGCAAGCAGATCATCTCCGCCAAAACCGCGCGCGCGCTATCGCAAATGCTCGAGACCGTTACACAGGCCGGCGGCACGGCGGTCAAGGGCCATGTGCCCGGCTACCGCGTGGCCGGAAAAACCGGCTCGGCCTGGAAGATCGTCAACGGCCAGTATGCGGAGAATCTCTATCTCTCGTCCTTTGTCGGTTATGGCCCGGTGTCGAATCCACGATACATCGTGGCGGTCACCATCGACGAGCCCTCCGCGGGCAAGGTCTACGGCGGCGATGTATCCGCGCCGGTGTTCTCGAATGTGATGTCGCAGGCGCTGCGCCTTGCCGGTGTGCCGCCCGATGCGCAGATCAAGGAAGCGGCCGCGCCCGCCGTACTTGCCGCTGCGAAGGACCGCGGCTGATGAGCAGCGTGATGAATTCAATCTCCCCGGACATGTTGCCGATTTCCTCACCCGACGCCCTGGTTCGCGCGCTGGTCACCCTGCCTGCGCAAATCAGCGAAGTCACCGCCAGCAGTCGCGAGGCGCGCCGCGGTTCGATGTTCCTCGCCTATCCGGGCGCGACCCGCGATGGCCGCGATTTTATCGCCGATGCCATCGCCCGCGGCGCCTCCGCCATCTTGTATGAGGCGAACAGTTTTGCATGGAATGCCGGCTGGAAAGTGCCGCATATCGCGGTCGACAACCTGAAAGCGCATGCCAGCCTGATCGCGGGTCATGTCTACCGGCACCCGTCCGACGCGCTATGGATGGTCGGCGTGACTGGCACCAATGGCAAGACCTCGGTGTCGCAATGGGTGGCGCAGGCGCTCGGCATCGCCGGCCGCAACGCAGTGGTGCTGGGCACCATCGGCAACGGTTTCATCGGCAGGCTGGTCGTTTCGGGCAACACGACGCCCGATGCGGTCGATCTGCAGCGCCTGCTGCGTGAATACGTCAATGCCGGCGCCAATGCTTGCGCGATGGAAGTGTCGAGCCACGGCCTCGACCAGGGGCGCGTCGCCGACATCAAATACGACGTCGCAGTGTTCACCAACCTGACTCGCGACCACCTCGACTATCACGGCACCATGGAGGCCTATGGCGAGGCCAAGTCGAAATTGTTCACGGCGCGCGGCCTGAAGACAGCGGTGATCAATGTCGATGACCACTTCGGGCGCACCCTGGCGGACCGCGCCGAACAGCGCGGCATCGCGGTCACGCGCTTCGCCTGCAACGGCGGCAGCAAGTTCGCCAATCTGTTCGCGACCGACCTTTCCGTCACGGCGGGCGGCCTGTCGTTCACGGTACGCTGCGCGCCTGGCAACTCCGGCGAAGCGCGAGTGGAAAGCGCCATCCTCGGCGCCTTCAATATTTCCAATCTGATGGCGGTGATCGCGGTACTGCACGCCAGCGGCATTGCCCTCGACAGGGCTGCCGCGATTGCCGGACAGCTCACGCCGGTGCCCGGGCGCATGCAGACAGTGGATGGCGGCGGCGGGCGCGGCAGCGCTAGCAACAAACCCCTGGTGGTGGTCGACTATGCGCATACGCCCGACGCGCTGGAAAAGGCGCTATCCACGGTGGCCGCGATCGTCCCCGATCGCGGGCGGCTGATTTCGGTATTCGGCTGCGGCGGCGACCGCGACCGCGGCAAGCGCCCGCAGATGGGCGCCATTTCGGCCAGATATGCCGACATGAGCATCGTGACCTCGGACAATCCGCGCACCGAGGAGCCGCGCAAGATCATTGCCGATATCGAACCGGGGCTGTCCGGTTCCGTCTATCGCGTCGTCGAGGACCGCCAACAGGCGATTTACGAAGCCCTCAACGAGGCGCGCGCCAACGATATCGTGGTGATCGCCGGCAAGGGACACGAGGATTACCAGATCATCGGCGAGACCAAACTGCATTTCAGCGATGTCGAAGTGGCACGCGAAGCGCTGGCGGAATGGCGGGGGCGCGCATCGTGAGCCCGTCAATCAACCGCCTGATGAGTCTGCGTGAAGCGGCGGCTGCCGTCGGTGCCGCCATGGTCAATATCGGCGTCGAAGGAGATGCTGCGCTCGCCGGTGTCTCCACCGACAGCCGCAATATCAGTGCGGGCGAACTGTTTGTCGCGCTGCCCGGCGAAAATTTCGACGGTCATGATTATGTTGAGGCTGCCCAGGCGCGCGGCGCTGCCGGCGCAATGGTGTCGCGGGCAATTACGACACCATCCACGTTCCCGCAAATCATCGCCGACGATACCTTGCTGGCGCTGGGCCGGCTGGCGCAGAGCTGGCGCAGCCGTTTTACCCTGCCGGTCATTGCGCTGACGGGCAGCAATGGCAAGACCACGGTCAAGGAAATGTTGCGCGCGATTCTTCGGGCGCATACCGGCAGCAGCGCCACGGTGCTGGCAACCGGGGGCAATCTGAACAACCACATCGGTGTGCCGCTGATGATGCTGCGCCTGAATGAGCAGCATCGTTACGCCGTGTTCGAAATGGGCATGAACCATTTGCTCGAGATCGACTATCTCACGCGCATGCTGAAGCCCGATGTGGCGTTGATCATCATGGCGGGTACGGCGCATATCGGTGAGTTGGGCAGCCGCGAGGCCATTGCCCAAGCCAAGGGCGAAATCCTGGCTGGTCTGCCCCGGGATGGCGTCGCAGTCATCAATATGCACGACCGGTTCGGCGAATATTGGCGCGGCCTTGCCGGGGATCGCCGGGTGATCGGCTTCGGTGTACTGCCCGCGGACGAGGTGCAGGGCGAATTTTCGGCGGAAGCACTGACCATTCGTCATGGCGACAAATCGGTTACGGTGCATTTGCATGTCGCCGGCGAGCACAACCAGCGTAATGCGCTGGCCGCTGCCGCTGCCGCGATTGCCGTCGGTGTTCCTCTTGCCACCATCGGTGAGGGACTCGAGGATTTCGACGGTGTCGCCGGCCGGCTTCGTACCTACGAAGGCCATGGTGGCGCCACAATCATTGACGATACTTACAACGCCAATCCCGATTCGGTACGTGCCGCCATCGATGTGCTTAAAACCCGGCGCGGCAAGCGCCTGCTGGTGCTGGGCGATATGGGCGAACTGGGTCCGGCTGCGCGGGAAATGCACGGCGAAATCGGCGTGTATGCGCAAAACGCCAATCTCGACGGCGTATTTGCACTGGGGCAGCTGACCGAATCGACGGTGATGGCCATGGGCGCCTCGGGCTGGCACTTCGATTCCATCGATGAACTGGTGCAGGAAGTCCTGCCCCAGCTCAATCCCAATGCAACGGTGCTGGTCAAGGGCTCGCGCTTCATGAAGATGGAGCGCGTGGTGGCGAAACTGGTACCCAACTTTCACGGGACATCACACTAATGCTGCTCGAACTCTTTCAATGGCTGGGCAAGGATATCCGCGCCTTCAATGTGTTCGGCTACATCACCTTGCGCACCGTGTTGGCGGCGCTGACTTCGCTGTCGATCTCCTTCGTGATCGGCCCCTGGATGATCCGCAAGCTGACCCAGCTGAAAATCGGCCAGGCGGTGCGCGACGATGGACCGCAGACACATCTGGTAAAAGCCGGCACGCCGACCATGGGCGGTGCGCTGATTCTCACCGCGGTCGCCGTGACCACGCTGCTGTGGGGGGACCTGGAAAACCGCTATGTCTGGGCCTGCCTGGTGACCACCATCGGCTTTGGCGCCATCGGCTGGGTGGACGACTACCGCAAGGTGGTGTTCAAGAATCCCAAGGGTCTGTCGGCGCGCGCCAAGTTCTTCTGGCAGACGGTGATCGCGGCGCTGGCGCTGTCCTATATCGCCTACCGCGCCAATCTGCCGCAGCAGACCGACCTGATCGTGCCCTTCTTCAAGACGGTCGCGATCCCGCTCGGCACCATCGGTTTCATCGCCTTCGGCTGGCTGGTGGTGGTGGGTTTCTCCAATGCGGTCAACCTCACCGACGGCCTTGATGGCCTCGCGATCATGCCGACCGTGATGGTGTCGTCGGCGCTGGCGATCTTTGCCTATGTGGCCGGCAACAAGGTGTTCGCCGGCTATCTCGGCGTGCCGCATATCGCCGGCGCCGGCGAACTGGCCGTGTTCTGCGGCGCTATCGCCGGGGCCGGCCTTGCCTTCCTCTGGTTCAACGCCTATCCGGCCGAAGTGTTCATGGGCGATGTCGGCGCGCTGGCGCTGGGCGGTGCTCTCGGAATGATCGCGGTGATCTGCCGCCAGGAAATCGTGCTGGTAATGATGGGCGGCGTGTTCGTGGTGGAGACCCTGTCGGTGATGATCCAGGTCGCCTCGTTCAAATTGACCGGCAAACGCGTATTCCGCATGGCGCCCCTGCATCACCACTACGAACTGAAGGGCTGGAAAGAAAATCAGGTCGTTGTTCGCTTCTGGATCATCACGATGATGCTGGTGTTGTTCGGACTGTCCACATTGAAACTCCGCTGAAACGACACGACGAAAAGGCCGTGAGGTGAACTGGCATGACAAAAAAATACTTGTTCTGGGTGCGGGAGACACCGGACTCTCCGTCGTCCGATGGGGGCAACGCGTGGGTGCTCGTGTGCGACTCGCCGACACCCGCGACCATCCGCCCGGTCTCGACGAGCTTCAGCGCGACCACGCCGATGTCGAGTGCCTCACCGGCTCCTGGCGTTCAGCCCGCTTTGACGCCTTCGTCGGCGACGCCGAACTCATTGTTGCAAGCCCGGGCGTGGCCGTTGCGGGGCCCGCGTGTGACCCGGCCGTCGCGCGCGCCATCGCGGCGGGGAAGGAAATCGTTGGGGACATCGAGCTTTTTGCGCGGCAACAAAATTCGCTGACCGGACAGAATGGAAAGAAACCCAAAGTGATCGGCATCACCGGCTCCAATGGAAAATCGACCGTGACCGCAATGGCCGGCGCCATGTGCGCGGTCGCCGGGTTGAAGACGGTTGTCGCCGGCAATATCGGCCTGCCGGTGCTGGATGCCCTCGCCCTGGTCGATCGCGACGGCGAGCCGGATGTCTACGTGCTGGAGCTGTCGAGTTTCCAATTGGAGACAACGTCTTCCCTGCACCTAGAAGCCGCCACCATGCTGAATCTTTCGCAGGACCATCTGGATCGCTACGCCTCGATGGACGATTACGCAGCCGCCAAGCAGCGCATTTTCCGTCACGCGCGTCAGCAGGTGCTGAACCGCGAAGATGCTGCCAGCATGCGCATGCTGCTGCCCGGCACGCCGTTCTCCAGTTTCGGCACCGATGCGGCGCCGACGGCGACCGATTTCGGCATCGAACGGCAGGCGCTGGCAGAGGGCCGCGAGGCGTTGCTGCCGCTGGCCGCGATGCCGGTAACCGGCTTGCATAATGCGGCCAATGCCCTGGCTGCAATGGCGCTGTGCCGCGCAATTGGCGCCGACCGCGTGGGGATCGTTGATGGCCTGCGTCATTTCAAGGGGTTGCCGCACCGCGTGGAAAATGTGGGCGTCATCAACGGCGTGTCGTTCTACGACGATTCCAAAGGAACCAATGTCGGCTCGACCGTGGCCGCCCTTAACGGCATGACCGTGCCCGTGATCCTGATCGCCGGTGGTGAAGGCAAGGAGCAGGACTTCTCGCCGCTGGCGGAGCCGGTGCGCAAACATGCGCGCGCGGTGGTACTGATCGGCAAGGATGCGCGCCTGATCGAAAGTGCCATCACCAGCGCCCGCTCGTTTGCCGATATTCCGAGCATCCATGCGGCGTCGATGGCCGATGCGGTGGAGACCGCCTATGCCCGGGCGTCTCCGGGCGATGCCGTGCTGCTGTCGCCGGCCTGCGCCAGTTTCGACATGTTCAAGAACTACAAGCACCGCGGCGAAGTGTTCGCGGAATGCGTGCAGGTCCTGAAGCGGAAAGTGGAGGGCGGCCGTGCTGTATAACCCCTCAGCCCCCCGTGCCGAACTTGACCTCTCCCTGTTCTGGAGCGTGGTCCTGCTGCTGGCGATCGGCCTGGTGATGGTCTATTCCGCCTCGATCGCGATGGCGGAGGCGGAGAAGGTCTCGGGTTATCGCACCCATTATTTCCTGATGCGCCACGCCATCTACCTGGGATTGGGCGTCGTCGCCGGCATGGTCGCCTTCCAGATTCCGATGGCGATGTGGCAGCGCCTCGCGCCCTGGCTGTTCATCGGCGGCGGCTTCCTGCTGGTGCTGGTGCTGATCCCCGGCATCGGTCGCGAGGTCAACGGCAGCCGGCGCTGGATTCCGCTGGGATTCATGACCATGCAGCCCTCGGAAATCATGAAACTGTTCACGGTGCTGTATGCCGCCGATTACACGGTGCGCAAGGCGGCGTTCATGCATGATTTCAAGAAAGGCTTCCTGCCGATGCTGGCGGTGATGGTCTTCATCGGCGCCATGCTGCTGCGGCAACCGGACTTCGGCGCCCTGGTGGTGATCACTTCGATTGCGATGGCGATCCTGTTCCTGGGCGGTCTCAACTGGCGGGTGTTCGCCGGGCTGGTGGTGCTGTTGGCGGCGGCTTTTGTGGTGCTGATCATTTCCTCGCCGTATCGGCTGCAACGCATTCTCGGCTTCATGGATCCTTGGGCGGATGCCTACGGCAAGGGTTACCAGCTGTCGCACTCCCTGATTGCCTTCGGGCGCGGCGAGTGGCTGGGTGTGGGGCTGGGCGCCAGCGTGGAAAAACTTTTCTACCTGCCCGAGGCGCATACCGATTTTCTGCTCGCGGTGATCGCCGAGGAACTGGGGTTCGCGGGCGTGGCCCTGATCATCGCGCTGTTTGTCTTGTTCATTCACCGCGCGTTTGCGGTCGGACGCGAGGCGATGATGCGCGAAAAATATTTCGCCGCGCTGGTCGCACAGGGTATTGCGGTGTGGATCACGGTACAGGCCTTTATCAATATGGGTGTCAATATGGGCCTATTGCCGACCAAGGGGCTGACCCTGCCCTTTCTGTCGTTCGGCGGCACCGGCATTCTCATCAATTGCGTCGCGGTCGGCATTTTGCTGCGCATCGATTACGAGAACCGCGCCACCACGGCGCGGGCGAGGCGCGCATGAAGACCGCGCTGATCATGGCGGCAGGTACCGGCGGGCATATTTACCCTGGCCTGGCGATTGCCGAGGTGCTGTCGGCGCGCGGCTGGCGCATCGTGTGGCTGGCGACGCCGGCGGGCATGGAACACAAGCTGGTCGGTCGTGCCGGCTATTCAATCGAGGTGGTGGACATGGCCGGGGTGCGCAGCAAGGGCGCGATTGCCTGGCTGACCCTGCCGCTGCGATTGCTGCGGGCTTTCTGGCAGTCGCTGCGCATCATTCGCCGCGTTCAACCGGCGGTGGTGATTTCGATGGGCGGCTACATCGCCTTTCCCGGCGGGATGATGGCGGTGCTGCTGGGCAAACCCCTGGTGGTGCATGAACCCGGCGCGCATGCCGGACTGACCAATCGTGTGCTGGCCCTGATTGCGGACCGGGTGCTGGTTGGCTTTCCCGACACCTTTGCGCAGGTGCCGAAAAACGCGGTGGCTAAACTGCTGCCCCGGCCCGGAAAAATCGAATGGCTTGGCACGCCCGTGCGTGCCTCGATCACGCAATTGGTCGCTCCGCAAACGCGGCTGGCCGGACGCAATGGGGCAATCCGCCTGCTGGTTGTCGGCGGCAGTCTCGGCGCCAAGACCTTGAACGACCTGGTGGTGGCTGCACTCGCCACCTTGCCGGCCGAACGGCGGCCGCAGGTCATCCACCAGTCCGGCGAAAAAAATTACGAGGAATTGCTGGCCAGTTATCGCCAGGCGGGGGTGGAAGCGAAGGTCCTGCCGTTCATCGACGATATGGATGAAATGTATGCCTGGTGCGATGTGATGCTGTGCCGCGCCGGCGCCATCACTGTCGCCGAGTTGGCCGCCGCCGGCATCGCCAGCATCCTGGTGCCCCTCCCGTATTTTGTCGCCGAGGAACAGGACGCGAATGCCCGCTTCCTGGCCGACGCCGGTGCCGGCGTGCTCGTCAAGCAGCTGGAGACCACCCCGCAAAAGCTGGCGGAACTGATTGCCTCTTTCACGCATGACAAAGCGTTACAAATGGCGGCGATCGCGCGCCGCCTCGGCAAACCCGAGGCCACCCCGGCCTGCGCAGCGGCGTGCATGGAAGCGGCGGCATGAGCTTGTGAGCCAAATTAAATGAAACAGAAAATCAAACATCTTCACTTCATCGGCATCGGCGGATCCGGCATGTCCGGTATCGCCGAAGTGCTGCTCAACCTCGGTTATCAGGTGAGCGGCTCCGACCTGTCGGAAAACGCGCCGGCCAGGCGCCTCAGGAATCTTGGCGCGAAAGTGATCATCGGCCATGCAGCCGCCAATATTGCCGGCGCCGACGTGGTGGTGATTTCCAGCGCAGTGAAGGCGGACAACCCGGAAGTGGTCGCCGCCAAGACGGCACGCGTGCCGGTGGTGCCGCGCGCCATGATGCTGGCCGAGCTGATGCGTTTCAAACAGGGCATCGCCATCGCCGGCACCCATGGCAAAACCACGACCACCAGCCTGATTGCCCATGTGCTTGGCGAAGCGGGGCTCGATCCTACCTGCGTGATCGGCGGGCGCCTGAATTCGATCGGCACCAATGCGCGCCTGGGGCAGGGCGAATATCTGGTGGCCGAGGCGGATGAGTCGGATGCGTCCTTCCTCTATCTGCAACCGATCATGGCCGTGGTCACGAATATCGACCAGGACCATATGGAAACGTATGAGCATGACTTCGCCCGCCTGAAGTCGGCGTTTGTGGAGTTTCTGGAGCATCTGCCTTTCTATGGGCTCGCGGTGCTGTGCGCGGACGATGCCAATATCCGCGAAATCATGCCGCGCCTGTCCAAACCGACGCTCACCTATGGCTTGAGCGAGGAGGCGGAACTGCGCGCCATCAATGTGCAGGCCGACAATGCGCGGATGCGTTTCACCGCAATTTCGCGGCGCGATAAAAGAGTGCTCGATGTCGACCTGGCGCTGCCGGGACTGCATAACGTCAGCAATGCGCTGTCGGCAATCGCCATTGCGCGTGAAATCGGCATCAGCGACGAGCATATCGCGCGCGGTCTGGCCAGCTTCACCGGCGTCGGCCGCCGCTTCCAGCGCTATGGGGAAATCGCCATCGCCGGTGGCGGTCACTACACCCTGGTCGACGACTATGGCCATCACCCGGTGGAAATGGAAGCCACGCTGGCCGCCGCACGCGGCGCTTTCCCGGGCCGCCGCGTGGTGCTGGCGTTCCAGCCGCATCGCTATACCCGCACCCGCGATCTGTTCGAGGATTTCGTCAAGGTGCTGTCGACCGTCGATGAACTGATCCTGGCGGATGTGTATCCGGCCGGCGAGGCGCCGATTGTGGCCGCCGATGGCCGCGCGCTGGCGCGCGCGGTGCGCGTGGCCGGCAAGGTCGAACCGCTGTTCGTCAACAGCGCAGACGAGATCGCCGGGGCGGTCGAAAGCCGCGTTCACGACGGCGATGTGGTGGTCACCATGGGCGCCGGCTCGGTCGGTGGCGTCGCGCCGCGCCTGGCGGGCAGTGGGGGCGGTGAATGAACATGGCCGAATCCCTCAATCTCGGACGCGCCCTGCGCGGCGAACGCAAACACAATGAGCCGATGGCGCGGCATGTGTCCTGGCGCGCCGGCGGGGTCGCCAAACAGTTTTACAAGCCCGCCGACCTTGCCGACTTGCAGGCTTTCCTGCATACCTTGCCGCCGGCGGAAGAGATTCTGTTTGTCGGCCTCGGCAGCAATCTGCTGGTGCGCGACGGCGGCTTCACGGGCACAGTCGTGCTGACCACGCCAATGTTATCCGGACTGGCGCTTGATCCGAACGATGCAAACGTCGTTGTTGCCGGCGCCGGCGTGGCCTCGCCGCATGTGGCGAAATTTGCCGCCAGAAATCATCTGGCCGGCGCCGAATGGTTGGCCGGTGTGCCCGGCACCGTCGGCGGTGCATTGGCGATGAATGCCGGATGCTATGGCACCGAAGCCTGGGACCAGGTGGAACACTGCACCACGCTCGATCGCACGGGCCTGCTGCATGCACGCCACAGGGACGATTTTGAAATCGGCTATCGGCATGTCGCCCCCAAACCGGCGCGCGAGGAATGGTTCGTGTCGGCGCATTTCCGGTTCGTGCCGGGCGAGGCCGGCACTGCGCAGGCGCGCATCAAGGAACTGCTGGCCAAACGTATGGCCTCGCAGCCTTTGGACAAACCCAACGCCGGCTCGACCTTCCGCAATCCGGTGGGCGACCATGCCGCGCGCCTGATCGAATCCTGCGGACTCAAAGGATTTGCAATCGGCGGCGCGCAGGTGTCGGTAAAGCACGCCAATTTCATCGTCAATACCGGTACCGCGACCGCCGCCGAGATTGAAGCGCTGATTGCGCACATGCAGAAAACCGTACGCGATAACACCGGGGTGGAACTGGTGCGCGAAGTGAAGATTGTCGGGATGAACAAATGACCATTGATGTCAAAAAACTGGGCAAGGTCGCGGTGCTGATGGGCGGCCCCTCGAGCGAGCGCGAGATTTCCCTGTTGTCGGGAAACGGCGTGCTGGCGGCGCTGCGTGAAAAGGGCGTCGATGCGCACGCCTTCGACCCGGCGGTCCACTCGGTATTCGATCTGCCGCGCGAAAAATTCGATCGCGCCTTTATTGCATTGCATGGCCGCTTCGGCGAAGACGGCACCGTGCAGGGCGTGCTCGAGACCATGAAGATCCCTTACACCGGCAGCGGAGTGATGGGCTCGGCGCTGGCAATGGATAAATGGCGCACCAAGCTGGTGTGGCTGGCCGCCGGTGTGTCCACGCCGAAATACCTCATGCTGAACCCGCAAAGTGACTGGGTGCAGGTGATCGATGAGCTGAAACTGCCGCTGATCGTGAAACCGGTGCGCGAAGGGTCCAGCATCGGCATCACCAAGGTGAATACGGCCGGCGAGCTGCTGGCGGCATTCGATCTCGCTTACAAGCTCGACCCCCTGGTCATTGCCGAAGAGTTTGTGCAGGGCCAGGAACTGACTGCATCGGTGCTGGGCGACAGCACGAGCCTGACCGCGCTGCCGCTGATTCGCATCGAGGCGCCCGAAGGCAAGTATGACTATCAGAACAAGTACTTCACCGACGTCACCAAATATCACTGCCCGGCGGGGATTCGCGCCAGTCTCGAAACCGAGATTCGCGCCGCCACCCTGAAAGCGTTCCGGCTGCTCGGCTGCGAAGGCTGGGGTCGCGCCGATCTGATCCTTGGCACCGACGGCCGCTACAGCTTCCTTGAAATGAACACCTCGCCCGGCATGACCAGTCATTCGCTGGTGCCGATGGCCGCGCGCACGGCCGGCATGAGTTATGCCGATCTGTGCCTGAATATTCTCGCCGCCGCATCGTTGAAAAATTGATCGTGCATACATGACCCAGACCCGCGACCATCCGACCCCGTTCTTCCGCCGCCGCATCGTGGTGCTGGCGGCAGGATTCGTCACGATGCTGCTGGCGGCCGGCGGGGCCTGGCTCGCCTGGCGGGCGCTTCCGGAAGTGCCAGTGCGGGAGGTGCGCTTCGTCAACGCGGCCGAGGGCGCCTTTGTCCACGTCAATGGCGAGGATCTGTCACGCGTCGCGCGAGCGGTGGCCGCCACCCGCGTCAGCGTGCTGCGCACGGATCTGGCCGAAGTCAAGGCGGCTGTCGAGCAGATCGCCTGGGTGCGGCGTGCCGATGTGCACCGCCAGTTGCCGGACGGAATTGAAGTGAGGATCGAGGAGCAGGTGCCGTTCGGCGTCTGGCGCAATGCAGGCGGATTGATGCCGGGTCCTGCCGTCGATGCCGGCGACGATGAAGCAAACGCTGCCGCGGATCTGCTCATCAACCGTTTCGGCGAAGTGTTCAGGGGTGTATTGCCCAACGAACAACAGGCGCTGTTGCCGGTGCTGGTCGGGCCACCCGAGGCGGCCAGGGAAGTGCTTGCCGGTTTCGAGCAGTTCGGCAAACAACTCGCGCCAGTCGAGCGTGCGCCGCGCGAGTTGCGATTGTCGGTGCGCCGCGCCTGGACCTTAAGGCTGGATAACGGTACGACGCTGGAGGTCGGTCGCAGCGATGCATCGTTGCGCATGGCGCGTTTTGTCCAGGCCTACCGCCAGGTCGCCGCCCTGCAGGACCCGGGCGCCCATCTGGATTTGCGTTACCAGAACGGCCTCGCCCTGCGCAACGCGAGCCTGGCAGCGCCGGCACCGAAGATATCGGGGCAAACAAAAATGCGGACAAATGTGAAGACGAGGTCGAAACGAACATGAACGGTATTCCAGACAGGACCCGCCATGAATAAACCGCGCGAAACCAAGAAGCTTCTCGTGGCGCTGGATATCGGCACCTCGAAGATCATCTGCATCGTCGCCGAAATCACGCCCGATGGCGGCATGGAGGTACTGGGTCTCGGACAGCATCCTTCGAAGGGGCTGAAGAAGGGCGTGGTCGTCAATATCGAGGCGACGGTCCACGGCATCCAGCGCGCGCTCGAGGAAGCCGAGCTGATGGCCGACTGCAAGATTCGCGACGTGCTGACCGGCATCGCCGGTTCGCATATCAAGAGTTTCAACTCGCACGGCATGGTGGCGATCAAGGACAAGGAAGTTTCGCAGTTCGATGTCGACCGCGTGATCGAAACCGCACGCGCGGTGAACATCCCGATGGATCAGCAGATCCTGCATATCCTCACCCAGGAATTCATCATCGATGGACAGGAAGATGTGCGCGAGCCGGTCGGCATGAGCGGTGTGCGCCTCGAAGTGCGGGTGCATATCGTGACCGGTGCGGTGAGCGCCGCGCAGAACATCATGAAATGCGTGCGCCGTTGCGGGCTCGAAGTGCGCGACCTGGTGCTGCAACCGCTGGCCTCGGCCATCGCGGTGCTGTCGCAGGACGAGAAGGATCTGGGTGTCTGTCTGGTCGATATCGGCGGCGGCACCACCGACATCGCAGTGTTCACCGGCGGCTCGATCCGTCATACCGCCGTGATTCCCATCGCCGGCGACCAGATCACCAACGATATCGCGATGGCCCTGCGCACCCCGACCAAGGACGCCGAGGACATCAAGATCGCGCACGGCTGCGCCTTGCGGCAGATGGCCAGCATCAACGATGTGATCGAAGTGCCCGGCGTCGGCGACCGCGAGCCGCGCCAGCTGTCGCGCCAGACGCTGGCCGAAGTGATCGAGCCGCGCGTCGAGGAGCTCTACTCGCTGATCCAGCGCGAGCTGCGCGCCAGCGGCTTCGAGGAACTGCTGTCCAGCGGCATCGTGCTGACCGGCGGCAGCGCCGCCATGCAGGGCATGGTCGAGCTCGGCGAGGAAGTGTTCCATATGCCGGTGCGCATGGGGGTGCCCAACTATTCGGGCGGTCTCTCCGAGGTGGTGCGCAATCCGCGTTTCTCGACCGTTGTCGGCTTGCTGATGTCGGGGCTCGAGCAGAAAAAGCGCGACGAGCATGTGCGCATGCACTCGGCCAATTTCAAAAGCGTATTCGAAAGAATGGCTTCATGGTTCAAGGGAAATTTTTAGGAAGGTTCATTTTCAAGATGTTTCATAGCAGAGGAGAAGCAAAATGATCGAGTTAATTGACACAGAGCAACCCGAGGCCGTCATCAAGGTCATCGGCGTGGGCGGCTGCGGCGGCAATGCGGTCGACCATATGATCAGCAACGGCGTGGTCGGCGTGGAGTTCATTTGCGCCAATACCGACGCGCAGGCGCTGAAACGCAATCAGGCGAAAACGGTGATGCAGCTGGGCGGCGCGACCACGCGCGGCCTCGGCGCCGGCGCCAACCCCGATGTCGGCCGCCAGGCGGCGATGGAGGACCGCGACCGCATCGCGGAAATGATCCAGGGCGCCGATATGCTGTTCATCACTGCCGGCATGGGCGGCGGTACCGGCACCGGCGCGGCGCCGATCTTCGCCGAAGTCGCGCGCGAGCTGGGTGTGCTGACGGTGGCGGTGGTGACCAAGCCCTTCGCCTTCGAGGGCAAGCGCATGAAGGCGGCCAACGCGGGCATCGAGGCGCTCAAGCAGCACGTCGATTCCCTGATCATCATCCCTAACGACCGCCTGATGGAAGTGCTGGGTGAGGATGCCACTTTCGAGGACGGCTTCAAGGCCGCCAACGATGTGCTGCACGGCGCCGTGGCCGGCATTGCCGAAATCATCAACTGCCCGGGCATCGTCAACGTCGACTTTGCCGACGTGCGCACGGTGATGAGCGAAAACGGCGTGGCGATGATGGGTTCGGCCATGGCCAGCGGCGCGGACCGCGCCCAGGTCGCCGCCGAGCGCGCGGCCGCCAGCCCCTTGCTGGAGGATGTCAACCTCACGGGCGCCCGTGGGGTGCTGGTCAATATCACGGCCAATAAATCGCTGAAGCTGAAGGAAGTTCATGAAGTCATGAACACCATCCGCAGCTTTACCGCCGAAGATGCCACCGTGATTTTCGGCAGCGTGTTCGACGAAAACATCGGCGACCAGTTGCGCGTGACCATTGTCGCCACCGGCCTGGGCGGCGCGATTGCCAAAAAGCAGCCGCAGATGGTCTATTCCGCGCCGATGATGGCGAGAACCGGCACCGATGACGCGGTGGGCGCGCCCATGGCTTCGCCGGCCGGCGCCATCAACTACGCAGAACTCGATACGCCGGCCGTTACCCGCCGCCGCCGCGATGCCACGGTGACGGCGATGCAGCAATCCGGGGTCGAGATGTACGATATCCCGGCCTTTTTGCGCAAGCAGGCAGACTAGCCGGCCAAGTCACTCATCCCGCCCGGGCGAACCTCTGCCGCCCGGGCGGGATGCCTGACTTGACCGCGGGTACTTGCCCGGCATTGCCCTGATCCCCTGCCGCGCTATTGAAATGGTTGGAATTGCCGCAATTAAGTAATAGAATCTGATATTTACCGCGCTGCACCATCCGCTTCTGCCGCAATGATCAAACAACGTACCTTAAAGAATAAAGTTCGCGCCACCGGCGTTGGTGTGCACCTCGGCCACCGGGTCGAGATGGTGGTGCGCCCGGCTGCACCGGATACCGGCATCGTTTTTTGCCGCAGCGATATGTCCGGCGCCCCGACTGTTCGTGCCCATGCGCTCAATGTCAACGACACCCGCATGTCGACGCGCATCGAGAATCCCGCCAACGGCGCCAGGGTTGCCACCGTTGAACATCTGATGTCCGCCTTTGCCGGGCTGGGTATCGATAATGCCTATGTCGATCTGTCGGCCGAGGAAGTGCCGATCATGGACGGCAGCGCCGGGCCGTTCGTGTTCCTGCTGCAGTCGGCCGGCATCGAAGAGCAGGCCAAGGCCAAGCGCTATATCCGCGTCAAGAAAACCATCGAGCTGAAGGACAAGGACCGCGTGGTGCGGCTGGAACCCTTCAACGGTTTCAAGCTCAGGTTCGCGATCGATTTCGACCACCCGGTATTCGACGAATCGGCCTCCGAGATCGAGATCGACTTCGGCACAGTCTCGTTCGTCAAGGAAGTGGCGCGCGCCCGCACCTTCGGCTTCACCCATGAAGTCGAGGCGATGCGCTCGATGGGCCTGGGCCGCGGCGGCTCGCTGGACAATGTGATCGTGATCGACGATTTCCGCGTGCTTAATGCCGAGGGGCTGCGTTTCGACGACGAGTTCGTGAAGCACAAGGCGCTGGATGCGGTGGGCGATCTGTACATGCTCGGCCATCCCCTGATCGGCGCGTTTTACGGCTTCAAGTCCGGCCACGCCATGAACAACCAGTTGGTGCGCACCTTGCTGGCGGATGAATCCGCCTGGGAGTTTGTCACTTTCGACAAACGCGAACAGTTGCCGCGGGCTTTCGGCAATATGTCCCTGGTCACCGTTTAAGTTATTTCACGCGCCGATGCTGATCGGATTACGCCTGCTGTTGCTGGTCGCCGGGTTGGCGGTCGCGGTGGCTTTCCTGGGTTTCCTGTTCACCAAAAATCCCCGCTTTTTGCAGCTCAGCAAGAATATCATCAAGGTCACGCTGCTGTTTGCGGCGCTGATTGCGATCATTTATATCCTTGAGCGGGTCCTGCTCGCCTGAGGCAGCACCACGTCAAACAGTCTTTTTGCGGACAGTTAGCGCACGCTCTCTGCGTTTCTGAATTTGCTGGATCGTGGTTTTAAGCGGCGACTCTTCAAGCGCTTCGGCCAGCTTGCCCAGGGAGCTGTCCGGCATTGGCGCAATGGGTGCGACGGTCGTCGCCCGCGTCCGCCTGGGGGGCTCCCGATCGAGGGCCAGGGACTCCGGTTGCACCACCACCCGAATTGCGGTAACCTCTTGTTCTTGCATTTTATTTTCTTGAAATTTCGCCAGTAATCGCGGCAGCATCTGCTTCAAACTTGCCGCAACCGCCCCATTCGCGGCAGCAATAACCAAGGTCGTTCCCTCCACTGCAGCTACCCGGCTTGATGCGTTCAGGCCCGCAGGGATGGTGCTGACATACGTCTGTTGAAAGCGAGAAATCAGATTGAGCCGCTGCAGCATCGGTGCAATCGCCTCGTTCTCGCCCATTAGCGCGTGAATGGGTTTGAAGCCGGTTTTGTGTCCCGCGTTTTTCATTCCCGTTGCGTCAAAGTTGTGAAGGGTGTTGCATGAACATAATTCTGGTATCCGACAGTCTGGCGAAAAGCCGCATTGTGACCATTTCCCAGTCGCAGATTATCATGGCGGCCCTGGGCTTTGTCAGCGCCGGCTTCATGTTCGCACTGGGCACCTACTGGGTGACGATGAAGTACGCGGTGGACATCCAGAACCCGTTCATCCAGAGCCTCATTTCCACCCTGACCCAGCAAAAAACCGCGCAGGCCGAAAAGGATATGCGCGAGCAGCTCAACTCCCTGGCCGTCAAGCTCGGCGAAATCCAGGCGCGGCTGATGCGCCTGGATGCCTTCGGCGAACGCCTCGGCAAGGCCGCCAATATCAAGCCCAGCGAATTCCGTTTTTCGGAAACGCCCGGCCAGGGTGGCCCGGCGCCATCGCCGGCCTTGTCCGGCGAAATTTCCTACCAGGATTTCAGCGCGCGGCTGGCCGCTATTTCGCGGGTGCTGGATGACCGTTCCGACAAGCTCGGCGTTTACGACTCCATCCTGATGGAAGGCCGCCTGGCCGCCAAGGCCATCCCGACCACGATGCCGGTCGAGACGGGCTACTACTCGTCGAACTTCGGTTACCGCATCGATCCCTTCAACGGTCGCAGCGCCTTCCATACCGGCGTGGACTTCATCGCCGGCGTGGGTTCGCCCATTCTGGCCGCGGCCGGCGGCGTGGTCTCAGTGGCCGAGATGCACAGCGAATACGGCAATATGATCGACGTCAATCACGACAACGGTCTGACCACGCGTTATGCTCATCTTTCCAAGATCCTGGTCAAGGCCGGCGATGTCGTGCTCAAGGGCCAGCATATCGGCGACCTGGGCGGCACCGGCCGCGCCACCGGTCCGCATCTGCATTTTGAAGTTCGCGAAAACGGCGTCCCGCTGAATCCGAACCGGTTCCTGCATTTCGCTCGCGCCCCGGAAGCCGCGCCTGACGTCAAGAACGCCAGCGCCCCGTAACTCTCCCTCTGCCGGCCGGCCACCTTGCGTGGCTTGCCCGGCGCGCATCTGTCCCCATCTCATCCGCAGCGGATGATGGTCATGGGGAAAGCTGCATTTCCCCTGCGTTTCCATAACAAATTACCAAACCAATACATTGCCGCGGGCTCCTGCCCGCGGCAAACAGGAAAGTCCCCATGCTCGACAATTTTTTGAAGTCCATCTTCGGCAGCCGCAACGAACGTCTGCTCAAGCAATACCGCAAGCGCGTACTGGCGATCAATGCGCTCGAACCCGCCATGGAAAAGCTGAGCGACGCCGAATTGCGCGCCAAGACGGATGAATTCAAGGAGCGGTTCGGCAAAGGGGAAACGCTCGACGACCTGCTGCCCGAGGCTTTCGCCACGGTGCGCGAAGCCGGCAAGCGTTCGCTGGGCATGCGTCACTTTGATGTGCAACTGATCGGCGGCATGGTGCTGCATGACGGCAAGATCGCCGAGATGCGCACCGGCGAGGGCAAGACCCTGATGGCGACCCTGCCCTCCTACCTGAACGCCCTCAGCGGCAAGGGCGTGCATCTGGTCACCGTCAACGATTATCTGGCCAAGCGCGACTCGGAGTGGATGGGGCGCCTGCATGGCTTCCTCGGCCTCACCGTCGGCTGCAATCTTTCGCAGATGCCGCATGAGGAAAAGCAGAAAGCGTTTGCGGCCGACATCACCTATGGCACCAATAACGAATTCGGCTTCGATTACCTGCGCGACAATATGGTGACGAACAAGGACGAGCGCGTGATGCGCGGCCTTAATTTCGGCATCGTCGACGAGGTCGACTCGATCCTGATCGACGAGGCGCGCACCCCGCTGATCATCTCCGGCCAGGCCGAGGATTCCGCTTCCCTGTATGTGAAAATCAATACTCTGGTGCCGTTCCTGAAAGCGCAGGAAACCGAGGAAGGGCCCGGCGATTTCTGGGTGGACCTGAAGCAGCACCAGGTCACGCTGTCCGAATCCGGCCATGAACATGCCGAGGAACTGATGGTGCAGAACGGCCTGCTCCCGGCCGGCGCCTCGCTGTACGAACCCTCGAACATCATGCTGATGCATCATCTGTATGCGGCGGTGCGCGCCAACGTGCTGTACCACCGCGACCAGCATTACGTCGTGCAAAACGGCGAAGTGGTGATCGTCGACGAATTCACCGGCCGCATGATGGCCGGCCGCCGCTGGTCGGATGGCCTCCACCAGGCGGTGGAAGCGAAGGAGGGCGTGAAGATCCAGAACGAGTCGCAGACCCTCGCCTCGATCACCTTCCAGAACTATTTCCGCCTGTACGCAAAACTGTCCGGCATGACCGGCACGGCCGACACCGAGGCCTTCGAATTCCAGCAAATCTACAATCTGGAAACCGTGATCATTCCGCCCAACAAGCCGATGGTCCGCAAAGACACCAATGATCTGGTCTATATCACCGCCAAGGAAAAACATCGCGCCATCGTGACGGATGTGCAGGACTGTTACGCGCGCGGCCAGCCGGTGCTGCTCGGCACCACCTCGATCGAGAATTCCGAGCTGCTGTCGGAACTGCTCAAATCGGAAAAACTGCCGCATCAGGTGCTGAACGCCAAGCAGCATGCGCGCGAGGCCGAGATCATCGCCCAGGCCGGCAAGCCCAAGGCCATCACCATCGCCACCAATATGGCCGGCCGCGGTACCGACATCGTGCTCGGCGGCAATCCGGAAAGCACCATTCACGCGATCGAGGCAGATGCCGCGTTGTCCGCGGTGCAGAAGGAAGAAAAGATCGCCGCGGCGAAAACCGAATGGCAGAAACTTCACGACGAAGTGGTCGCCGCCGGCGGCCTGCATATCGTTGGCTCCGAGCGCCATGAATCGCGCCGCATCGACAACCAGTTGCGCGGCCGTGCCGGCCGCCAGGGCGATCCGGGCTCCTCGCGTTTCTATCTCTCGTTCGAGGACCCGCTGCTGAAAATCTTCGCCGGCGACCGCCTCAAGGCGATCATGGCGCGGCTCAAGATTCCCGAGGGCGAGGCGATCGAGGCCGGCATGGTGTCGCGTTCCATCGAAGGCGCGCAGCGCAAGGTCGAGGCACGCAACTTCGACATCCGCAAGCAGTTGCTGGAATACGACGACGTCGCCAACGACCAGCGCAAGGTGATCTACACGCAACGCAACGAACTGCTCGATGCCGACGATATTTCCGAAACCATCGCCAATATCCGCGCCGATGTGCTGCGCGAAACCGTGCAGCAGCATGTGCCGGCGGAAACCGTTGAAGAGCAGTGGGATATCCCGGCGCTGAAGCGCACGCTGGAAACCGAATTCGCCATCAAGGCGCCGATCGACGACTGGCTGAAGCACGACAACGAACTCGACAGCGACAAGATCGCCGCGCGCACCATCGCGCAGGCCGACGAGGAGTACAAGGCCAAGTTCGCCAGCGTGGAAAAAACACTGTTGTACCAGTATGAGCGCGCGGTGATGCTGCAGTCGATCGATACGCACTGGCGCGAGCATCTCGCCTCGCTCGACTATTTGCGCCAGGGCATCCATCTGCGCGGCTATGCGCAAAAGCAGCCCAAGCAGGAATACAAGCGCGAGGCCTTCGAGTTATTCGGCGGCATGCTCGACAGCATCAAGCGCCAGGTCACGCAAATCCTGATCAATGTGCAGGTGCGTTCGCCGGAAGAAGTTGCCGCAGCCGAACAAGCCGCGGAAGACGCCGCCGCGCGCGCCGCAACGAACGTGCAATACCATCATGCCGATTACGACGAGGCCCTGGCTGCGGCCGACAAGGCGGCGGAGGACGCGGCCGCCGCGCCGTTCGTGCGCGAGGGCGTGAAGATCGGCCGCAATGATCCCTGCTTCTGCGGCTCAGGCAAGAAATTCAAGCACTGTCACGGCAAGCTGTCGTAACTTTCCTCAGCGATTTTCACGATAAAATAAAACGTAGAACGCCATTTGGTGCGACTTTCCGAGCATTAATGCCTGGAAAGGCGCGCCAATGCTGGAGTTTCATTTTTGATTTGAGGACGCATCCGACAGCATGACGGTATCGTCATCCGCATAGGCCGGCGTGCAGGCGCAGATGATTTTCAGCGCAACGCTGCCGGTGTTGCGCACAAAGTGAGGCGTGCCCGGCGGAATCAGCACGGTGTCGCCCACGCCGATATCGAATTCCGCATCGCCCAGCGTCATGCGTCCCGTACCGGCGGTGATGTGATAAATCTCCTCGCTGCGCCGATGCATATGCGCCTGCGTGCGCATGCCGGGTTCCACCGTGGCCTCGGCAAAACTCTGCGCGTGCACGCCGAGACTGACATGCACCGCCGGATGCATCAGCTCGCGGATGGTGGAGCCGTCCTTGGTGGTGAACGGGGTGGCGTTGCGATAGCTGCTTTTCATTTTGTGCGGTTCTCCGGTTTCATCGGCCCACATTCGCCCGCTTTCCCCCTCATCGGGCACAGGTTCCATGCCATAATTTTGGCACGACTCCCTCCTCGCATCAGAAAGAGCCATCATGGCCGTCAATTATCAGCCCCCCAACCCGGCAGAACTGCATCCGGTCCCCGGTGTCATGCTGGGCCATGCCGAGGCGCATATCAAAAAGCCGAATCGCAAGGACATGCTCGTCATCGCCCTGGAACCGGGCGCGCGGGCGGCGGGGGTGTTCACGCAAAACCGCTTTTGCGCCGCGCCGGTCATGCTGTGCCGCAGCTATCTGGAATACACCTCGGAAGTGCGGGCGCTGGTGGTCAATACCGGCTGTGCCAATGCCGGCACCGGCGAACAAGGTTTGGCTGACGCGCGCGCCACCACCAAGGCGGTGGCGGAGGCGCTCGGTTGCAAGCCGCAGCAGGTGCTGCCGTTTTCGACCGGGGTGATTCTCGAACATCTGCCGATGGAGCGCGTCCTCGCCGGCATTCCGCAGTGCATTGCCAATCTCAAGACCAATGGCTGGCATGACGCCGCGCACGCCATCATGACCACCGACACGGTGCCCAAGGCGGTGTCGAAGCAGATCGTCATCCAGGGCCGCACGGTGACCATCACCGGCATTTCCAAGGGCGCCGGCATGATCCAGCCGAATATGGCGACCATGCTCGGCTTCATCGCCACCGACGCCGTGGTGGGGCCCGATGTACTGCAGGACATGGTGCGCGAGGCGGCCGACGTCTCGTTCAATGCCATCACCATCGACGGCGATACCTCGACCAATGATTCCTTCATCCTGATCGCCACCGGCAAGGCCGGCCACCCGCAGATCAACGGTGAAGGTACCGCCGAGTACGGGCAGCTGCAGCTGGCGGTCAACGAGGTGGCGATCGAGCTCGCGCAGGCCATCGTGCGCGACGGCGAGGGCGCCACCAAGTTCATCACCATCAAGGTGGAAGACGGCAAGACCCGCGCCGAATGCATGAAGGTGGCCAAGGCCATCGGCCAGTCGCCGCTGGTCAAAACCGCCTTCTTCGCCTCCGACCCCAACCTGGGGCGCATTCTGGCCGCCATCGGGTATGCCGGCATCGCCGACCTCGACCCCAACAAGATCAAGCTGTACCTAGGCGATGTGCTGGTCGCCGAGCACGGCGGCCGCGCCGCCGGCTACCGCGAGGAAGACGGTGTCCGCATCATGAAGGAGGCGGAGATCCTGGTGCATGTGCACCTGGGACGCGGCAAGGAAAACGTGATCCTCTGGACCTGCGATTTCTCCTACGATTACGTGAAGATCAACGCCGACTACCGTTCATGATGTTTGGCAAACTGGAACATAAACTCGAGCAGGTTCTCGCGCGCGCCGAAACGCTGGTCGAGCGCCTTGGCGCGTTCTTGCCGGAACCGCCGCCGGCGCAAAACTGGCAATCGATCGCCTGGCGATGGCGGCGCAATCGCGGCAGCGGCAGCGGCTTTTTGCAGCCGGTCGCGCACCCGCATGTGATCCGCTTCGAGGACCTCAAGGACATCGACGAGCAGAAGGCGCGCCTCGACGCCAACACCCGTCAATTCGTCGAAGGACGGCCCGGCAATAATGTGCTGCTGACCGGCGCGCGCGGCACCGGCAAGTCCTCTCTGGTCAAGGCGGCCCTGCATCGCTATGCCAGGCGCGGCCTGCGCCTGATCGAGGTGGACCGTGCCGATCTCGTCGACCTGCCGGAAATCGCCGACCTGATCGCGGCGCGTCCCGAACGCTTCATCATCTTCAGCGACGATCTGTCGTTCGAGGCCAACGATCCCGGCTACAAGGCGCTGAAGTCGGTGCTCGACGGCGGCATCGCCGCGACCAATGACAATATGCTGATCTACGCGACCAGCAATCGCCGTCATCTGATGCCGGAAAAAATGAGCGAGAACCTCGACGCCACCCATACCGAGGACGGCGAGATTCATCCCGGCGAAACCACCGAGGAAAAAATTTCCCTGTCCGAGCGCTTCGGCCTGTGGCTGTCCTTCTATCCCTTCGGCCAGGAAGAATATCTGCAGATCGCGCGTCACTGGGTGGGAGTGCTGGCCCCTGCCGCGACGCATGACGAGGATGCGCTGCGCAAGGCGGCGCTGCTGTGGGCGCTGGAGCGCGGCTCGCGCAGCGGGCGGGTGGCGTATCAGTTTGCGCGCGACTGGGCGGGGCACGCTGCCCTTGGGCGGCCATCGCCCAAACCCACCGTGAAGCGCAAGGCGAAAGTCAAAACTGCCGGCGCCGCCAACATCAAACGCAGTCTCAAAAAATAATCCGCCGCCTCCGTTGCGGCAATCTGCCGGGACGTGCCAATCATTCGCCCATGAGCAAAATCACCGACGTTGCCGTTGCCATTTTCCTGAAACCCGACGGCAGCTTTCTGCTGTCATCAAGACCTGAAGGCAAGCCCTATCCCGGCTACTGGGAATTCCCCGGCGGCAAGATCGAGCCCGGCGAATCGGTGCGCGATGCGCTGGTGCGCGAGCTGGTCGAAGAGCTCAATGTCACCGTCACGCGGACCACGCCCTGGTTCACGTTCATGATGCACTACACCCATGCCACGGTGCGCCTGCATTGCTGGCGCGTGCAGGCATGGCAGGGCGAGATGCGCGGCATGGAAGGCCAGCAGTTCGCCTGGCAGACGCTCGATGCCCTGACCGTCGCGCCGACCCTGCCCGGCTGCGTGCCGATCTTTCGCGCGCTGGCCTTGCCTGCGATTTACGCCATCACCAATGCGGGCGAAATCGGCGCGGCGGCCTATCTTCGCCGGCTCGAGACGGCGCTGCAAAAAGGCTTGCGCCTGATCCAGCTGCGCGAAAAGGCCATGCCCTATGCCGATTTGCGCCGCTTCGGCGCTGAGGTCATGGCCCGCGCGAAGGCCCATGGCGCGCGCGTGCTGGTCAACGGCGACGGCATGCTGGCCAATGATATCGGCGCCGATGGCGTGCACCTGAGCGCGGCGCAACTCGTCAATATGCCATCGCGGCCCGAGTTTGCCCTCGTCGGCGCCTCCACCCACAGTCGTGCCGAACTGGAACGCGCCGCCGAACTGAAGTGCGATTTTGCGGTGCTCGGCCCGGTGAAGGCCACACTCACCCATCCAGCGCAGGCGCCATTGGGCTGGCAACGTTTTTCCGAATGGGTGCAGGCCGCGCCGCTGCCCTGCTATGCGCTGGGCGGGATGGTGATGGGCGATCTGCCTGCCGCGATCGAACACGGCGCGCAGGGCGTGGCGATGCAACGCGGCCTGGGCGGCTGATGGGCGCTCAATCCGATGGCGAACACAGCGATGGCGATAATTTTTTGCCGGCGGCCGCTCCGTTAATATGTACGGTACCGAATCTCGCGACGCCGCCACTTTCCAACTCTCGTACGCATGACTGAATCTTCCGTGTCCATTGACGCCAGCAACATCCACTTCAAATCGTTCAATTTCCACGGCCTTAAATCCGGGCCGCGCCTCATCGTCCTCGGCGCGGTGCATGGCAATGAAACCTGCGGCACCCAGGCGATTCTGCGGGTGATGGAGGAAATCGACGGCCGCAAGCTGAATATCGTACGCGGCAGCGTCACCTTTGTGCCGGTCGCCAATCCGCTGGCCTTCGCGCGCGGCGACCGCGTCGGCGACCGCAACCTGAATCGCAACCTCGCCCCCACCACACAGCCGCAAGATTTTGAAGACCATATCGGCAACTGGCTGTGTCCCTTGTTGGCGCAGCACGAGGTGTTGCTCGACCTGCATTCCACCCGCGCCCCAAATCCGCCCTTCGCGATGCTCGGCCCCGAAGACAATAGCGGCGCCCTGCAACCGTTCCGCCATGCGGCCAGGGAGCGCGCGCTGGCCCGCTGCCTGGGGGTGCGCCGCTTCGTCGACGGCTGGCTGGAAACCTATGCTCTCGGCGTCGCGCGCCGCATCGAGTCGGCGAAGGCCGCGCGCGCGGGCGTCGAACTGAATCCGCACAACACCGACCCGCGCTACGGCGTCGGCACCACCGAGTACATGCGTTCCATCGGCGGCTACGCCGTCACCCTCGAATGCGGCTCGCATGACGACCCCGCCGCCCCTGTGGTCGGCTACCACGCCATTCACCATACCCTCGCCCATCTCGGCATCAGCGATGAAGCGCCGCCCGCACCCGTTGAGAATTACGAGGTGCTGCGCATGTTCGACGTCATCGACCGCGCCCATGCCGACGATAGCTTCAGCCGTGAATGGTCCAGCTTCGATGCGCTCGGCAAAGGCGACCGCATCGGCACCCGCCACGACGGCACGCCGGTGCTCGCCGAAACCGACGGCCGCATCCTGTTCCCGGATGCGAAGGCCACGCCGGGGCACGAGTGGTTTTATCTGACGAAGGCGATCAGGTCGATTTGAGCAGCTTGAATTCGTCGGGGAGATTTTCAACCCCGCCAATTAGCCGATTAAAACGGTGGACCGGATTCCAGCTCATTGTCCAAAATAAGCTGGAGCAACAAAGTCTTTTGAATTGTCGAATATGCGAAGTCCAGCATTGGTGCGGCTTCCAAGCCAAAAATGCCCGGGAATCCGCACCGAATGGCGTTCTACGTTTTCTTGCGCCAGCGCAGTGAAGAGATAACATCAGCACCATGCCTGCGACGTTGCCCATCGAATCCATCGCCACCCACCCCGACTTCCGGCGCCTCGCCGGCATCGCCGGAATTGACGTCGATTTGCGCTACGCCGGCCGCGACAACTTTGTCGGCCGCGATCTGTATTCGCCGCTTGATTGCGCTTGGCTGCATCGGCATGCCGCCGAGGCCTTGGAGACCTCGGTGGCGTGGCTCAAACAAGATCGTCCCGAACTCAAATTGCTGGTGCTCGATGCCCTGCGCCCGCAGCGCGTGCAGGAACAGTTATGGGCGGCATTGCAGGGCACCGATCTGCTCGGCTACCTGGCCGACCCGGTGCGCGGCTCGATTCATTCCTTCGGCATGGCGGTGGATATCACGCTGATCGATGATGCCGGGCAGGAACTCGATATGGGCGCGCCCTTCGACGATCTCAGCGAACGCTCGCATCCCGCGCTGGAAGCCGCTTTCGCGGCGCGCGGCGAACTGACGGCGCGGCAGATCGGCAATCGGCGCCTGCTGCGCCATGCGCTGGCGCAGGGCGGCTGGCAGGGGATCGGCAGCGAGTGGTGGCACTTCGATTGCGGCGATCGCGAACGGGTGCGGGCCGAGTACACGCGCATTCTGTAGGCGCCGCCATCGCCGCCATCGCCATCAGGGCAGAGGGCGCGGAACGGGTATCGTTTCCGATGGCGTGCCGCCTGCCGGCAGCAAATCGACAAGCGCCTCCAGAATCGCCGCCGTCTCGGCATCCGGCACGCCGTCAAAACGAGCAGGGCGATATTTCATCTGGAAAGCGCTGAGCACATTGCGCGTGGCTTCGTCGAGCTGGCCATTGAGCGGCACGGCGAAGCCAAAGCGCGCCAGCCGTTGCTGGAACCAGTCCACCTCCGGCAGGCTCGCTTCAAACGCCGTGCGCTTTTGCGCCACCAGTGCCACATCCGGCCACGGGATCAATCCCGCATCCGCCAGCTGCTTCCAGGGAAACCGCGGGCCGGGGTCGATCTTGCGCTGCGGCGCGATATCGCTGTGGCCGAGGATGTACTCCGGCTTGATGCGGTGCTCGGCGACGATTTTTTTCACCAGCGCGATCACCGCATCGATCTGTTCCTGCGGATACTCGGCCCAGACCCGCCCCTCCGAAGTATCGCGTTCGCCGCGGTTGACGATCTCGATGCCGATCGAGGCCGCATTGAGCTGCGCATAGCCGTTCCAATAACTGACGCCCGCATGCCAGGCGCGCTTGTTTTCCGGCACCAATTGATAAATCGTCGGCGGCGAAACGTCGACCAGATAATGGCTGCTGACATCGCCCACCGTTAGCTCCTCCAGCGAATGCTGGAAATCCCCGCTGGTGAAATGCAGGATCAGGAACTGCACGCGGCTGTCCTGGTTTTGCGAGGTGTAGCGGGTGTCGATGGGCGGGCCGCTGGTGCAGGCGGTGAGGGTGAGAGCGATGAAGATGGAGGGAAAAAATTTCATTGCGCTAGCGCTGAACTATCGCACACGTCGGTTCGGTGAAGTTTCGTCCGAAGCAACTTTTCGCGCTATCTCGATTTCACGTTGTGGCGAATCCGGGAGACAGACATGGAGCAGCTTGATGCTCTTCGGGAATCGCCCATTTTTAACCTCTTTCTCAAAATGTCGCAGCATGTCTAATTCAGTGAAAATAAGGAGTCGCTTTTTTGCCCCTTTAGCGTGAAGTAGATAGAGCGTATCGCATTTTATTTTTTGAATCTTTGCTGTTGCCAGTTTGTTCCCCGCAGTGCGGGCTGAACTAGTAGATATATTTCCGATAATTGCGTCGTCGGAACTCACGGCATCAAACTCGAATCTGCCATCCCACGCCAGCAGAACCCTTTTGCTGGAAAATGCTAGACCATAGCGATTGGGTAAATCGTTCTTCAATACCCAAACTTCTCCTTTTTTTTGAGCTCTTGTATCGGCCATGTTTGCGCTTTAAAGTAAAGTTATAAGGGGGCTCAATTTTGAGCTAACTTTTTGGATTCAAAAGAAAGCTATGTGCACGCATCAAACCGCAGTTTAAGTAACGATGACGCCCTCGTCTACAACCTGCATAGGTAGGGTCGAAAGCAAAAAGCTGCACGCGGCAAATCGTGCGAATTCATTTTGAATGTGGGTGAAATGGCAGCCAAAATTGGGCCCCGGACAAAATCCGGGGCGACAATTCTGTTCAAGTTTCTGGGTGACGACTGAAATATGCAGATCGCCATTTGGCGCGCCTTCCCAAGCAAAAATGCTCCAAACACCGCGCCAAATGGCGACCTACGTTTTTCAAATCCGAAAATAAAAATGCCCGCCGCAATTGCGACGGGCCTTTTTTGTTTCCGCAACCTCACCGTATCGCCGGCGTGTCTGGCGCGCATGTCTGCCAGGACGTGACCTCAAGGCATGCCCGCGACCTGTCGTGTCTCATTGAGTTTCGCCAGCTTGGCCCTGAGCTCCGGCATGATCGCCGCGACCGCCTTTTCGCCCTCGAGTACAGCCTTGTTGCGCCCGCTCGCATCGACGGACGGCAGGCCGGAGGTCACGGGCCGAATGACGATGTCGGCGCTGGACTGCTCGTGCCTGTTGATGGTCTGGCCGAATATCGAAAAGGTCTGCCACAGGATGTCGGAGATGCCTGCCGTGCTTCTATCCTGGGGGCGGTCGGAGATGTCGACAGCGATGACGAAATCGGCGCCCATGGAGCGCGCCACGCTGGCCGGCACCGGCGCGACCAGGCCGCCGTCCACATATTCCTGGCCGTTGATGATGACCGGCTGGAACACCACCGGCACGGAAGACGAGGCACGCACCGCCATGCCGGCATTGCCGGTGCGGAACACCGCCATCTCGCCGGTGCGCAGATTGGTGGCGACCGCGGCAAAGGTTTTACCCAGCTTTTCCATCGGGCGGTTGCCGATGTTCTTGTTGATGAAATCCTGCAAGGCCTGGCCCTTGATGCAACCGCGATTGTTCGACACCACCGTCTCGGCAATGCAGCGATAAAACCCGGAGCCGTCGAGCACCTGGCTTTCCTCCATGTTCATGGAGATTTCCTGGATCTGGAAGCCGTTGAGACCGGCCGCATACAACACGCCGACCACCGAACCGGCGCTGGTGCCGACGACGATGGTGGGCGAGATGCCCTGCGCCTCCAGCGCCTTGATCACGCCGACGTGGGCAAAACCGCGCGCCGCGCCGCCGCCCAAGGCCAGGGCAATCTTCGCGGGGGGACGCGCCACCACGGGTAAAGGTACTGGCGGGGTGATTTGCGTAACGGCTTGTGATGGCTCCTTGATGCCGGTGCAGGCGGTCATGCCGAACAGCAAAAAGATAGCAGCGCTCCAATGGCTTAGGGTCGATTTGTTTCCAGGTGTGCATCTGATCATTTGTTGTTTCCGAAATTGAATGACAAAGGAATGGTTTTGTTTGTTGCTTTAGTTGAGTGAAAAATAATCGACGCCGATCCTGAATGTTACCCAGCGGCCGCAGGGCGCGGACTCAACCGTAATGTTAGCCCTCATTTTTTCCCCACACCCAACCAAATGAGAGGACATATCGGCTGCCACCGACGACTTTTGTGACGCTGTGCTCGCATTGGTCGGGGCGGAACAACTTCACTCGACTGGTCGCAAATAGAGGCGATGTGCAAATGAACTCGCCCCCGGACCGCGGCGCCTTGAGAATGACATTGAGGCGATAGTGGCGGCCCTTCTCCACGGGGTCCTTATGCGGAGGAACCTGAGAGCCCTCGGGATAGCGGATCAGGTAACTGTCGAACGGTATCGGCCACGGCGCAGTTAACAAGAGCATCTTGTCGTAACCCGTACCTTGTCGCCCGCGCTGCCACCGAAACGCTTTCGAGGCGTAGCCCCTGATTGCGGCGACGATTCCCATGACGGCTAATGTTTGATATGAGGGGCGCTTGGAGGCCGTAGGCCGGAAAGCGTCACCGCGATGCAATACTGCGGGTCAGGGTCGATTAATTTCATAAGTAGAGCTTACCGATTGTGCGTCTTCGATAGTAAAAATTTGCAGTATGGATCTGTTGGGCGGATTTGTTTGGCAAAAAAATAATCTACTTTAACCTGTGGATTCCTCCGTGGATTCCTGAACTGCCTAATCACTCGAATTCCTGGCGTTGCGGCAGATGGTCCGTGATCGTGAACCACGGCGCTTTGGAGCCGACGAAGATGTGCGCGGTGGGGCGAATCGTCGGGCTGTCGACGAGCGTCCCCATCGTGACATGGACGTACGCGCCGTCACGGACGACCGAATACAGGAACGAGCCGCACTTCTTGCAGCGAACATCGTGGGCACTGTCTTCGCCGAAGATGCGCAGGTTGCCCTTGCCCGCTGTGATGCTGAGTTTGTCGCGCTCGATTCCAGCGAATGGCTTGAATGCGGCGCCTGTCGCGCGGCGGCAGTTTGAGCAATGGCAGTTCAGCGCGTAGACAAACTCATCCCTCACCGCATAGTGGACTGCTCCACACAGGCACTTGCCGGTGAGCATGCGGTTCGTTTCGGGTGAGCTGTTCATGACGCCCAGTGCCCGCAATACTGCGGGTCAGAGTCGATTGGTTTCATAAGTAGAGCTTACCGATTGTGCGTCTTGATAATAAAATTTGCGGTACGGCTTTGCGCTGGATTTGTTTAGCAGAAAAAATAATCTACTCCCTGTGGATTCCGGCCGATTAAAATACGTAGAACGCCATTCGGCGGGACTTTCGAAGCTTTTTTGCCCCAAACACCGCGCCAAATGGCGTTCTACGTTTTCTCCAAGGCTAATTCAGGATTTAAGTGCAACGCTTTGGGACTTCAGTATATCGGCCCAGACTTCATTCGGAGTTCGCCAGCCGAGCGGCTCGCGGGGCTGGGCTAACCCGATGACTGATGCCGGCATCGCCGAGTACTGCTGCTATCATCGCCGATATGAGCTCCACACCCTCACTCCCGCTCTGGTCCATCGTCGCACCCGTCATCGGCTGGCTGTTGCTGGCCGGCACCGGCCTGGGTCTGGGTAACGCCTACCTGTTTCTGCTGGTCCCGGGCTTGCTGGCCGGCGTGCTGGCGGCGGTGCACCACGCCGAGGTGGTTGCGCATTGCGTGGGTGAGCCCTATGGCACCTTGGTGCTGGCAATCGCCATTACCGTCATTGAAGTTGCGCTGATTGTTTCGCTGATGCTGGCCGGCGGGGCGGCGACAACCGCCCTGGCCCGGGATACCGTGTTCGCCGCCGTAATGATTATCCTCAACGGCATCGTCGGCTTGTGCCTGCTGGTCGGCGGGGCGCGGTTCAGGGAGCAGACCTTCGGGGTGCATGGCGTCAGCGCCTCGCTCGCGACCCTGGCCGCAATTGTGATCTTGACCCTGGTGCTGCCCAATTACACCGTAACGACCCCAGGCCCCTTTTATAGCGCGAGCCAGCTTGGCTTCATCGCGATCATCTCGCTGATCCTGTACGGCACTTTCGTGCTGGTGCAGACGGTTCGGCATCGCGATTATTTTTTGCCGGCCGATGCGGTCGCCAATGAGGAAATTCACGCGCTACCGCCGAGCAACAAAATTGCGATACTGAGCGCATTGCTGTTGTTCACATGTCTTGTTGCCGTGGTGCTGCTGGCGAAGGCACTCGCGCCGGGCATAGAGACTGCAGTCGCCAGTGCCGGCGCACCCGAAGCCCTGGTCGGTGTCATCATCGCCGCCGTGGTGCTGCTGCCCGAGGGACTGGCCGCCTTGCGTGCGGCCCGTGCCAATCGCCTGCAGACCAGCCTGAACCTGGCGCTGGGTTCTGCCTTGGCCAGTATCGGCCTGACCATCCCGGCCGTCGCTATCGTCTCGCTGGCCACCGGCTTGACGCTCACGCTGGGTATCGATATGAAGTCGACGGTATTGATGATGCTGTCGCTATTCGTCAGCGGCCTGTCGCTCGCGAACGGCCGCACCACGGTGCTGCAGGGCGCGGTGCTGCTGGTGATATTTGCCGTCTATCTGTTCACCACCATCGTTCCCTAGGCGGCTCGCCAAATAAAAAAGCCCGCCGCAATCGCGACGGGCCTTTATTTTGTAGTGCTGCCGCTTATTTCATCGGCGGCGGCGGATTGGCGGCAGCGAAGTTGGCGTAGGTCAGTTCGGCAACACGATGCCACAGGGTCAGCTCGTCGCGGAACGGGCGCCATGAGGCGTACAGCTTCTTGAACTGCGGGTTCTTGGCGGCTTCTTCTTCGTACAGTTCATAGGCGGCCGTTTGCGCGGCTTTCATGATCTCGTTCGAATAGGCATGGATTTTCACGCCCTTGCTCACCAGACTCTTCAGTGCTTTTGGGTTCTTGAAATCGTACTCGGCCATCATGTCGATATTGGCTTCGGCGGCGGCGGCTTCGAAGGCGGCCTGGTATTCCTTGGGCAGCTTTTCCCATTCCTTGATGTTCACATAGAAGGTGTACTGCGAATTGGATTCCCAGAAGCCCGGGTAGTAGTAGTTCTGGGCGATCTTGTAGAAGCCGAGTTTTTCATCATCGTAGGGGCCGACCCATTCGGCCGCGTCGATGGCGCCTTTTTCCAGGGCCGGGTAGATGTCGCCGCCGGGCAGGGATTGCGGGATCACGCCGAGGCGCGCCAGCACTTCGCCGCCGATGCCGGGAATGCGCATCTTGATGCCCTTCAGGTCGGCGACGGATTTGATTTCCTTGCGGAACCAGCCGCCCATCTGCGTGCCGGAATTGCCGCCCGGGAAGGTGATGATGTTGTATTCCTTCATGAACTCGCGCACCAGTTGCAGGCCGCCGCCGTAGTACATCCAGGAATTCTGCTGGCGTTGGCTCATGCCGAAGGGCAGGGTGGTGTCGAAACCGAAGGCCTTGTTCTTGCCGACGAAATAATAGCTGGCGGTATGGCCGCATTCCACGGTGCCGTTCTGCACGGCGTCGGTCACGCTGAACGGCGGCACGATTTCGCCGCCGGCGAACACTTGCACCTGGAACTTGCCGCCGGTGATGGCCGCGACGCGTTTCGACAGGGTTTCGGCGCCGCCGTAAATGGTGTCCAGGCTTTTCGGGAAACTGGAGGCCAGGCGCCATTTGATGTTCGGCAAGGCCGGGGCCTGCGCAATGGCCTGCGATGCGGCGGCGGCGGAAACCGCGCCACCGGCGACGGCGGCGCGAGTCAGGAATTTACGACGATCCATGGAATGCTCCTCAGTAGTGTTTTTCGTGAAGGTGTTTAATAAATCTTGTAAGGCAGGAATTTACCGCTCAGTACCACGTTAACGCGGTCGCTTTTCGGGTCCGGTTCGCGCGTGATGTCCATCGAGAAATCGATCGCGCTCATGATGCCGTCGCCGAATTCCTCATGAATCAACGCCTTAATGGTAGCACCATAGACGCTGACGATTTCATACCGGCGATAGGGATCAATACCGCCTCTTTGTAAGAGCGGACAGTTTGCCGGCTTTCTCGACATCGGCCTTGCTCATCGCCATCTGGCCAAGCGGGGCGGCGGTGCCCCATTCCTTGCTGTGGCCGATTCTATGGGCGATCGCTTACCTTCGGGGTCTTTGTTCCATCAGGCGGAAAGGATTCAGGCGGCTGGGGTTGCAGGGCGCATGCCAGTGTTGGCAGCATACACGGGCGAATGAAGCGGCACTGTTTGCGCACGGGGCCGACGCTGGGCGCGATGGGTTCAGCCGCCGATCATCGCCAGATCGGCGGGTGAATTCAGGATGGCAAGCGGCGCTGCGGCAGACAGCTCGTCCTGGGAGCCGAAGCCCCACAGCACACCGATCCCGGCCATGCCATTGGCGCGCGCGCCGCTGATGTCGACGGCGCGATCGCCGACCATCACGGCGCTCCCGGGATCGACGGATTCTTTTTGCAGAAGGTAGGCGATCACCTCGGATTTTTTTTCGCGCGTGCCGTCGAGTTCGGAGCCGTGTACCGCGGCGAAATAACGATCGAGCGCGAAATGTTCAAGGATGCGCCGCGCGTAGATGTGCGGCTTGGAGGTCGCCAGGATGAGCCGCATCCGCTTTGCGTGCAATGCGGACAGCGCGGCGTCGATCCCGGGATATACCTTGTTCTCGTACATCCCGATGGGCGCGAAGCGTTCGCGGTAGAGGGCGACTGCGCGTTCGATTTGCGCGCGGTCATCGGTGCGCAGGAACTGCGCGAAGGCGTCGCGCAGCGGCGGACCGATGGTCGCCGCCAGCTGCGCGCGCGGCGGCACCGCCACGCCCATCTGCCGGAGCGCATGGGCGATGCTGTTGGTGATGCCCTCGGTGGGATCGCTCAGGGTGCCGTCGAGGTCGAGCAGGACCGTGTCGAACCCGGCCAGCGACACCGCGCTCAAGGCGCGCTGCCCTTGTTGTCTCCTTCCCTTTCCCTGGCCGTGGCCTTAATGCGGACGCTGATTTTCTTCTTGTCGGCGCCTTCGAAGACCAGCTTCAGCGGAACATTGTCGCCCAGGCGAATCGGCCCGGTGAGATTCATCAGCATTACGTGCCGGCCGCCCGGCTTCAGTTCCACCATCTGCCCGGCGGGAATCGCCAGACTGTCCAGTTCCTTCATCTCCATCACGCCGTCGTTCATTTTCATGTCGTGAATCTGCGCATCGCCGGCGATCGGCGCTTCCACCTTGAGCAGCTTCAGCGCCGTCGGCGACTGAATTTGCATATACGCCGCCGACACCGAGCCGCCTGGAATCGTCGTCTTCACCCATGCGCCGGTCACCACGATCTTCGGCGGCGCGGCCTTGGCGGGCGGCAGTTGCGCCTGCGCGATGCCGGCCGTGCAGGCGATCAGCAAGGCGGTGGAAAGGGTGGTGGGAAAGGTGGCGCGAAAGGTGGCGGGAAGGGCGGCGAGAAATTTCATGGGAAACTCCATTCAGGCGTTAATTCAGGCATTGATGTTCAGGCATTAATGCTGTCGATGCGCAAATGCATCGCGGCGGCGCGCGCTGCCGCAGCCGGGTCATTGCCGCCGCTGCCGCCGGCGCGATCCACGAAGGGAATGACACCGAGGCAGGGCGCGTCAAGCATGGCCTGCAGGGTGGACAGGTTTTCATCGAATGCGTTCATGGCGATGGCCGAAGCCGAATTGGCCACCCAGCCGGCCAGGTGCAGGCCGCGCGCGCGAATCGCCGCGGCGGTGAGCAGGGCGTGATTCAGGCAGCCAAGGCGCATCGCCACGACCAGGATGACATCGAGCTGCAAGGCCACCGGAATATCGGCCATCGATTGCGTCGCCGCCAGGGGTACCAGAAATCCGCCGGCGCCTTCAACCAGCACCATGTCCGCGTTGGCGCGCAAGCGTGCGAAGGCCGCGCGAATGGTCTCGAGATCGATATTGACGTGTTCGTGCGCCGCCGCGATATGCGGGGCGATCCCTTCAGCCAGGCAATAGGGATTGACGTCCGCCAGCGCAAAACGATATTGCGATATTTCCTGCAGCAAGGCGACGTCCTCATTCAGCCACGCATTGCCGACCGCGATGGTGCCGGCCGCCACCGGCTTCATCGGCGCGACCCGCAGGGGTTTTGTCGGCGCCGCCGGCAGGCCGCGCGATTGCAGGGCATGCATCAGCGCCGCCGTCACCAAAGTCTTGCCGACGCCGGTATCGGTGCCGGTGATGAAATAGCTTTTCATGATTCGGTCGCGGGCCCTTTTTTCACCATGCGCTTGAACTCGGCAAGATCGATGGCCTGTGCGCCATCGACGCTTTTGCGCTTGGTGAATTCCGGTTTCCAGGCATGACCGTACACCACTTCATAAGTTGCCGGCAGCCGGCCCTCGTGGCGAAATGATTCATAGGCCTGCTGCAATCGCTGCCAGCGCTGCCGCCCCATCAGCCCTTGCGCGCGGCCCGGCAGCACATTGTGCGCGCCGATGCCCTTTAGCTCGCGCAGCATCGACTTCAGGTCGGCGTATGTCAGGGTGACGGTCTCCTGGTCCATCACCGGATCGGCGAAACCCGCGTGGACCAGGATGTCGCCGATGTCGTGCATATCGACAAAATCGTTCACATGCGGCGCATCGTCGATCTGGCGGAAAGATGCGCGCAGTTCTTTCAGCGTGTCCGGGCCGAAGGTGGTGAACATGAACAGGCCATTGGGGCGCAGCGTGCGCGCGACCTCTTTGGCAACCGCTTCCGGATCGCACCATTGCAACATCAGGCTGGACAGCGCGAGGTCGATGCTCTCGCTCGCCAGCGGCAGCGCCTCGGCATTGGCGCAAACCCAGTCCTGGCGGGGCGATCGGCCCAGAAGCCGCGCCAGGATTGGTGCGGCGGGCAATTGCGCGCGCGCGAAACGCAGCATTTCCGGCGCCATGTCCAGCGAAACAATACCGGCATCCGGGTAGCGCTGTCGCAGCTTGCGCGTGGCATAGCCGGTGCCGCTGCCGAGATCGAGCACGCGTGCCGGCGCAAGCTTGATGTAATCGAGGCGCTCGAACAAACGGTCGGCGATTTCGCGTTGCAGGAAGGCATTGTCGTCATAGGTGCACGCGGCGGCGGCGAATGAGCGGCGCACATCGGGCTTGGCGGGAAGGTTCAGCGTGCTCATGCGGTCAGGAAGTCGAACAACTGCCGCAGAAAAATTTCCTGGTGCGAGAGGAAGGGCGCATGCGCGGCGTGCTCGATCAGGGCGTATTGCGCCGTCGGCAAATGATCCGCCAGCCAGTGCGCGGCGCGTTCGGCGGTCAGGGCATCGTGATCGCCCTGTATCACCAGCGCGGGGTGCGCAATGCCGGCCAGCTGTGGCCGCAGATCGCTCTCGCGCAGCATCTGCAGCCCGGCCTGCAGCGCGGCGGCGGAGGGCTCGCCGCGCGCGCTCATCGCCAGTTGCAGCGCGGCGATGGTGGCGCGCGCATTGGGTTGATTGAGTGTTTGCAGCGCCAGAAAACCGCGAATGGTGGCGGCATAACTGTTGGTGAGGCGCGCCGCGAAGTCGTCGAGCACCTGTATCTTTTTTCCGTGCGGCCAGTCGGCGCTATCGGTGCTTTGGGCGAATCGCGGCGTGGTCGCGACCAGCACCAGTTTGTCGATGCGTGCGGCGTGCCGGCTGGCGATGGATAGCGCGACCTGTCCGCCCAGCGACCAGCCCAGCAGGTGGCTGCGTTCGGGCAGCGCATCGGCGATGGCGTCGGCGGCGGATTCCATGCCGGTGAGGGCGGTGCCGGCGGAATAGCCGTGTCCCGGCAGGTCGACCAGATGCAGGGTGAAGTGGGCCGCCAATGGCTCGCGCAGGCTGTCCCAGACCGCGCCATTGAGTCCCCAGCCGTGCAGCATGGCGAGATGCGGTCCGCTGCCGAAAGTGTCGACGTAAACGCTCATGCGGGCAACGGCAATCCCGCCTCGATATCGGTCAGCGCCACCATCAGGTCCATCACATCGGTCTGCGTGTGTTCGGCATTCAGGGAGACGCGCAGGCGCGCGCTGCCGGCCGGCACTGTCGGCGGGCGAATGGCGGGCACCCAGATGCCGCGCTTGCGCAGCTCGTCGGCAAAATACAGCGCACGCGCATTGTCGCCGACGATGATCGGCTGGATCGCGGTTTCGGAGTAGGGCAGGCGGCAGTATTTGAGCTTCAGCGAATCCGCGAACAGCGCGATCATTTCGCGCAGATGCGCGCGCCGTTCGCGGTCCTCATCGATGATGGCGAGACTTTCGAGCAAGGCGGCGGCGATCATCGGCGGGGTGGCGGTGGTGAACAGATAGGTGCGCGCCGATTGCAGAATCCACTCGATCACGTCTTCGTGGCCGGCGACGAAGGCGCCGTAGACGCCGGCGGCCTTGCCCAGGGTGGCCATGTAGACAATGCGGTCGCGGCTTTTATGGTTCAGCAAGCCGAAGTGCTCGAGCGCGCCGCGCCCGGTTTTGCCCAGCACGCCGAAGCCGTGCGCATCGTCGATCAGCAGCAGGGCGTTGAATTCCTCGGCCAGTTTCAGCAGGCCCGGAAGGTCGGCGATATCGCCGTCCATGGAGAACACCGCATCGCTGACAATGAGATTGCGCGTCCCTCTCAAGCGATTGGGGGCATTTTCGGCCTGCGCGGCAAGCTGGGCGCGGAGTTTGCCCAAATCGCCGTGCGCGTAGCGCTTGAAGTTGGCGCGCGACAGCAGGGCGCCATCGTTCAGGCAGGCATGGTTCAGCTTGTCGGCGAAGATGTTGTCGCCGCGCGTGGCCAGTGAGGTGAGCATGCCCAGGTTGGCGGCATAACCGCTGCCGAAAAAGACGGCCCTGGGCAGCCCGCTGAAACGCGCCAGCGCCAGTTCCAGCTCATGATGCGGCGTCATATGGCCCGACACCATATGCGAGGCGGCCGCGCCCACACCGTACTGATCGATGGCGCGCTTGGCGGCCGCCACCACGCGCGGATGATTGGCGAGGCCCAGGTAATCGTTGCTGGCAAAGGCCAGGTAGTCGCGTCCGTCGACGGTCAGAAACGGGCCCTGCGCACCGGAAACGACGCGGCGCGTGCGCAACTGGTCGGCCTGGGCCAGTTCGGACAGCAGGGTGGAAAAATCAGCGGTCGGCACAGTGAGCCTGGGCGGGATATCCGAAACGCAGCAGCACAACAATCAAAGCGGCGTGATCCCCAGTTTGCCGAACAGGGCGCGGTCGCGGGCCACATCGGGATTGCCGGTGGTGAGCAGTTTTTCGCCGTAGAAAATCGAGTTGGCGCCGGCCAGGAAACACAGGGCCTGGGTCGCTTCATTCATCTCCTGGCGCCCGGCGGACAGGCGCACAAAGCTGGTCGGCATGGTGATGCGCGCCACCGCGATGGTGCGCACGAAGTCGGTCCAGTCGATGGCCTTTTCGCCGTGCATCTTGTCGTGCAGCGGGGTACCCTCGACCTGCACCAGGTAGTTGATCGGTACCGACTCGGGCTGCGGATCCATATTGGCGAGTTGCGCGATCAGGCCGGCGCGCTCGCGCTGCGATTCGCCCATGCCGACGATGCCGCCGCAGCACACGTTGACGCCGGCATCGCGCACCCGCGACAGGGTATCGAGGCGATCCTGGTAATCGCGGGTGGTGATCACCTCGCCATAGAACTCGGGCGCCGTATCGATATTGTGGTTGTAGTAATCGAGGCCGGCGGCTTTCAGCTGTTCGGCCTGGCCGTCCTTGAGCATGCCCAGGGTGCAGCAGGTTTCCAGACCCAGTGCTTTGACTTCGCGCACCATCTCCAGCACCGGGTCGAGATCGCGCTGCTTGGGACCGCGCCAGGCGGCACCCATGCAAAACCGCGAGGCGCCGTTTTCCTTGGCCAGTTTGGCTGTGGCGACGACGTCGGCGACATCCATGATGTCCTCGTTTTCCACGCCGGTGTGATAGCGCGCCGCCTGCGGGCAATAACCGCAATCCTCGGCGCAGCCGCCGGTCTTGATCGACAGCAGGGTGGACAGCTGCACCTTGTTGGCGTCGTGATGCGCGCGATGCACGCTTTGCGCGCGATGCAGCAAATCGCTGAACGGCAGGCTGAACAGGGCATCGATGGCATCCACCGACCAGGGCTGTTTACCCTTGCCGCGCCAGGAAGCGGGCGTGGCGATGGCTTGGGCCGTGGTGTTGGACGAAGGACTGAGAGCGGATTGATCCATGATGGGGTCGCCGGAGAAGTCGGGGGGAAAGGTGGCGGCGCCGATTCGGGCGCCATGCGTTACTCTTGGTGCAGAGGGTGAATGATCCGCAAGTTGACTCCATATGTCAATTTTGCCGGTCGTCATAAACGACAATTGATTAAAATAAAGGCACGATTTTCTCGTTTGCCCGCCCGCACATCGGCATCTTCATCGCCCCCGGCTGGCTGCCCATCTTTGAAAAGCTGTGCGCGGATATCGATCAGCGGGACAAGAAATACCCGGCTGGCTATCGCTTCTATTGGATCCAGGTGAAAGAGAAGTATGGCACCCTGCGCGCCTATTACGAAGGCCCAGCCACCCGCGTGGACGTCGTCATCCCCAGCGAAGGGATTATCCAGATGATGAAGGTCGACTTGGGCGAACAGCCGAAGAAGACGCTCTGGAAGCGGATTGGCAAATTGGTGGATCGCGCCGAGGCCGACAGCGGCCGGCTTTGCCACTTCCGTGGGGGCTCCGGCGTGTTGCGCCAGACCGACTGGTGGAATACGAACTGCGACGAACACCAAGGGACCGACTGGAACGACATCTGGCCGCGCGCCAAATGATTCCGGAATCCCCAAGATCCCATTCAAGGAAACCCACCATGAACAACTTCACGGTTCACAACGTCCCCGACGTTCAAACGTTCAAGCTCAGCCCCCGATTACCCTGCACCCCTGGCTGATCCTGGAATGTCAGAACGGCAAGCGCTATGCCATGGGCTGGAATGTCGGGAATCGCGAAGGGCGTGCCAGCACCGCCATCGTGTCCTTTGATCGCAAGGCCATGACCTTGGTGGCCGAATCGGGTCGCGTCTACCAACTCGAAGGTGTGCTGGGGCCGGACGCCGATGCGGCGCATGTCTGGCGAATCTATGTCCGGTTGAACGGATACGTGGCCGTCGCGGCAGATCGCAGGATCGCGAAAGCATCGTCAGGAAATTTAAAGACTGCTTGCGGGTCATTGATCAAAATTGGCTCTCTTCATTAATTACGTCTTTAAGGAGTTTTGCAGATGATTAGGAAATTCAAGGCATTTTGCCTGGCTGTATGTATGCTCGCCATTCCGGTACTGTCCTTTGCGGCTGGCGACGCGCCGGACGCAACAATTGAATTGTCCGGTGGCACGGTTGCAGCCGGCATCGGCTATACCTGGGGCGAAGGCATTCTTCATTTTCAGGGCAAATCGATTCCGGTGAAAGTCAATGGCCTGAGCGTCGCTTCTGTCGGGGCAGGATCAATCAAGGCCAGCGGCGACGTGTATCACCTGGACAAGCTGGCGGATTTCAACGGTAACTACACGGCCGTTTCTGCGGGGCTCGCAATTGCCGGTGGAGGTGCCGCCACTGCAATGCAGAACCAGAACGGTGTGGTAATCAAATTGCGCACGACAACGCAAGGCCTTCAAATCAACCTTTCCGTTGACGGAGTCGCATTGAAGCTGAAAAACTAATATTGCGACGTTGATGAAGGCAGTGGCCTGTCCGGACTGCGATCTTCTGCACGTACTGGGCCCGCAGTCCGGCGGGGAGAAAGCACGCTGCCTGCGCTGTGGCGGCGTGCTTACTGGCCATGGTGCGCATTCATATGAGACGTCGCTTGCCTTGGCGATTGCGGCGACTATTACATTCATCCTTGCCAATACCGCGCCGCTGATGCAAATGAGCGAGCTAGGACAGGAGTCCAGCACAACGGTCGCGGGTAGCGCGCTCGAAATGTGGCTTCAAGGCAGCGAGCCGACTGCCATTCTCGTTGCAATTTGCTCGATTGTGGCGCCGGGTTTCTATCTGGCTCTGATGCTTGCTGTTCTTATAGCTTTTCGTAAGGATCGAGCACCGCCGTGGGCGGGACGTTTGATGCGATGGGCAGACGCGATCCATCCATGGGCGATGCCCGAAGTGATGCTGCTCGGTACATTGGTGGCTTATGTGAAGATTTCCGAATTGGCCGATGCGACACCAGGTAGCGGCATGTATGCAACGGGTGCGTTGTGTCTGCTGATCGCGGCATTGGGTGCTTCGTTGAATTATGCCGCTCTATGGGCAAGAATCAAGGTGGAACAGTGATGCCGGCCAGTGTTACAGCTGCTGATTTTGGCTTGGGTTCTTGCCATGTTTGCGGCTATCTTTCCAGGGCGGAACGGCCCGGTCCGGGCATCGCATGGCCCTGTCCTCGTTGCGGTGCAAATGTCCGCCTGCGACGCTTCAAGTCGATTGGTCAAACAGGGGCGCTTCTGTTGGCGGCTGCGATTTGCTACCTGCCGGCAAATATAATGCCCGTACTTATTACGACGACGGCTGAAGGGACCGAGGCGGATACTATTCTCGGCGGCGTGGCGCGTCTCTATGCGTCTGGGTCATGGATTCTTTCCCTCGTTGTGCTCATCGCGAGCGTGATGATTCCAATCGGGAAGATGGCGGTCCTCGCTTACCTTCTTATCGTCGTAACGCAAGGCGCCCCGACCGACAGGCGCCAATGCATGCGGCTTTTCCGAATAGTTGAATTCATCGGCCGCTGGTCGATGCTTGATGTGTTTGTTGATGCGTTCATTGTCGCCCTCGTGCAGTTGGGGCCCCTCATGTCTGTAGCACCTGGGCCTGGCGTCCCCTTCTTCGCAGCAACGGCAGTGCTGACGATGTCCGCCGCCATTGTCTTTGATCCGCGACTCCTTTGGGACAGGGACCGCGTAGGGCGCATAGATGACGGACTTTGATATCTCTGGGGCGCCGAAGGCGGAGATTGTCCGCCGCCGTTGGCCATTTTCGCCTATATGGATTATTCCGATTGCGGCTGGTCTGATCGCCATCGGCCTTGCCATGGAACAAATAGCGAGGCAGGGCCCGACAGTCACTATTTCGTTCAAGGCCGCCGGCGGTATAGTTGCCGGCAAAACACCAATCAAATACAAAGACGTTACCATCGGCCTGGTATCGTCGGTTCGATTGTCCTCAGACTACAGTACGGTGGAAGTAAGTGCGAAGATTTCACGAGAAGCCGCGGGATTGATGACCGAAGGCGCATCATTCTGGATTGTCCGGCCTCGCGCCACGTTGAGCGAGGTGTCCGGCCTGAATACATTGCTTTCGGGCAATTACATTGGATTTGATCGCGGAAAGTCTGGCGGCGACCGACGTCAATTTATTGGGCTCGAGACCGCGCGAGTGATCGAGCCCGACACGCCGGGGCGGCAGTTCACGCTACATACCGCCGACGCGCAACATATCGAGGTGGGTCTTCCTGTCTATTTCCGGGGACTGCAAGTCGGACAGGTTACGGCCTATGACCTTGCTCCCGGCGGACACGCCGTCGATCTGAAAATATTTGTGAACAAACCGTATGAGATGAACATTCATCAATCGACAAAATTCTGGAATGCAAGTGGTCTCGACGTGTCCGTGGGTGCCGGAGGTTTAAGTATGCGTACGGAGTCGCTGCTTTCGCTAGTCGTCGGCGGCTTGGCATTTGACAATGACCCGCTAAGCGACGACCAGAGCGCTGCTGCCGAAGGGTCGGGCTTCACCTTGTACCGGGACCGGACTACTGCGATGAGGCAGCCAGACCCCAACGAGCGTCGCTACGTCTTGTATTTCAATGAATCACTTCTCGGCGTTGCGACTGGCTCGCCCGTGACACTGCTGGGCATTCAGGCGGGCGAAGTTACCAACGTTGGCATTGCGTTCGATAAAGCAACAAGGCAAGTTCGAGGGCGCCTTGAAATCATGTTCTCGCCGGAGCGCCTGATCGAGCGCCTGCCGGAGGCGCAAATTGCGGGAGCACACGAATTGGATCGCAACGTTGGCAAACGGAACGCCCTCCTGGAAGAGATGATTAAGCGACACGGGCTTCGTGCGCAGTTGCGGACGGCGAACTTCGTTACCGGACAGCGCTACCTTGCCTTTGAATACTTCCCGCATCCGCCAGTTGTGAGGATGAAATGGGGCCAGGATCCCGTTGAACTGCCGGTTATCCCTAGCACTCTTCCCGCCTTTGAGGAAAAGCTCGGGGCACTCCTCACAAAACTCGAGTCGCTTCCGCTTGGAGAATTGTCGGCCGATGCACAAGAGTTGATGCGTGAAGCACAAACGACCTTAAAAAGCATGAATGGCCTCGTCAAAAACGTCGATGATAAGGCGCTTCCGAATCTTGTAGCCGCAGTTGAAGACGTCCACAGGACCCTCAGTGCGGCCGAACGTATGCTGGACGGAGCATCGACCACATTGGTTGGTCCGGACGCCCCGGGCCAAAGGGAGCTGAGATCGGCATTGCAGGAAATGACGCGGGCCGCTCGATCGCTTCGGGTACTCTCGGAATCCCTTGAGCAACACCCAGAGTCCCTCTTACGCGGCCGAAGCAAGGAGGACGCTCCACAATGACGCCTGCCAAGTTCGCTACCTTGTGGCCGTTGCTGGCTATCGCCGTGATTGCCGTGGCATGTTCTTCGACGCCGCCTCCCCATTTTTATGTGCTGGACGCCATCCCTGCCGCGGGGAAGCAAGGGTCGAACCTTTCGGTGCTCGTGGGCCCGGTGACGATCCCCGAGACGATCAACAGGCCGCAGTTTGTCCTGAGCCGAAATGACGGTGAAGTCATGTTCGACGAAAATCACAGGTGGGCGTCGCCCTTGCAGGACGGCCTCGCCGACGCTATCGCTGGTGATCTGGCGGCGCAGCTTGGCTCGCAACATGTCGTCACATCGCGGTATGAAGGCGAGGCGATTAAATATCGAGTGAAGATAGCGGTACAGCAGTTTCGTTCCCGCCTTGCCGATCACGCGCTGCTGGAAGCCCACTGGTTCGTGCGCCGCGATGACGGGGCAATTCGACTGGGGAGATCAAATGTCCGCGAAATTGTGCACGGGGAAGATTTCGCGGCACTGGTGGCGGCGCACAGTCGCGCCGTATCTCGCATGTCCGGCGAAATTGCGGAAGCAATACGTGACCTTGAAGACGGCCACTAACTGTGCTGTACCCGCCCTTAGATTCACGGGAGGCCGGCAGAGATCGAGAGATCAAGGGGGTATCAATTGTCAAATATGGCGCAAGAGTGGATGGGGGTTCGGCTATGCACACATGCTAACCAGCATGGTCGAACGCGCGCGCAATGCTCTGGCGGATGTATTAGGTTTGACGAGTTGGCGCAGCATTAGTAAACCAACAACAGCCTGATACAAGACGAAGGCAATTGTCCGGCCGATACTGCGCGCCGTGGATCATCTGGTGCTGGAAGCAGAATTTGATATGTGTGTAACGGCCTGGGCTGAAATGATCGACTGACGTTTCTCTTTTCTTACTGGCGTACATGGGCCTCGACTCGTCTTTGAACAGATACACACGCGTCGCCATCGCCTTGCATTGGCTCGTTGCCGCATTAGTCTTGGGACAGGTGATACTTGGCTGGTGGCTCTCAGATATTCCGCGAGGAACGCCGGCTCGAGGGACATTGGTGAACATTCACAAGTCGATCGGTCTCACGGTTTGGGGCCTGATCGTCATTCGTCTTGGGTGGAGATTGGGCCACCCGCCGCCCCCTTATCCGTGGTTATCGAGCCGCTGGCAGCAGGCGGCCGCAGCAGTCAATCATATTGCGCTATACGCATGCCTCATCGTGTTGCCCCTTACCGGTTACCTGGGGTCCAACTTCAGCAAGCACGGGATACTTCTTTATGGTGTGGTTCGCCTGCCCCCATGGGGCCCCGATGACAAGGCGTGGTATGCACTTTTTAATAACGCGCACATTGCTACGTCTTATTTACTGGTCGTGCTGATCGCCATCCATATAGCCGCTGCCATTTACCACGCGTTCAGACGCGATGGCGTAGTTGGCCGAATGTGGCCCAAAATTCGTGCCCCCTGAGAACTTCATTGGTGCATGGTTGGTATTTCAATGAACTTTGGGAAAAAATTTATGAGATTGTTTTTGCGCGGTGCGTTCCTGCTTTCATTGACCCTGTCGATGCCAGCCTTGGCGGGCATTGCCGTGGTGAGCAATGAGGGCTCGGGCTCCGTGACACTTATCGACACGGTTACGGACAAAGTGATCACCGAGATTGCGACCGGCGGAAAGCCTAGGGGGATAGCAGTAAGCCAGCAGCGGCGCATGGCTTACGTCTCGGATCAGAAGAACAGCGCCTTGCTGGTGGTGGACTTGGAGTCGCGTACCGTTCGAAAAAGCATTCCACTAGGAGAATCTCCTGAAGGCGTATACCTGTCGCCCGATGGCCGACTTGCCGCGGCCGCGATAGAAGCGAATAACAGCCTGGTGTTCGTTGATACAGAAAAGGAGACTGTCGCCTTCAAGCTCAAAGTTGCGGGCAAGAACCCGGAGCATGGCGTTTTTTCGCCCGACGGGAAATGGCTCTATGTGGGGGCTGAAGATGGCGATACGGTGGACGCCATAGACGTTGAGAAGCGTAGCGCTGTCGCTCAAATCAAGGTTGGCTTGCGACCCCGGGGTATTACATTTACCCCGGACAGTACAAAGGCTTATATCGCCTGCGAAAATTCGAATTTTGTGACGATCATCGATGTGACCAAACATCTGGCTGTGGGCACCATCGCGGTTGGCGTGCGACCCGCAGGCGTTCTGGTCAACCCCGCCGGAACAAGACTGTATGTTTCCACGGGAGGCGACTCCCACGTCACGGCAGTGGACACGGCATCCGATGCCATCGTGGCGCGGGTCGAAGTTGGGAAACGGCCCTGGAACATGGCTATCGCGAAAGACGGTCGCAAGTTATACGTCGCCAATGGTCGGTCCAACACCGTCTCCGTCATTGATGCGATACGAAATATTCGATTACTCGACGTCCCCGTCGGTGAGCTTCCTTGGGGCGTCGCGATATTGGAATAGCCCCGCAGCTTTTTTATAAGCCGTGCACGAATATCGAAGACCGGGGGCGGTGGCACCGCTATCGTTGACGCGCGCGGCATTCCCTTTTCGTTCTCAAAGGAACCATATCATGCATATAAAGCCACTTATCACCGCGCTAGTCGCAGCAATCTGGACTAGCGCCGCATTGGCTGACGAAAGCAGCGCCCACGGCAAGAGTCTGTTCGAAGCGCAATGCTCAGCCTGCCATACCACTAAACCCGGCCAGCACGGGTTCGGTCCATCGCTTGCGGGCGTCGTGGGACGACCGGCTGGCGTCGTTGCCGGCTACACCTTTACCGGCGCGATGTCGGGTTCGGGTCTGCACTGGGATGCGCAGACACTGAGTGAATTTCTTTCGGGAAGTACGAAGAAGGTGCCGGGAACATCGATGGATTATGCAATCGCCGACGCGAACGACCGGGCGGCGATTATTGCGTACCTCGGCACTCTCGACGCAGGTGCCGTTGTCGCGCCGGTTGCCACAAAGGCGCCGCTGCCGGTGGTTGCTACCGGCGGACCTACACAGCAGGAGTTACTCGCTGCAGGTAAAAACGCACGTGACTGGCTGTACGCGACCAAGGACTACGCAGGAACGCGCTTCGCCGACCTCAAGCAAATCAATGTTCGCAATGCTCATCAGCTAAGGCCAGTATGCCTTTATCGGACCGATGTGTCGGCGCCGACCCAGACAAATCCGCTTGTATACGACGGGGTCATGTATCTCACGATCGAGAACTCCGTCGCGGCGATCGATGCTGCCACGTGCCGTCAACGCTGGAGCTACAAATGGAATCCGAAAGGGCGCTCAATTTCACTGACCAACCGAGGCGCTGCCATCAAGGACGGCATACTGGTGCGCGGTACATCGGATGGATACCTCATCGCACTCGACATGCAGCAAGGCCGCCTGATCTGGTCGCGCAAGATCGCCGATGCCGAGGAAGGACAGTACTTGAGCATGCCCCCCCTAATGTTCGAGGACATGGTGATCTTCGGGCCCGCCGGCGCCGATTTCGGACCGAAGAACTGGGTCGGGGCTTTCCGCTTAACGAGCGGCGAACCGATCTGGAAGTTCAACCTGATACCCGACGCCGGCGAGCCGGGTGCAGAATCGTGGAGCGATCCGAAGGCTCTTCGGCATGGCGGTGGCAGTCTGTGGACGCCGCTTTCCCTCGACGCTGCTGCAGGAATTCTCTACCTGCCCGTAGGCAATCCCGCGCCAGACTTCTATGGAGACCTTCGCGAGGGCGGAAACCTCTACACAAATTCGGTCGTCGCGCTCGATGTGCACAGCGGAAAGCTGCAGTGGTACAAGCAGTTCGTTCCGCACGACGTGCATGACGCCGACCTTTCGCAAGTGAGTCCGCTGTTTTCAACGCGCATAGGGGGCAAGTTACGCAATTTGATGACGGTTTCAGGCAAGGATGGGCTGCTCAGGGTTATGGATCGGGACACGCGTGATGTCCTATCCGAAGTGGCTATTACAACGAGGAGCAATGTCGATGCGCAGCCGACCGTCGAAGGTGTCCACCGCTGTCCGGGACTACTTGGCGGGATGGAATGGAATGGCCCGTCGTACAACCCCATGACCAAGACAATCTTTGCCGGCACCGTCGATTGGTGTGGGACCTTCAAGCTTTCCGAGCAGCCGCCGAGCTTCCTGCCGGCAGCGCACTACTACGGCGGGGCCGTCGTACCCGATGCGCATGAGACTGCTCGCGGCTGGCTTACCGCGATCGATGCGGTCAGCGGGCGTACCAAATGGCGAAAGCAATGGCCCACGCCATTATCTGCCGGCATTGTCTCGACATCAGGTGGCCTGCTCTTTACAGGCGACATGAATAACGACTTTGTCGTGCTCGACGCGGCGAATGGAAACAAGCTCTACAGTTTTAATACCGGCGGCTCCATTGGTGGGGGCGTGCTGACCTACCAAGTCAAGGGAAAGCAATATGTGGCGACCACATCCGGTGTGGTCTCCGGTTTCCATGGAGGCTCCGGTCCTTCGTCCATCGTTGTCCTTGCCCTGCCATAGTTTTAATCAAGGAGGAGCGCAGAGATTCAATTTGAGCCGCACACGATTCACCGCGTGTGCGGCCATGGTATCGAGAGATGGTGGATAGGGGGTGTCGTTTATTCCCTATATGCTGCTCGGACTTGGTACGGGAAGAGCTTGGGCATTGCCTGAAATTCGTTGCACGGCAGGCCAATGCTCATACCCGCTTTTAATCGCACAATATCTTGAATTCAAAAAGCGCGAACTTATTTGCAAAATCAGGTGTCACAAACACCGCATTCAAATTCATGAATGTCATTGGCAGTACGGCGCCCGCGACTTTCGCGATTGCCTTGATGTTTTTTTGTGCAACGCGAATATGCAGGCTTCAAATTTTGATCGTTATAAGGATGTAAACATGAAAAAAATTGCTCTCGCAGGTATTCTCCTGTCCGCTCTGGCAGCTCCGGCTTTCGCCTCGGATTTTTACGCTGTCGGCTCGATAGGCGGCTCACATTTCGATGTCAGCAAAGGCGACATCGACAATTTGCTGACCTCGTCCGGATTCAGCGGCTTCAATTCTTCGCTCAAGCAAAACGGGTTTGGCTACAAGGCCCAGCTGGGCTATCAGGTCAACAAATACTTTGCCGTTGAAGGCGGCTATGTCGACCTGGGCGAAGCCAAGTATTCGGTGAGCGGCCCTGGTCTTGGCGGCGACATCAAGCTCAAGGCCTCCGGCGCGAATATCGCCGCATTGGGAATTTATCCAATCGACGACACCTTCTCCGTGTTCGGTAAGCTGGGCGTGATTGATGCCAAAGCCAAAATCGAAGGCAATGGCGTATCCGACAGCACCACCAAGGCGAGGCTGAACTTCGGTGTCGGCGCCTCCTATGCGTTCGCCAAGGATCTCTCGCTCCGCGCTGAAATCGAGCAGTTCAACAAGCTGGGGGATGAAAACACCACCGGCAAGAAAATCAATGTGAACCTGTATTCGGTTGGCGTTGCATATCGCTTCTGATCGACGCTTCATGTAGGCAGGACGCCCCGGGAATCCCGGGGCGTTTTTTATGACTGTTCACCATGCGCCGCGTTCCCAAGCACAAAGGGGGCGTGGCTCGAATCGCATTTACTTAAGCCCGAAACCAATGCATGACGAGGTCCATAGCGGCCTGTAGCTCGGAGGCAGCGCAGTGTATTCCGGGGCGTCCGCGATGTTGGTGATCAGCAAGGCCGACCTTATGCTGATGCGGCGCCTTGACGAGTTGCACCTGCAGCACCCCTTCATGGGCGCCCGAATGCTGCGCCGCATGCTGGCCCAGGAAGGCATCTCGGTTGACCGGCGCCATATCGGCACGCTGATGAAGCCGATCGACATTGAAGCCATAGCCCGCAAGTCCGGGACCAGCCAAGCCCGTCCGGGCCACAAGATCTACCCCTACCTGCTGCGCAACGTTTCCATCACCCGCGCCAACCAGGTTTGGGCGCTCGACACCACCTCACCACCTATATCCCGATGGCGCAAGGCTTCGTGTACCTGACGGCGGTGGTTGATGTCGCCAGCCGCCGGGTGCTCGCGCACAAGCTGGCGACAACCTTGGAGGCGCATCATGCGGTGGAGATCATGGAGCAGGCATTTACGCGCTATGGCACGCCCGAGATCGTCAATACCGACCAGGGCAGCCAGTTCACGGCGACCGAGTTTGTTGAGGTGGTCGCCAAGTGCGGCGCCGCACTCAGCATGGATGGGAAAGTGGCGTGGCGGGACAATGTGTTCGTGGAGCGGTTGTGGCGCACCGTAAAGTACGAGCGGGTTTACTTGAAGGCGTATGACACGGTCAGCGTGGCGCGCACCGACATCGCCGAGTACCTGAACTGGTTCAATCTTGAGCGCGCGCATTCCAGCGTTGGCGACCCGACGCCGGATCAAGCGTATTGGCAGATGTTGCCGGTAATTGCGCGGGCAACATAGAATGATTTTACCGACGCGCCCCGACGCATCGCTATCCGCCCGGACTTCCACTTAAGAAATCGGGAAAACTGTTCAGACAAACGGAGCCACTTCACTACCTAGCTGGGATGAGCATGCTGGTGAAGCCGGAAAACGCATGGGCACGCTGTGATGGCCTCTCGATGCTTCGCGGAACGCCGCAGGCGTAGTTCCGGTGTGTTTGCGAAATAGTGTGGTTAAGTGACTCTGGCAGGAACACCCTACTTCAAGCGCAATATCCGCAATGCTCTGATCGCCCGATGTCAGCAGGCTCATTGCCCGCTTGATCCGACAACGAATCACGTACTGGCGCGGCGTAAGTCCGGTGGTGTATTTAAAATTGCGACCGAAGAAGAATGGCGGCAGGTCCACGACCGTTGCGATCTGTACCCAATCGAGCTTGGAATCCAGATTGTTGTTGATAAATTTTACCGTGCGGCGCAAACATTCCCGCGACAACCCCGGAACACGGTCATTCGCCTCATTGCTGGATGCGCTGTCTGAATGTCGCAAACAGGTGACGATAGCTTGTGCCATCTGGTAAGTATTGCGTTCGTTCCATTCGTTGCGAGTTACGCATTCCAGCAAATAGGCTTTCAGAATACCGAGTGACTTTTCTACACGCGCCTCGACATGCATGAGGGGCATAGCCTGAATCTGAGCGTTATGCATTACGATCAGAGGGTCATGGTTTTTGACGTCTTGGTACCTAGCCGGTAGAAAATTGGGCGACATCGTGGATGCACTCTGCTTCTTGACGAAGGCGGGCCTGCTCATGTCTTGATCCTGTTGAATGGTTTTCGTTGCATGTAGTCCGTTGTCGGAATCGATCAGCAGCGTCACTTCGAAATGAGATGGGAACGAAGAAAGTGTGCGCCGCCGCATTTTGAGAAACTAGAACGTAGGTGCTGAAAAACTAGAACATATGTGCTGAACAAAGGCGCGATGGTGTGCATCCGTTCGCGAGTTGGCCCATTTAAGGAACACTTTCCACACGACTGTGCGCTTACTGATTAATAAGTCAGCGCCGTCCCGCTGGAAAACGTCAAAGGCACCTTTTGTTTTGTCACCAACAAAGTAGAGTTCGACAACGAGCCGTTCGTGGAACTTCTCAAAAAGCTGATGTACCTTCGCGAGAAGTAGCCGCATCTGGTACTCAATGGCTTGCCCGCACACATGACGAAGGTCGCCAAGGTTGATGTCGCTTCTACCAAGGGCCGATTGACGTTGCATTTTCTGCGGGGCTGGTCGCCTAAGCTGCATCCGGATGAGTTGGTGCTGGGCCATGCCCAGCACACCGACAATGCGCGCAGGCCAATGCAAAAGGGCAGAAACTTGCTTAATCGCCTTCATGCCTGAGAAGACGTTTTCTGCCTTCAACATGCGTTCTCCCGATACGGCTACTGACGAAAGGTTGCCGAGTTTCGGACGGATCCCGATGCGGCCTTCAGCAATAGTTACTGTACCAAGCGCTCCAGAAACCGGAATTGGAAAAACATTGAATTTGATTGTATGTACCAACAAGAAACACGGGGCTTTGGCCTAACGAAGGGTGATTGCTGCGGATCCACCAAAAGAAATCCGCCCAAGTGAGGACATGAAATCGATAGCTCCATGCGGCGACTAATGTGGGACGAGTCGAGTGTTCCATACGGACGATAGGCTCTGGAATGACGATTGCGGACAAATTAATTGATAATGACGGCCATACATTCACGTCTGACACCGGTACGCAGTGATTGCGGCAATTCGAGTTGGTATCGTGAAATTTTTCGTCCAAAGGGATGGTCACGGGGCATGGCCATGGCGTGCAATGCCATTCGCGCCATTGTGGTGTTTCGCCCTTGGATTTGTGCATTGCGGCCCCTGAGTTTCTGGTCGAGGACGTCAGATCGTAGCGAGAGGTGGCGCTATGGACGCAGTTAAAGCGTTTCATTGAGTGGATGGGGCAAAATTGAGGCGATAACTAGACAAATGAAACAAGGAATTGAAAGACCAAAAGAAAGGGGGCGTTCATATTAGATTTCGTTAAAGTGCAATTGGAGCATCTATGAAATTGAACTATCGCAATACCGTCGTGCCGCTTATGGCCACGCTCACGTTGCTAGCTATGTTTCTGTGGTTAATGGATCACCTAGCTCCGACAGGCGCGCGCGCAAATACGGTGCGAGTACAGTTTCTGACAGCATCGACTGAAGCCAAACAAACGTCGGGGAAGCCATTTTCTGCAGTGAATCCACAAGGCACTGCTTCGTCGGACCGGAACGTGGCATGGACGCGATTGGTAGCCGCCTTTGAGCTCTACCTGGCGGCTCAGGAAATCGAAGATGAGGCCGAATCCAATCAGTCTATTGTGGAGGCGATCGTGAAATCAGTGCGACCTGAGCAAGGTATGAAGTCGCAAGAAGGCGATGACGAATTTGCCCGGGAATTGCGGAAGGCTTACCAGTCACGAGCGGCGCTTGCCGAAATCGAACTGGTCTTCGCCAGGCAAGTGCTCGCGGCCGCCCGGACGCATACAGCGCATACCCAGAAAGCGCTCAATCTGGCCTGGGAAGGCTTCAGTCATTTGGCTCCCGACGAACTGCATCCTGACTGGGGTGCATTCCAAGACCGCCCTGACAGAATGGTCCCAGACGGCGGTTTGCGTGCAGTTGGCGAACAGTGCTGGATATGACATGACAATCCGACCACCGGAAAGGCACCCCAATGCTGAAAGTGCCCCTGACGAGCTCTCGGGTTTCAAGGACTTGCTGCACCGTGTAAATCGGGAGAGCCATGGACAAGGTGAAGGATCGTTGACTTCGCTCCAGGCGAAGTTGCGCACCTTGTTTGGGATGACGTCGGACTTTGCAGAAGGCGATGCACGTGAGACCGTCGCCCAGTTTCTTCAGAATACCAGCCTATTTGGAGGCCTTGATGCCCGAGAGATCCAGCGACTGGCGCGGTTTGTCCATGTACGGCATTTCGAAGACGCGGAATTTATTTATGAAGAAGGGCGGCCCGGCGCAGCACTCTTTCTGGTCAGGCGGGGTAGCGTCGAGATCAGCAAGCGCAATTCGGAAGGCAATTCTTTGTCGATTGCCACTCTTGTCCCTCCTGCCTCGTTTGAGGAACTGGCTGCAATCGGTCCGGATATTATCCGCTGGACATCCGCGCGCGCAAGCGGCCGAGTCGAGCTTCTGGCGCTAAGTCGCTCCGATCTGGAGGCGCTCGCCCGGCAGTCGCCAGGCATCGCCAACAAGGTGATCATTCGCCTTGCAGAAGTAACGGCGCGGCGCGTTCGCGCCCTACTCGAGTCGCAAGGCTTGTTCCCAGACTTGCGCGATGAATAAGTCAGTCAGCCCGGCCGCATACTTTGAGCGAAGGATAATCCGTTGGCTATCGTTGGTTATCGGGCTTTCGTTCTGCTTTTGGATGCTGTGGGAGGCGCGATCATTATTGCTTCCATGCTTGGCGAGCGCGCTCCTTGCTTACGCATGCGATCCAGCAGTTGAATTCCTGGAGCGGCGCCGCATACCGCGCTCCTTGGCCATTGCAGTGCTGATTCTGTCGGCCTTGGCGGCCGTCATTGGGACAATGAATGCAATTCGAACCGCAGCACCATCGCCCGAAGGTGTAACGGAGCTCAAGGTTCGAGCAGTACATGCAATCAACACTCATTATTCGGATCTGATGGGGTTGCCCAACGGGATGTCTGCGGGCAATCGTTTTTACCAGTTCTTTAGGAGCGAGACCGACCCACAACTCAAGAAAATAAACAGGATTCTGGCGCTTACCCCGGAAGAGGAGCGCCTGCTTGTGTCCAGGACGTCCACGGATGAGAAATGGCGAAAGCTACTCCGCCAGCACCTCGAAGATAACGCCATGCTGGAACGTAGCGCACAACTGGAGGAGAGTAAGGTCACTGTCAGGCATGACGACAGCAACGGTCTGGCTGCGGGACAGGGGGCGATTGATGCGCCCTTGGGGGCAATTGCTCACGCATTGCCTCACTGGGTGGCTGCATTCTTGATGTTTGTGTTCATACTGATGGACCGGGGAGAGATCAAGCGCGGCCTGCTGTCGCTTGTGTCCAATCGGTTTTTCGAGCCCGTTCTGTCGATCCTGTCCGACATCGAAACGACGATGCGCCAATATGCCCGGGCACTTTTCACGCAATGCGTCCTCCTTGGAGGTACGGTCAGCGCAACGCTTGCGTTAGCCGGGATTCCCTTCAAATGGGCGGCAGTGATCGGATTCTTCTCCGGCATGTCTAACGTCATGCCCTATGCAGGCATTGCGGCGGCCCTGCTGGGAGGCTTGTCATACGCGGCACTTGCCGACGATATTCGCTCACCGTTCTCATTCGTCAACGAGTCAAATTTCTATCTTGCTATTCTTGCTGCTGTATTGTTGACCGATGCCATCAAAAACATTGTGTATGACCCGCTGGTCCTCGGCGGTGCGTTAAAGCTGCAACCCGTGGTCATTGTCCTTGGTGTTGCGGTAGGCGCCACGATATTTGGCTTGTTGGGTGCACTTTTCGCCGTACCGGCGATCGCATTGGTGCGCGCCCTTGTCGGGAGCGTCCTCCGGCAGCTTCGCGCGTACGGCGAAATCTAGGTTGCCGACGCGGCAGCGCTGCCAGTGCCGGTTCTCAGGGCGGCGTAATCATCACTTGCAATGAAGTCCAAGACGGATGCCACTCGTCGCTCGTCAATGCCCAATGATTGAAGAACCGAACGTCCGAAAGTCAATGCGCCTTCGGGCATCAGCGCAAGCGCGTCTTTGACACCCATGGCCCGCAGTTCATCCCGCTGCGCAAGAAAGGTTACGGCCACCTTGAAATGTGCATCGCCGTGGAACTCGCGCAGGTACATGAGCACCTGTTTCGTATAAGAAAATTCTTCGGTCGCGATTACAACGAGCCTCGCGCGAGCAATGCCGAACGATGCCAACGATGAGGGATGGCTGACATAGCCGAAGTGAACGTTTTGACGTCGCGCACTTCCTGCCGTGACGTTGCTGAGGTTGTCATCAATACACAAGTATGGAATGTTGCTCTGTGTTAGTAGCTCACAAATAACCCTGCCAACATTGCCGTAACCGATCAACAGGACGAAATCATCGGTCGGATTCGGGCTGCCCACGGGGTTCATCACAGCGGAGAGACGCGCGCTGCGGTTTGCCAAGCGAAATCCGAGGTTGATGGCGAGCGGGGACACCATGAAAGACAATGACAGTACTGAAAGGCAGATCGAATAGGTTTGTGCATCCAGCAAACCGCCATCTTTCGCGCCCGCGAAAATGACATAGGCGACTTCGTCGAGAGGCGCAAGTAAAAGGGACGCCATTAGCGCTTCTGTGGCATTCATTTTTCCCAGTCGAGAAACGGCGTATCCGACTATCAGTTTAGCTGCGAAAATGCCTAGGAAGAAAAGCATGAGCTGGGACTTCATCGCGAGTACTTCGATCGGATCGATTGCCATTCCGATCGAGATGAAGAAGAGCGCAAGGAGCACCTGCTTTGATGGAGCAACTACTGCTTTGATTTGAGTTGCGAAGACACCTGTAGATAGTTGAACCCCCATTATGAAGGCGCCCAATGCGGCAGAAACACCGATCGAGTCCATCATCCAGGAGGCCATCAGGACACCGCCAAGAACGATAAGGGTAAATGCTCCAGATCCAAACGCGCGCACCGAATATCTGAGTACGCGAGGTAGTACGACCAAGGCAAGAAAACCAAGCCCCGCGACCGCGATCCCGAACTTGGCCACTGCGGCTATTGAGAGCACGAGCGTAGACACATGCCCCATGGTGAGCACTGGAATCAGGGCAAGGACCGGGGCCACCATGAAGCTTTGAAAAATCTCGACCCCCACAACCGCGCGCCCCGGATTTGTTGCGCGCTCGCCGCGTTCGACGAGCAGGGGAAGAGCAATTGCGCTGGAGCTCATCGCAAAGCCCAAGCCCAAGATCAAGGCTGCCCTCCAGTGTGCGGACGTCACCAATGACAACAGCAATGTTATTGCGCAACTGGCGGCGAAGTACTGGGCGGTACCAAGTCCGAAGACCAGTCGACGATGGGCCCAAAGTCGGGATGGTTTGATGTCGAGCGCGAGCACGAAAAGCAACAAGATGACGCCAATCTCACCAATAGCCTGGAGATTTTGAACATGGCCGGTAAATATGGGGTAGGGCGAATGTGGCCCCAGGACCAATCCAACTGAAATAAGTGCAATGATTGAACCAATGCGCAAGCGTCTCGCAGTCAGCAGCGCGATGCCTGTGACAAGCAGCATGATCGACGCTGCCAACATGACCTGGGTGGTATTCAATTTCGCCCTATTCCGGTTAACAGGGCGCGAGCCAAAGAAAGTGGCCGGAACGGAAACCGGTCCGGCCACGAAGGAACGCGACCCATGATTGGTGCGTTCGGAGGAGCACCACTCACTCGCCTAACTCACAGTATCGATTGTCCTTGGCTTAAGATCTGCCGTCTTCCATCATGCTGACCGCTTGAAGAATCCTGCTATGTCGATTGGACAGCCTCAGCACGTTGCGCGGAATGATTACGCTCAACATTTCACGAGCCAGAGCGCAACGCCGGACCACGCCAAGGCCTGGCCGCATAGTTGCTGGAAACGGCGCATATTGCCGAGTCGAAAATTCAGTTCATTTAGTCTGGGCAGCATTTTCGGTAGCGTATTTCGGCGTGTCCTCTATATCACTTGCAGCACAGCAGCGTTTACTTAATCAGAGTAGCCGCCGCCCAAAGCCATGGTCAGGGCAATCTCTGTTATCAGTTGACGGTTGTGCAGGACAAGGTCCTGCTCTTGTTCACGTATGACCTGCAGCTCGGTCTCCATGGTATGCAGGCGGTCGTCCAGGCCGCGTTCAAATTGCGCCTGAGCGCTGGTGTAGGTGAAGCCGACAGCGTCCAGTTTGGCGTTCTGAAGGCGCCGCTGCTGGCGCAATTCGTTCAGGGCCAGCGCGGCACGCGCCACCTCGCCCACCGCATCGACCACGGCCTGGTTATACATCGCGATCTGGACTTCTTCGCGCGATTTGGCGATCGCCAGTTCGGCATTGAGGCGGCCACTGTCGAATATGGGCAGGCTCAGCCCGGGAATCAAGCTGATCGTGCGGCTGGACTTGCTGAACAGGTCGCCCAGATGGACTGAATCGAAGCCGATGAAGGATTTGATGTCGAAGTCTGGATAGAAGGCGGCACGCGCAGCCTCTGTTGCGCTGATAGAGGATTGCAATGACCAGCGCCAGGCCTGCAGGTCCGGCCGCCTGGCGAGCAGGCGGTAGTCCAAGGCCGGTGGCAGAAGGCCGGCGGCGGGCGGCAGAGGTCGCGCCTGAATCGCGAGCGGCTCGGCCCCTGCGCCCAACAGGGCACGCAGCGCTTCGCGCGATTGCAGGAGGTCGTTATTGGTCGCGCTGATCTGCTGCTCGATCGTCAGCAACTGCACCCGCGCCAACTCGATGGGCAGGCGCGCCTCCAGGCCGCGCTGGAAGCGGTCCTGATGCGCCTGCAACAGGCCCTGCGTCAGGCCGAGTGCGCGGCGCTGCAAGTCCAGGGTGGCATGATCCGCCTGGATATGGCAATAGGTCCTGGTTACGGCAGCAACGAGCAGTAAGGTGGCCTGGTCCAGATCCGCGCGCAGGGCGTTGCGTTGTCCCACAGCCGCCGTGAACTGGGCCCGCTTCCGGCCCCATATGTCCAGGCTATAGCTGCTCTGTAAGCCGATTGTGCCTTCTGTGTACCACCGGCTGTGGGGCCGGCCAGTGACCGGGTCGGTATGGGAGAATGGCCCGGTGAAGCTGTTTTCCGACAGCTCGGTGCGGTCTATTGTGGCACTCAGGCCCACAGTCGGACCACGATTGGCGTCGGCCAGCTGCGCAGCGCTTTCACTCACGCGCAGGCGCGCCTCAGCCACGGCCAAGCTCGGTCCATCGCGCAAGGCGAGGTCAATGAGCGCGTTGAGCTGCGCATCATCGTACCGCCTCCACCACTCCTTGGCCGGCCAGCCCTGCTGGGCAACGGGAATATCCCCGGCTAATCCGATTTTTTCGGGCGTCAGCACAGCAAGCCTGACCGATGGCTCCTTCATTTGCGCACAAGAGACCAGGCCGAGAGCCAGCAGTAGCGGAGACAGAATGTATTGGCGACGTATCATGGCTTGGACAAGAGGCATTGCTGCAGCTGCACCAGTTGGTGGTTGATCGAGTTGAATACAGTCAGCGCGATGTCGTCGGCTGGTAGTGTTGATGTTATGTGCTCGTCGAAGCTCGGAGGAATTACTGGCGGCATTGTGGCGGCGTATTCCGCCATGTTCCGCAGGCGATCGGAGGCGGACTTGCCGGCTGCGACCAGCGCGTCCATATGATGCGGATCGCTACTACGGTCATCACTGGGCAGCAAGGCCAGCCAGTCGAAGTCCAGAAGTATTTGGCGCGCACAGGCCAGCAGATGATCCAGTGGCCAATCCGGGACCCTTGGGCTGGCTCCCCGTGGCTCAAAAGCCAGGCGCCCTTGCAGTTGGCGCAAGCGCTCGATGACGGCCCAGGCGGTGGCTTGGGCCTGCTCATATTCGTCCTTGCTGGCCGATCCGCAAGCTGCCGCGACGCGGGACAGTGCCCGCAACAATTCAGCTACTGTGGATGGCACTTGGCCGGCTTCCCGTTCCGGCCAGATCTGCCTGTACACGACCAGCGAGATAATGACGCCCAACACGATCCCAACTGCGCGGTCGCGGATTTCCGTTAAATCGGTGGTCGGTCCGAATTTTCCGAGCAGGGCCAGGGCGAAGCAGAAAACCAGCTGAAATCCGACGTAATCGGTGAGCGGCGAACCGGCGGCGATCCAGGCGCCAAAGGCAATGACCGCTAGACTCAGCAACAGCAGGCCGGTAATGCTGTCCAGATGGGGGATGACGAACACAGTAGCGAGAAGAGCCGCCATGCTGCCTAGGGCAGCGCCGATCAGGCGCATTACGCCCTTCTGGTTAATGGCCCCCAAGCCAGGCAAGGCCAGAATAATACAGGTGAGCATGCAGGTATGAATCCCGGGCCACTGGACGGCGGTGTAGAACAGATAGCCAAGATAAGTGGCCAGTACGACTTTGAGCGCGAACTGGAGGGCAGTCGTATTCAAGCTGAAAACGGAAGCCTTTGCTGCGACAGCGGGGCCCGTGCCGCCTTTGCGTGGCACCTCGTCCTGCACGAGTTGGACAAAAGCCCGGTACATCGCCGCCAACGGCGCAGGGGCGACGGCGGCGTAATCGGGAGGCACCGGCAACATCTCAAAGGCGCCGTCATCCACTAGCTGGAATTGCAATTCGCGGATAGCCGCGAGAATGATTGGCGCATGGCGTTGATATTCCAGCTTGAGTTCCGGCGAGTCCCCAGACGGGAGCTGGCGAGCGGCGACCAGCAGCCTTTCCACCAGGCGCACGCGTGCCTTGCTGCGCGCGTTCAGCAGGGCTTGCTTCGGATGCTCCATCAGTGCATAGGACAATTGCCGATGCATCCGTAAGAACGCTTCCTCTGTCCCAGCAACGCCATTTTGAGCGCCCGTGATTCTGTTTGCGATGCCTTCCAGCTGGGCATGCAGCTCCCTCCGCAAATGCGCATCGGCGCTGGCAGGCAGCAGATGGCCGACCAGGATATTGACAGCAATGGGATAGGTGATTGCCACCCACACCCACAGCACCGCGCGCGTCAGCAGCTCCGGATTGTGAACGGTATCGACCTCGCTTTGAACATAGATGACCGCCAGCCCAACCAGGAACCCAATGGCGCCCAGCTTGCTTGCTCGCAGAAAGTACATGGCGCCTAGCAGAATGAAGGCGGAACCCAGGATGCGCAGCAATGGCACATCGAAAGTCAAGCGCAGCAATAGCAAGGTACAGGCGACAGCCAATGTGAGGCCGACGGTGGCGACCAGCCCCGACAGTCGCGTCAAGAAGGTGTTTTGCAGGGTCGTCGAAAATATGGCGATTAAGGACAGGGCCAGGAAAGGAACCTGCAAGGCCATGGAAACGACAATCACGATGGCGCTGGCGATCAGGTAGCGCCAGAGGGTCGTCAATCGGCCTGGAACGGGTGCCAGTTCCTTTTGGATGGTGGCGCCCAGCGCGCCGAACGAATGCAGCATCGACAGCATCGTGGAACCGTGTACTCAGTGGAGAGGGGTGGGGGAGGCTGAAATGATTGCCACTGCCGAGGCTCCAACCCTGAACAAATCGTTATCCGCATTTTCGACCAGAATCCGGACGGGAAAGCGCTGTGCCACCCGCACCCAGTTAATCGAGCGCGCTACATGGGGAAGGCCGGCGTCCTGGCTGCCGCCATCGTCCGCAAAGACGCCGTGACCGACGGATTCCACCACGCCACTGAAGTGACGCGAGGGAGCCGTCAGCAGGTAGAGCTGCACGCGGCGGCCAGGAGCAATTTCCGCCAATTCGGTTTCGCGGAAATTGGCGACCACATACCAGTGGCGTGTGTCGGCCAGGGTAAAGACCGGCCGGCCCGCCGCCGCGAACTGGCCAGCCGTGGTGGTCAGTCCGAGTACCCGGCCATTGAACGGAGCACGCACCGTGCTGAACTCGAGATTCAGCTTGGCCAGCGTGATCTCAGCAGTAGAGATAGCGCGTTGCGCCAACAGGGAATCGACTCCACTGACGGCCGCCGTGGCCTGCTGCGCCTGTAATACGGCCGCTTGCAACTGAGCCTGGGCGCTGCGGCGGGCGGTTCGCGCCTGGTCCAGTTGTTCAGCCGAGACATAGCCGGGCGTCAGCAGCGGCGCCATGCGTTCTAGGGTGTCGGTGGCTTGCTCAGCTGCGGCGCGCGCTTTCTCGACATTGCTATGTGCGGCATCAGCGGCAAATTTTTGCGCATTCACCGAGCGCTGAGTCAACTCGATTTGCGCGTTCAGCGTCCGCAAGCTGGCCTCGGCCTTGGCCAGGACGGCCTCGAAAGGGCGGGGATCGATCTGGAAAAGGATGTCGCCTTGCCGGACAGGCTGATCGTTCTTCACCGCCAACTCGATAATGCGTCCGCTGACTTCCGGAGCAATGCTAACCGTGTCTGCATAGATGTAGGCGTCATCTGTGCGCGGTGCGGTATCCAGCCGCCATACGACATAGACGGCCAAGCCCAAGGCCAATGCCACCAGGAGCAGCGCCGCAATGCGCGCCGGGACAAATTTTTTCTGTTCTGCTTGCATGATCAGTCTCTAATTTTGAAAGAATACGAGCCAGGACAGGAGGGCCACCGAAATACATAACGCGGCATAGCTGGTGATCAGCGTCCAATGGTCAAAATACCGACGCCAACCCGTGGCCGCCAGCGTGCCGTCAACCAGCACCGCGATCACCACGGCGAAAAGCATGCAGAACATCCAGTCAGGGAAGAAGGCTCCGAGCACTGCCACGGATGGCGTTACCTGGCAACCACCGAGCAAAGAAAGCGGGAGGCAGGCACCTGCCTGCCACAGATGGGTGGTGAGTCTTTTGCTGTCGTTTATCATGGCATTGAAGGAGCTTATTCAACAACTACGGGAACGAGTGACAAGTTCTCGCCCTGGGTGGAAATCACAATCAACAATTGGCAGCACTCCTTGAAATTGCCGATTAGCAGTCGATGCAGATTGCGTTTGATAATCTGCGTTCATGGTCACGTGCTCCTCAGTTGAGGTGTCGCAGGGGACTGCCTTAGCTATTGATTGATGAGCAAAATAGTGGCGACGATCCGCCGCTTGCGGTATTACAACTTTGTGTAATGGGCTGAGCGAGAGACGTGGAGTAGATCAAGTTGTCCTTCTTGCCGCCAAATCGCCGTACCTGAATCCCGATGAGCAGGTCTGGACCCACGTCACGCGCGAGATCTCACGCAAATTCGTCACGGACAAGGCGGACATGAAGCGCATAGCCATCGGTACCCTGCGCAGGTCTCGCTCGCCGCCGGTATGGCTGCAACAGAGTGCTTCCAGTTGCGCAATGTCCCATTTTATTGATCCGGCAATTAAACATGGTTAAGCGGCGTGCATGACTCTGGGGCCTTGGAAATACGACTTGATGCGTTCGGGTCGGTTTTGCAACAGGCGCAACGGATATCCAGCGGTATTGCGCAATCGGTCCATGCCGTAAGTGGATGAGCGATGTACGACGATGCAATGTCACGCGCTGAAGACGCGGTCGATTAATGGCAGGCGCAGGGGCTGACGATGGCGGTGGAACACGTCGTCACTGGACCGAAAGAATCCACTCGACCAGTTTCTTAAGGTCCGGGTCCGGAACATTGTTCGGCGGCATCGGAATACTTCCCCAGGCGCCGCTGCCGCCCTGCTTGATCTTGATGGCAAGTTTACTGGCGGATGTTGCGTCTCCAGAATATTTCTTTGCAACGTCCTGATATGACGGGCCGACAAGTTTTTTATTCGTGGTGTGGCAAACCTTGCAGTTGTATTTTGCCGTAAGAGCGACGGCTTCACTTTCCGAAACGGCGGCCGCAGCAGGAAGAACTAGACAGCCGGCCAAGACGCTGAAAACCAAGAGCATTCGCATGACATCACCTCAGGTTAAGAAACGTAGTTGAGATACAACGGTGCACAAATAATAAGGAGCCGGAGTTCCAAGGTCTTGCACAAAATAAATCGCATTTAGAAAAGCTGCACCTGACCCGCATAGACGAATAGATAGTGGTCAATAATCAAGGCGGAAAAAAGCAGTGCGAGATACTTGATGGAAAAACGAAATGCGCGAATTGCGTTTATGTCCAACGGGTCGCGATTAAGTCTCCATGCGTGCTGGACGAATCGAGTTGACAAAGCGAGCGCACAAATCAGATAGACAATGCCGCTTTGTCCGGTTGCGAATGGCAATACGCTGACGGCGGCCAATGCGACAGAATAGAGAAGGATAAATCGACGGGTGAACGGCATGCCGTGAGTTACGGGCAGCATCGGAATTCCGGCGGCCGCATATTCATCGCTCCGGTACAGGGCCAGCGCCCAGAAATGGGGAGGCGTCCAAACGAAGATGATGAGGAAGAGCAATAGAGGCTCGGGAGAAACCGTTCCGGTTGCTGCTGCCCAACCGAGGACGGGTGGCATCGCGCCGGAAGCGCCGCCGAGGACAATGTTTTGCGGGGTGAGCGGCTTGAGCAACAATGTATAGACCAGCGCATATCCCATGAACGTTGCCAGCGTGAGCCACATGGTCAGCGCATTGATATATACGTACAAAATGCCAAGGCCGGCAACGCCGGTTATAGCCGCATAAGCCAGCGCCTCGCCTATGCTTACGGCGTCACTAGGAAGCGGTCGCCTGAGTGTACGTGCCATAACGGCGTCGATTTTCTGCTCAAGAATGCAGTTGAGCGCGGCAGCAGAGGATGCAGCCAGGCCGATTCCCGCGGCCGTGAGAAAAACGAGTGTCGGCGAAGGCAATCCTGGCGTCGCGATCAACATGCCAATTACCGCAGTAAAGACGATCAGAGTAACGACACGCGGTTTGCCCAGGCTCAATAGTGATAACAGATGCGGTTGCATCGCGCCGCTGAGAAATTGCGTGGGATTGTTCATCGAGGCAGCCGTTAAGAGGTACAGCGAGTTTTCGCGAAAGTGCGCCGTTCGTCTTTCAGATTTGGAATCAAGAAAGTGAAAGACTCGGCGAGTCGCACAGGGCTAAATTGCCGCATCACCCCAAAAGAGAATCCGCGACATGCAATCCTTCTCCAGCTGGAAAGGCAGTCCTTCAGCAATCATTCTCATGTCAATGCTGGCGCCATCGGCCGCCACGGCGTCAACGGGCGCGCGCTTTTGGTTCCAGCCGCCACAAACCGAGATTGCGCATCGCATTTCGGATCTCCACATATTGCTCCTGTGGATTTGTGCGGCAATCGTCGCCATCGTCTTCGGGCTGATGATCTTCGCCATGGTTCGTTATCGGAAGTCATTGGGGGCGGTGCCCGCCCAATTCGAATCGAACAAGAAAGTCGAAATTATCTGGTCGATCATTCCGATCTTGATCGTGCTTGGCTTGGCGTGGCCGGCGACCAGCGCGGTCATCTGGATGAAGAATACGTCGAATGCCGACATCCTCATCAAGATCACCGGATATCAGTGGAAATGGCAATACGAATATCCGACCGAGAATATTTCGTTCTTCAGCGAGCTTTCCACGCCCCGCGCTCAGATCGATAATCTGCAGTCAAAAGGGGAGAACTACCTTCTTGAAGTGGACCATCCGATGGTGGTGCCGGTCGGAAAGAAGGTGCGCATTCTGGTCACCGCCAATGATGTGATCCACTCGTGGTGGGTGCCCGCATTCGGCGTCAAGCAGGACGCCATCCCGGGGTTCATACGGGATGCCTGGTTTCGCGTTGATTCGCCCGGAATCTATCGTGGTCAGTGTGTCGAACTTTGTGGGAAGGACCATGGTTTCATGCCGGTCGTCGTCAAAGCACTGCCGCAGGATGAATATGCGGCCTGGGTTGCCGGCTACGCCACTTCGAGGGCGGCGTCTTCAACCGCAGCGGCCGGCGATGCGAAGAATTACACCATCGAAGAATTGAAGACACAGGGCGAGACTGTCTATGGCGCAAAGTGTGCGGCCTGTCACCAGCCATCAGGAAGTGGTCTTCCACCGACCTTTCCGGCTCTCGCCCACGGCAAGGTTGCAACCGGTCCCATGGCCGGCACGATCGACATCGTGATGAATGGCAGCAAAAAAAATCCAGCGATGATGGCCTGGAAAACGCAATTGAATGATGTGGAACTGGCGGCGGTCGTCACCTACATTCGCAACTCCTTCGGCAATGCAAGCGGTGACCTCGCCCAGCCGAAGGACATCGCCGCGGCACGGCATTAAAACCAGGAGGGAAAATGGCCAACACAGTCGGGATCGCGAGTGGACAAACGGGCGAGCATGGCAAGAAGGGCCTGCTTTACTGGATTTCGTCAACCAATCACAAGGAAATTGGAACGCTGTATCTGGGTTTCAGCGTAAGCATGTTTTTCGTCGGCGGTATCATGGCGCTGCTTATTCGTGCCGAACTCTTTCAACCGGGACTGCAATTTCTGCGGCCGGAACTATTCAACCAATTTACAACCCTGCACGGCTTGATCATGGTGTTCGGGGCGGTCATGCCGGCGTTCGTCGGCTTCGCGAATTGGCAACTGCCGTTGATGCTCGGCGCGCCGGACATGGCTTTTCCACGCCTCAACAATATGAGTTTCTGGCTGCTTCCTCCAGCAGCCATACTTCTTGTCGGCTCATTTTTTGTCCCGGGCGGCGCCTCGGCTGCAGGATGGACGTTTTATCCGCCACTGTCGGTGCAGATGGGACCGGGAATGGATATGACAATTTTCGCAGTGCACCTTCTTGGAATCTCCTCGATTGTTGGCGCGTTGAACATAATTACCACTATTGCCAATATGCGCGCGCCAGGCATGACGATGATGAAAATGCCCATGTTCGCCTGGACCTGGCTGGTAACGGCATATCTTCTGCTCATCGTCATGCCGGTGCTCGCGGGGGCGATGACCATGCTTTTGTTTGATCGGCATTTCGGTACACATTTTTTCAATGCGGTGGGCGGCGGTGACCCAGTTCTGTTTCAGCATATTTTCTGGTTCTTTGGTCATCCCGAGGTCTATATCCTTATCTTGCCTGCATTTGGCATCGTCTCCTCGATAATCCCGACATTTGCGCGCAAACCCTTGTTCGGCTACCGATCGATGGTCTTCGCTACGATTGCGATTGGCGGCCTTTCGATATTCGTCTGGGGTCACCATATGTTTACGGTAGGCTTCCCGGCTGCCGTCCAACTGTTCTATATGTACGCCACCATGCTCGTGGCCGTTCCGACCGGCGTGAAGGTCTTTAACTGGATCGCAACAATGTGGAAAGGATCGATGACCTTCGAGGCGCCGATGCTTTTCTCAGTCGGCTTCCTCCTGGTATTTGTGCTGGGTGGCGTAACCGGCGTGATCCTGTCGGTCGCGGCCGTCGATATCCAGCTGCAGGATACTTATTACGTCGTTGCGCATTTCCATTACACCATGGTCGCGGGCTCTCTGTTTGCGCTGTTTGCCGGCACTTACTACTGGCTACCGAAATGGACTGGTTATATGTACGAGGAGAAGCTGGCGCAATGGCATTTCTGGCTGTCGATGATCTTCTTCAACATGACCTTCTTTGTCATGCACTTCCTCGGGCTCGCAGGCATGCCGAGGCGCATACCGGATTACCCCCTGCAATTCGCGAACTTCAACATGATCGCGAGTATCGGCGCCTTCGGCTTTGGAATCACGCAACTTCTGTTTGTGTACGTCGTGGTCAAGTGCATCCGCGGTGGGGCCAAGGCGCCCGCCAAAGTCTGGGAGGGCGCAACGGGCCTCGAATGGACCGTGCCTTCGCCGGCGCCGCACCACACCTTTACGACTCCACCTCACTTTGAATGAGAACTCGCCATGGCAAATTCATCGGTCGCTTCTTATAATTCGGCAGGCAATATCGCCCCGTACTTTGTGCCGGAACCTTCGCAATGGCCGGTACGTGTCGCGGTGTCGCTGTTGTTTATGACCGCTGGTGCGGCAACCTGGGTAAATAGTGGCCAAGCGGGGCCGTTTTTGCTGGCTTGCGGCTTGCTGTCATTAGTATTGGTGTTGTTCGGTTGGTTCGGCAATGTTATCCGTGAGGGGCAAAATAGTCTGCACAATGCGCAGGTGGACCGGTCATTCCGCCTGGGTATGGCGTGGTTCATCTTCACCGAGGTGATGTTCTTTGGCGCCATGTTCGCGGCGCTGTTCTACATGCGAGAGATATCCGTCCCCGATCTTGCCCACGGGCTAAGCGCACAACTTTGGCAGGGATATTCCGGAGGTTGGCCTGCTTCGGGGCCCGGGTTGCATTCCACTGTTCAGCCGATGTCGGCGAGGGGTGTGCCGGCACTCAATACCGCCTTGTTGCTCTTGTCGGGTTTGACAATCACCATGGCGCATCAGGCAATGCCCCGGGGAAATTTTCGGCTGCTCATTTTCGGCCTGGCGGCGACAGTCGCTTTGGGGTTGGTGTTCTTGCTGATGCAGGCAACGGAATATCGTCATGCCATCTCCGAATTGCACCTTACGCTGAGTCAGGGGGCCTATGGCGCGACATTTTTCCTCCTGACCGGATTTCATGGCGTGCACGTGGCCGTCGGCGTGACGATGGTGTCGGTGATTCTGGTGCGCAGTCTTCTCGGGCAACTTACGCCGCAGCACCATTTTGCCCTCGACGCAATATCCTGGTATTGGCACTTCGTGGGCGTGGTCTGGTTGCTGCTGTATATCGTGGTGTATTGCCTTTGACCACGAATGAGATGAGCGCGATGGACAAACGGGCACATGTCGTACGGAATTTGCTCCCCTACGCACTGGGGTTGATCGCCGTCGCGCTTTCGGTCGGCGCTGCGGCTGAAATATTGTTGTACATCGTGGTGAATTGCCTTTTATCTTGAGTGAGGTGGGGACGATGAATTGGTTGGCGCATTCCAGATGGAGACCGATTTTGTACGCGTTTGGGCCGATTGCCATCGCGTGCTCAATTGGCGTGGCGGCCGAAGGCGATGCCAATGCAGGCAAGGTAAAGACGCGGATGTGCGCTGGATGTCATGGCATCAGCGACTACCGTGTCGCATACCCGGAGGTCTATGCAGTGCCCCGCCTCGGAGGTCAGGACGAAAGCTACATCGCGAAGGCTCTGCGCGACTACCGATCCGGAGCACGGAAACATCTGTCGATGCAAGGAATGGCCGCATCGCTTACGGATCAGGACATCAAAGACATTGCGGCCTACTACGCTCAGGGAGGAACGAAATGATCTTTTCCAGGCACATGATTGTTGCGGTAGCGGCGAGCCTAGCCTGCACGGTCAGCTTGGCCCAAGTCGACGAGGGCATCCGAAAGAAGGCCGAAGAGACATGCGGGAGTTGCCACGGCCCCGGCGGTGCCAAACCCGCGATGCCGGAGACGCCCAAACTTGCTGGACAGCAATATGAATACCTGATCCATTCACTGAAGGCTTTTCGCGACGGCACTCGTGAGAGTCCGCTCATGGGCGCCATGGCCAAGCCACTCTCGGACGCAGATATCATCAGCCTGTCCCGATACTATTCCTCGCAGTCGGGTCTCCGGACCCGGTATTAGGCGAAAGGTGCGCTGCGACCAAGCGCCATCGTGGACATCACTACCATTGCCTTTGTCACCGCGTGTTCCGCACTCGTCTCAGCGGCAGCCGGGCCCTTGGTCTCGGTTGTGGTATCGGCTCGCCAAATTCGAGCCTCCGTGGTACTTAACAACCGGGAAAGATGGATCGAGGCGCTACGCGATTCCCTAGCGGAGTATGTTGCACTCCTTCTGAGCGTGGCGATACTCGAGGAAACGCAGCACGGGGACCCAATGATGGCAGTCGGCAATGATCCTTCACTCCTGCAGCTGGTTGAGCGTGTAGCCCTAGTCAAGAACAAAATATTGTTGATGGTGAACCCAATTGAGGCTACGCACTATCAGCTATGCCAGCCGGTTGAGGACGCCTATCGGCTCCTTGTCGCGGGCAAGGGTTCACGCGAGCAGATCCGCGTCTATACGGATGCAATCACCACGGCCGGTCGGGCGGTTCTAAAAAGCGAATGGGCGCGAGTCAAACGGGGCGTTTAGGAGGTAGTGCGATGCAAACAGCAGCAAATCAGATCATGCGCTCGAAACGTCGTAGCTGGCCTTTGCTCACAATGCTTGCATGCATGACCGCCCCGGTTGCCGCCCAGCAGCTGGAAGCGATTGTGGTTACGGCGACACGAGAACCGAGGAATTCGCTGGAAATACCCGCGGCAATCGATTCTGTTCCGGGGGCAGCGCTTCGAGAGGACCAGATGCGAGTCAATCTTTCCGAGGTTCTCGGGCGTGTGCCTGGACTGGTGATTTCCAATCGCCAGAATTATGCGCAGGATCTGCAGATTTCATCGAGAGGATTCGGCAGTCGCGCCTCGTTCGGGACTCGCGGAATTCGCATCATCGCTGACGGCATACCCGCTACCAGCCCGGATGGACAGGGACAATCCTCATCGATAGACTTGGATTCCGCCGAACGCATCGAAGTGCTCCGGGGCCCATTCTCGGCCCTTTACGGCAATTCCTCGGGCGGCGTGATCCAGGTTTTCTCGGCGGACGGAAGAGGACCGCCCACGCTGGATGCCTCAGTGTCGGCCGGCAGCTTTGGCACCCACCGTGAATCCTTGCAGTTCGCGGGCGACCAGCAAGGATTGTCCTATCGAGGGAATGTCTCCCGCTTTGCAACTGATGGGTACCGTGAGCACAGTTCAGCCGTGCGTGAACTGACAAACGTGAAGCTGGGAACGGAGCTGGGAAGCGGCCATCTCGGCATTGTGCTGGGGGCACTTGAGCAAGCGAACACGCAAGATCCCCTCGGTTTGACCCGACGGCAATTCGAGGCCGATCCCCGTCAAGCCGACCCGTCTGCGACTTTATTCAATACGCGTAAGACCATTCGGCAGAACCAGGCCGGCGCAACTTACGATTGGGGCCTACCAAGTGGTGGCGCGCTAACCAGCCGCCTTTACCTTGGAACACGACATGTAACGCAATATCTTGGGCAACAGGGAAGCGGTGCGCTGAGTTCCGGCGGAGTGGTCGACCTTGATCGCGACTTTGGGGGTGCGGGATTGCGCTGGGCGCAATCGGTCGGCAGCGGTGAACGACCCGTGCGCATCACCGTCGGCATCGAATATGACGAGCAAGACGAAGTGCGACGGGGTTTCGTAAACAACGCTGGTCAGCTGGGCGCTCTTCGCCGTGATGAAGACGATACAGTTGCCAATAGCGATGCCTATACGCAGCTTGATTGGCCGCTCACTTCGGCGTGGAGCTTAAGCGGAGGACTACGCTACAGTCATGTGCATTTCAAATCGAAGGACCACTACATTATCGCCGGCAATCCAGACGATAGTGGCCAGACAACGTACGTACGAACACTACCAGTGGCCGGGTTAATGTACCGCGCTACTGAGACATTGCGCTTTTATGCGAATGCCGGCAAAGGCTTCGAGACGCCGACATTTGCCGAGCTCGCTTATCGCCCAGGCGGCGCAGCTGGACTAAATCTTGCGCTGCGACCTGCACGCAGCAATCACTATGAAATTGGAGTCAAGTCGAAGTTCTCCGGCGGCGAGCTGGCTGCGGCGATCTTCGATATCAATTCGCGCGATGAGATTGTGACCAACACTTCCCTGAATGGCCGGACAGATTTCAAGAATGCCTCGCGCACCGAGCGAAAGGGCTTCGAGCTATCGGCGCAAAAACAGTTCGGCACCATTGAGTTGCGCACGGCGCTGACCATCCTCGATGCACGATTCCGCGACGGCTTCACCTCTGGTACGCCGCCGCAGACAATCCTGGCCGGAAGAAAACTACCCGGTGTCCCGCATTCAACGATGTTTGCCGAGGCCGTCTGGCGACCTGGTCTGATCGGCATGCATTTGGCCGCCGAAGTGAAATATGCGTCACGTATTTACGTGAATGACGCCAATTCGGACGCGGCGGCAGGCGGCACCGTTGCAAACCTGAGGGCAGGCTGGCAGCAAGAATTTGGTGGGGTTCGTCTCAGGGAGTTCGTCCGCGTCGACAATGTGACGAATCGCCGCTATGCGGGTTCGGTAATTGTCGCGGAAAGCCAAGGACGATTTTTTGAGCCGGCTCCAGGACGAAATTACTTGGCCGGACTGGACGTCTCCATTCCGTTCTGAAGACGCCGGTTAATAAGCCAAATTCCAGTATTGGCGCGGCCTCCGGGGCATTTTTGCCACAAACACCGCGCCAATAGGGTGCTTTGGCTTTTTTAACGTGATTTGTTGAGATAATGAGCACGGCCTGCGTTGCTCAAATCGCCGCCACCGGTCAAATCGACTTGCGACAAGCGTGCCTTTAATGGCGCTGCCCCGATCACAGGCGCGCTGTTCAATACTAGGGACAATGCTTGACGACGCTGCGCCTCGATCAGGCGGGTACGCGCTGTCAAGCCACGTTCTGCGGCCAAGGCCACGGCATGCGTGCGGTTAGTGGCACCTAGCTTCTCGAGGACGTTTTTGACGTGCGCCTTTACGGTACCGGTGGCGATAGCCAGTCGCCGGCCAATCCACTTGTTGCAATACCCTTTCGCGAGCAACTGCAGCACCTCGATTTCGCGATGGGCCAGTGCGGCATGGCTCAGACTGTCCGCGACGCGGCGAGCGGCAGTGGCACACACGTAACGTGCGCCGACGCAGACGTCGTGTACGCTATCGATGACTTCTTGACGGTTGCACTCGAATAGCACATAACCGGCAACACCGGCTTCGAGCGCGCTGCGCACTCTGCCTCACCGTCAAATTCCGTCACGGCGATGATATTTGTTGGCCCGTACGCCTTGCCGGTACCGTTCGCCAGGCGAAGTGCAAACGTATAGTCGGCGACAATCACATCGAACGATCGACCACGCCAGGCTTCCGGACGATCGCGACAGCCGGCATCGGCGATTACGGCGAGGTCAATATGCTTGCTCAGGAAAGAGTCGAGGCCGGCGGCGACAAGCGGTAGCTCATGCGCGACCAGAACCTTGATTCGACCATTGGTGTGCATGACGTTCTCCATAGGTTCTTCAAACTTGCGGCCAGCATCGGCAACCGTCAAGCTTCGGCAGCCACTATGCATGTGCGCCGCGCAATGCGGTTGCGCAGGGCTGCGAATTCTTTTCAGTTTTCTGCTATTGCGCCTGTTGATCACAAGCCGCGTGCCAGTGGTGGATGCGGCAGCGGCGATGCCACACCACGATCCTTGACTGAGGCCCGGTTGTTTTTTCGACCCAATAGCTCGTCGAAAAAAATACATCACCGGGCAATATTTTTAAAGACCAACAACGTTTGCCCCGATAGAGTAAGAAATCGGCGTCGCGTTCGGCGCAAACAAGGAGAATTGAAAATGAGGAAGACAGTCGCGGTAGCAACGTTGGCAGCGATTTTTGGTACGCCGATCATGGCGCAGGTAGCTGGATCGACGCAGGTTGGTGTGTCGATTATTGAGACGAGGGAAATCGCGACCGGGTGGAGTGTGAGGAAGTCGGTCCTGGGACGCGATGTTTATAACGAAAAGAACGAACGAATCGGCAAGGTCGAAGACATCATCATTTCTCCAGATAAAAATGCAAGTTTTCTCATTGTGGGGGCTGGCGGCTTTGTGGGTATCGGCCGTCACGATGTGGCAATTCCCGTAGACCAGATTCATGAGGAGAACGGGAAGATCAAGATACCAGGCGCCACCAAGGCGATCGTGAAGGCGATGCCGGAGTTTGAATACGCTCCTCGACAAAACTAGTCGTTGCGCGGTAGCCAAGGCCTCAGTATGAGGGGCGCAGGAATCAAGAAAGCGAGTCAGGAGTTTGAAGGATCGATTGCCATGTTGATATTAGGCTACCGCGCCGGCCCTGCTGTATGGGCCATTGCATAGGACTTTGTCGATGGTGCCGAAATTGAAGCCAATACACACTGCTGTTGTTGTCGGGACCGGGCCCAATGGCGCGAGACCAATTTCTCGCCGCACTGATCAAGCTTCGAGCGAAGGCTTCAAAGGCATTTCAGGCCAACGCGAGTGCGGTACAAGTGCGTAAGGGGTCCAAGAGGTGAAACGCTCGTGAACGTTTCCGATCCTGAAGTCGCCTTGATTGCGCACGTCATCCAACTGTCGGTCGCGCCTGTTTTCCTTCTTACCGGGGTCGGCGCGCTGTTGGGTGTCGTGACAAATCGTCTTGGTCGCGTCATCGATCGTGCTCGCAGTGTGGAGAGCAGCTGGTACAGCCTTGACGAGAAACAGCAAGGCGATGCCACAAAAGAACTCCACATCCTGGCTCACCGCGCGCGTCTCGCCAGTTGGGCGATCAATAGCTACACCGCGGCCGCACTGCTGGTCTGTCTGGTGATCGCCACTTTGTTCATAGATGTGTTCCTTGGCACGCAGTTGAAGTGGCTTGTCGGAACACTGTTCATTTTGTCGATGTTTGCCCTGATCGCAGGGCTGATATGTTTCCTACGTGAGGTTTACCACGCAACTCACACACTGCATATCGGACCACCCGACTTGGATTAAGGGAGTTCTGATATTGGCCGAGCGAGTTGTTGCATGATCGCATTGTTCTTTCTATGCGGCGGTCATGGGGCCTTTGCCTTGGCGGCCGGCTCCGGTACCTTAAGCAATTCGTTTAGTTGCCTCAGCGCCTCGGCATCGGCGGGGCTGATTGTCCGGACCGTGCAGCGAGGATCCGTTCTTTGTAATGCGCCGCTCATGGCGTGCGTCACTGGAATTGCGGCGCAGCCGTGCGCAGACTCACACACCAGGTCCCAATTCGGATGGGCTTGAATATGACAGCGATAGCCAAAGCAGTTATCCAATACTAAGCGCACGCACGGACTATGGCAGGTGGACGTGAGCTTGATCCCGTTGACCTTACAGATTTTTTCCGTCGCTAAGTGGATCATGGCGAATATCTGTTCCACGTGTTTTCCCAGAAGCCGCTGGTGGTCGCAAAAGCGCAGCCCACCAAGGCGCTTGCGGTTGCTCTGCGACTTTAAATAAAGCGCTCGCATGTCCGCCAGGACGACACTCAAGGCCGTTGCGATGCGCTTATCGGAGGCAACTTCCAGATCGGCATAGGTTGTCAGTCAATGCGGCAGCATGCCTGAGCTCGCGCTCATCGATTTCGCCGGCCAATTTATTCATGAGTATTTTTGGTGTCAAAAGGTATAGCGCACGCCGGCCCAGATGATCCGCTCGGCACCAGGCGCGAAGAAGGTGGCATGCACAAGCGGTCTGTTGCCAGCGATAGCGGGATTTGCGAACGGACGAGCGACGAAGTTGCCGTTTGCGTCGAACCCCGTTGGACCTAGCTGGGCGGCCGTGTAATACTTGGTGTTGAAGAGGTTGTTGATCTGGACGAAGAACTTGAGGCCCTGCATGGGCCGGTAATCCGCCCCCATATTGAAAACCGCATACCCCGATGTCTTGCCTGGGCCGAGATAGTAGACGCCATCGGCTTGATGCTGATTGTTTTCGTTGCCCCGCGCGTATGAACCGGAGAAGGCTTGCATATCCACGTTCAGGCCGATCTTTTGCGTGATGGCCAGGTCACCAAAGATTTTCAACATGTTGCGTGGAATGAGGGGAAGGCGATCACCGGCCCGGATGGCGATATTCCCGTCGAAGCCTGGAGCCACCCCGTCGTTGCTACTGTTGCCGGTGCCATTGATGAGTTCAGCACTCCGATAGGTAGCGTCAAGATAGGTGTAGTTGACGCCGAAGCTCAGGGCTCCTGTGTGCCCATTCAGCCCTGCTTCTACGCCCTGCCGGCGTGTCTTGCCGAAATTCTTGAAGTAGCCGAATCCCGATTGATCGTCGGCAACGAACATGATGTCGTCGTGGTTTTCGGCGCGGAACACGCCAAGGGTCCACTCCAAGTCGTGCGCCATGGCGCCGCGGATGCCCGCTTCCAGAGTCTTTGCGACGACTTGCCGGAGCGGGGGGTCGCCGGCCATCGCGTTGGGAAGCTTGCATGGGTTGTTTGGATCGGCGCATCCGAGTTCAATCGAAGATGGCGCTCGACTGCCTTCGTTGTATCCGAAGTACACGGAGAATGTTCGTGCAGGTACGTAGGTAACACCAACCGCAGGATTGAAGCGGGCGAACGTGTCGTTGCCGTCCAGCGAGCCCGGACCGCCGCCCGGCATGAGCCGGTCGCGATTCTTGACTGTCGTGTTGTTGTAGCGCCCAGACAGCGTCAGATTCCAGGCCGTGCCAAGCGTCAAGGTATCGGTTGCGTACATGCTATAGGTATGCGTCCGTCCGCCCAGGTCGACGCGGGCGTTGCCGGTATTTGCCGGGTCCTGCGTGCCGCCCGCGAACGCATTGACAGGCGTTATGCTGCGGTCAGGATTCAGGTATCCAAATTGCGTTTCCTGGGCAAAGTGCGTGCTGCTCGAGTCGTAAGCAGTGCCGGCAGTCAGCAGACTGCGGGCGCCCATGAGGTCGGCGTTCCAGCTGAGTTGTCCAGACATTCCAAAGTTGTTTTGGCGCAAAGCCGTTCGATTTAGCAGTCCATTGCATTTGTCGTCAAGGTCCGCATTAAGTAGTGCGTTGGCTATGCAACGCCAGAACGGAAATGGGGCATTGGATGCGTTTTCACCGCTCGCTGGAACGCCCGTAAAGCCTGCGGCCATCAATGCGCTGCGTTCAACGGCGCTTGGCTGGTAGACGTCTCCCGTGAGGGCACCTTCGTTGATATCGCCGTTCAGTGTCGAAGTCTCAATGTGGCGGTAGTAAGCATTTCCGACCAATTGCACGCTGTCACTGATGCTGTGCTTCGCCGATAGATTCAGGAGAAGCGCCTTGTTCTTCGTAATATCCGGTTTCGTGTAGACGCTTGCATACTCGCGTGCCAGGAAGCGCTGCTCCTGCAGGCCGTTGCCGTTCAGGTTCGTGTCGGCATAGGCTGATGTAAGGGTTACGCTTGTGCCGGCGTCTTGCCAGCCCAGCTTGTCGAAAAGCTGGGTAACGCGTGATGGTGAATCTTCGCGCCAGCCATTCTCCCTGAAGTAATTGCCGGTGAGATACCAGCTGAACCCATTGTCCTTGCTGCCACCCTGCTCGAATTCTGTTGCCCACCGTGCATGGGACCCAGAGTATGTTTGCACGGACGTCCCAGGATTATGTACCCCATCCTTTGTTTGGATAGACAGCGCGCCTCCCAGGGTATTGAGCCCAAACATTGGGTTGGACCCAGGCATAAGCGTAAACGACGAAATCGCGGCGCGGGGAATCAAATCCCAACTCACGACATCGCCAAATGGCTGATTGAGGCGTACCCCATCCATGTAAACGGACACTCCCTGAGGCGTGCCGAGCAGCGGCGACGCTGTGTAGCCGCGGTAATTCAGGTCGGGCTGGAAAGGGTTGTTCTGAATATCGTTGACATAAACGCTCCCTATGAAGCGCTGTAGATATCCGGAGATGTCGGTCGCATTGCTGCGATCGATCTTTGCTGCAGTGCCTGATTGAATTGGGCCCGCGAACTCGTCTCTTGTGAGTCCAACACCCGGTAGCGGTGTTGAAGCCACCACGGAGACGGCGGGCAGCACCTGTGGCTCTGTCGCGAAGCCGGCCCCACTGAATAAAAACACCGTAATGGCACACCTTACTGTAGGTCTTACACATTGCGTGATTAGTGAAGCACGAACTCGTAACAGATTGAACCTCCAAACCATTGAGTGCGTCAGGTGCTGAGCTGATCGGCAACAGGCAATCTGCGGATTCGTTTGCCGGTCGCGGCAAAAATGGCATTGCATAGTGCAGGGGCAATAGGCGGCACGCCGGGTTCACCCACTCCGCCGAGGGGCACACCGAATTCAGAAGGAATCAGATGCACGCGAATGTCGCGCGGTGCAATGTTCATTCGCGCGATCTGATAATCGTGGAAATTGCTCTGTTCGACGCGGCCGGCCTTGAAGGTAATTTCGGACAACAGGGTGTTGCCTATACCCATTACGCATGCGCCCTCAAGTTGTGTGCGGATGCGTTCCGGATTGACCTGGGGGCCACAATCGAAAGCAATATCGACGCGGGGGATCGACAACTCGCCCTTGTCGTTTACCGCCACCTCGACCACTGCGGCGACATACGAGACGAAGCTGTAGTGCGCGGCGATGCCGAGCCCATGTCCGGCCGGCATCGGTCTGTCCCAAACCGCTTCCCGGGCCGCCGTTTCAATGACTCGGCGAAGCCTGCCTGTGTCGAGAGGATAGAGAAGCGGCGATTCGGTATAGTTCCAGGGCGCGTTGATCGTGCGAGGGTCGATGCGCCGCGGCGGGCCGAGCAATTCCAGCAGATAGTCTTTCGGATCGCGTCCGGCCGCTGCCGCAAGTTCGGCGACAAAAGACTGGATCGCAAAGGCGTGCGGAATATTCGACACTGAGCGATACCAGCCGACGCGGGTATGTGCCGCGGCTTCGGGGTTCTCGATGCGCAGATTGGGAATATCGAAGGGAACATCTACCAATCCCATGCCGAGATCGAATGCCTGCTCATGCTTGGGATCGGGGCCGAAGATGGATCCAAAAGTCGGCGCTGCACTACGATGGAGCCAGGCGATCGGCCTGCCCGACGCGTTGAGTCCCGCCTCAAGATGTTCTGCCGAAACAGTGTGGTAGTACGAATGCTGGATATCGTCCTCGCGCGTCCATGTAACCTTGACCGGCTTGCCGTTCATCGCTTGCGAGAGTAGCGCCGCTTCGACGGCGTAATCCGGTTTTGATTTGCGTCCAAATCCACCACCCAGAAGCGTGACGTTGACGATCACGCGATCCGGCGACAGTCCGAGGCGCTTTGAGATGCGATCGTGCGTCGCTTGTGGTGCCTGAACCGCGGCCCACACTTCGCAGCGGCCATTGACGATCTGCGCGGTCGCCGCGGGCGGCTCCATCGGCGCCTGTGTCATATGGGGAATGTAGTAGTCTGCTTGTACGTGGCGCGCGGCGTCTATCATTGCGGCCGCAACGTCCCCTTGGTTGCGCGCAACCAAGGCTGGATTGCGTGTGGCAGTTTCGAGTTCCGCCTTGTAGGCCGTCGAATCATACGAGCCGTTGGGGCCGTCATCCCACTGAACTTTCAGCGCCTTGCGGCCCTGGATTGCCGCCCAGGTATTAGTTGCGATGACGGCGACACCACCGAGCGGCTGAAACTCGGAAGGCGGCGGTGTGCCGGAGATTTCGACAACACGTACCACACCCGGCACCTTGAGCGTAGCGCTCGAATCGTAGGAGACGACCTTGCCGCCGTAGACCGCGGGACGCGCGACGACGGCATAAAGCATTCCGGGGAGCCGGGTGTCGATTCCATACATGCCACGGCCTGCGACGAAGTCGAGACCGTCGACAATTTTCACCTCTCCCTTGCCAATGTAGCGGAATTGCGCCGGTGTTTTCAGGCGTAACGTTTCGCGTGCAGGTACAGGCAATTGCGATGCCGCGATCGCGAGTGCGCCATATCCCAATTTTCGGTTCGTGGCGCGGTGTACGACTTCATGAAGGCTCGCCGAGACCTCGGCCAGTGGCACGCCCCATTGCACTGCTGCGGCCTGTTCAAGCATCGTCCGTGCTGCGGCGCCGCAACGGCGCATCGGCTCGAAGAAATGACGCATGCTGCGCGATCCATCGGTGTCCTGGTTGCCAAAGCGTGCTTCGCCGGCCGTTGCCTGTTTGACGCGCACGCGGTTCCAATCGGCTTCGAGTTCGTCGGCGACGACCATCGGCAGGCTGGTACGGATTCCCTGCCCCATTTCCTGTCGGTGGCAGGTGATTGTCACTGTGCCGTTACTGTCGATGGCGACGAACACCAGCGGGTTGTCGACCCAGGCGTTGGGCATAGCGTCGGCGCCGTATTTCGGTTGGTCGGCCGCAACCGCGAGTTGCGGAAATCTTACAGCCAGAACCAGGCCCGTGGCAGGAATCGCCCCCAGAAATGAGCGCCGGCTCATATTGATCACATCAACATTACCTTGTTCAGTCGCCATCACACACCACCATTCATCGCGGCGGCCAGCTTGATCGCCGCGCGTATTCGCGGATAGGTGCCGCAACGGCAGATATTTCCGCTCATTGCGGTGTCGATGTCGGTCTCGGATGGTTGAGGGTTCTGCTTGAGCAAGGCGGTGGCGGCCATGATCTGCCCCGACTGGCAATAGCCGCATTGAGGCACGCCCAGGTCAAGCCATGCCTTCTGTACGCGTTTGCCAACGCTGTCGGCGCCGATCGCTTCGATCGTGGTGATTTTCTTGCCGACGGTCGCGGAGATTGGCGTGATACACGCGCGCGTGGGGGCGCCGTCAAGATGAAAGGTGCACGCGCCGCATAGCGCCATGCCGCATCCGAATTTTGTGCCAGTCATCCCGAGTATGTCGCGCAAGGTCCACAGGACAGGAGTGTCATCCGGTATATCGACCGTCAACAATTTTCCATTCACGTTCAGGGTTGTACTCATTCGGTTTCCATTTCAAGGAATTGTGAAGAAAGTCAGCCCACGATATGTGACCGGACGGTTCGTGTCTTTCAAAAGGCTGTATTTTGGGGGCATTGGGTGCCTAAGTATTAGAACTGAAACATCGCAATGTATTGGGCAATGTTGTCTTGATGTCAGCATCCGAGGTGCAAGTAGCCGCCGCATGTCCGGCACCCAAGTCCGCCAACTCAAGTTACGAAAATGCGCTGCTGGTGGCTTGCAAATTCATGTCGGCGGATTTTGAATCCTGTCTTCTGCCGATCACCGTGGTCTCCGCAGCTTTCTGTTTCTTCCGGTCCAATTTACTGAAAGGTACGCAAGATTTTCAAAGACAGACAGTAATGGGGCCTCTACCATTTTCGTCTGGCACCAGTAATGCCAATTGCCAAAACTGTGGCGTGCTGAGATAAAGGAGATGCAATGCGCTTTTCGATTATTGATTCAATTTCGGTGGCGATTCTGTCGTTCAGCGTGGCATTTGCCAATGCGGCAGGGACAGCGGAGACGGCTGCCAACGTTGATGCAAAGCGTATGGCAAAAGCGGAAAATGAGGGTTCGAATTGGTCCTCTTACGGACGAACCTATAGTGAGCAGCGGTACAGCCCACTGGCGAAGATCACGCCAGCAAACGCCAAAGAGCTGGGCCTGGCCTGGTCAGCGGATCTCGACACGAATCGCGGCCAGGAGGCAACGCCGCTGGTCATTGATGGCGTGATGTATATCTCCACAGCGTGGAGCCTGGTGAAGGCATATGATGCGAAAACCGGCAAGCTGCTATGGTCGTACGATCCCGAGGTGCCGCGCGAACTTGGTGTAAAGGGATGTTGCGATGTAGTGAGTCGTGGTGTAGCGGCTTGGAAAGGGAAGATATTCCTGGCAGCGTTCGACGGCCGCTTGATCGCGCTGAACGCAAAAACCGGCAAGCCAGTCTGGAGCGTGGTCACTGTCGATCAGACGAAGTCTTCTACAATTACCCAGGCGCCCCGCGTCGTCAAGGGCCGCGTCATCGTCGGGTATAGCGGCGGGGAATATGGCGTGCGAGGCTATATATCAGCCTTTGACGCAGAAACTGGCAAGCTCGATTGGCGCTTCTACACCGTACCGGGTGATCCCGCGCAACCGTTCGAAAACGCGGCAATGGCGAAAGCTGCCAAAACATGGAGCGGCGAATGGTGGAAGATGGGAGGCGGCGGAACGGTATGGGATGCGATCTCGTACGATCCGCAGTTAAACCTTGTCTATTTCGGTATCGGTAACGGCCTTGCCTGGAGTCGGAAATATCGAAGCGAGGACAAGGGCGACAACCTGTTTCTGTCCTCGATCGTCGCCTTAAACGCGGATACAGGTGCATATGTCTGGCACTATCAGGTGAATCCAGGCGAGGAGTGGGACTACGATGCGGTCGGACAGCTGACCCTCGCCGACCTGACCATCTCCGGACGCAAACGCCAGGTCTTGATGCAAGCCAACAAAAATGGCTTTTTCTATGTACTCGACCGCAAGACCGGGGAACTCATCTCCGCCCAGCAATACGTGCCGCAGAACTGGGCGAGCGGCATTGACCTGAAAACCGGCCGGCCAATAGAGCACGATGATATTCGTTACAGCAAAACCGGAAACGCGATTCGAATGATGCCGGGGCCGGATGGCGCCCATAGCTGGCACCCGATGGCATTTAGCCCAAAGACCGGGCTCGTTTACATTCCGACCCAGGAGATCGGCAAGGATTTCACGCCAGTGGAGGGGTTCAAGAATTCGCCAGTCGGATGGAATCTGGCGGTTGGGGTTAGTGGCGTACCTAGCGGGCAGAAGGGATATCTGCAGGCTTGGGACCCAGTGAGGCAGAAGGAAGCTTGGCGGGTGGATTACATCGGCCCCTGGAATGGCGG
>Ga0209131_1000050_pt1 | contig 105869 bp, 80 predicted proteins | sample GraSoi_2013_40cm_FD_185826 | JGI IMG/M metagenome (GOLD analysis project Ga0209131, IMG submission 185826) | Grasslands soil microbial communities from the Angelo Coastal Reserve, California, USA - Sample 9_17_2013_40cm (SPAdes) (version 2) | ecosystem: Environmental > Terrestrial > Soil >... | reverse complement strand
CGAAGATCGGGTCCTCGTTGCCGAACTGGCCGAGCAGGATCTCGCCGATGTTGACCTGTCCGGTCGAGACGGCGCGCAGGATGTCGGGATGCTTGATGAGCGAGCCGTTGGAGTGCACCGTGATGTCGAGCGCGCCGTTGGTCGCCTTCTTCACATCGTCGGCGAAGGCTCTCACGTTGCGGGTGTGGAACTCGCCGTCGCCGTAAGGCGTGGGCATGTCCCACTTGGTTTGCGCGTGGACGCTGCCGCCCAGGGCGAGCGCTGCGACGGTGATGAGGCCGTTCCGGAACATTGTCATCCCCCGATTTATAAATATCCGCAAGAAAAAAATTTATGAATACCGCGAGAAAACAAATCTTAGCCTACTTCCCTCGCCACCATCCCGGCGAGAGCGAGGGAAGCGGTGAGTCCCGGCGATTCGATGCCGAAGAGATGCACCAGGCCGGGGACGCCGTGCTCGCGCGGTCCCTGGATGTGGAAGTCGGGCGCCGGCGCGCCGGGGCCGGCGGTCTTCGGACGGATGCCCGCATAGCCGGGTGTCAGCGCGCCGTCGGGCAGCCCCGGCCAGTAGCGCCGGATCGCGGCGTAGAAGCGATCGGCCCGCTTCGGATCGACGTCGTAGTTGATGCGTTCGACCCATTCGACGTCGGGGCCGAAGCGCGCTTGCCCGGCGAGGTCGAGCGTTACATGGACGCCGAGGCCGCCCGGTTCCGGCACGGGATAGATCAGGCGGGTAAACGGATTCTTCCGCGCCAGGGAATAGTAATTGCCCTTTGCGTAGTATTCCTTCGGAGCGAGCTCCGCACGGTAGCCCTCCACCGAGCGCGCGACCGTGGGTGCGCGCAAGCCCGCGCTGTTGATCAGGATGCTGCTTTTCAGTGTCATCGCGTCGGAGCCGCCGACGTGAAGGACGAACCCGTCCGCGACGACGTCGGCTCCGATCAACCCGCTCCTCAGCGCGAGCATCGCGCCATGCGCTTCCGCGTCGCCCAGATACGCAAGCATGAGCGCGTGGCTGTCGATGATTCCGGTCGAGGGCGAGTGCAGCGCGGCGACGCAGCGCAGCTCTGGCTCCCACGCCAGTGCTTTTTCGACCGGAATGAAATCGACGTCGGTCACGCCGTTCGCATGTGCTTTCTTTTTAATTGAAGAAAGCTCTTCAACCTGGGATTGATCAGTGGCTACGATCAGCTTCCCGCACCGCCGGTGTGGCACGCCATGTCCCGCGCAGTAGTCGTACAAGAGCTCTTTTCCGGAAACGCAGCTCGAGGCTTTCAGGGAGCCCTTCGGGTAGTAGATGCCGGCGTGGATGACCTCGGAATTGCGCGAGCTGGTGTGCGTGCCGACGGCATCCTCGGCTTCGACGATGACGACTTCCCGGCCCGACATCGCGAGCGCGCGCGCGACCGCGAGGCCGACGACGCCGGCGCCGACTACGACGGCCTCAACCTTTTCCACGGAGGAAGAACCCTTCGATGAGGAAGAACGGGACGGGCTTTGCGCAGACGGGAAGCAAGATAGGATTCGATTCTAATGGCTGAATCCCGGAAAAAACCCGGCTGGCAGTTCTGGATCGACCGCGGCGGCACGTTCACCGACGTCGTCGCGCGCAAGCCCGACGGGTCGCTGGCCACGCACAAGCTGCTTTCAGAGAATCCGGAGCGCTACGCGGACGCTGCGCTTGCCGGCATCCGGGCGCTTCTTGGTTTGAGAAACGACCAGGCTATTCCGGCGGGGATGATCGAAGCGGTAAAGATGGGCACGACCGTCGCCACCAACGCGCTGCTCGAGCGCAAAGGCGAGCGCACGGCGCTGTTCATCACGCGCGGCTTCCGCGATGCGCTGCGCATCGCCTACCAGAACCGGCCGCGCATCTTCGACCGCCACATCGTGCTGCCCGAGATGCTCTACGAGAAAGTTTTCGAAGTCGAGGAACGCGTCGGCGCGAGCGGCGAGATGGTCTTGCCTTTGAATCTTGAAGAATTGAATTTTTCATTAAAAAATGCATTTGACGACGGCTTCCGCTCGATCGCCATCGTCTTCATGCACGGCTACCGGTATACCGATCATGAAAGGAAAGCCGCCGAGCTGGCGGGGAAGGTCGGCTTCACGCAGATCTCCGTCTCCCACGAAGTCAGCCCGCTGATGAAGCTCGTCGGGCGCGGCGACACGACGGTGGTCGACGCCTATCTCTCGCCGATCCTGCGCCGCTACGTCGAGCAGGTGGCGGCCGAGCTTGAAGGCGTGCGGCTGCTCTTCATGCAATCGAACGGCGGGCTGACCGACGCGCGCCGTTTCCAGGGGAAGGACGCGATCCTCTCCGGCCCGGCGGGCGGCATCGTCGGCGCGGTGCGCACTTCGGCGGCCGCGGGATTCGACCGGATCATCGGCTTCGACATGGGCGGCACCTCGACCGACGTGTCGCACTACGCGGGCGAGCTCGAGCGGGAGTTCGAGACGCGGGTCGCCGGGGTGCGCATGCGCGCGCCGATGATGCGCATCCACACCGTCGCCGCGGGCGGCGGCTCGATCCTGCATTTCGACGGCGCACGCTACCGCGTCGGCCCGGATTCCGCCGGCGCGAACCCCGGGCCCGCGAGCTACCGGCGCGGCGGCCCGCTCACCGTCACGGACGCCAACGTGATCCTCGGCAAGATCCAGCCCAACTACTTTCCGAAGGTGTTCGGTTTTTCAGGAAATGAATCCTTGGATCATGAAACGGTAAAGGAAAAATTCTCCCGGCTGGATAAGGACATAAAGGAAAAGACCAACGACTCACGCACCTTGGAAGAAGTCGCCGAGGGCTTCATCCAGGTCGCGGTAGGCAATATGGCGAACGCGATCAAGCACATCTCCGTTCAGCGCGGGCACGACGTCACCGGCTACACGCTGTGCTGCTTCGGCGGCGCCGCCGGCCAGCACGCCTGCCTCGTCGCCGACGCGCTGGCGATGACCCGGGTGTTCATCCATCCGCACGCCGGCGTGCTGTCGGCCTACGGCATGGGCCTCGCCGACCAGCTCGCCATGCGTCAGCAGTCCGTCGAGACCGCTCTTCTCGAAAAAAATCTTCCCCTGGTCGAAGAAGTGACCGAAAAGCTCGCGCAGCAGACGAAGGCCGAGCTCGTCGCGCAGGGGCTGCCGCAAGGCGCCCTGAGCACCGTCTGCAAAGTGCACCTGAAGTACGAGGGCACCGATACGGCCCTGCCGGTTTCCCTGGGCGGCGTTTCCGCCATGACGCAGGAATTCGAAGCGGCCTATCGCAAGCAGTTCTCCTTCCTTATGCCGGGGAAGGCGCTGATCGTCGAAGCGGTCTCGGTCGAGGCGATCGCGGCAGGCGAGGTCTTCAACGAAAAGATCTCCGGCAAGAAGGCGAAAGGGAAAGCAAAGCCCTCCAAACCCCCGCCGCCGGCTGAAACCGTGCGCATGTTCACCGGCGGCCGATGGCACGAGGCGCCGCTGTACCGGCGCGAGGACCTCGGGCCGGGCGAGCGCGTCGAGGGGCCGGCGATCATCGCCGAGGCGAATGCCACGACGGTGGTGGAGCCGCAGTGGCGGGCGGAAGTCACGGCGCCCGGCCATCTTCTCCTGGAGAGAGTCGTTCCCAGGAGGCAGCAGGCCGCCATCGGCACCTCCGTCGACCCGGTGATGCTCGAGATCTTCAACAACCTCTACATGTCGATCGCCGAGCAGATGGGCCTGCGCCTGCAGAACACCGCCTACTCGGTCAACATCAAGGAGCGCCTCGATTTTTCCTGCGCGCTGTTCGACGCCGGGGGAAACCTCATCGCCAACGCGCCGCACATGCCGGTCCACCTCGGCTCGATGGGCGAGTCGATCAGGACAGTGATCCGGTTGAACGACGGCAAGATGAAGCCGGGCAACGTGTATGTGCTGAATGCGCCTTACAACGGCGGGACGCATTTGCCGGATGTCACAGTCATCACGCCTGTCTTTGGTTCTTCAAAAGAAATCCTTTTCTATGTCGGATCGCGAGGCCATCACGCCGACATAGGAGGAATCACCCCGGGCTCCATGCCGCCGGGCTCGAAAGTCGTCGAAGAGGAGGGCGTGCTCATCGACAATTTCCTCCTCGTCGAGGAAGGCCGCTTCCGGGAGAAGGACGCCGCGGCGCTGCTCGGCTCGGGGCGCTACCCGGCGCGCAACATCGCGCAGAACATCGCCGATCTGCGCGCGCAGGTCGCGGCCAACGAGAAAGGCGTGCAGGAGCTCGGCCGGATGGTCGAGCACTTCGGCCTGGCGGTGGTGCGCGCCTACATGAGCCACGTCCAGGCGAACGCGGAGGAGTCGGTGCGCCGGGTGCTGGGCGTGCTGAAGGACGGCGATTTCGAGTTGCCGCTCGATAACGGCGCGCGCATAAAAGTGAGGATTGCAATAAAGAAGGGCGAAAGAGCCGCGACGGTCGATTTCACCGGCACCTCGGCGCAGCTGCCGAACAACTTCAACGCGCCCGCCGCCGTCTCCATGGCTGCGGTGCTCTACGTCTTCCGGACGCTGGTCGACGAGGACATTCCGCTCAATGCCGGCTGCCTGAAGCCGCTCGAGGTCGTGATTCCGCAGGGCTGCATGCTGCGCCCGGGCTACCCGGCGGCGGTCGTCGCAGGCAACGTGGAGACCTCGCAGTGCGTGACCGACGCGCTCTACGGCGCGCTCGGCGTGATGGCGGCGTCGCAGGGCACGATGAACAACTTCACTTTCGGCAACGCCCGCTACCAGTACTACGAGACGGTGGCCGGCGGATCCGGCGCCGGCCCCGGCTTCGACGGCGCCGACGTGGTGCAGACCCACATGACCAACTCGAGGCTGACCGACCCGGAAGTGCTCGAATGGCGCTTCCCGGTGCGGCTCGAGAGCTTCGAGATCCGCCGCGGCTCGGGCGGCCGGGGCCGCTGGCGCGGCGGCGACGGCGCCACGCGGCGCATCCGCTTCCTCGAGCCGATGACCGCCGCGATCCTGTCGGGCCACCGGCGCGTCGCGCCGCATGGCATGGCGGGCGGCGCGCCGGGCCTTCCCGGGCGGAATTATTTCCTGCGGCTGGACGGTACGCGCGTCGAGCTTGGCCCCTTCGATCAGGCGGAGATGGCGGCCGGCGACGTGTTCGTGATCGAAACCCCGGGCGGCGGGGGGTACGGGCCAATATAATAGCGGTCGAAGAAATGACTCCCAACGCGATCTACTCGAAATCCGGCAAGGGCGTCCAGGAGGCTTCCGGCAAGACGAGCCTGCTCTCGCGCGGCGACCGCGCGGTGCTCTCAGCCTTCGACGGCAGGCTCACGGTTTCCGACGTCGCCGACCGGGTCGGCAAGCCGTTCGACGCCAAGTTCCTGCAGCTGATCGTCCAGCTCGAGAGGGAGGGCTACATCCGCGAGGTTGCCGCGGGCGCAGCGCCCGCCGCCAAGCCCAGCGCGCCGGCGCGGCCGGCCGCCGCCGCGGCCAAGCCGGCGCCCCCCGCCGCTCCCGCGGCCGCCGCCGGCCCCGATCTGGATTTCACCATCGCCATTCCGGCTTCGCCGCCGCCCAAGCCGAAGATCGCGGCGGCGCCGCAGATGGATTCCGCCTCCAAGGCCCGCGCCGAGACCGAGAAAAAAGCGCAGGAAGACAACATGGCGCGCGCGCGCCGCGAGGCGGAGGAAAAGCAGCAGAAGGAGCGCGATCGCGTCAAGGCCGAGGCGGAGGCGAAAATCCGCGTCGAGACCGAGGCGCAGATGCGCACGGAAGCCGCGCAGAAGGTGAAAGCGGACGCCGAAGCGAAGGTGCGGGCCGAGGCGGACGCCAAGATCAAGGCGGCGCGCGACGCGGCGGTACGCATCGCCGCGGAGGCCAAGGCCAAGGCCGAGGCGGAGATGCAGGCAAAGCTCGACGCCGAGCGCGCCAAGAGCCAGGCGGAAGCGGAGAAGGCGCGCCGCGAGGCCGAGGAGCTCAGGCAGCGGCTGGAAGAGGAGCGCAAGGCGCGCGAAGCCGAGGAGCGCCGGCGCAGGGAAGAGGAAGAGAAGCGCCGCACGGAGGAAGACGAGCGGCGCGTTCGCGAAGAGACCGAGCGCGCGGTCCGCGAGATGCAGGAAGCGGAAGCCGAGCGCGCGGCCGCCGAGCGCAGCGCCCGGGAGGCTGAGGGGAAACAAGCGAAGGAAAAAGAAAGAGCGCCCGCCGTGGCCGCGTCGCCCGCTCCCGCGGCCGACGGCGGCTTCGGCGACCTGATGGCCGATCTCGATTCCTTCAGCAACCGCGACGCGGAGGAAAAGAAGGCGAAGGAAGACGCCGAGCGCAAGGACAAGGACGAAAAGAAAGCGCGCAAGGCGAACGAGGAAACCGAGCGCAAGGCGAAGGAAGAAGCCGAGCTGGCGCGCAAGCTCGCCGAGGAAACGACGGAGAAGGAAGAGCGCCGCCGCAAGGAAGAAGAGGCGAAGCGCGCCAAGGAGGCGGAAGCGGAGCGCGCCAAGCAGGAGGTCGAGGACCGCAAGCGCCGGGAGCGCGAAGCCGAGCTGCTCGCGGTACGGGCCGCGGCCGAGGCCAAGTCGGACGATATCGGCGTCAGCGACGACGATCTCGACATGGAGGACATCAAGGCCGACCAGGAGGCGGTGAGCAAGGAGTCGCGCAAGGCGGCGCGCGAGCGCGAGCGCGAGGCCAAGGAGCGCGAGCGCGAGGCGAAGCAGCGCGCGAAGGAGCGCGAGCGCGAGGCGAAGCGGGCCGCCAAGGCGGGCAGCGCGGCGCCGGCCCCGGCTGCCTACAAGCCCTTCCGCCGCAGGCGGAGCTGGGGCAAGCCGATCGCGTTCTTCCTTTTCATCCTCCTCGCCGCCGCTGTCGCCGTCCTCCATGTGATGCCGATCTCCACCGCCGAATACGAGAAGGCGGCGAGCGATGCGATCGGGCGCCCGGTGAAGATCGCGGTCGCGCACCTGTCGCTTCTTTCCGGCGTGGAGCTCAAGCTGGACGGCGTCAGCGTCGGCGACACGAAGATCGCATCGGTCCGGGCGTTCCCCGAGATCGGCTCGCTGCTGGACGACCGCAAGGCGTTCTCGCGCATCGAGCTCGACGGCGTGACGGTCGAGCAGCAGGCGCTCCGCGAGGTGCTTGCCGCAACGCTGCGCGGCCGCAATTTCGCGGTCGGGCGCCTGAACGTGAAGCGGCTCAAGCTCACCGGGCCGCTGCCGCTGCCGGAGCTCGAAGCCGACGTGCTCGTCGGCCCGACGGGCTCGATCAGCGTGGTCTCCGTGCAGGGCCCCGACAGCCTGGCGGGGAAGTTCACGCCCACCGCGACCGGAGTCGATTTCGACGTCACCGCCTCCGGCTTCACGCTGCCCTTCATGCCGGATGTGACGCTGTCGACGTTCGCAATGAAGGGGCGGGCGAGCGGCGATTCGGCCCGCATCGAATCGTGGGGCGGCGCCTACCTCGACGGCGCCTTCTCCGGGAGCGCGAACCTGAGGTGGGGCCCGACCTGGAGCCTCGACGGCGTGATGACCGGGCGCGGGATCAATGCCGCGATATTCGCCCCGGCGCTGTTGTCGGAGGGCAAGGCCGAGGGCACCGCGCGGTTTTCGATGAGCGACGCCGACCCGACGAAATTCAGGAGCAAGGGCCGCGTCGAAGGCACATTCACCCTGAACAAGGGCATTCTGGGGAGCTTCGACCTGTCGCGCGCCATCCAGACCGGCGGCCGGCAGGCGACCGGGCGCACGCCGTTCACGGAGATGAACGGCCAGGCGGTGTACGAGCGGGGCGCCGTCGCGCTGCGCAACGTCAGCTTCGGCGCGGGCGCGATGAACGCCGCCGCGAGCGCCGACATCAGCCCCGAGGGCGCGCTTTCGGGACGCATCATCGCCGACATCCGGACTTCCTCGCAGAACCTGCGCGCCACCGTGAACATCGGCGGCACGGTCACGGAGCCCCTGGTCAAGTGAACTAGTGTCCCAGATCCTCCAGCTCCGCGGCGCGCGCGCGCTGTCGGAGTTCCGCCTCGCCAAGCTGCTCGCCCTGCTTCAGAAAGCCGATCCCGGCGTGCGCGCCGTCGCCGCCGAGTTCCGGCATTTCGTCGAATGCGAGCGCGCGCCCGATGCAACCGAGCGCGGGCTGCTGGAAAAGCTGCTCGACTACGGGCGCCCCCCCGAGCCGCCGCGCGGCGACGCCTTCCTCGTGGTGCCGCGCCTCGGCACCGTTTCGCCCTGGTCCTCGAAGGCGACCGACATCGCGAGGAATTGCGGCCTCGCCGCCGTGCGCCGGATCGAAAGAGGCACGCTGTTCCACATAGACAAGGCGCGCAGCGCCGAGGCGATCCGTCCGCTCCTGCACGATCGCATGACCGAGACGATCCTCGGCTCCGCGGAAGAGGCGGCGAAGCTCTTCGAGCACGTGCCGCCGCGCCCGGTGCGCTCGATTCCGGTCGCGGCGCTGCGCGAAGCGAACCGGCAGCTGGGGCTCGCGCTGACCGAGGACGAGATCGAGTACCTGGAGGCGGCGTACCGCAAGCTCGGGCGCGATCCCACCGATGCCGAGCTGACGATGTTCGCGCAGGCCAATTCGGAGCATTGCCGGCACAAGATCTTCAACGCCGACTGGATCATCGACGGCAAAAAGCAGGAGCGCTCGCTGTTCGCGATGATCCGCCACACGCACGCGGTCCATCCGCAGGGCACCATCGTCGCGTACGCGGACAACGCCGCGATCATGGAAGGGCGCAGCGCTTCCCGCCTGTATTCGAACAAGAACAACGTTTATGAGAAGCACGCGGGCCTGACTCACACGGTGATGAAGTGCGAGACCCACAATCATCCGACCGCGATCTCGCCGTTCCCGGGCGCCTCGACCGGCGCGGGCGGCGAGATCCGCGACGAGGGCGCGACCGGCCGCGGCGCGAAGCCGAAAGCCGGGCTGGCGGGGTTCTCGGTGTCGAACCTGCGCATTCCCCAGGCGCTGCAGCCCTGGGAGGAGAAGGATTCGGGCAGGCCCGGGCGCATCGCGAGCGCGCTCGACATCATGCTCGAGGGGCCGATCGGCGCCGCCGCGTTCAACAACGAGTTCGGCCGGCCGAACCTGTGCGGCTACTTCCGCAGCTTCGAGTTCGAGAACCGCGGCTATCACAAGCCGATCATGCTGGCGGGCGGGATCGGCAGCATCCAGGACCGCCACACCGCGAAGGAGGTTTTCGCACCGGGGACCTTGCTCATTCAGCTCGGCGGCCCGGGGCTGCTGATCGGGATGGGCGGCGGCGCGGCGTCCTCGATGGGCGCGGGCGCCAACACGGAAGACCTGGACTTCGATTCCGTGCAGCGCGGCAACGCCGAGATGCAGCGGCGCGCGCAGGAGGTGATCGACCGCTGCTGGCAGCTCGGCGAGGCGAACCCGATCCTGTCGATTCACGATGTTGGAGCGGGGGGGTTGTCGAATGCGGTGCCGGAGATCGTGCACGCCGCGGCGCGCGGCGCGCGGATTCCGCTCAGGGACATCCCCACCGAGGACAGCGGCATGTCGCCGCGCGAGATCTGGTGCAACGAAGCGCAGGAGCGGTACATCCTCGCGATAGCGCCACAGAATTTACAAGTGTTCAGGAACCTCTGTGAAAGAGAGAGGTGTCCCTTCGCCGTGATCGGCGCCGCCGCCGCCGACGGCCGCCTCGTCGTCGAGGATTCACGCTTCAAGGACAAGCCGATCGACATCGACCTCGAGGTGATCCTCGGCAAGCCGCCGAAGATGCTTCGCGACGTGAAGCGCTCGGCGGGCGCGAGCTCGCCGCTTTCTCTCGAGGGCATCAGCCTGGAGAGCGCCGCGTCGAGGGTGCTGCGTCATCCCGCCGTCGCGGACAAGACATTTCTCGTCGCGATCGGCGACCGGACGGTGGGCGGCCTGTGCGCGCGCGATCCCTTCGTCGGGCCGTGGCAGGTGCCGGTGGCGGACTGCGCGGTCACGCTGCTCGACTACGAAGGCTACGCCGGCGAGGCGTTCGCGATCGGCGAGCGCACGCCGCTCGCGCTGATCGACGCGCCGGCTTCGGGCCGGATGGCGCTCGGCGAGGCGATCACCAACCTCGCGGCGGCGCGCGTCGAATCGCTCGGCAAGGTCAAGCTCTCGGCGAACTGGATGGCGGCGGCGGGCTATCCCGGCGACGACGCCGCGCTCTACGACACGGTGCGGGCGGTGGCGATGGAGCTTTGCCCCGCGCTCGGCATCTCGATTCCGGTCGGCAAGGATTCGCTCTCCATGCGCACCGCGTGGGACGGCAAGGAGATCGTCGCGCCGGTGTCGCTGATCGTCTCGGCGTTCGCCCCGACCTCCGATGCCCGTGCGGCCCTCACGCCGCGGCTGCGCACCGACGCCGGCGAGACCGAGCTCGTCCTCGTGGATCTGGGCGAAGGCCGCAACCGGCTCGGCGGCTCGATCCTCGCGCAGGTCTACTCGCAGATGGGCGATCGTTGCCCGGATCTCGAGAAGCCGGCTCTGCTCAAGGGCTTTTTCGACGCGATACAGAAGCTGTCCGGGGAGAAACTGCTCCTCGCCTACCACGACCGCTCCGACGGCGGCCTGTTCGCCGCCGCGTGCGAGATGGCCTTCGCCGGCCATTGCGGCGTGACGTTGAGCCTCGACGCGATCGCCTTCGACGCCGCGGCGGACGACGTCGACGCCTTCAAGCGCAATTCCGACGAGCAGCTCGCCGGACGCGCGAAGGACCTCGCGCTCGCGGCGCTGTTCTCCGAGGAGCTCGGCGCGCTGCTGCAGATCCGCACCGCGGATCGCGGCCGCGTGATGAACGCGCTACGTGACGCCGGCCTCGACCACTGCTCGCACGTCGTCGGCTTGCTTAACGCGCGCGACGAGATACGCGTCGTGCGCAACGCCAAGCCGGCGTTCGCGGCGAAGCGCGATCAGCTGCAGCGCATCTGGAGCGAGACCACCTGGCGCATGCAGACCCTGCGCGACAACCCTGACTGCGCCCGTGAAGAGTACGACCGCATCATCGATCCTGCGGATCCCGGCCTTTCCGTCTCCGTCTCGTTTTCTCCCGAGGAAAAGCAGCTTTTCGTAAATACGGGAAAGCGGCCCCGGATCGCCATTCTGCGCGAGCAGGGCGTCAACGGCCAGGTCGAGATGGCGGCGGCGTTCGATCGCGCCGGCTTCGAGGCAGTCGACGTCCACATGACCGATCTCATCGCCGGGCGCGCCTCCCTCGCGGGGTTCAAGGCATTTACGGCCGGCGGCGGTTTCTCCTACGGCGACGTGCTCGGCGGCGGCCGCGGCTGGGCGAGCACGATCCTCCATAACGGGAAGGTACGCGCGGAGTTCGCCGAATTCTTCGCCCGCAGCGATACCTTCGCCCTCGGCGCCTGCAACGGCTGCCAGATGATGGCGCAGCTCAAGGAGCTCGTGCCCGGCGCGGCGCACTGGCCGAAATTCGTACGCAACCGCTCGGAGCAGTTCGAGGGCCGGCTCGTATTGGTCGAAATCCTCGAGAGCCCGTCGCTCTTCTTCAAGGGCATGGCCGGCAGCCGCATTCCCATCGTCACCGCGCACGGCGAAGGCCGCGCCGAGTTCTCGAACCCCGCCGATTCCAGCAAGGCGCTCATCTCGATGCGCTACGTCGACAACCGCGGCAAGGCCACCGAGACCTATCCCTACAACCCGAGCGGCTCCCCGCAAGGCATCACCGGCCTCACGACCGCCGACGGCCGCTTCACCATCGTCATGCCTCACCCCGAACGCGTCTTCCGCAACGTCCAGATGTCCTGGGCCCCGGACGAAGCCGGCGAAGACTCGCCGTGGATGCAGATGTTCAGGAACGCGCGGCGCTGGGTTGGCTGAAGAAATCAGGGACAGACCACGTTTTTCTGCTTGAAATCGGGGCCAGCCGCTGCTTCTTGCGGGGCCAACGCGTGCGCTCCCATTCTTGCGCCGGACTGATGGTCGGAATATTGTGCGTACGGGACCAACTACTTTGTCACGTAATCTTTTTAGGCAAACAGTCAACTACTAGTTGAGTTCATATGGCAGCCGACTACTTCGCCTGGCTTCTTTTGAACCCGGTGGCACTGGCGATCTTGCTTGCCGTCGTGGCGGGTCTTACTGCATCGCATTACCGAACAGGCAGCGCTCCGCTCATTCCCGTGCGACGGGTAGTTCTGGGCTATTTGCTCGCCGTGCTGGCTTGTGCGTTGGTAAGTGCAGCCATGGCATACATATCGCCAGAGGAGGCATCACTAAAGTGGAAGGTGCCGGCGGACAACTATTGGACCGCGCAAATCAACGAATTCCTTTCCACATTCGCGTTCGCTGTCTATGCCACGCTTCTTGGTATCGCTGCTATTGGGTTACCAATCATCATGAGCCTTGGTCGTCGTCGGATCGCAACGATTCCGGCGGTACTTGTTGCTGCTGCCGCCATATCCGTTTTGGTGGCAGCGCTACTGACTGTTGGTGGAGAACCTCCGTTTCGCCACTTCACCGCTCTAGCGAAAGAGCTCGTTTTCGGCCACTTGGCGATAGCGGCAGCATTTTGCGTTGGTGCCGGCGTTGCTTGGTGGCGTCAAGGCTTGGATGCACGAACCTAACAGCGCAATGAGGGTCCGGAGGAAATCGGAGCCTGACCCCGATTTCCGCTCAGGTTTTAATCGTGGTCTGTCCCTGATTTTCGTGAGACGAAGTCGCAGATTTTCCCGGGCGTGGTGAGCCAGACGCTTTTCTTCTTCCGGACGATGTGCTGAAGAGCGCGGCGCAGGTGTCGTAGGCGATACGGCTGGCCGACGATGTAGGGGTGGAGGGCGATGCCCATCACGAGCGGCTGGGACTTCGACTGGAGGAGCATCTCGTCGAAGTTGTCGACGATGAGGTCGGCGAAGTCGCGGCCGTCCATCTGGCGGGCGACGATCATCGGGATGTCGTTCAGCTCCTGGGGATAGGGGATCGACCAGAGCTTTCCCTTGCGCGTCTTGAATTCGACCGGCTGGTCGTCGTGGCACCAGTTGAGGGTGTAGCGGTAGCCGGTTTCCTGCAGGAGATCCGGGGTGACTTTGCTTTCGGAGATCCACGGGCTGAGCCAGCCCGACGGGGCTACGCCTGATTGCTTTTGAATTTTCTCTTTACAGTAAAGAATCAAATCTTTTTCTGCGCTCTCCGGCATCTCGCACTGGCGCTCGGAGTTCGTGTGGCCGTGGCCGATGAGCTCGTCGCCGCGCTTTACGAACGCCTCGATCACTTCGGGGCAGTAGTCGTAGAGCGCGGTGTTGATGAGCGCGCCGACCGGAAGCTTCAGCGCTTCGAAAAGTTCCAGGCAGCGCCATACGCCGACGCGGTTGCCGTAGTCGCGCCATGAAAAGTTGAGGACGTCGGGCTCGGGGCATCTCGGCGCGAGCGAGGCGCCGAGGCCGGCGCCGAAATCGAAGTGCTCGACGTTGAAGCCTATGTAGACGGCGAGGCGCTTCTTGCCGGGCCAGTGGTAGCCCGGGCGGCGGCTGATCGCCGAGTATGGATAGCGGCCGTGGGAGTCGAGGGAGCGCACAAAATCAGAGGAGGCGCACCAAATCAGGGCTTCGCCAGGCCGGCGCGCACCAAAAGCCACTCTGCGCTGTCGTTCCAGACTTCCATGCGCGCGATCTTGCCGTGGCGCACTACGTAGCGATCGACGTAGCGGTTGCCTTCGAACGCTGTCCCGTCGAGCCATTCGCCGTAAAGGGTGCCGGTCTGGTAAACGGTGGTCTCCTCCGGGCTCCCGCCCGCCACCACGTGGGTCGGGCCGAATTTCTTCTTGACCCACTTGTACCGGGCGCGGTTGAAGGCGGTGGCTTCGCCCGGGTCGTGCATCAAGCGGTTGCCGGTGAAGCGGATTTCGATGTCCGGGGCGCAGTACTGCCGGGCGGCGTCCGGGTCCGGAATCATGTGCAGCCGCAGATACTCCTCGACGATTTTTACCGGATCGTGCATGCCGAAAGCCTAGCATGGCATGGCTCCTGCTAAGCTTGCTCGTCCTTTCGGGAGACGAAAATGAATCGCGCGCTAGTGAATCGCCTGTTGGCAGGTATCGCTCTTTCGCTTCTTGCCGGAGCGGCTTTCGGCCAGACCATAAAAATCGGCCTGGTGACGGCGTTGTCCGGGCAGTCGGCGCGAGCCGGTGAAGCGATCACGCGCGGGCTCACAGTGGCCATCGACGAGATCAACGCCAAGGGTGGAGTGCTTGGCCGCAAGCTCGAGCTCGTCCGGCGCGACGACGAGGCGACGCCGGCGAAGGGCGTGATCGCCGCGCGCGAGCTGCTGTACAAGGAGAAGGTGACGGTGCTCTTCGGCGGCCTGGATACGCCGGTCTCCATCGCCATCGTGCCGATCGTCAACGAGGCCAAGGTGCCTTTCATGGGACCGTGGGCCGCGGGCACGCCGATCACGCGCAACGGCGCCAATCCGAATTTCGTCTTCCGCGTGTCGGCGGTCGACGAGATCGTCGACAAGGCGATGCTGCAGTACTCGCAGAAGGCGTTCAACGCGAAGAACTGCGGCATGATCCTGGTCAACAATCCCTGGGGCGAGTCGAACGAGAAAGGCCTGAGCGCCGCGCTCAGCGCGCAAGGCATGAAGCCCGCGGGCATCGAGAAGTTCGAAGGCAACGACGTCGACGTGGTGCCGCAGCTCACGCGCCTGAAGGCGGCCGGCGCCGACTGCCTGTTCCTGGTCGGCAACGTCGGCCCCTCGGCGCAGGTCGTGAAGTCGCTCGATCGCATGGGCTGGAAGCCGCCGGTCGTGTCGCACTGGGGACCCGCGGGCGGGCGCTTCACCGAGCTCGCCGGGCCGAGCGCGAAGGACGTGCACTTCATCCAGACCTACAGCTTCTTCGGCAAGCAGTCGCCGGTGGGCGAGAAAGTGCTGAAAGCTCTGATGGCGAAGTATCCCGACGTCAAGGGCGCGGGCGACGTGACGCCGGCGGTCGGCGTGGCGAACGCCTACGACGGCATGATGCTGACGGCGATGGCGATCCAGGCGGCGGGCTCGACCGACGGCCCGAAGATCCGCGAGGGCTTCTACAAGATCGGCAAGTACGAGGGGCTCATCAAGACCTACGCGAAGCCCTTCACCTCCGACAACCACGACGCGGTCAACGAGAACGACTACGTCTGGACCCAGTTCATCGACAACCAGATCCTGCCGGTGGGAATGAAGAAGTAGAATAAAAAACAATTAACGAGACGGCCGCCACGTGCGGCCGTTTTCATATTCATGCTCGTAACGTCCGCGCTTATCTCGGGCCTCGCGCTCGGCAGCATGTACGGGCTGCTGGCGCTGGGCTTCCACGTCACTTACGCGGTTTCGCGCACGGTGAATTTCGCGCAGGGCAGCGCGATGATGGTCGGCGCGGTGCTCGCGTATACCTTCGCGGTCACGCTCGGCTGGCCGTTCGTTCCGGCGGCGCTGGTCGCGCTGGCGCTGTGCGCGGCGTACGGCGTCCTGGTGGAGCTCGTCGCGGTGCGCCCGTTCGCGCGGCGCGGCTCCAATGCCTGGCTGATGGCGACCGTGGCGCTCGGCATCGTCGCCGACAACACGGTGCTGTTCACTTTCGGCAAGGAGCCGCGCGGCTTCTCCCTGTCCTGGGCGCAGGGCTCGATTCATATCGGCGGCCTCAACGTCTCCGTGCTGCAGCTCGTGATCCCGGCGGTGGGACTCGCGCTCGCCCTGGCTTTGAGCCTTTTTTCCAGAAGGACCAGAACCGGAAAAGCGATGCTCGCCGTTGTGCAAAACCCCGACGCGGCGCGGCTGATGGGAATCAACGTGCCGCTCACCATCTCGCTCGCCTACGCCGCGTCCGCGGCGTTCGCCGGCGCGGCGGGGATGATGATCGCGCCGCTTTTCAATGTGCACTCCGACATGGGCACGCTCTTCGGGCTGAAGGCCTTCGCGGTCGCGATCCTCGGCGGCCTCGGCAGCGCCTGGGGCGTGATGCTGGCCGGGCTGATCTTCGGCGCCACCGAATCGCTGATCACCGCGCTGCTTGGCTCGGCGTACACGCAAATCCTCAGCTTCGCGCTGGTGATCGCCGCGCTCGCGTTCATGCCGAACGGCCTCTTCGGCCGCGCCGAGGCGAAGAAGGTATGAAGCTGGCCGTCTTTGCCGTTGCATTCCTGCTCAGTTTTCTATTTACGCTGGAGGCGAACAGCTACTACGTGTTCGTCATGGCGACGCTCGCGCTCACCGCGATCGCCGGAATCGGGCTGAACGTACTGCTCGGCCTGAGCGGACAGGTGTCCTTCGGCCATGTCGGCTTCTATGCGCTGGGAGCGTACGTCGTCGCCATCCTCACGGTCGCCGCCAAGTGGAGCTTCTGGGCGGCGCTGCCGGTGGCGGCGGCGATCGCGGGCGCGACCGGCGCGCTGCTCGCGCTTCCTGCGGTGCGGGTGAAAGGCCCGTATCTCGCGATGGTGACGATCGCCTTCGGCTTCATCGTCGAGAACGCGGCGGTCGAGCTGCGCGGGCTCACCGGAGGCCAGAACGGCATCATGGGGATCCCGCGGCCTTCGGCCTTCGGTTTCGATCTCGGCGAGCGGGGCATCGCTCTCGTGGCGATCGCGGCCGCGGCGATTTTCACCGTGATTTACGCCTTTCTGGGTAAAAGCAGATACGGAAAGGCGATGTGCGCGGTGCGCGACTCCGAGATCGCGGCGGAGTCGACCGGCCTCGCGCCGGTCCGGATCAAGACGGGCGCGTTCGCGATCTCGGCCGGCTGCGCCGGGATCGCCGGCGCGCTGTTCGCGCCGCTGTCGGGCTTCGTCACGCCTTCCACCTTCGGCTTTTCGCAGTCGATCCTGTTCGTGCTGGTGGTGCTGATCGGCGGCGCCGGCACCACGGCGGGGCCGCTGGTCGGGGCCGCGATCGTGGTCCTGCTGCCGGAGCTGCTCGCGGGCCTCGCCGAATACCGGTTGCTCTTCTTCGGCGCGCTGCTGCTGGTGGTGCTGTGGCTCGCACCGGAAGGAGTCGTGGGTACGGTCCTGAAATTTCTTCCCAAGAAAACCGGCAAAGATGAGAAGGCAGGGGAGATCATCCTGGAACCGGGCGAGCGCGCCGGCCTCGAGGTGCGCGGCCTCGGCATCTCGTTCGGCGGCGTGAGAGCGGCGCACGAGATCGCGCTGGAGGCGAAGCCCGGCGAGGTGACGAGCCTGATCGGACCGAACGGCGCGGGCAAGACCACGGTGCTCAACATGCTGAGCGGCTTCTATCGGCCCGACACCGGGACGATCCGTCTCGGCGCGCGCGAGATCCAGGGGCTGGCGGCGTGGCGCATCGCGCGCGCAGGTGTCGCGCGGACCTACCAGACCGCGCAGCTCTTCGGCTCCATGAGCGTCGCCGAGAACGTGGGAATCGCGGCGAACGAGAAGCCGGGCGATTCCATCGCGTCGCTGCTCGCCTTCGCCGGCTACGCCGGGCGGCTCGATGCGCGCGCGTCGGATCTGTCTCACGTCGACAAGCGCCTGGTCGAGATCGCCCGCGCGCTCGCGATGCGTCCGTCGGTCCTGCTCCTCGACGAGCCGGCGGCGGGACTGTCGGCGCAGGACAAGGCGAAGCTCGCGCAGCTCCTGCGGCGCATCGCCTCGAGCGGGATCGCCGTCGTCCTGGTGGAGCACGACATGTCGGTCGTGATGGGGATCTCCGACCGCGTGGTGGTGCTCGATGCCGGCTTGCGGATCGCCGCGGGCACGCCCGCGGAAGTGCAGCAGGACCCGGCGGTGCGCAAGGCTTACCTGGGCGAGAAGGAGCATCCGCCGGCCGCCCGGCGCGGCGCCGCGGGCGCGCCGCTTCTCGAGCTGGGCAGGCTGGTCGCGGGCTATGGCGCCGAGCCGGTGCTGAAGGGGATCGATCTGGCGGTGCGCGAGCGCGAGATGGTCGCCGTGCTGGGCGCCAACGGCGCCGGGAAATCGACGCTGATGCGGGCGATCTGCGGCCTGCATCGCCCGGTCGAAGGAGGCATCGCCTTCGCGGGCCGGGAAATCTCGCGCGAGCCGGCGCACCGGCTGGTCGCGCGCGGCGTCGTGCTGGTGCCCGAAGGCCGCCAGGTTTTTCCTGAGCTTTCGGTGCTCCACAACCTGGAGCTCGGCGCGTTTTCCCGGAAGAAAGTCGCCGCCGGCGAGATCGCCGCGATGCTCGAGCGCTTTCCGCGCCTGCGCGAGCGGCTGCAGCAGCGCGCCGGGCTGCTCTCGGGCGGCGAGCAGCAGATGCTCGCGATCGCCCGCGGGCTCATGGCGAAGCCGCGGCTCCTGCTCCTCGACGAGCCGTCGCTGGGCCTCGCGCCGAAGGTGATCGGCGACCTTTTCGCGTCGCTGGATCGCCTGCGGGCGGAATCGGCGACCGTGCTGCTGGTGGACCAGATGGCCGGGCTCGCGCTGGCGCTCGCAGACCGCGCGTATGTCGTCGAGGACGGACGCATCGTCGCTTCCGGTGACGCGCGTGAAATCGCGGCCGACGGGGCGCTCGAGAAGGCCTACCTGGCAGTAAACTAGCCCGCCATGAAAGCCGCGATGAACGCGATGCACCGCCTGTTCCCGATCGGCCACTTCGTCATCAGCCTGCTGTTTCTCGCGGCCGGCTTCGCGCTGATCGGCATCGCCGGCTCGCAGCTCTGGCACGGGGTGCAGCTTCTCGAGGAGATGGGGATCACCGAGCGGCTGAATTTCGTGCTGGAGAGCATCGCCGTGCTCACGGTGGCGGTGGCGGCGCTGGAGCTCGGACAGACCATCCTCGAGGAAGAGGTGCAGCGCGCGGCGCACATGAGCGCGCCGACGCGGGTGCGGCGCTTCCTTTCGCGCTTCATGATCGTCCTGGTGGTCGCCCTGTCGATCGAGACGGTGGTGCTGATGTTCCGCGTCAGCCAGGAGACGCCCGAGAACCTCCCTTATGTGGCGAGCGTCGGATTCGCCGCGGCGGCGCTGCTCGCGGCCTGGGGCCTTTTCGTCTGGCTCAACCGCAGCGCGGAGGAGCTCGAGCCCGAGGCGATGGCGGCGGCGAAGCGCGAGGACCAGAAGGTCCAGAAATCTGTCAAAGGAGGCACCCGAGAATGAGCATCGTGCGGCACGACCCGAGCAGCATCCTTTCCCACGCCGTCGAGCACGGCGGCACCGTCTACCTGGCGGGCATCGTGGCGAAGGACTTGAACAAGGACGTGAAAGGACAGACGAAGGAGATCGTCGACGAGATGGACCGCCTGCTCGCGAAGTGCGGCAGCAGCAAGTCCAAGGTGCTCTCGGCCACCATCTGGGTCACCGACATCCGCAACCGTGCGCCGATGAACGAGGTCTGGACCGCGTGGGTCGATCCCAAGAACCTTCCGGCGCGCGCCTGCGTCGAGTCGAAGCTCGCCGACCCCAAGGCGCTGGTCGAGATCATGGTGATCGCGGCGAAGTAACCGCCGCCGGACGTGGACTCGCGCGAAGTCCATCGGCAGGTCATCCTCGCCGAGCAGGCGTTTCGTAGCGGCGACGAGCAGCTCGCCGAAAGCCTGCTGCACCCGGTCGTTGCCGTCGATCCCGGGAATTCGAAGGCGAACGAGCTGCTCGCCTACATCGCCGGCAATCGCGGCCAGCTCGATCTCGCCCTCGAGCGGTACAAGACAGCGACCGCGAGCCCGGATGCGTCCGCGGAAGCGTTCTACTACCTCGGAACAATCTACCTGGGGCGCAAGCTGTACCCGCAGGCGATCGCCGTGCTGGAGCGCGCGCTCGAGATCGCCGGGGATTTCTTCGAAGGGCTCCACGACTTTGGCGCGGCGCTTGCAGGCGAGGGCGAGTACGAGCGAGCCCTGCGCGTCTTCGAAAAGGCGCGGGCGATGAATCCCGGCTCGTACGAGCTCCATTACAACGTCGCCAAGACGCTGGATGGGTTGAAGCGCCACGCGGACGCTTTGGGCTGCTACGAACGCGCGCTCGCCATCAACCCGGGATCCGCCGAAGCCTGGGCGGATCGCGCAGCCGCCTTGAGCGATCTCAGGCGCTATGACGAGGCGCTCGCTTCGTGCAACAAAGCCGTGGGCATCAAGGCGGACAGCGACTACCTGTATGGCGGCTGGCTGCACATGAAGATGCTGTTGTGCGACTGGAGCGGCCTGGAGGAGGCGTTCGGCTCGCTGGGCTCGCGAATCATGGCAGGGCGCAAGCTGTCGAGCCCGTTTCCAATGCTCGCCACGCCGGTGTCGCCGGCCGCGCAAAGAAAGTGCGCCGAAGTCTACGTCGAGGACAAGTTTCCGGCCCGCGCCGTTCCGGCCTTCGATCGCGCGCCGTCCGCGCGGGACCGGATAAGGATCGGATATTTCTCGGCCGATTTCCGCAACCATGCCACGAGCTACCTGATGGCGGAGCTCTTCGAGAAGCACGACCGCTCGAAGTTCGAGGTGATCGGTTTTTCGTTCGGCCCGCACGCCGCCGACGGCATGCGCAGGCGGCTGGAATCCGGATTCGATGGATTCCACGACGTCCGCGATCGCACGGATCGTCAGATCGCCGAGCTCAGCCGGACGCTGGGCATCCACATCGCGGTCGACTTGAAGGGGCTGACGGACGATGCCAGGCCCGGTGTCTTCGCGTTTCGCGCCGCGCCCGTCCAGGCCGGCTATCTGGGCTATCCCGGCACCATGGGTGCGAGCTACATCGACTACATGATCGCGGACCCGGTCGTCATTCCGCCCGAGAGGAGAGCGGGCTATTCCGAGAAAATCGCCTACCTGCCCGATTCGTACCAGGTCAATGGCTCGGGCAGGAAGACTTCGGACCGAACCTTCACGCGCGCGGAGCTGGGGCTGCCGCCGGCGGGATTCGTTTTTGCGTGCTTCAACAACAATTACAAGATCACGCCCGAGGTGTTCGACATCTGGATGCGCCTTCTATCGAGCGTTCCAGGCAGCGTCCTGTGGCTTTTCGAAGGCAACAGGACCGCAAGCCTGAACCTGCGCAAGGAGGCCGGAAGCCGTGGCGTGCGGCCGGACCGGCTGGTCTTCGCGCCGCGCATGGACCTCGGCGATCACCTCGCAAGGCATCGCGCCGCCGATCTGTTTCTGGATACGTTCCACTACAACGCGCACACGACTGCGAGCGACGCCCTGTGGGCCGGTTTGCCAGTCCTGACCTGCCTCGGCGAGACCTTTGCCGGCCGGGTCGCGGCGAGCCTGCTCAATGCCGTCGGTTTACCCGATCTCGTCAGCCGGTCCGCGGCGCAGTACGAGACGCTCGCGCTCGATCTCGCCGGCCATCCCGAAAAGCTCGCCGCCCTGAAAGCCAGGCTCGCGCAGAACAAGCTTGCTTATCCCTTGTTCGATACCGCCCGGTTCGCGGGGAATATCGAAGCCCTCTACTCGAAGATGTGGCAGCGCCATTGCGCCGGTCTGGCGCCGGAGCACATCGAGCTGCCTAGCTCTCGAACAGATTGACCACGCCGTCGAGGCCGGAATGGTTGAGCGCGAAGGCCGCCTGGGCGCGCACCACCGGCTTGGCGTGGAAGGCGATCGAGGTGCCGGCTTCGGCCATCATCTTCAGGTCGTTGGCGCCGTCGCCGATGGCCACGCTCTGTTCCTTGGCCGCGCGGATTTCCTTCAGGACGGAAAGGAATCTGGCGGCCTTGGCGTCCGCGTCGACGATCTCGCCGACGAGCTTGCCGGTGAGCCGGCCGTGCACGATCTCGAGGACGTTCGAGATCGTGTAGTCGAAGCCCAGGCGCTCCTTCAGACGCTCGGTGAAGAAGGCGAAGCCGCCGGACACCAGCAGCAGCTTTATCCCGTGCTTCTTGCACGCGGCGAGCAGGACGTCCGCGCCCGCGGTCAGCTTCAGCCTCTGCTGGTAGACGCGCTGCAGCTCCGATTCCTTCAGCCCGGCGAGCAGCCCGACGCGGCGGCGCAGGCTTTCGGGATATTCGATCTCGCCGCGCATCGCCTGCGCCGTAATCGCCGCTACTTCCTCCTTCTTGCCGGCGAGATCGCCCAGCTCGTCGATGCACTCGATGGTGATGAGCGTCGAGTCCATGTCCATCGCGAGGAGCTTCAGGTCGCCGAAGCGGCGCCGCTGCTCGGGCAGCCACGCGTGATCGATCCTGCGCGCCTCGCACCAGCTCTCGACGGACGGCGTCAGCTTGATCTTCCTCAGGCGGTAGGCGTGCTCGCCCAGCCGGTCGACGGCGCCCGCCTGCACGATGCCGGCGAGCTCCTCGGCGTTCGCGGCCGACATGCCCGCTCCCTGAGCGACGAGGTTCATGCAGTCCTCATGCGGCGAGGCTCTTCAGGATTTCCCGGACCGCCTGAGCGCGCTCCTGCCATGCCGGCAGCTTCACCTCGACGCGCAGCTTGTCGGGGCCCGCGAGGCGCGCGTTCTTGCGCTTGCGGATGAAGTCGATCACTTTCGCGGCGTCGAGCGGCGGGTTCTTGATGAACTGAAGCTGCACCGCCTCGTGGGTCGCATCCACGCGCGAGACACCCAGCGGCCGCGCGTCGATGCGCACCTGGTGGCACTCGAGCAGCGCGCGCGCCGCCTCGGGCAGATCGCCGAAGCGATCGACCAGCTCCTCGCGGAGGAGGTCCAGGTCCTCGCGCGTCTGCGCATCGGCGAGCCGCTTGTAGAGCGTCAGGCGCTGGTGCACGTCGCTGCAGTAGCTCGCCGGCAGCAGCGCCGGGACATGCAGATTGACTTCCGCCGCGATGTCGCTGAAGTCCAGCTTTTCGGCGGAAGTGCCCTTCAGCTTGCGCACGGCGCGCTCGAGCATCCGGGTATACAGCGAGAAGCCGATCTCCTGGATCTCGCCCGACTGCGATTCGCCGAGGACCTCGCCCGCGCCGCGGATCTCGAGGTCGTGCATCGCGAGGTAGAAACCCGAGCCTAGCTCTTCCATCTGTTGTATGGCCTCCAGTCTCTTTATCGCATTTTTATTCAAGGCATCCTGTGGAGGAGTTAACAGATAAGCGTACGCCTGGTGATGCGAGCGACCGACGCGGCCGCGGAGCTGGTGCAGCTGCGCGAGGCCGAACTTGTCGGCGCGATGGATGACGATGGTGTTGGCGGTCGGGATATCGATGCCGGTCTCGATGATGGTCGAGCACAGCAGCACGTTGCTGCGCTGGCCGGTGAAGTCGCGCATCACCCGCTCGAGCTCGCGCTCGCTCATCTGGCCGTGGGCGACCGAGAGACGCGCCTCCGGAAGGAGGTGCGCGAGCCTTTCCCTCATCCTCTCGATGCTGTCGACTTCGTTGTAGAGGAAGTACGCCTGGCCGCCGCGCTTGAGCTCGCGCAGGACCGCCTCGCGGATCAGCCCCTCGGAATGGGGCGCGACGAAGGTCTTGATGGCGAGGCGCTTCTCCGGCGCGGTGGCGATGACCGAGAAGTCGCGGATCCCTTCCAGCGACATCGCGAGCGTGCGCGGGATCGGGGTCGCCGTCAGCGTCAGGACATCGACCTCCGAGCGCAGCTTCTTCAGCGCCTCCTTCTGGCGCACGCCGAAGCGGTGCTCCTCGTCGATGATGACCAGGCCGAGCTTCTTGAAGGAAACGCCGCCGGAGATGAGCTTGTGCGTGCCGATGACGATGTCGGCTTCGCCGCTGGCGAGCTTCTTCAGGATCTCCGTATTCTCCTTCGAGGAGCGAAAGCGCGAGAGCTCCGCGATCTTCACCGGCCAGTCGGAGAAGCGGTCGGAGAACGTCTGGAAATGCTGCTCGACGAGCAGGGTGGTCGGGCAGAGCACCGCGACCTGCTTGCGGTCGGCGACGGCGATGAAGGCTGCGCGCAGCGCCACCTCGGTCTTGCCGAAGCCGACGTCGCCGCAGATCAGACGGTCCATCGGCTTGCCGGCGGCCATGTCGGCGGCCACCGACTCGATCGCCGCGGCCTGGTCGGGCGTCTCCTCGAAGCCGAAGCCTTCGGCGAAGGCCTCGAGGTCGTGCTGCTGGATGCCGAAGGCGTGACCGTGTCGCGCCGCGCGCCGCGCGTAGAGCGCGAGCAGCTCGGCCGCGGTGTCGCGCACCTGCTTCTCCGCGCGCGCCTTCGCCTTGTCCCACTGGCCGCTGCCGAGCTTGTGCAGCGGCGCTTCCTCGGGCTGCGCGCCGCTGTAGCGGCCGATCACGCCGAGCTGCGACACCGGCACGTACAGCTTGTCGCCGCCTTCGTACTCGAGCAACAGAAACTCGCTTTGTCCCTCATCTAAATTTAAATTTATTAAACCCTGAAAGCGTCCGATGCCATGCTGCTCGTGAACCACGGGGTCGCCGATCTTCAGCTCGGACAGATCGCGCAGCATGCCCTCGACGGAGCTGCGCTTCTCGGCCTTGCGCGAGCGGCGCCGCACCACGCCGGCGTAAAGCTCCGCTTCGGTGATGCAGGCCCAGCCTTCGGCCGGCGCGCTGAAGCCGTGGCTCAGCGGGGAAGTCGCCAGGATGAACGTCGCGGGCGAGGCTATGAATTCCTCGAAGCCGCCGGCCGCGGCGGGCTTGAGGCCGTACTCGGCGAAATAGTTCGCCATCGTCTCGCGCCGTCCGGGCGACTCGGCGGCGACGAGCACTTTCAGGCCGGAACCGTCGAGGAACTGCTTGAGCGCGGCCAGAGGGTCATCCGCACGCCGGTCGACCGCGACGTTCGGCAACGAGGCGGTCCCCAAGGTCTCTGTCTCGGTTTTTTTATCTTCTTGAAGAGAATCCAGGTCCACACGCGCGAAATCCCGCGCCCGAACGAAGAATTCTTCCGCCGGGACGAAGAGCTGCGCCGGCGGCAGGAGCGGCCGGTCCGGATCGCCGCCGGCCATCTGGTAGCGCGACTGCGCGCCGCGCCAGAACTCGTTGACCGCCTCCGGGACGTCGTGGTGCAGGGCCAGCGTCGAGTCTTGCGGGAGATAGTCGAACAGCGTCGCGACCGAGTCGAAGAACAGCGGCAGGTAGTACTCGATTCCCGCCGCCGGGATGCCGGCCGAGACGTCGCGGTACAGGCGCTTCTTGGACGGATCGCCCTCGAAGAGCTCGCGCCAGCGGCTGCGGAACCGGCTGCGTCCCGCCTCGTCCATCGGAAACTCGCGCGCCGGCAGCATGCGAATCTCCTTGACCGAGTAGAGCGTGCGCTGGCTGTCGACGTCGAAGGTCCGGATCGCGTCCGCCGTGTCGTCGTCGAGGTCGATGCGGTAGGGCAGCTGGCTGCCCATCGGGAAAAGATCGATCAGGCCGCCGCGAAAGCAGAACTCACCCGGCGCTACGACCTGGGTCACGTGCTGGTAGCCGGCAACCACCAGCTGTTCCTTCAGCTTTTCCAGGGACAGTTTTTCGCCGGTCTGCAGAAGGAACGTGCGCCCTGCGATGTAAGCCGGGGGGCACAGCCGCACGAGCGCCGTCGAGGCCGGCACGATGGCGATGTCGAAATCGCCGCGCTGAATGCGATAGAGCGTGGCGAGGCGCTCGGAAACGAGATCCGGGTGCGGCGAGAACTGGTCGTAGGGCAGGGTTTCCCAGTCCGGCAGCAGGCAGACCCGCCGCCCGGGCGAGAACCACGCGATTTCCTCCGCCAGGCGCTGCGCGTCCTGCGCGCCGGCGGTGACGACTGCGAGCGGAGTTTCCCGCGCCGCGAGCCGCGACAGGGCGAGCGCGTCCGCCGAACCCGTGAGCCCGGTGATCCGCCTGCGCGCGGGGAGCGAATCGCGATGCATCAATGAAAAAAGCGTGTAATTATATCGTTTTGAATTTACAAGAACTTTGACGTGTCGGTCTTTGCCTTGATCCCGGCGGCGGGCAGCGGCACGCGCTTCTCCCGCGAAGCGCCCAAGCAATACCTGGCGCTCAATGGGCGGCCGATGCTCTGGCACGCCATCCGAGCAGTTTGCGTGCCGCCGGTGGAATTCGTATTCGTCGTGCTCGCGGCGGGCGACCGGACCTTTGCCGGGCACGACTGGAGCGCGTTCGAAGGCAAGCTCGAGCCGCTCTTCTGCGGCGGCCAGACGCGGCGCGACTCCGTCTACAACGGGCTGGTCGCGGCGATGGCCGCGGTGGACGCCGACGACTGGATGCTCGTGCACGACGCGGCGCGGCCGTGCCTGCCCCGGGAAGACTTGCGCAATCTCATCGAGGAAACCCGGATGGACCGGATCGGCGGCATCCTCGCGCTCCCCGTGGCCGAGACCGTGAAGAAGGCGGCGAAAGACGAAGCCGGAACGCAGCGCGTCGCCGGCACCGAGGACCGCTCGCAGCTCTGGCTCGCGCAGACGCCGCAGATGTTCCGCGCCGGCCTGCTCGCCCAGGCGCTGCAGCGCGCGCAGGGCCCCGTGACCGACGAAGCGAGCGCGATCGAGCAGATGGGCCTCAAGCCGCGCCTCGTCACCGGCAGCAGGAGGAATCTCAAGGTGACGTATCCGGAAGACGTGGCCATCGCCGAGGCGATCCTGAGAGCCGAAATGCCGCTGGTGGCCAACTCTGCCGTGGTTGACCGATGAGGATCGGACAGGGATTCGACGTGCACGCCCTCGTCGAGGGCAGGAAGCTGATCATCGGCGGGGTCGAGATCCCCTACGGCAAAGGGCTGGAAGGGCACTCGGACGCCGACGTGCTGCTGCACGCGATCTGCGACGCGCTGCTCGGCGCGGCCGGGCTGGGCGACATCGGCAGGCATTTTCCCGATACGGATCAACAGTACCGAGGGGCTGATAGTCGCAAGTTGCTTTTACAAATAAAAAAGAAGATAGAGAGTTGTGGTTTCAAAATCGTGAACATCGACGCCACCATCATCGCCCAGGAGCCGCGCATGGCGCCGCACGTGCCGCGGATGATCGCCAACATCGCCGGGGATCTCGGTGTCGCGCCCGCTGCGATCAACATCAAGGCGACGACCACCGAGCGTCTGGGCTTCGCCGGCCGCGGCGAGGGAATCGCGGCCCAGGCCGTCGCGCTCCTGGAATAGCGCCATGTATTCGCCTCCTTACAACCAGGTCGAGAAGCGCGCCGAAGTCGTCGAATTCATGCGCGCCAACAACTTTCCGATCCTCGTCACCGGAACCGGCGGTGTGCTTCACGCGTCACATCTGCCCGTGACGATCCACGAAAAAGAAGAGCGGATCGTCGTCGACATGCACATGGCGAAGAACAATCCCCAGTGGAAGGAGTTCTTCGACGACGAGGTGCTGGTGGTGTTTCACGGGCCGCACGCCTATGTGTCGCCGCGCTGGTACGCCGACAAGGAGCGCGTGCCCACGTGGAATTACGCGGCGGTGCACGCGTACGGCGTGCCGAAAATCATTTCCGACCGGCAGGTGAAATACGACTCGCAGCGGCGCCTGATCGAGAGCCTCGATCCGCAATGGCTGCCGAAGCACGACGCGCTGCGCCAGGAGTACGTCGACATGATGCTCGACGGCATCGTCAACTTCGCGATCCCGGTCGAGCGCCTCGAGACGCGCTGGAAGCTCTCGCAGAACCGCGGCCGGCGCGAGCAGGAGCTCATCGCCGCCGCGCTCGACAAGTCCGCGGACTCCGTGGAGCGGGCGCTTGCCGCGCTCACCCGCCGGCACCTGGCCGAGGATTGAGGCTTTTCTTCGCGCTTTGGCCGTCCGCCGAGACCGCCCGCGCGCTGGGCGAATGGGCGGACGAGGTGCGGGGCCGGACCGGCGGCCGCGCGACCGTCCCGGAGACGATCCACCTGACGCTCGCGTTCCTGGGTGAAGCGGCGTCCCCGCGGGCTGTCGCCGCAGCGCGACGGGTCCACGGCAAAATCTTCAGTCTTCCAGTGGACATGGCCAAGTACTGGCGTCACAACCGGATTATCTGGGCGGGGCCGGCCGCGCTTCCCGCGCCGCTGAAGCAGCTCGCCGGCGACTTGCGGCGCGAGCTTCTGCGGGAGGAATTTGTCCTCGAGGCGCGCGAGTTCGCGGCCCACGTGACGCTCGTGCGCAAAGCCGGCCCCCCGGAATTCCTGCCGCCGCTGCCGCGCCTCGACTGGCCGGTGCAAGAATTTGTTCTGGTTCGCTCGGTCAATTCGGGCGGTGCCTCGCGTTACGAGACATTACAGAGCTGGCCGCTTGCCTGATCCCGTTGCCTTGCGGCCCGGGTCGGGGTAGCGTTCAGGCTTCGAGGCAGGGGGATTCCATGGGAGCAACGGCGTACAAGAGCGCGGCGAGACTGTTTGTCGTGGCGGGCCTGCTGGGCGCCGCCGCGCTGTGCGGATGGGTTTTCGCCATCGCGTTCACATCGTCGGCTCCGGCGGCCTGCAACAACGTGTTCTCGGTCGGCGCCGAGATCTCGTCATGCCGCTGGCCGGCGGTCTTCGTCGCGCTCGGCTGGGTCGCGTTCACCGCGGCGGTGGCGTTCACCTGGGTCGGCGGGGTGAGGGTCCAGCGCAATCGGTCGCTCAACGCAGGAAGCGGCAGGCAGGCGCCGCTGCGCGACGCGGCTAGGAGAGCCGAAGCGTAAGCCGGGCGAGCAGACCGCCGCCGTCGCGCGGCAGTAGCTCAAGCAGCCCGCCGTGCGCGCGGGCGACGCGCTCGACGATCGCCAGCCCGAGGCCGGCGCCGCCGGGCCCGGCCCGCGAAGCGTCCAGCCGCGTGAACGGACGCTTCAGCCGCTCCACCTCGGTGGGCGGAATTCCAGGGCCGCGATCCGCCACCTCGATGACGGCTTTCCGGTTGGACGAAAAAGACCGTATCTCGATCGGCTCGCCGGCGTAGCGCAGCGCGTTGTCGACGAGGTTCGAGACCGCGCGCCGCAGCGCCATGTGGGCGAACGCGAAGCGCGGAACCGGCTCGTCGGTGAGCGACACTTTCTTGCCGAGGCGTGAGTAGTGGCCGGCGACGTCCTCGAGCACCGCGCTGAGCTCCCCCGGCGCGCGCGTCTCGTTCTCGCCGCGGGCATAGTCGAGGAACTGGCCGATGACGGCGTCGATCTCGTCGATGTCGGCGACCATCGCCTGGGCGGTGTCGGCGTCCGCGCCGCTCATCTCCAGCGCGAGGCGGATGCGCGACAGCGGCGTGCGCAGATCATGCGAGATGCCCGCCAGCACCATGGCGCGCTCGCGCTCCATGCTGTCGAGATCGCTCGCCATCCGGTTGAAGGCGGCCGCCACCGCGGATAACTCCCGCGCGCCCTCTTCGGGCAGCGGCTGGTGCGCTTCGCCGCGGCCGAGGCGGCCGGCGGCGCGGGTGAGCGCGCCGAGCGGCCGGGCGATGCGCGAGGCGATGAGCCAGGCGCCGACGAGCGCGATCGCGAGCAGCGCGGCGCCCCAGCCGAGCCACTGCAGGCCGAATGCCGGCTCGTAGCGCTCGCGCGGCAGCATCACCCAGTACTCGTCGACGTCGATGAAGAAGCTGACCCAGAAGCCGGGCTCGCCGTCGCGCTCATTGGCGAAGCGCGTGTCCTTGCCGAGCGCCGAGCGCACGCGTCGCGTGACGCGCTGGAGCAGGGGGTTGTCGGGCAGCGGCTCGAGCTTCTCGCTGCTGGTCGACGGATAGACGCGCAGCCCTTCGCTGTCGTTCAGATCGATGAGGAGCTGGCGGCGGCGGAACGGATCCGCGCTCACCAGCGCGTCGCGGGTGAGGTTCACCGCGCTCACCGTCTGCTGCGCCAGCTCCCGCGAGCGCGGCTCGCGCTCGTATACCCGGTAGATCTGGAATGAGGCGAGGACCGCGGTGACGATGAGCAGCGCGATCAGCAGGAACGATCGGGCAAAGAGGCTCACGGATCCTGCTAGCTGTTTTCGGGCACGAACACGTAGCCGAAGCCCCACACCGTCTGGATGTGCTTCGGATGCGACGGGTCGGCCTCGACCAGCTTCCTGATGCGCGAGATCTGGACATCGATCGAGCGGTCGAACACCTCGTACTCGCGGCCGCGCGCGAGCTCCATCAGCTTGTCCCGCGACAATGGCTGGCGCGGGTGCTGCACCAGCACCTTCAGGACCGAGAACTCGCCCGTGGTGAGCGGCACCGTCTTGCCGCCGCGGGTCAGCGTGCGGGTGGAGAGGTTCAACGAGAATTCGCCGAACTGGAAAGCCTCGGTGCTCGCCGCGGGGGCGCCGGGCGGGCCCGCCGGGGTGCGGCGCCTGAGCACCGCGTTGATCCGCGCGAGCAGCTCGCGCGGGTTGAAAGGCTTGGGCAGATAGTCGTCGGCGCCCATCTCGAGCCCGACGATGCGCTCGACGTCGTCGCCCTTGGCGGTGAGCATGATGATCGCCGGCGCCCCGGGCTGGGCGCCGCCCTGCGCCCGCAGGCGCCGGCAGATGGACAGCCCGTCCTCGCCGGGCAGCATGAGATCGAGCACCACGAGATCGTAGCGCTCGCGCGCGAGCTGCTTGTCCATTCCCGCGCCGTCGGGCACCGCTTTCACCTCGTAGCCCTCGCCGCCGAGGTAGCGCACCAGCAGGTCGCGCAGCCTCTGGTCGTCGTCCACCACCAGGATCCGGGTCTTGAGCTCAGCCATGCGTGAAGATTACCGAGAAATGGGCTCGCTACGCATGCGGGAGGTAACCATTTGTTACACCGTTCCGCCGCCGGCCGACTACCATGGCGGCATGCGGATGGCGATCGTTCCGGTGCTTTTTCTTGTGCTGGCCCTCCTGCCGGGCTTCGCGCTGGCGCAGTCGGCCAAGGCGAAGCGCGGGCCGGATCCGCGGCCTTCCCGCACCATGAGCCACGACGAGCGCCAGCGGCTGCGGCAGGACGTCGATTCGGCGCGCGGCAACTACCAGCGCAGCGATCCGCGGCGCAGGGACCGGATGCCGGCGGAAGAGCGCGAGAAGCTGCGCCGCGATGTCCAGGACGCCAACCGCGACATCACGCGAAGGTAGGCCCGAAGTTCTCCTGCAGAGCCGCTACGAGACGCTCGAAGCGCTCAGGTCGTAGGACGGGGTGCTCGGCACGAAAAAGCGGAAGGCGTTCTTGCCGGCCTGCTTTGCCTTGTACATGGCGTTGTCGGCGTTCTTGACGAGCGCCGGCGCATCCACGGCGTGGTCCGGGAAGATCGCGATGCCGATGCTGGCGGAGACGCGCATTTCGTCGCCGGGCGCGAGCTCGAAGGGGCGCATGATCTCGGCGAGCAGCTTGCGCGCGACGGTCTCGACCAGGCTCGCGTCCGGAACGTCCTCCAGCACGACGAAGAACTCGTCGCCGCCGAGGCGCGCCACCAGGTCGCTCGCGCGCAGGCTGGCGCGCAGGCGGCGCGCCGTCTCGATCAGGAACCGGTCGCCCGACGGGTGGCCGTAGGCATCGTTCATCTGCTTGAAGCCGTCGAGGTCGATGAACAGCGTCGCGAGGCGGTTGCCGCGCCGGCGCGCGCGCTCGACCGCCTGGTCGAGCGCGGGCCCGAGGCTCGTGCGGTTGGACAATCCGGTGAGCGGGTCGCTGTAGGCGAGGGAAGCGATGTGCTCGCGCGAGAGCACCTCCTCCGTGATGTCGCGCCCGACTCCGCGGTAGCCGAGAAAGCTGCCGTCGGCGGCGACCCGCGGCTCGCCGCTCACGGAGAAATAGCGCACCGCGCCGTCGGCGCGCGGGCGTCCGAACTCGAAATCGCGGATCGGCTCGTGCGCCTCCACGGTCGCGCGCAGCCGCGCCCAGCCGGCTTCGTCCGGCATGGTCGCAGGCAGCTCCCACGCCGTCTTGCCGACGATCACGCTGCCGAACTGGGTGATGTAGCTCGGGCCGTGCACCAGCTGCGTGAACCGGCCCTGCGTGTCGGTCTCCCAGAAAAAGTCCGACGACATCTGCGTCAGGCTGCGAAAGCGCGCCTCGCTGTCGCGCAGCGCATCCTCGGCGCGCTTGCGCTGCAGGAACTGGCCGACCTGGCTGCCGATGGCGCGCGCCGCCTCGAGCAGCCGCTCGTCGGGCTCGCGCAGCGAGCGGCTGGAGAAAGTGAGCACGCCGATGCGATTGCCTTCGGAGACGATCGGGAACGCGAATGCGCCCTGGACGCCGGCCGCCGTCACCAGCTTCTTCACTTCGATGCGCGGATCGTTGGCGGCGTCGGTGGTCCACACCGGGTCGCCGCTCTGCAGGACGCGGCCGGCGAGGCTCTGTCCCGGCCGGAAAGTGATGGCGCGCGATCCCTGCATGAAAGTCTCGATCGCCGGGTCGGAAATGGACCAGCAGTTCTGGAAGCGCAGCAGCCCGGCGGCCTCGTCGAGCGCGAAATGGCGGCCGCAGACCCAGCCCTGGCTGTCGCAGATGGCGCGCAGCACCGCCTCGACGCCGCCGCTCGCGTCCTCCGCCTCCGACAAAGCGCGGGCGATCTGGTGCTCGAGCCGCAGCAGCTGATCGTTCTGTATGCGCCGGGTGACGTTCCGGGCGACGCCGCGATATCCCTTGAACCGCCCGTCCGCGTCGAACACCGGCTCGCCGCTCACGATCATGTACCGCAGCGTGCCGTCCTTCATGTGCCGGCAGAGCACCAGGTCGCGAAACGGCTCGTAGCGCTCGACCTGTGCGCGATGCGCGGACCAGGTGCCGTGGAGCGGCGCGAGATCCGGCGTCTCCCAGCGCGTCTTGCCCAGGTAGACCTGAGGGTCGCCGGTGCTCGCCATCGCCGCCGCGCCCGGACCGGCGATGACGGTGAAACGGAATTGCGCGTCCTGCTCCCAGTACCAGTCGGAGGAGAGATGGGTCAGGCTGCGGAAGCGCGCCTCACTCTCGCGCAGCGCCTCCTCCGCGCGCACGCGCTCCGTGACGTCCTTCGCGACGCCGCGGTAGCCGCGGAACTCTTGCTGCGAGTCGAAGAGCGGCCTGCCCGCAACGCTGACGTAGCGAACCTGGTTGCCTGAGTCGCTTCGCTTCAGCAGCAGATCGCGAAACGGCTGGCGCGCCTCGAGGACGGCCTTGTGCTCCTCCCACGTCTGGCCGATGATTTCCGTGTTGGGCAATTCCCAGCGGCGCTTGCCGATGTGGGATTCGGGGGTGATGCCGCCGCGCGCGTCCGTGGCGCCCATCGTCGCGACGAACCGCAGCTCGGCGTCCTGTTCCCAGTACCAGTCCGAGGAAAGCTCCGTGAGGCTGCGGAAGCGCTCCTCGCTTTCGCGCAGCGCCTGCTCGGCCTTCGCCTGCTCGGTGATATCCCGCGAGATCCCGGCGATGATCCAGCGCTTGCCCGAGCGGAACACCTGCCGCCTGGTTTCAAACGGAAACAGCGAGCCGTTCTTGCACCGGTAGCGCGACCTCAACAGGCTCGTAGAGGAAGGATCCGCGATCAGCGCGTCATAAGTGCGGGCGAGCTCCTCGCGGCTTTCCGCCACCACGTCGGCCGGCCCCATCGCGAGCAGCTCTTTCTTGGAATATCCGAGCCGCTTGCAGGTCGTCGAGTTCACATCGATGAAGCGCAGGGTCTCCCGGTCGACCAGGACGATGATGTCGGCCGAGTTCTCCATTGCCCTGCGGAAACGCCGCATCTCGGCGTGCGTCGACGCGGCCGCGGAACGGGTCGCCCGGCGCTTGCCGCCGGGAGCCCGCCCTGTCTTGCCGTTTGCAACCGCGGCGCCTGCCCTGCGAATGGCCATCGTTTCCTTCCGTCTCGCAATCTACTGGAGCGTTATCGAGGCGTCCAGACACTAGTCGACGGCCGATTTGTCAAAAATGGTGCGCGATCGAGTTCGCGTAGTAGGCGAGCAGCGGACGTTCCGCGGGATGGGCACGATAAATGCCGTCGCGCTCCTGCACCAGGCGGCGAAGCCGCAGCATTCTGAGTCCGACGGTCAGGGCGTAGTCGAGGTCGCGCCGCGGGACATAGACGTGGGCGCCGCGGGCCTCGAGCCGTTGCAGGACCTTTTCCACCTCCGCCTTGAGCTCCAGCTCCGAAAAGCCGGTATCGGGGCGGCGCACGAAGACCTCCGCCATGAGCGCGACCGGGACGACCGGAACGACGCGGCCGACCGCGTCCATCAGGTCGGCGCCGAGCCGCGCCATCGCCTGCTTCCGGGCCTCGCCGGCGAGCTTGTGGAAGTCGATTCCCCGCGCACTGCAATATTCGCGCATCGACACCGGCGAGCCGAAGTTGACGCAGGCATAGCCGAAGCGGTGCCACTCGCTGCGCAGCACCAGGAGCAGGTTCTGGAAGGCGAATCCGAAGGTGTTGCGCAAGGCCTCGATGCGGCCCGAGCGTTTTCCCTCGCCCGAGAGAAGCAGCGTGCGGTCCTCGAGCACGCGGTCGTAGTTGATTCCGAGCGGCACGAACACCAGGTCGCGCTCGCCGTCGACGTGGAAGCCGCGCATCATGTAATCGAGCACGCCGAGCCGCGGCTCGCGCATCCTGCCGTCGCGGCTCAGGCCGCCTTCCGGAAACACCGCCTGCGGCACGCCGGCTTCGGTGGCCATCGCCACGTAGCGCTCGAGAACCCGCCGGTAGAGCTCGTCCTTGGAGTTGCGACGCACGAAGTACGCGCCCATCGACCGGATGAGCGCCGAGAGCGGCCATAGCCGCGCCCATTCGCCCACGGCGTACGACAAGGCCGTCTGGTCGGCGGCGAGATAGGCCGCGAGCACGTAGTCCATGTTCGAGCGGTGGTTCATCACGAACACCACGGTCGCGTGCGCGTCCACTTTCGCCAGCCCTTGCGCATCGATGTAGCCGATGCGCACGCGGTAGAGCGCGCGCGCCGCCGTGCGGCCGATCCAGTAGCCGACGCGGAAGTAGAGATAGGCATTGAAGCGCGGCACGATCTCGCGCGCGTAGCGCTCGACGCTCCGCAGCGCCCTGTCGAGCGGGATCTTGTTCTCGGCGGCGAAGCGCTCGGCCGCCTGCTGCACCTTCGGGTCGGTGAGGAGGCGATGGATCAGCGCCTGGCGGCGGGTGCGCTGGAACGGCCGGATGCCGATGCGCAGCCGGGTCGAAACCTCCTCGATGACCTGGTTCGCGGGGTGCGTCACCAGCCAGCGCAACGCCGGCAGGAGCAGCTTGTCGAAAGCCGCCAGCGCCGCGAGGATCAGCAGAACCACGAAAAGCCAAGCCGGCAACGTGACCGCTTCGGTCATCCTGCCTCCCCTTATTCCCTTGCGGCAGTCTAGCTCAGCGGCGCGCGCGCTCGCGGACGAAGAGGTACAGGCCGCTCGCGATCACGAACGCCGCGCCCGCCCAGACGTTCGGGCCGGGCACGTCGCCGAAGACCAGGTAGCCGAAGACAGCCATGTAGATCACCTGCTGGTAGAGGAACGGCGCGAGGATCGAGGCCGAGGCATAGCGATGCGCCAGCGCGAGAAGGTAGTGGCCAAGGCCGCCCAGCACGCCGAGCAGGCACGCGAGGGTCCACTCGAGCACCCCCTCGGGCCATTCCCAGACCGCGATCGCGAACGGCGTGAGGCCGATGGCGGCCCCGACCGCCGGCAGGTACTGGATCGTCTCCGGCGGATCGTACGCCGCGAGGTGCCGGGTCATCAGGTTGAACGCCGCGTAGAGGAAGGCATTGCCGATCGCGAGCAGCATCGCCGGATGGAAGTCGGCGCTCCACGGGTGGACGATCACGAGCACGCCGCAGAATCCCGTGACGATCGCGATCCAGCGCGCGGCGTCGAGCTTCTCCTTCAGCATCCAGGCGCTGATCACGGCGACGATGATCGGCACGGTGAAGAAAATCGACGCGGTCACCGTGAGCTGCAGGTACTGCAGCGCCCAGAAGTTCATCCCGGTCATCAGCATGAACATCAGCGCGCGGGCGACGTGCCACTTGAGGTGCTTCGTCCTGAAGAGCGAATCGCGCTTGATGGGATAGAGCAGCAGCGTCGCGAACACCGCGTGGGTCACGAAGCGCAGCCACACCACCATGAGCACCGGCATGGCGCCGACCAGCCACTTCGCGGTGCCGTCGAGCGCCGTGAACAGCACGAAGCAGCACGATATCAGCCCGATGCCGATGAGGCGGTTGCGCGCGCTGTCGGCGTGCAGCATCGGGCGCTCAGGCTTCGATGCCGGTCACGTGCGCGCCGGAGCGCTGCTATTTCGTCGTGAGGAAATAGTAGTCGGCGGTGTAGGCGACGCGCGCGCTGGCGCCGGAGCTGGACGGCGCGCAGCCGTCCCGCGGCGCCACGCCGCCGGCGGTGTTGACGCGCTGGATGCTCGTGACGTTGCTGAACGTGCCCTGCGGCCCGACCGACCTCGCGCTCAGCAGCAGCCAGGGAATGGCGCCGGCCGCGGGCGCGTCGGCGCGCTCTCTTACCGTGCCGAGGACCTTGCTGCCGTCGCTCGCTTCCCAGTGCGGGCCGGCGTAATGCTTGCCGATCTTCGCGCCCTGGCGGTCGAACAGATCCGCCTCCGGCGCCACGAATGTCCATTCGAACGTGCCGATCTCGTCGCGGCGCGGCCTGCACTCGTAGATCTGCACGCCTTTGGCCGGAACCACCATCGCCAGCGTCTCGTTCGGCGCGCCCCTGAGCTTGTCCGGGACCGCGACGGTGGGCGCATGTGATGCGCACCCGGAAAGAAACAGGGAAATGCAACCGGCAAAGCAATTCTTCATTCTGTGCTCCCTTTTCGTCCGGACTACAGTGCGGCGATGACCGCGGCCGTCACATCTTTCGTGCGCGCGTCGCCGCCGAGGTCCGGCGTGAAAATTTTCTTTGCGGTCACGGACTCGATCGCCTTCATCAGGCGCGCCGCCGCCTTTGCCTCGCCCAAGTGCTCGAGCATCATCGACGCGGTCCAGAAGGTGGCGATCGGATTCGCGACGCCCTTGCCGGTGATGTCGAAGGCCGAGCCGTGAATCGGCTCGAACATCGACGGAAACCTGCGCTCCGGGTTGAGGTTGGCGGTCGGCGCGATGCCGAGCGAGCCCGACAGCGCTGCGGCGAGGTCGGACAGAATATCCGCGTGCAGGTTGGAGGCGACGATCGTGTCGAGCGAGCCCGGCTTGAGCACCATGACCGTGGTCATCGCGTCCACGAGTACGCGGTTCGTTTTTATATCCGGGTATTGCTTATGAATTTCAAAAAAAACTTCATCCCACAAAACCATGCCGTGACGCTGGGCGTTCGACTTGGTGACGAGGGTCAAGTGCTTGCGGGGGCGCTTGCGGGCGATCTCGAAGGCGAAGCGGTGCACGCGCTCCACGCCGCTGCGCGTGAAGGTGGAGACTTCCATCGCCACTTCATTCGGCAGGCCGGTATGCACGCGGCCGCCCGCGCCCGAGTATTCGCCTTCGGTGTTTTCCCGGATGATGACCCAGTCGATTTCGTCCCCGTTTTTCAACTGGGAGGATATTCCCGGAAGAACCCGCGAGGGCCTTACGTTGGCGTACTGGTCGAAGCCCTGGCAGATCGGCAGCCGCAGGCCCCAGAGCGAGACATGGTCGGGAACGTCGGGAGCGCCCACCGCGCCGAAGAAGATCGCGTGGAACTTCTTCAGCTCCTCCAGCCCGCCTTCCGGTATGTACGCCCCTTTTTCCTTGTATCTCTTCGAGCTCCAATCAAAGGATTCGAACTTCAATTCAAATCCCTCCTTGGAAGCGAGTGCGCGTAACACCTCCGCGCCAGCGGGAATAACCTCCATCCCGATCCCGTCTCCCGGGATCGACGCGATCCGATAGGTCTTCATCTGCGCGCGAGCGCGGTGAGGCCCCGCACGTCGCCCGCCTTGCCGAGTCCCCAGCACGCCGCGATCAGCTGCTTCGCGCGCTGCGCGCCGATCATCGGATCGGCGAGGCCGTGGAATTTCGCCTCGAGGTCGGCGTCCGACAGCGGCCGCTCGAGCGAGCCGATGGCGTGCTCGACGAAGATATGGATGCGGCGCCCGTCCTTGAGGCTCGCGGTCACGTCGACCGAGGCTTCGTCGATGGCGCGGTCGACGCTCGCTGTCACCCTGGCGCGCAGCGCGACAACGTCCTTGCGCGTCACGATCGCGTCGGAGAATTCCTCTTCGCCGGCGCGGCCGAAGATGAGTCCCGCGGCGCAGCCGTGGTAGACGCTGAACTTTCCCTGCAGGCCGTCGCGCGGCTCCTTCTTGCCGGTGAGCTCGAGCACCAGCGGATGGACCTTGAGCTCGATGCGCTCGACCTCGTCCGGCTTCACGCCCTGGTCGCGCAATTGCACGCAGGCGTCGATGCTCGGATGGATCACGATGCCGCAGGCGAACGGCTTGTAGGTGTTGAACGAGATCTCGAAGCGCTTGCCGAGCTCGTCGGTGATCTCATTCCACGCGCACTTGGTCGACACGACCTGCGCGAGGCCGCGCGGCGCTTCGAGCGCGCGCGGGCTTGCCGTGTAGCCGTGTTTCGCCATCAGCGCCGCCATCAGGCCGGCGCGAGCCGCGGCGCCCGGATGAAAGGGCTTGGTCATCGTGCCGAACTGCTCGCGCAGGCCCACCGGCGTGGAGGCCGCGATGCCGAGCGCCATCGCCGTCTTGCCCTCGTCGAGGCCGAGCAGGCGCGCGCAGCCGGCCGCCGCGCCGAGCATGCCGGTGGAGCCGGTGATGTGCCAGCCGCGGTCGTAATGCTCCGGGTAGATGGTGTTGCCGAAACGGCAGGAGACATCAATGCCCAGGACCAGCGCGTCGACGAGACGCCGGCCGTCCGCGCCGGTGTGCTCGGCGAGGGCGAGCAGGGCGGACGCCACCGGGCCGGCCGGGTGGATGATCGTTTTCAGGTGCGTGTCGTCGAAGTCGAAGGTATGCGAGCTGATGCCGTTGATCAGTGCGGCGCTCGCCATGTCGACGCGCTCGTTGCGCCCGAGCAGCGAAGCCTGCGGCGCCGGCTGCAGCATGTTCACCGCCGCGAGCGCCGCGTCGGCGGCGGGATGGCGCGCCGCGCCGACGGCGCAGCCGGCCCAGTTCAGGAACGTGCGGTGCGCCTCATGGTCGACCGCGTCGTCCCAGCCGCGCTTCGGATGCGAAGCGACGAACTTGGCGAGGATCTGGGTGACGGGAGGCGCATCGTGGTCCGCCTTGACCTGGGTGTTCTGCACTATGCGCTCAGGCAGCCTTTCGCGAAACGCTGCGCACCGCTTCGGCGACCGCGGCGCCGACCTCGGAGGTGCTGGCCTTTCCCTTCATGTCCGGCGTATGCGGCCCTTCGATGATCACGCGCTCGATCGCCCTGAGGATATCGGCGGCGGCTTCCGGGTGGCCGAGGTGCTCGAGCATCAGGGCGCCCGACCAGATGGTGGCGAGCGGGTTGGCGATCTTGCGTCCCGCGATGTCCGGCGCCGAGCCGTGCACCGGCTCGAAGATGGAGGGCGCGGTGCGCTCCGGATTGATGTTGCCGGAGGCGGCGATGCCGATCGTGCCCGCGGTGGCGGGCCCGAGGTCGGAGAGGATGTCGCCGAAGAGGTTGGACGCCACGATCACGTCGAAGCGATCGGGGTTGAGCACCATCTGGATCGTGAGGCCGTCGACGTGATACTGGTCGGTCTTCACGTCGGGATAGCTCTTTCCCATCTCGGCGAAGCGCTCGTCCCAGTATGGCATGGTGATCGAGATGCCGTTCGACTTGGTGGCCGAGGTCAGGTGCTTCTTGCGCGTGCGCGCGAGCTCGAAGGCGTACTTCATGATGCGGTCGGTGCCTTTGCGGCTGAACACCGACTGCTGCATCGCCATCTCACGGTCGGTACCTTCGTACAGTCGCCCGCCGACGTTGCCGTACTCGCCTTCCGTATTCTCGCGGATCACGAAGTAGTCGATGTCGCCGGGCTTGCGGCCGGCGAGCGGGCAAGGCATGCCCTCGAACAGGCGCACCGGCCGCAGGTTCACGTAGAGATCGAACCAGCGCCTGAAATTGATGAGCAGGCCCCACACCGCGATGTGATCGGGCACCAGCGCCGGGTTGCCCACCGCGCCGAAGTAGACCGCGTCGAACTTCCTCAGGATGTCGGGCGCGTCGTCGGGGCACATCTTGCCGTGCGCCTTGTACCAGTCGCAGCTCCAGGGGAATTCCTGCCACTTGAAGCGCAGGCCGTGCCTCGCGCCCACCGCTTCGAGGACGCGTACGCCCTCGGGGATGACTTCCCGGCCGATTCCGTCCCCGGGGATCACCGCGATCTTGTGTTCCTTCATGGCTTCTCCCAAAGAAAGAAATTCTATCAGGCATAAAATCGGCGGATGCGATTCGCGGCGATCGAAACCTCCGGCGACTGGTGCTCGGTAGCGCTCTGGCGCGACGGCGAGATCGCGGCGCTCGAGCGCCGGGCGCCGAACCGCCATTCGGAGCTCGCATTGCCTTTGCTGGAAAAATTGCTGGGAGAGGCCGGATTGACCGCGAGTCAGCTGGACGGCGTAGCCTTCGGCGCCGGACCGGGGTCGTTCACGGGCCTGCGGATTGCATGCGGGCTCGCGCAGGGTCTCGCGTTCGCGCGCGACCTGCCGGTCATCGCGGTTTCCTCCTTCGAGGCGATCGCCCAGGAATCCGGCGAGACGCGCGTCGCCGCGTGCATCGATGCGCGGATGCGCGAAGTGTATTATTCGGCGCTCGAGAAGCAGGCTGGCGCGCATCTCAGCCCATGGCGTGAGGTGGTGCCCGCGCAGTGCGTCGCGCCGCGGGAAGCAGCGCCGCCGCCGGGCGAAGGCTGGGCCGGATGCGGCAACGGTTTCCAGGCGTATCCGGAATTTCTTTCAGGAAAGATCTTGCGGAAGAAACCCGAAGTTCATCCCACCGCTTTCGCCGTCGCGCAGCTCGCCGCGCCGCGCTTCGCGGCGGGCGAAGGCATCGACGCCGCGCTTGCGGCCCCGGTGTATCTTCGCGACAAGGTCGCTTTCACCACGCAAGAGCTGGGAAACCGATGAGCGCGGTCCTGAAAGACGGTCCCTCGCTGTCGGCGATGCGCGAACGGGATCTCGACGAGGTGATGGCGATCGAGAACGCGATCTACAGCCACCCGTGGACGCGCGGCAACTTCGCCGATTCGCTGCGCGCCGGCTACGCGTGCCGCGTCTGGCGCCGCGACGGCGAGCTGGCGGGCTATTTCATAGTGATGGCGGCGGCGGGCGAAGCGCATCTGCTGAATCTGTCGATCGCCCCCGGATACCAGAGAAGCGGCCACGGCAGCGCGCTGCTGCGCGAGGCGGCGGCGGTGGCGGCGAGCCTGGGCGCGCACAACCTGTTTCTCGAGGTGCGGCCGAGCAACCATGCGGCGCAGGCGCTTTACCGGCGCTTCGGCTTTCGCAAGGTCGCGGTCCGGCGCGACTACTATCCCGCGCATACCGGGCGCGAGGATGCGCTCGTGCTGACGCTGCCGCTGAAATGAGCCGGCGCGAGGAAATTCTCGCCGAGATGGGCTTGACGCCGGTTTGGCATTTAAGAAAAAAGAATTTCACCGTAGAAAACGAACCGCCAGACAACTCCAAAAAAAATCCGCAGGACTGGATCGAGCTGAAGCAGGCGGTTCCCGCGTGCACCGCCTGCGGCCTGCACAAGGGCCGCGCGCAGACCGTCTTCGGCGTGGGCGACGAGAACGCCGACTGGCTGCTGGTGGGCGAGGCCCCGGGCGCGGAAGAGGACCGCCTCGGCGAGCCCTTCGTCGGCCAGGCGGGACGGCTGCTCGACAACATGCTCGCGGCGATCGAGCTCAGGCGCGGCGACAACGTCTATATCGCCAACGTCCTGAAGTGCCGTCCTCCCGGCAACCGCAATCCCGAGCCGGATGAAGTCGCGAAGTGCACGCCTTTCCTGCTGAGGCAGATCGCGCTTATCCAGCCGAAGCTGATCGTGGCGATGGGCCGTTTCGCGGCGCAGACCCTGCTGAACACCGATGCGACCATCGCCAGCCTACGCGGCCGCCTGCACAGCTATGCGGGCGTTGCTCTCATCGTGACCTATCACCCGGCCTATCTGCTGCGAAGCCTGCCCGACAAGTCGAAAGCGTGGGCCGATCTGGTTTTTGCGAAAAAAACCATGCTTGAACTAAGCCGGAAGCAAAAAGAACAACCACCTAAAAAAGAATAACCACCTAATTCTTAGTGAGGCGGGTGCGGCACCTCGGCGCGGGCGAAGGCGAGCAGGCGCTCGATCTCGTCGTGGTGGACGCGGAGATTGCGCCGGTACCACGCGTGCACGACGAGCATGGTGGCGGAGACGAACAGGCCGTAGACGAAGATCACGAAGTAGATCGAATAGCCCACGTTCAGCAGCGCCGAGTAGAGCGCGATCATCACGAGGATCGAGGTGTTCTCGTTGAAGTTCTGCACCGCGATGGAGCGTCCGGCGCCGACCAGGTGATGGCCGCGGTGCTGCAGCAACGCGTTCATCGGCACGACGAAAAACCCCGCCAGCGCGCCGATCAGCACCATCAGCACGATCGCGAGCCATACCTGGGTGACGTAGTTCATCGAGATGACCACCAGGCCCATGGCGATGCCCAGGGGGATGACCTTCACCGATTTGTCGAGCGCCACCCAGAGCGAGGCGAGCACCGCGCCGATCGCGATGCCGAACGCGGTGACGCCCTGCAGGATCGCCGCCTTTGAAAGATCGAAGCCGAGCGCGTTGCGCGCCCACTCGATGACGATGAACTGCAGGGTGGCGCCCGCGCCCCAGAACAGCGTCGTGACCGCGAGCGAGATCTGTCCCAGCTTGTCCTTCCACAAATGGCCGATGCAGCGCGCGAAATCCTTGAGCGTATCGATCGGATGCGGCGCGAACGGCTTGAGGGCCGCGCCGGTGCGCGGCACCTGCAGGTTGAACAGCGCCGCCAGCGTATACACCATTACGATCACCGCGATCGCCGCCTCCGCCGGAGTATCGATCGGCGTGTCGATTCCGGGGAAGTCCAGGTGCAGCAGCACGCCCGAGACCCGTGCGTGGATCAGCACGCCTCCGAGCACGGTCCCCAGGAGGATGGAGGCGACCGTCAGGCCCTCGATCCAGCCGTTCGCGACCACGAGCTTGCGGTGCGGCAGGTACTCCGTGAGGATGCCGTACTTGGCCGGCGAGTAGGCCGCCGCGCCCAGGCCGACCACGGCGTAGGCGAGCAGCGGATTGGCGCCCCACAGCATCAGGATGCAGCCGCCGATCTTGATGGTGTTGGCCACGAACATCACATGGCCCTTGGGCAGCCGGTCCGCGAGCGCGCCGACATAAGGCGCGAGCAGCACATAGGACACGACGAAGAAAAACTTGAGATACGGCGTCAGCCACGACGGCGCGTCTTCCTGCATGAGCAGCGCGATTGCCGCCACGAGCAGCGCGTTGTCGGCGAGCGACGAGAAGAACTGCGCCGCCATGATGATGTAGAAGCCGGAATTCACGAGGTTTTTTGTCTAGCGCGGCTTTATAGCATGGATGCTTTATGCTTGAATGAGTATCCACGATAAAAGACCTCGGGACGATGCCCCGGCCGATCCGCGCCACCATTTCGAGCGGCGCACTCACGCATAACTTCATGGTGGCAAAGGCCTACGCGGGCGGCGCGAAGGTCTGGGCCGTCCTCAAGGCGAACGCCTACGGCCACGGTCTCGAGCGCGCCGCGCGCGCGCTCGCGCTCGCCGACGGGTTCGCGGTGCTCGATTTCCAGGAGGCCGCACGCCTGCGGCTGGCGGGCGTGGCGAAGCCGATCCTCATGCTCGAAGGCATCTTCAAGCCGGAAGACGTGGCGCTGCTGCACAAATACTCCCTGACGCCGGTGATCCACAACCCGGAGCAGGTCGAGATGCTGCGCACCGCGGTGCTGGCGGGCGAGCTCGACGTGTATCTCAAGATCAACACGGGCATGAACCGGCTTGGATTCACCGTCGATAATCTGCGCGCCGCCTACAACGCTCTGCGCATGCATCCGCAGATCAGGACCATCACCGCAATGACGCACTTCGCCGACGCCGACGGCGAAGCCGGCATCAAGGCGCAGCTCGACTGGCTGAACGAGCTGATCCAGCCGATGGAAGGCCTCAGCCAGGCGCCGCGCTCGCTGGCGAACTCCGCGGCGCTGATCCGCTACCCCGAGGCGCGCGGCGACTGGGTGCGGCCTGGAATCATGCTGTACGGCGGCTCGCCGTTCGGAACCACCAGCGCCGACCGCACCGGCCAGCGCCTCGACCTGAAGCCGGCGATGACGCTCGGCTCCGAGCTGATCGCCACGCAGCACCTGCAGCCGGGCGAGCATATCGGCTACGGCTTCGCCTACGAGGCGGTCGGCGAGATGACGATCGGCGTTGTCGCCTGCGGCTATGCGGACGGCTACCCGCGCCATGCGCCCACCGGGACGCCGGTGCTGGTCAACGACAAGCGCACGCGGACCGTCGGCCGGATCTCGATGGACATGCTGTGCGTGGATCTCAGCGACATTCCGGAGGCGTACATCGGCACGCCGGTGACGCTATGGGGCGAAGGGCTCCCGGCGGACGAAGTCGCGGCCGCGGCCGGCACCGTCAGCTATGAACTGTTCTGTGCGCTGGCGCCGCGAGTACCCGTAGCGGAAATCGCCTGAAATACAGAGCATAAGAGAAATGGCAAAAGTCAAAACGGCGTACGCGTGCTCGGAGTGCGGCGCGAACGCCCTCCAGTGGTTCGGCAGCTGCCCGTCGTGCGGCGCCGCCGGCACCCTGACCGAGACGATCACCGAGCGAGGCTTCGTCCGCCGCGGCAAGGCCGAGGCGGAATCGATGGCGCTCGGCGATGTGCCGACGCGCGACGTCGAGCGCGCCCCGACCGGCCTGGACGAGCTCGACCGGGCGCTCGGCGGCGGGCTGGTGGCGGGGCAGGTGATCCTGCTGGGAGGCGATCCGGGCATCGGCAAGTCCACGCTGCTGCTGCAGGCGCTCTCGAGCAACAGCTTCTCCGGGAAATCCCTGTACGTGACCGGCGAGGAATCGGCGGAGCAGGTCGCGCTGCGCGCGCGGCGCCTCGCGCTCGACACGGCGGGCGTGCGCCTGCTCGCCGAGACCCAGCTCGAGCGCATCGTCGGCGCGCTCGACGCCGGCAAGCCGGGCGTGGCGGTCATCGACTCGATCCAGACGATCTGGTCCGAGACGCTGCAGTCGGCGCCCGGCTCGGTGGCGCAGGTGCGCGAGTGCGCGGCGCAGCTCACGCGCCACGCCAAGCGCGCCGGCACCGCGCTCCTGCTGATCGGCCACGTGACGAAGGAGGGCGCCATCGCCGGCCCGCGCGTGCTGGAGCACATCGTCGATACCGTCCTCTATTTCGAGGGCGATCCGAGCTCGAGCTTCCGGCTCGTGCGCGCGGTGAAGAACCGCTTCGGCGCGGTCAACGAGCTCGGCGTGTTCGCGATGACCGACAAGGGGCTGAAGGGCGTGAGCAACCCGTCGCGCCTTTTCCTGTCGCAGCACGCCAAGGCTGTGCCGGGCGCCTGCGTGCTGGCGACCATCGAGGGGACCCGGCCGCTGCTCGTCGAGATCCAGGCGCTGGTGGATGCGGCGCACGCCCCCAACCCGCGCCGCCTCTCGGTCGGCCTGGAGCAGAACCGCCTGGCGATGCTGCTCGCGGTGCTGCATCGCCATGCCGGCATCGCGACCTGGGAGCAGGATGTGTTCGTCAACGCCGTCGGCGGCGTGCGCATCGGCGAGCCGGCGGCGGATCTCGCCGTGTGCCTCGCGGTCGTTTCCTCGCTGACGGACAGAGCGATCTCGGAGAAGGTCGCGGTCTTCGGCGAGATCGGCCTCGCCGGCGAGGTGCGCCCCGCGCCGCGCGGCCAGGATCGCCTGAGGGAAGCCGCCAAGCTCGGCTTCGAGAAGGCGATCATCCCGCGGGCCAATCAGCCGAAGGCGAAGATCGCCGGCCTGGAAGTGATCGCCGTCGAGCGCGTCGACCAGGCCGTGCAGGTGCTGCGCGAGCTCTAGAGAATTTCCGCGGCAGCGCGCACGCCGCTGCGCACGGCCGCTTCGAGGGTCGGCGGGTATTCCGGATCGGTGTAATCGCCCGCGAGATGGACATTCGGCAGGGTCGGCTTCACGAGGAGGCCTTTCACGCCCGGAGTGCACGAGATCGTCGCGCGCTTTTCGGCGATGACGCGCGACCAGAGCGGCGGAGGAAGGCCGGGTAGGGCGTGCGCGAGCTCGCGGTGGCACAGATCGGCGAGCTCGTCGAGGCTGAGCTGCTGGTGATCCCCTTGCGCGCTGATCACGCAAGCGAGCCGGCCTTTTTCTCCAGTCAACGCGCCGCGGTCGAACACCCACTGTACGAGGCCGTCGGCGAGGCCGAGCATCGGCAAGGCGAGCCGCGTGCTTTCGGGATACTGCAGGTAGCAGGTGTAGATCGGCTGGTAGGAATACGCCGGCGCGACGCCGGGCAGCAGCGTCTTCAGCTGGTGCGGCCCGACCGCGAGGATGACGGCGGAGAATTCGCCTCTCAGCGCCGCGAGGTCGCGCACGGTCACGCCGAATCTCATCGTGCCGCCGTTTCGCTCCACGAAGCGTGCGGCGGGCTCGGGGAACAGGCGCGACAGATCCACGCGCGGCAGCACGAGGTCGCTCGCGTCCGGCGCTCCGCACAGCGTGTCGCGCACGACCGCCAGGAACGCCTGCGCGGAGGCTTCGGTGGGCGGCGTATTGAGCGCGGATACGCAGAGCGGCCGCCAGAGATAGTGGCCGATGCGGCCGCCTTGCGCATGCTTCTGCAGGAGGTCCTCGACCGGGAAATCCTCGTCGAGGCGAAATCCGCTCCGGCGCATCGCCGCGATGAAGCGCACCGCGCCCAGCCGCTCGGAAAAGGGCGCGCCTTTCGCGAGCAGCAGACCGCAGAGAAGGCCGAAGGGATACGGCAGCCTGCGTGCGCGGAAATAGAAATCGTCGAAATAGCGGATCTCGAGCGGCCGGCGCAGGACGGCGTCTCCGGGCACGCCGGCGATGCGCATGAGACGAAACAGCTCGGCGTAGGCGCCGATCAGGATGTGCTGGCCGTTGTCGAGCTCGGTGCCCTGCAAGGCCACGCGGCGGGCGCGGCCGCCCGGCACCGGTCCGGATTCGAAAACCGTCACGGGGACGCCGCGCCCGGCGAGCGTGACCGCCGCGGCCATGCCGGCGTATCCGGCACCGACTATTGCAACACGCATCGCAACACGCTCGGCAACGCGCCCGCCTACGCCGTGATCCACGTTTTCCAGGCGAGCCAGAACTTCCTGAGAGGCGTCAGCGACGTCCTCGCGGTCAGGACATGAAAGCCGTCGCCCTGGATCTCGTCGAGCAGCGCGCGGTAGATCGCGGCCATGATCAGGCCCGGGCGCTGCGCGCGGCGATCGCCCGCGGGCAGGAGCTGGAATGCCTTCTCATAGAACTCGTTCGCCCGCGCAACCTCGAAAGCGAGGAGCTTCCTGAAGTCCGCGGTCTCGTTGGCGTTGAGGATGTCCGCCGCGGGGACGCCGAAGCGCTTCAGGTCCTCCATCGGCAGGTAGATCCGGTTCTTGCGCGCATCCTCGCCGACGTCGCGGATGATATTGGTGAGCTGGAATGCGATGCCGAGATTCTTCGCGTAGTCCAGCGTGCGCGCGTCGCGATAGCCGAAGATGCTCGCCGCGAGCAGGCCCACCACGCCCGCGACGCGGTAGCAGTAGCGCTCGAGGCCGGCCCAGTCGAGGTAGCGGGTCTGCGTGAGATCCATCTCCATGCCGTCGATGATCTCGCTCAGGTGCTCCTGCGAGATCGAATATTTTTCCAGGCACGGCAGAAGGGCCCGGCTGACCGGGTGCTGCGGCTTGCCCGCGAAGAGGTTCGCCACCTCGACCCGCCACCACGCGAGCTTGGTCGCGGCGAGCTGCGGGTCCAGGGATTCGTCGACGACATCGTCGACCTCGCGGCAGAACGCGTACAGCGCCGTGATGGCGCGCCGGCGCTCGGGCGGCAGGAAAAGAAACGAATAGTAGAAGCTCGAGCCGCTCGCCGCGGCCTTTTCCTGGCAGTACTGATCGGGGGTCATGGTCCCTGATCAAACAAAAAGAAAACGAGGCCTGTCCCTGATTTCATAGCGCCTTGAACATCATGGAGGGCCAGTCGAGGGAGCGCAGGACCGGGCGGCGGCGGAAAACGTCATAACCGGCCGCTTCGATCTTCTCGAGGATGCGCAGGCCGCCCTGCACGGTGACGCGGATCTCAAGTCCGACGCGGCCCGGAAGCGCGCGCCCGAGTCGTTCGCCCGACAGCATCAGCCGCCTCGTGCGCTCGACCTGAAAGCGCATCAATTCGCGCCAGCCGGCGTCGGCGATCCTTTCGCGCAGATGCCTTTCGCTCACGCCGAAGCGCGCCATTTCGTCCTGCGGCAGATAGATCCGGTTGTCTTTGCTGTAATCGAGGTCGGCGTCCTGCCAGAAATTGACCAGCTGCAGCGCCGAGCAGATGGCGTCCGACGCGCGCAGGTCTGAATCAGTCGTTTGTTTGAACAGGTGCAGGAGCAGCCTTCCGACGGGATTCGCCGAGCGCCGGCAGTAGTCGAGGACTTCGGCGTAGTCGGCGTAGCGTTTCTTCGTGACATCCTGGGCGAACGCATCGAGGAGGTCCCGGAACAGCTGCAGCGGAAGCTCATGTTCCCGAATGATTTCCGCGATCTGCCGGAACAGCGGGTCGTCCGGGATTTCCCCTTTTGCAATAGTTGCAAGCCGCGCCTGGTAGACGCTTAACCTGGCGAGGCGTGTCTCGGGTGGATCGTCGCCTTCGTCGGCAAAGTCGTCGGCGCTCCGGGCGAAGCGGTAGATGATCTCGACCGGCCGGCGCAGGGGCGGCGGCAGAAGAAGCGACGCGACCGGGAAGTTTTCGTAGTGGCCGACCGCCATCGGGATTAAATTCGAAAGAACAGCAAAGGTATAATACGTTGTTTTTTGCCGGTATTTGCGCGGAAAACAGGCGAAGGTGGCGGAATTGGTAGACGCACCAGCCTTAGGAGCTGGCGCCGCGAGGCATGAGGGTTCGAGTCCCTCCCTTCGCACCAGCTAAACGAAGACAGCAGCCGGAATCGGAACCGGCAGAGGAAGGAATGGCAGCCAACGTGGAAACCCTGGGAGCGCTCGAGCGGCGCGTGTCGATGTCGCTGCCGGTCAACGAGATCGACAAGCAGGTGGACGAGCGCCTGAAGAAGCTCGCGCGCAATGTGCGCATGCCCGGGTTCCGTCCGGGCAAGGTGCCGATGAAGCTGGTGACCCAGACCTACGGGCCGCAGGTGCGCTCCGAGGTGCTCGGCGAGGCGGTGCAGAAAACCTTCAGCGACGTGGTGAAGGAGGCGAAGCTGAAGGTCGCCGGCTATCCCAAGATCGAAAAGAAGGACGGCTCGAGCGAGAAGGCGCTCGAGTTCAGCGCGACGTTCGAGATCTATCCCGAGGTGAAGCCCGGCGACGTCTCCTCGAAGTCGGTCGAGCGCCCGCAGGTCGCGGTGAGCGACGCGGAAGTCGACAAGACCATCGAGATCCTGCGCAAGCAGCGCACGCGCTTCGTGGAAGCCGGACGGGCGGCGCAGGACGGCGACAAGGTGACGCTCGATTTCCTCGGCACCATCGGCGGCGAGCCTTTCCCCGGCGGCAAGGCCGAGGATTTCGCGCTGCTGCTCGGCGAAGGGCGCATGCTTCCCGAGTTCGAGGCGGCCGCGCGCGGCGTGTCGGTCGGAGAGAGCAGGACATTCAAGCTGAAGTTCCCGGACGACTACCACGGCAAGGACGTCGCGGGTAAGGAAGCCTCGTTCGACATCCAGGTCAAGACGGTCGAGAAGCCGCTGCTGCCGGAGCTCGACGCCGATTTTGCCAAGGCGCTCGGCGTAGCCGACGGCGACCTCGCCAAGATGCGCACCGAGATCCGCGCCAACGTGGAGCGCGAGGTGAAGAAGCGCATCGACGCGCGCGTCAAGCACCAGGCGCTAGATGCGCTGCTCGACTCGACGCCGCTCGAGCTGCCCCGGTCGCTGATCGAGATGGAATCCCAGGAGCTGGTGCAGCGCGCGGCGGCGGACCTGCAGGCGCGCGGCATGAAGCTCGACCAGGTGCCGCTGAATCCCGCGGCGTTCGAAGGGACGGCGAAGCGCCGCGTCGCCCTGGGGTTGATTATCAGCGAGTTGGCGAATGCGGAACATCTGAAGCCGAAGCCCGCCGAGGTGCGCGCGCTCGTCGAGCAGGAAGCGCAGAGCTACGAGAGCCCCGCCGAGGTAGTAAAATGGTTCTATATGCAACCGCAACGGTTGTCGGAAATGGAAGCTGCGGCACTGGAAGCCAATGTCGTCAAATGGGTTTTATCGAAGGCGAAGGTCGTCGATAAGGACGTTCCTTTCGACGAGCTAATGGGTGCAAACACTTGAACTGGCAAAACACGAATCCCGAAGTCAAGGACCTGGGCTTGATTCCCATGGTCATCGAGCAGTCGGGGCGCGGCGAGCGCGCCTACGACATCTATTCACGGCTCCTGAAGGAGCGGGTGGTGTTCCTGGTCGGGCCGGTCACCGAGGTGACGGCCAACCTGATCGTGGCCCAGCTGCTGTTCCTCGAGTCGGAGAATCCCGACAAGGACATCTTCTTCTACATCAATTCGCCCGGCGGCTCGGTCTCGGCCGGCCTCGCCATCTACGACACGATGCAGTTCATCAAGCCCGACGTGTCGACGCTGTGCGTGGGCCAGGCGGCCAGCATGGGCGCGCTGCTGATGTGCGCGGGCGATAAAGACAAGCGCTTCTGCCTGCCGAACTCGCGCGTCATGATCCACCAGCCGATGGGCGGGTTCCAGGGCCAGGCCTCGGATGTCGAGATCCACGCCAAGGAGATCCTGTACCTGCGCGGGCGGCTGAACGAGATCATGGCCAAGCACACCGGCAAGCCCCTGGAGATCATCGCGCGGGACACCGAACGCGACTTTTTCATGGGGGCCGAAGAAGCTGTAAAGTACGGAATCGTGGACAAGGTGCTCACAAGCCGGGAAAACACGTAACTACATGTCGGAAAAGAGTTCTTCGGGGGAAAAGCTCCTTTACTGCTCGTTCTGCGGCAAGAGCCAGCACGAGGTCCGCAAGCTGATCGCGGGTCCCTCGGTCTTCATCTGCGACGAATGCATCGAGCTGTGCAACGACATCATCCGCGAGGAGACCGCCTCCGATAAGGGCGGCAAGGGTCAGAAGTCCGACTTGCCGACCCCGCGCGAGATCCGCAACATCCTGGACTCGTACGTGATCGGCCAGGACCAGGCGAAGAAGATCCTCGCGGTCGCGGTCTACAACCACTACAAGCGGCTCAAGCACCTCTCCAAGAACGACGAGGTCGAGCTCGCCAAGTCGAACATCCTGCTGATCGGGCCGACGGGGTCCGGAAAAACGCTTCTCGCGCAAACCCTGGCGAGATTGTTGAATGTTCCTTTTGTAATCGCCGACGCGACCACGCTGACGGAAGCCGGCTATGTCGGCGAGGACGTCGAGAACATCATCCAGAAGCTGCTGCAGAACTGCGACTACGACGTCGACAAGGCGAAGCGTGGCATCGTGTACATCGACGAGATCGACAAGATCTCGCGCAAGTCCGACAACCCCTCGATCACCCGCGACGTCTCGGGTGAAGGTGTTCAACAAGCCCTTTTGAAATTGGTGGAAGGCACCATTGCCTCCGTGCCGCCGCAGGGCGGGCGCAAGCATCCGAACCAGGACTTCGTCCAGGTCGACACCACCAACATCCTCTTCGTCTGCGGCGGCGCGTTCGACGGCCTCGAGAAGATCGTGCGCAACCGCACGGAGAAGACCGGCATCGGCTTCGGCGCCGAGGTGAAGAGCCCGAAGAACTCGAAGGCGACTTACGATCTGCTGAAGAACGTGGAGCCTGAAGACCTGATCAAGTACGGGCTCATCCCGGAGTTCGTCGGACGCCTTCCGGTCCTCGCGACGCTCGAAGAGCTCGACGAGCACGCGCTCATCCAGATCCTCACCGAGCCGAAGAACGCGCTGATCAAGCAGTACCAGCGCCTGTTCCTCATGGAAGGCGTCGAGCTCGAAGTCCGCGTCCCCGCGCTCGGCGCGGTGGCGAAGAAGGCCCTTGCGCGCAAGACCGGCGCGCGCGGCCTGCGCTCCATCCTTGAAACCGTCCTGCTCGACACCATGTATGAGCTGCCGACGCTCGAGAATGTGAGCAAGGTCGTGGTCGACGAGCAGATGATCTCCGCGGACGGCAAGCCGCTGCTGATCTACTCCGACCAGCACAAGGTCGCCGGCGGCAGTTCCGCCTAGAGTTGCCTTTCGCGGCAGCGAAGGGCTGCGATACGGCAGTTTTCGTACACCTTTCGTAACCTTTACTGCATTGCAGCGTCATTGCGATGCGTGTAGGCTTTGTGCATCGCTTTTCGCCGTTAAAAAGGCCACTTAATGTCCCAAGAGCTCCCGGCAACCGACATCGTCCAGTACCCGCTGCTGCCGCTGCGCGATGTGGTGGTCTTCCCGCACATGGTGATCCCGCTGTTCGTCGGGCGGCCGAAGTCCATCAAGGCGATGGAGACCGCGATGGAAGCAGGGAAATCGATCCTGCTGGTGGCGCAGAAATCCGCCGCCAAGGACGATCCGAGCGCCGGCGACATGTACTCCATCGGCTGCGTGTCGAACATCCTGCAGATGCTCAAGCTGCCCGACGGCACGGTGAAGGTCCTGGTCGAGGGCGGCACGCGTGCGCGCATCCGCGAGATCGTCGACGTGCGCACCCACTGGATCGCCGAGGCCGAGGCGGTGCCGCTCGACGGCGCGCCGGCGCCTGAAGTCGAGGCAATGCGCCGGGCGCTGCTCTCGGCGTTCGACCAGTACGTGAAGCTGAACAAGAAGATTCCGCCCGAGATCCTCACCTCGCTCGCCGGCATCGACGAGGCGGGGCGGCTGGCCGACACGGTCGCCGCGCACCTGCCCCTCAAGCTCGAGCAGAAGCAGCAGGTGCTCGAGATGTTCGACGTCAAGGCGCGCCTCGAGCATCTGCTTTCGCAGCTCGAGACCGAGATCGACATCCTCCAGGTCGAGAAGCGCATCCGCGGGCGCGTGAAGCGCCAGATGGAGAAGAGCCAGCGCGAGTACTACCTCAACGAGCAGGTGAAGGCGATCCAGAAGGAGCTCGGCGAGGGCGAGGAGGGCGCCGACCTCGAGGAGATGGAGAAGAAGATCCGCCGCGCGCACATGCACAAGGACGCGCGCAAGAAGGCCGAGTCCGAGCTGAAGAAGCTGAAGCTGATGTCGCCGATGTCGGCCGAGGCGACGGTGGTGCGCAACTACATCGAGACCATCGTCAACCTGCCCTGGAAGAAGAAGTCGAAGATCTCGAAGGACATCAAGGCGGCGCAGGAGATCCTCGACAAGGACCACTACGGCCTCGAGAAGGTGAAGGAGCGCATCGTCGAGTACCTGGCGGTGCAGACGCGCGTCGACAAGATGAAGGCGCCGATCCTGTGCCTGGTGGGCGCGCCCGGCGTGGGCAAGACCTCGCTCGGCCAGTCGATCGCCAAGGCGACCAACCGCAAGTTCGTGCGCATGTCGCTCGGCGGCGTGCGCGACGAGGCGGAGATCCGCGGCCATCGGCGCACGTACATCGGCTCGATGCCGGGCAAGATCCTGCAGAACATGACCAAGGTGCAGGTGAGGAACCCGCTGTTCCTGCTCGACGAAGTCGACAAGATGGGCAGCGACTGGCGCGGCGACCCGTCCTCGGCGCTGCTCGAGGTGCTCGACCCGGAGCAGAACCACACCTTCGTCGATCACTACATCGAGGTCGAGTACGACCTGTCCGAGGTGATGTTCGTGGCCACGGCCAACACCCTGAACATCCCGCCGCCGCTCCTCGACCGCATGGAGGTGATCCGTCTCTCCGGCTACACCGAGGACGAGAAGATGAACATCGCCATCCGCTACCTGTTGCCCAAGCAGATGCAGAACAATGGGCTCAAGGAAGGCGAGATGTCGGTGTCCGACGCCGCGGTCCGCGACATCGTGCGTTACTACACCCGCGAGGCCGGCGTGCGCGCCCTCGAGCGCGAAGTCTCCAAGATCTGCCGCAAGGCGGTGAAGCAGCTCCTGACCGAGAAGCAGGCCGCGGAGGGCGACAAGGCGGCCAAGGCGCACCGCATCACCGTGACGCCGAAGAACCTCGACAAATTCCTCGGCGTGCGCCGCTACTCGTTCGGCATGGCCGAGAAGCAGAACCAGGTCGGCCAGGTCACCGGCCTCGCCTGGACCGAGGTGGGCGGCGAGCTGCTGACCATCGAGGCGGTGACGATGCCCGGAAAAGGCAAGACGATCACCACCGGAAAGCTGGGCGAGGTGATGCAGGAGTCGATCCAGGCCGCGCTGTCGGTGGTCCGGGCGCGCTCGCGCAAGCTCGGCGTGAAGGAAGACTTCTATCAGAAGAACGACATCCACATCCACCTGCCGGAAGGCGCGACGCCGAAAGACGGCCCGAGCGCGGGCATCGGCATGACGACCGCGATGGTGTCGATCCTCACCGGAATTCCGGTGCGCGCCGAAGTCGCGATGACCGGCGAGATCACCCTGCGCGGCGAGGTCCTGCCCATCGGTGGCCTGAAGGAGAAGCTGCTGGCGGCGCACCGCGGCGCGATCAAGACGGTGATCATCCCGGACGAGAACGTGAAGGACCTCGTCGACATCCCGGACAACGTCAAGAACAAGCTCGAGATCATCCCGGTGAAATGGATCGACAAGGTCCTGGAGATCGCGCTCGAGCGCCAGCCCGAGCCGCTGCCCGAGCACGACGAGCCCGCGCCGGTGCCGCCGAAAGGCGACGATCAGACGGGCGCCGTTACGACTCATTGAGTTCTCCCCTGGGGAGGGGCGCGTGAACAAAGCCGATCTCATCGAGCAGATCGCGCAGGCGGCGGAGATTTCCAAGTCGGCCGCCGAGCGCGCCGTCGACGCGCTCGTGGTCGCGGTGAAATCGAGCCTGCGCAAGGACGAGATGGTGACCCTGGTCGGCTTCGGCACCTTCTATCCGGCGAAGCGCGCCGCCCGCATGGGGCGCAACCCCCGCACCGGCGCCGAGGTGAAGATCACCGCCGCCCGCCTCCCCAAGTTTCGCGCTGGCAAGGCCCTGAAGGACGCGATAAACTAGCGCCCCTTTTGAAGCCGGGGCGACACCGTGTCGCGGGGGTGCTTAGCTCAGCTGGTAGAGCGTCGCTCTTACACGGCGAATGTCGGCGGTTCGATCCCGTCAGCACCCACCAGAAACAAAGGAGCGGTAGTTCAGTTGGTTAGAATACCGGCCTGTCACGCCGGGGGTCGCGGGTTCGAGTCCCGTCCGCTCCGCCAACTGCTTCAAGCGGATACCAGCTCATCGTACCGATGAACGCCGGAACTCCGTCCTCACGATACTGCAAGACGCAGACCGTTCTGTCTCCTCACGCGTTTGACTTCGCTGCGGTTGTGCAATAGAAAGGCGCTTCGGTTTCAGCTCGAGGGATGGACAGGCAAGTGCAAGTGCAGGGTAGGAATCACCGCGCGGTGATCAATGGTCGACTCGCCGCGTCCGGGAGTAAATACTCAGGCAAGCCCGACTTGATAGTGCGCTCAGGCGCGGGTGTGATCAGGAAGACGGCCACCCCCAAGCGCGTTTTGATCATCGAAGACCATCTCGACGCCGGTCATGCCTTGGCCGCCTTGCTGATCGACATGGGCCACAGCGTCGAATACGCCATCAACGGCTACGTCGGGCTGGAAGTGGCGCGCCGCTTCCGTCCCGCCTTTGTGCTGCTCGATCTGGGGCTGCCAGGCTGGGATGGTTTCGAGGTCTGCAGGCAGATCAAGAAGGATCCCGAGCTGCGGGCGGCCCGGGTGATTGCCGTCACGGCATTTTCGCAAGATGAATACGTGGCCAGGTCGAGAGCGGTCGGGTTCGAGCTCCATCTGGTGAAGCCCGTTCCGATCTGGCTGCTGGAAGAGCTGCTCGGGTATTGAGTTTCGATGTTCTGACCCGTGCTTAAATGGTCGCTGGGAGGGGCTATCCATGACCAATCCGGAATACGCCGGTGCCGCGGCGCTGCTGCTGCGACTGGCGCTCGGCATCCTGTTCTATGCCCACGCCTGGCTGAAGATCAAGGTCTTCACGCCCGCGGGCACGGTGAAGTATTTCGAGTCGCTTGGCGTGCCGGGATTCTTCGCCTATCTCACGATGGCGGCGGAGATCGGCGGCGGCACGCTGCTGATCCTCGGCATCGAGACGCGCTGGGTCGCGCTGCTGCTGGTTCCTCTCATGGCCGGCACGATCGTTCTCGTGCATGGGAAAAAAGGCTGGCTCTTCAGCAATCCCGATGGAGGCTGGGAATTCCCGGCGTTCTGGATCGTCGGCCTGCTCGCGCTCGCGCTGCTCGGGGACGGGATCGCCGCGCTGGGACCGATGATCGGCCTCAACTACTAAAGGGCGCCAGCCAGTCGCGTTCGCGCTTTCGCGTCGGGCCGGATGCTAAAATCGCGGCCCCGATGTTCGATTTCGTCCACAAGCATAAGCGCGCCGTCCAGATCGTCCTGGGATTCATGACGGTTCCGTTTGCTATCTGGGGCATCGAGTCCTACACGCGCTCCCGCGGCGGCGCCGACACCGTGGCCACGGTCAACGGCCTCACCGTCACGCAGCGCGACTTCGAGTCGGAGCTGCGCCGGCAGCAGGAGCAGATGCGCCGCATGTTCGGCCGCAATTTCGACCCGGCGATGCTCGAGCGGCCGGAGGCGAAGCGGGCGGTGCTCGATTCCCTGGTCACGCAGCGCGTGATCGCGTCGGCGGCGGTGAAGGGAAACCTCACGATCACCGACGAGATGCTGGCCGAGCTGATCCATTCGATCCCGGCGTTCCAGAGCGAAGGCCGCTTCTCGAAGGCGCAGTACGAGGTCGCGCTGCGCTCGCAGAACCCGCCGATGTCGAGCGCGCAGTTCGAGGCGCGCCTGCGCCTCGACATGACGATCCAGCAGCTCACGCGGGCGGTGGGCGAGAGCGTGATCGCCCCGCGCACGGTCGGCGAGCGGCTGGTCGCGCTCGAGGGGCAAAAGCGCGAGATCGCCGAGGTTCGCATCGGCGCGGACCAGTTCCGGGCCCAGGCGAGCGTCGAGGACGGCAAGCTCAAGGCCTACTACGACGCCAACCCCGACGAATTCAAGGTGGCGGAGCGGGTGCGGGCGGAGTACGTGATGCTTTCCGCCGATGCGCTGGCGCGCCTGGAGCCCGTGACCGAGGCGGAGGTCAAGGCGGCCTACGACGCGCGCGCCGCCGAGTTCAAGGTTCCCGAGCAGCGCCGCGCCAGCCACATCCTGGTGAAGACCAGGGAAGAGGCGGACAAGATCCTCGCCGAGGTGAAGAAGACCCCGGGCCGGTTTGCGGAGGTAGCGAAGAAGCAGTCCGAAGACACCGGCTCCGCGGCGAAAGGCGGCGACCTCGAGTGGTTTTCCTCCGGGATGATGGTCAAGCCTTTCGAGGACGCGGTATTCGCGATGAAGAAGGAGGGCGAGATCGCGGGGCCGGTGCAGAGCGAGTTCGGCTTCCACGTCATCCGCCTCACCGGGATCAAGCCCGGCAAGGCGCGGCCGCTGGAGGAAGTCCGCAAGGCGCTGACCGCCGAGGTCGCGCGGCAGAGGGGCTCGCGCAAGTTCGCCGAGTCGGCCGAAGCATTCAATAACCTCGTCTACGAGCAATCCGACAGCCTCAAGCCGGCCGCGGAGCGCTTCAAGCTGCAGCTGCAGACCACGCCGTGGATCGCCCGGTCGGGGAGCCAGCAGGGTGGGCCGCTCGACAACCCGAAGCTCCTGTCCGCGCTGTTTTCCCAGGATTCGATCAAGAGCAAGCGCAACACCGATGCGGTCGAGGTCGCGCCCGGGACCCTCGTCGCGGCGCGCGTGGTCGAGTATCAGCCGGCCTCCCAGCGCAGCTTCGACGACGTGAAGAAGAACATCGCCGACCGGCTGCTGCGCCAGCAGACCGTCGAGCTCGCGCAGAAGGACGGCGAGGCCAAGCTCGAGCAGCTGCGCAAAGGCGCCGACGCCGGGGTGAAGTGGGGCGCGCCGCGCACGGTATCGCGCCGCGACCCCCAGGGGTTGCCGCGCGAGCTGCTGCAGCCCATCGTGGCCGCGGATGTGTCGAAGCTACCCGCCTACGTAGGCGTTCCCGTGCCGAATGCCGGCTATCTGCTGATCCGCATCGGCAAGATCATCGACGCCGATCCGAAGGATCCGAAGGAACAAAGCACCGAGAGCCGCGCCCGGGTCAACCAGCTGTTCGGCTCCGCGCAGTACGACGCCTACGTCGAGAGCCTGCGCGCCCGCGCCGACATCGAGATCAAGCCGGAGAATCTGGAGAAGAAGTAGGGCTCGGCTCAGAGGCAGGGGCGGGCGCGAGCCCCGCCATCACATGGCTGAAGCCCGCGTCCACGTGCACGATCTCCGCGGTGATCGCCGCGGCCAGATCGGAGAGCAGGAACGCCGCCGCGTTGCCGACGTCCTCTGTAGTGACGTTGCGCCGCAGGGGCGAGTTCTGCTCCACGAACTTCAGGATCCTGCCGAAGCCGCCGATGCCCGCCGCCGCCAGCGTCTTGATCGGGCCGGCCGAGATGCCGTTGACGCGAATGCCCTGCGGCCCGAGGCTCGCCGCCATGTACCGCACGGCGGCTTCCAGGCTCGCCTTCGCGAGCCCCATGGTGTTGTAGTTGGGCACCACGCGCTCGGCGCCCAGGTAGGACAGGGTGAGGAGCGAGGCGCGGCGGCCCTTCATCATCGGCAGCGCACTCTTCGCGAGCGCGGCGAAGCTGTAGGCCGAGATGTCGTGCGCCATGGCGAAGGCCGCCCGCGTGATGCCTTCCAGGAAATCACCCTCGATGGCCTCGCGCGGCGCGAATGCGATGGCGTGGACCAGGCCGTCGAGGCCGTCCCATCGGCCGCGCAGATTTTTGAAAAGAGCCTCTATTTCGCTGTCGCTCGTCACCTCGCAAGGCAGCGCGATGCCCGAGCCGAGCTCGCGCGCCATGTCGGTGACGCGCTCCTTGAAGCGCTCGTTCTGGTAAGTGAAGGCGAGCTCGGCGCCCTCGCGGCGCGCCGCTTTTGCGATGCCGTAGGCGATCGACCGGTTGCTCAGCAGGCCGGTGATTAGAATCTTCTTGCCGGAAAGGAAGCCCATCGTTCCGATTATACTTTCCACGGTGAGGGTCAGCCGCAGACTACCAGCGTATTTCGCTTTCGCGGCATTCCTGTTTCCGCCGGCGCACGACGCGATGGCCGCCGATCCGGCGAAGATCCTGCACGTGACCTTCATGGCGGCCGAGGCCGGCTTCGATCCGGTGAAGATCTCCGATTACTACTCGGGAAGCGTCGTCGAGGCGATCTTCGATCCGCTGCTCACCTACGACTACCTGGCGCGGCCCGCCAGGCTGGTGCCCAACACGGCTCTCGCGCTGCCCGCGATCACCGACGGCGGCCGCACCTATACATTGAAGGTGCGGCCGGGCATCTACTTCGCCGCGGATCCCGCGTTCAAGGGCGTGAAGCGCGAGCTCGTGGCGGCGGACTACGCGTATTCGATCCGGCGCTTCGCCGATCCGAAGAACCGCTCGCCCTACGCGTTTCTCTTCGCCGGCGTGGCGGCGCTCGAGACGCCGGACCGCTACACGCTGCGCATCCGGCTGAAGCACACCGACCTCAATTTCTCGCACGTGCTCGCGACGCAGATCTCGGGCGCGGTCGCGCGCGAAGTCATCGAAGCGTACGGCGACGAGACGAACTCGCATCCGGTGGGCACCGGCCCCTTCGTCCTCGCGAAGTACGTGCGCTCCTCGAAGATCGTCCTCGCGGCGAGCCCGACTTACCGCGAGCACTACTGGGAAGGCCGCAAGCTGCCGTCGCTCGGCGGCGTGGAGATCAGCATCATGGAGGAGACGCAGAGCCGCTGGCTCGCGTTCCAGCGAGGCGAGACCGACATCGAGTACCAGCTCTGGGAAATCGCGCCGACGTTCATGACTGGCGACGGCCGCCTGCGGCCGGAGTTCGAAAAGCGCGGTATCGGCCTCGAGCGCAGCATCGATGCCGAGATCACCTACACGTTCTTCAACATGCAGGAGACGATCGGCGGCCAGCCGAACCCGGTGGGCGGCTTCAGCAAGGAGAAGATCGCCCTGCGCCGCGCGATCGCGATGGCGTACCGCGTCGACGACCAGATCCGCATCATCCGCAAGGGCCAGGCGATCCGCGCGCGTTATCCGATTCCGCCGGGCATCGCCGGCCACGACCCGGAGTACGCAGGCAGCATCCCCTACGATCCGCGGACCGCGAACGCGTTGCTCGACAAATTCGGCTACAAGCGAGGGCACGACGGTTATCGCACGCTGCCGGACGGCAAGCCGCTGGCGGTGCGCTATTCCTCGACGCCGACCGAGCGCGATCGGCAGTTCGACGAGCTGTGGAAGCAATCGCTCGACTCGATCGGCGTGCGGCTCGAGATCCACAAGGACCGCTTCCCGGAGCTCAACAAGCTCCAGGACCAGTGCCGCCTCATGATGCGCACCTCGGCGTGGATCGCGGACTACCCGGATGGCGACAACTTCATGCAGCTCCTCTACGGCCCGAACACCGGGCAGAGCAACAACGCCTGCTACCGGTCCGCGGAGTACGACCGGCGCTACGAGAAATCGCAGCGGCTTCCGGACGGCGCGGAGCGCAATAAGCTCTACCGCGAGATGACGCGCCTGATGGAGACCGACACCGTCTGGATGCTGGGCGACAGCCGCTACCGCAACGTGCTCCTGCAGCCGCGTGTCGCCGGCTTCAAGAAGCATCCGGTGCTCGCCACCGAGTGGCTCTACCTCGACCTGAAGCAGTAGGGCGATGCTCGCCTACCTGATCCGCCGCCTCTGGCAGTTCGTGCCGACGCTGCTCGGCGTGGTGCTGCTGGTGTTCATCCTGTTCAACTGGATCGGGGGCGACCCGGCCTACCTGCTCGCGGGGAAGATCGCCAACCCGGAGCAGATCGCGAATATCCGCCGCCAGCTCGGCGTGGACCAGCCGTACTACGTCCAGCTCTGGCTGTTCATCGAGCAGATCGCCACCGGCGACTTCGGCGCGAGCTGGGCCACCAACGAGAAGGTGTCGGCGATCTTCGCCACCCGCCTCGGGCCGTCCCTGACGGTGCTGGTGCCGCTGCTGCTCATCAGCACGCTCGTCTCGATGGGGGCGGCGATGCTCGCCGCCTACAAGCGCGCCGCCTGGCCCGACCGCGCGATCATGATCGGCTGCACGCTCGGGCAGTCGGTCAGCATCCTGGTCTACATCATCGTTTTCCAGTACGTGCTCGCCTACCAGCTCGGCTGGTTCCCGGTGCAGGGCTGGGGCAGCAGCCTCGCGGAGAATCTCTTCCGCTATAGCGCGCTCCCGGTCATCGTCGGCGTGATGGTCTCGCTCGCGCCGGATACGCGGCTCTACCGCAGTTTCTTCCTCGACGAGATCAACCAGGACTACGTGAGGACGGCGCGCGCGAAGGGCATGAGCGAGCCGCGCGTGATGTGGATCCACGTGCTGCGCAACGCGGCGATCCCGATCGTCACCAACGTGATGATGCAGCTCCCCGGCCTGCTGGCCGGCGCCTTCCTGATCGAGCGCTTCTTCTCCATTCCCGGCATCGGCCGCGAAGTGATCCTGGCGGTCGAGCGCAGCGACTTTCCGGTCATCAAGGCGGTCACCGTCTACGTCGCGATCGCCACGATGGTCGTGAATCTGGCCGCCGATCTGCTCTACAAGGCGATCGATCCGCGGGTGCAGCTCAAATGAATCCCTGGAGCCTCGCCTGGACCCGGTTCCGCCGCGACCGGGTGGGCCTCGGGTCCTTTCTGATCGTGCTGCTATATCTCGCGCTCGTCGCCGGAGCGGGCGCCGGGCTCATCGCGCGCGGCTGGGAGAAGGAGGCCGGGGTGAGCTATGCGCCGCCGAGCTTCGTCGGCCGCGATTTTAAAGCTGAAACTTCCGCAAACAAGAACGCGGAACGCCAGGGCGCGCACGAGGATTCAGGCATCGTCGATCCGCTGGCTGAAGATCTCGCCGAAGCGCGCCGCTCGCTCTCCGGTGCGTCGGCAGCGGAGGCGAAGGCGGTGACCCTTCCATTCGGCGCCGACAAATGGGGGCGCGACGTGCTGCAGAAGACGATCAAGGGCACGCAAACCTCGCTCCTCGTGGGCTTCGCCGCCGCGCTGCTCGCCGTCTTCATCGGCACCTCGCTGGGCGCGTTCGCCGGCTATTTCGGCGGCCCGGCCGACGATTTCCTCAACTGGCTCTACAACGTCTTCACCTCGATCCCGTATCTGCTTCTGATTCTCGCCGTCGCGGCGGTGCTGGGGCAGAAAGGCAGCCTGACGGTGGTCCTGATCCTCGGGCTCACGGGGTGGACGGGAATCTTCCGCCTCATCCGCGCGGAGTACCTGAAGCACCGGGTGCGCGAGTACGTGCAGGCGGCCGACGCCATCGGCGCCTCGCACCTGCGGCGGATGTTCGTTCACATCCTTCCCAACGCCAGCCACGTCGTGCTGGTGCAGCTTTCGCTGCACGTGGTGCTGTTCATCAAGTCCGAGGTCGTGCTGAGCTTTCTCGGCTTCGGCGTCGGCGTCGACACGGTGTCGTGGGGCAGCATGCTCGCCGAAGCCCAGAGCGAGCTCCTGCTGGGGAACTGGTGGCAGCTCGCGTCGGCTACCGCGGCGATGGCGCTGCTCGTGACCGCGTTCAGCCTTTTCACCGACGCGTTGCGCGACGCGCTCGATCCGAGGCTGAAATGATGCTCAGCGTCAAAAACCTGGCGGTCAGCTTCAGGGTGGACGAGCACAGCCGCCTCCAGGCCGTAAAAGGGATTTCCTTCGACGTTCCGGAGAACGGCACCGTCGCGCTGGTCGGCGAGTCGGGCAGCGGCAAATCGGTCACCGCGCTCTCGATCCTGGGATTGCTGCCGAAAGAGAATGCGACCGTCGATCCGGCGAGCCGGATCCTCTTCGAGGACAAGAATCTTCTCGAAGCCTCCGGGAAGGACCTGCGTGCGCTGCGGGGCGCGCAGATCTCCATGGTGTTCCAGGAGCCGATGACCTCGCTCAACCCGCTGTTCACCGTCGGCTTCCAGCTCGGCGAAGTGCTGCGCCAGCACCTCGGCCTCGACCGCGCGCAAGCCCGGGCGCGCGCGGCGGGGCTCCTCGACGAGGTCGGAATCGCCGAGCCCGAATCGCGCCTCCACGCCTATCCGTTCGAGCTCTCCGGCGGACAGCAGCAGCGCGTGATGATCGCGATGGCGATCGCCTGCGAGCCGAAGCTCCTCATCGCGGACGAGCCGACCACCGCGCTCGACGTGACCGTCCAGAAGCAGATCCTGCGCCTGATCGCGGAGCTGAAGACGCGGCGGCGCATGTCCATGCTGTTCATCACCCACGACCTCGGGCTCGTGAGCGAGATCGCCGACCATGTCGTGGTCATGCGCGACGGCGAGATCCGGGAGCAGGGCAGCGTGGACAAGGTGTTCTCGTCGCCGCAGGACAGCTACACGAAGGCGCTCCTCGCCTGCCGCCCGCCGCTCGACAAGCGGCCCCGGAGGCTTCCGGTGGTCGAGGACTTCCTCGTCTCCCCTGGTTTTGGTGCCGAAAGCCGGGAAGTTGCAAGCCGGGAAGAACGCAGCCGCGGCACGCGGGAGGACGATGAAATCGTCCTCGAAGCGAGGCAGATATCGAAAAGCTTCTACTTCCGATCCGGGCTATTCGAAAAGAAAAAAGAGCTCAAGGCCGTCCGGGCCGCTTCGTTCAAGCTCGCGAAGGGCAGGACCCTTGGCGTGGTCGGGGAGTCCGGGTCGGGCAAGACGACCCTCGGGCTGCTGCTCGTGCGCCTGCATCAGGCCTCCGGCGGGGAGGTGCTGTTCGAGGGGAAGGACCTGCTGGCGCTCGCGCCGAAGGATGCCCTGCGCTATAAACCCCGGATCCAGATCGTTTTTCAGAATCCTTATGCCTCGCTCAATCCGCGCTTCACGGTCGGCGAGATCCTGCTCGAGCCGATGCGGATCCATTCCTTGAGGGCGAACGAGGACGAGCGCCGGCAGGCCGCGCGCGAGCTGCTCGGCAAGGTCGGCCTGGCGTCCTCCGCCCTGCAGAAGTATCCGCACGAATTCTCCGGCGGGCAGCGGCAAAGGATCGCCATCGCGCGATGCCTTACCATGAGGCCCGATGTGCTCATCTGCGACGAATCGGTGTCGGCCCTCGATGTCTCGATCCAGGCGCAGCTCCTGAACCTTTTGCAGGACCTGCAGGACGAATACCGGATGAGCTACGTCTTCATCTCCCACGATCTCGCGGTGGTCCGGTACATGGCGGACGAGGTGATGGTGATGAAGGACGGCGAAGTCGTGGAGACGGCGGATGCCGACGAGATCTACGCCAATCCGAAGCACCCGTACACGAGGCTCCTCCTGTCCTCGATGCCTGGCAGGATTTCGGCTGCATGAAAAGATCTCGATTTTTTATCTCGAGTTTGCTCGTCCTGGCGTCGTCTTCGGGATGGGCGGCGCACGGCTATTCCCAGTTCGGCGATATGAAATATCCCCCCGGCTTCGCGCATTTCGACTGGGTGAACCCGGACGCGCCTAAAGGCGGCGAGCTGCAGCTCGCGCCGCCGCTGCGTAGCACGAACTTCGACAAATACAATCCCTTCATCCTGAAGGGCATCGAGCCGCCGGGCCTTGCTGCGCTGGTGTTCGAGAGCCTCCTCACGGGCACGATGGACGAGCCGACCACGGTCTACGGGCTGCTCGCAGAGGACGTCAGCGTCGCGCCGGACAAGCTCTCGGCGACCTTCCGGCTGAATCCTGCGGCGCGCTTTCAGGACGGCACGCCGGTGCTCGCGGCCGACGTCAAGCACAGCTTCGACACCTTGATGAGCAAGCAGGCGGCGCCGCAGTACCGCGTCGTGTTCAGCAACGTCAAGCAGGCGGTGGTGCTCGGATCGCGTACCGTCAGGTTCGATTTCCACACCGCGAACGCGGAGCTGCCCCTCCTCGTCGGCGCCAGCCTGCCGGTCTTCAGCCGCGCGTGGGGGGCCGGTAAACCGTTCGACAAGGTGGTGATGGATATGCCGATCGCTACCGGTCCCTACCGCATCGGCCGGCTCAACTTCGGCCGCGACATCACCTACGAGAGGCGCGACGACTATTGGGCGCGCAACCTCGGCGTGCGGCGCGGCATGTTCAACTTCGATCGCATCACCTACAAGATCTACAAGGACAACACCGCCCAGACCGAGGCCTTCAAGGCGGGCGAGTTCGACTACCTGCGCACTTTCTCGGCCACCGAGTGGGCGCGGGTCTACGTCGGCAAGAAGTTCGACTCGGGCGAGCTGATCAAGGCCGAGTGGGAATTCAAGAACGCCGGCGATTTCCAGGGCTTCTTCATCAACACGCGGCGCGAGAAATTCAAGGACGTGCGCGTGCGCGAGGCGCTCGGGCTCGCCTTCGACTTCGAGTGGCTGAACCGGCAGATGATGTACAACTCCTACATCCGCGTGCGCGGCTATTTCAACAACAGCGATTTCGAGGCGAAGGGCCTGCCCGGCCCGGACGAGCTGAAGGTCCTCGAGCCTTTGAGAAGCAAATTACCCGACCAAGTCTTCAGCCAGGAAGCGCCGCTGCCGCCCTCGACCAACCCGCCCGGCAGCTTGCGCGCCAATCTGAGGAAGGCGAAGGATCTCCTCGCCGCCGCCGGCTGGACCTATCGCGACGGTGCGCTGCGCAACGCCAAGGGCGAGCCGTTCACGGTGGAATACCTCGATAGCGGAGACCGCGGCGAGCGCCTCGTTTCGGCTTACTTCCAGGCGCTCGGCAAGCTGGGAATCGAAGGCCAGTACCGCCGCGCGGACTTTGCCCTGATCCAGAAGCGGCTGGATGTGTTCGATTTCGATCTGTTCACGATCCGGATTCTCGGCAAGGAGGCGCCCGGCGCGGAGCTGCTGGATTACTACGGCTCGCAATCGGCCGACACGGAGGGCTCGCAAAATCTCATCGGCGTGCGCGACCCGGCGGTCGACGCCTTGCTCAAGCTGGCCATCTCCTCCGCCACGCGGCCGCAGCTCGTTGCGCGCCTGCGCGCGCTCGATCGGGTCCTGCGTCACGGGTACTACGTGGTGCCGCAGTACTATTCGAACACCAGCCGGGTGGCATATCGCGCGGGCAAGTTCGAGCAACCTTCGGTGAAGCCTCTCTACTACCAGGCTGAAGACTGGGTCATCTCGACCTGGTGGCGAAAGCGATAGGAGCGAAGGACGGTGTGGTCTTATATCCTCAAGCGGCTGCTGCTGATGATCCCGACATTATTCGGCGTCATGCTCATCACCTTCGTCGTCATTCAGTTCGTGCCGGGCGGGCCGGTCGAGCAGATGGTCGCTCAGCTGCAGGGCCGCCAGGCGGGCCTCGAGGGTGGAGGCGGGGCGGCGGCGCCGCAGATGGGTGGCTACCGCGGCCGCCAGGGCGTGGACGCGGTGCGCGTCGAGGAGATCAAGAAGCTCTACGGCTTCGACAAGCCTGCGCACGAGCGCTTCTTCCAGATGATCGGGCAGTTCGCGCGCTTCGATCTGGGCAGGAGCTTTTTCCAGAACAAGGACGTCTCGCAGCTCATCAAAGAGAAGCTTCCGGTATCGATCAGCCTCGGCATCTGGACGTTCCTCCTGACCTACCTCGTTTCGGTGCCCCTCGGCATCGCCAAGGCGGTGCGCGCCGGGACGCCTTTCGACACCACGACCACGTTTCTCGTCCTGCTGGGCTACTCGATCCCGAGCTTCGTGCTCGGCGTGGTCCTGATCGTGTATTTCGCCGGCGGAACGTTCGTGCAATGGTTTCCGTTGCGCAATCTCACTTCGACGCATTGGGACGAGCTCAGCCTTCTCGGGAAGATCGCGGACTACTTCTGGCACATCACGCTGCCCGTGCTCGCCATGGTGATCGGCGGGTTTGCCGTGATCACGATTCTCGTCAAGAACTCGGTGCTGGAGGAAGTCCGCAAGCAGTACGTATTGACTGCGCGCGCGAAAGGGGTCGCGGAGAACAAAGTGCTGTGGAAGCACGTTTTCCGCAACGCCATGATCCCCATCATGACGGGGTTTCCCGCCGCGTTCGTCGGCGCGTTCTTCAGCGGCGCGCTGCTCATCGAGACGCTGTTTTCGCTGGACGGGCTGGGATTGCTCTCCTATGAATCGGTCATCCGCCGGGACTATCCGGTGGTGTTCGGGACGCTTTTCGTCTTCACTCTCATCGGCTTGCTCACGAACCTGATTCGCGACCTGAGCTATGTATGGGCGGATCCTCGTGTGAAGTACTCCGATTGACCGTGTCATCCACATCCATCGCCGCCGGGTCTCAGCCGCGCTTTCCCGCCGCGGCGGCTTCTCACGAGAGTCCCGCGCGCCGCGCCTGGCGGCGTTTTCGCGCCAATCGATTGGGTTATGCGAGCCTGATCGTCTTCACTGTCCTGTTCGGCCTTAGCCTGATGGCGGAGGCGCTCTCGAACGACAAGCCGCTGGTCGTGCGCTACGAGGGCCAGTGGTACTTTCCGATATTCCAGAGCCTTCCGGAGACCACCTTCGGCGGCGATTTTCCCAGCCCGACCGACTACCTCGATCCGCTGATCCGCGACAACCTGGCGAAGCCGGGCAATTTCGCGCTGTTCCCGCCGAATCCCTATCACCACCGCACCGTCAACTACTTCGCGACTTCGCCGAATCCCGCGGCCCCCAGCCGCACCAATCTGCTCGGCACCGACGACCAGGGCCGCGATCTGCTCGCGCGGCTGCTCTACGGCTTTCGCCTTTCCGTGGTGTTCGCGCTCATCGTCACGGTGATCTGCACCGGCTTCGGCGTGCTGTACGGCGCCTTGCAGGGCTACTTCGCCGGCTGGACCGATATCGGCATGGAGCGCTTCAAGGAGATCTGGGGCGCGATGCCGATGCTCTACATGCTGATCATCTTCTCCTCGCTGTTCTCCCCGAGCTTCACGTTGCTCGTGATCCTGATCTCGATATTCAGCTGGCTCGCCATCGCCGCGTACGTGCGGGCGGAGTTCCTGAAGAATCGCACGCTCGATTACGTGCGTGCCGCCCGGGCGCTGGGGCAAAGCGACCGCAAGATCATGTGGCGCCATATCCTGCCGAACAGTCTTACGCCGGTCGTCACGCTGGCCCCGTTCGAGATGGTCGGGGCCATCGGCTCGCTTACGAGCCTGGATTTCCTCGGGCTCGGCGTTCCCCCCGGCACGCCAAGCCTTGGAGAGCTGCTCTATCAGGCCAAGAACAACCTCGATTCGTGGTGGCTGGCGGTGTTCACTTTCGGCGTGCTGGTGGTCACACTGCTGCTCCTGGTGCTGATCGGCGACGCGCTGCGCGACGCGCTCGATCCGCGCAAGGTCCTGAAAGGCGACGAAGCGGGAATCCGCAAATGAGCCTGCTCGAAATACGCGAGCTCAGCGTGCACTTCGGCTCGCGCCGCGCGGTGGACCGCGTGTCGTTCTCGATCGAGGCGGGCGAGAAATTCGCGCTGGTCGGCGAATCGGCGTCCGGCAAGACGGTGACCGCGCTCTCGACGATGCGCCTGATCGAGGAGGCGCGCCTCACGGGCGATATCCTGTTCGACGGCAAGTCGGTGCCCGGCATGTCGGCCGCCGAGCTGCACGAGCTGCGCGGCCGCGACATCGCCGTGATCTTCCAGGAGCCGATGACCGCGCTCAATCCCATCTACACGGTGGGCGACCAGATCGTCGAGTCGATCGAGCTGCACACCACGCTGCGCGGCGCGCAGGCGCTCGCCGAGGCGGTAGCGGTGATGCGCCGGGTGGGCATCGACGAGCCCGAGCGTCGCGCGCGCAGCTACCCGCACCAGCTCTCCGGCGGGCAGCGCCAGCGCGCCATGATCGCGATGGCGCTCGCCTGCAAGCCGAAGCTGCTCATCGCCGACGAGCCGACCACCGCGCTCGACGTCGCCATCCGCCTGCAGGTGCTCGAGCTGCTGGAGAGCCTGCGCGCCGAAGCCGGCATGGCGCTGCTGCTCATCACCCACGACCTCAACCTGGTGCGCCGTTTCGCCGACCGGGTCGCGGTCATGGAGAAGGGCGTGCTGGTGGAGCAGGGCCGCACCGCCCAGGTAATCGAGCATCCGCAGCACCCGTACACGCAGAAGCTGGTGAACAGCAAGCCGCAGCGGAGCGTCTCGTGGCCCGGCGACGGCCAGGTCGTGCAAGTACGCGGCCTGCAGGTGAGCTATCCGACGCGCCTGCCCGGCATTCTCGGCTGGTTCAAGAGCGGTCATTTCACCGCGGTGCAGGCGGTCGATTTCGACGTCGCGGCCGGCGAGACGCTGGGGGTGATCGGCGAATCGGGCTCGGGCAAGACCACGCTTGCGCTTGCGGTGCTCGGCCTGCTCAAGTCGCGGGGCGAGATCAGCATCGGCGGCAGCCGCTGGACCGACTCGGACAAGGCGGAACGGCGCCTGCTGCGGCAGCAGATCCAGGTCGTGTTTCAGGACCCCCTGTCGTCGCTCTCGCCGCGCCTCACCATCGAGCAGATCGTCGGCGAAGGGCTGGAGATCCACGAGCCGCAGCTCGACGCGGCCGGGCGGCGCGAGCGGATCGTTCAGGCGCTGCTGGACGTCGGCCTGACCGAGGGCGGCGAAGCCGAGCCGCTGCTGCGGCGCTATCCGCACGAGTTTTCCGGCGGCCAGCGCCAGCGCATCGCGATCGCCCGCGCCCTGATCGTCAATCCGAAGGTCGTGGTGCTGGACGAGCCCACCAGCGCGCTCGACGTCACCATCCAGAAGCAGGTGCTGGAGCTGCTCACCGAGCTGCAGCGCAAGTACGGCCTGAGCTACATCCTGGTGACGCACGACATCGGGGTGGTGCGCGCCATGGCGCATCGCGTCATGGTGATGAAGGACAGCCGGATGGTGGAAAGCGGGCACCTCGACGAAGTGCTCGGCAACCCGAAATCGGCCTACACCCGCATGCTGGTCGAGGCCGGCGCGGCCTGACCCGCGGAGCCGGCGAAGCTAGCGATCGGCCTTCTTGTAGGGCTTGCCCTTCGGTTTCGGCCGCGGCTTGCCTTTGGCCCGCGTCGGCGCGCGGACCTCGACGGCCAGCTTCTTGCCCGGCGTGATGCCGCTGCCGGGATTCCAGCGCTTCAGGTCGTCGATCGCGACGCCGTAGCGCTTGGCGATCGAGGCGAAGCTCTCGCCGGTCTTGATGGTGTGGAAGATGCGCCGCGTGCGGATCGGGATCGGCGGCGCGTACATGATGGGCAGGCGGTTCATGCCGCTCGAGGTCGTCCGGTCGAGCGGCACGACCAGCAGGCTCGGCACGGCGCGCGTGCGCGCTGAGATGCCGTTCACTTCCTTCAGCTGCGCGAGCGACATGCCGTGCTTCTTGGCGATGGACTCGAGGGTGTCGCTCTTCGTCGGATGATAGGTCTTCCAGGACACCAGCGACTTCTCGTGCTTCTCGAGGTTGGCGAGGAACAGCTCGATCTTGTCCGCGGGCAGGATGATGCGCGGCGTGACCGCGGCGCGGATGAGGGGGCGGCTGAAGCCGGGGTTGAGCGCGATGAATTCCGCCACCGGCATCTCCGCCAGCTTGGCGGCGAGCTGGACGTCGATGTCCACGACCTTGTCGTAGGTCATGAAGTACGGGGTATTGGGCAGCGGGCCGAGGTCGATGCCGAAGGGCTTGGGATCGCGGATGATGTTCTTGAGCGCCTGCAGCTTGGGGATGTAGTGGCGCGTCTCGGCGGGCATGGTCAGGTGCGAATAGTCGGTCGGCTTCTTGGCGGCGCGGTTCTTGGCGATGGCGCGCGACACCGCGTTCTCGCCCCAGTTGTACGAGGCGAGCGCGAGCTGCCAGTCGCCGTGCATGTCGTAGAGCTTCGACAGGTACTCGAGCGCAGCGGCGGTCGAGTCCACGATGTCGCGCCGGCCGTCGTACCACCAGTTCTGCGTCAGCTCGTAGCGCCTTCCGGTGCCCGGAATGAACTGCCACAGGCCGGAGGCGTGCGCCCGCGAGTAGGCCATCGGGTTGAACGCGCTCTCCACCATCGGCAGCAGCGCGATCTCGGTGGGCAGCCCGCGCTTCTCGATCTCCTCGACGATGTGATAGAGGTACAGGCGGCTGCGGTCGAACACGCGTTGAAGGTATTCCGGCCGCGCCGCGTAATACGCCGTCTGCTGGCGCACCAGCGGGCTGTCCAGGTCCTGGACGGCGAAGCCGCGGCGGATGCGCTCCCACAGATCGTCCGGCGGCACCGTGCGGTCGATCTTGGCGAGGCCGCGCAGCGGATCCTTGATGTCCTGGCTCTCGCCGTCGAACGGCGGCGGCGCGACGGCCGCGGCGGCCGGCGCCGCTGGCGTGGCGGGTGAGGGAAGCGAGGGCGCGCCAGCCGGCGCGGCGGCCACGGGCGCTTCGCCCGGCGCAGTGGCGGGCGCAGGCGCGCCGGGAGCGAAGGCGCAGGCCTGCAGCGAGGCGGCGACGATCCAGACGCAAAGGTGCCGGGCGAGCCTCAAGAGCGGTTTTTCCAGTCCCTCATGGCGGCGAAGACGCTCACAGGATCCGCAACGCGCCCGCCCATGTATTTGTTGACAGAATCGACCACCGCCGGCTCGCGGCAGCGCAGAAAAGGATTGGTCGCTTTCTCCTCGCCGAGCGTGCTCGGCAGCGTGGGCCTGCCGGCGTCGCGCAATTTCCGGTCGCGGCCCTCGCGCGAGCGCAGCGCCGCGTTCTGCGGCTCGACCGTCTTCGCGAAGCCGATGTTCGCGAGCGTGTATTCGTGGCCGCAATAAACCTTGGTGTCCTCGGGCAGGGCGCTCAGCTTCTGCAGCGACGCGTACATCTGCTCCGCGGTGCCTTCGAAGAGCCGCCCGCAGCCGCAGGCGAACAGCGTGTCGCCACAGAAAAGCGCGCCTGCCCCATAATAGGCGATGTGCGCGCGCGTATGGCCTGGGATGTCCAGCACCGAAAAAGACACGCCGAGCCCGGGAATGCTCACCTCGTCGCCTTCGGCGACCGGATGGGTGAGCGTCGGGATGGGCTCGCCTCGCGGACCGTAGACGGGGACCCGAAATTTCTGCAGCAGCTCCGCGATTCCGCCGACATGGTCGGCATGATGGTGCGTGGCAAGGATGGCGACGAGCTCCAGCTTCTCGCGCGCGAGGTAGTCGAGCACCGGGCGCGCCTCGCCGGGATCCACCACCACCGCGTTGCGCGAGTTCGGTCCCGCATTCGACCCACCTTCGCGCAGCGTCCAGACGTAGTTGTCCTTGAACGCGCTGATCGGGACGATCTGTGGCACAACGTCAGCGGACATGAACCGGCAATCCTTCGTGCAAAACGGGGCGCAGAAGTATAACGGCGGTCGCTCATCGCTTTCCGGGTGGCTGTCGACGCCCCAGGGGGCGTACGTCCTGGACTGGGAGCTCGCCCAGTTTGACAGCGCTGTTGAGGATGTGTTCGGGTTCAGGGCAGTACAGATCGGCTTACCCGATGTCGATTTTCTTCGACAAAACCGCATTCCGTACCGCTTTTCGCTCGCCCTGGAGGCCGGCGCGGCGCTCGCCGCCGATCCGCTGCAGCTGCCGCTCGCGAGCCAGAGCGTCGATCTGGTGGTGCTGCCGCACGTGCTCGAGGGCCACCACAATCCGCACGACGTGCTGCGCGAGGCCGAGCGCGTGCTGATGCCCGAGGGGCACGTGGTCATTTCCGGCTTCAATACCGCATCGCTGTTCCGGCTCAGGCAGGCCTTCTCGTTCGAGAAGAAGGAAGCGCCCTGGGATGCCAAGTTCATCAGCCTGCTCAGGCTCAGGGACTGGCTGCGCGTGCTCGGCTTCGAGCTGAACGGCGGCAAGTTCGGCTGCTATGCGCCGCCCTTCAGGGACAAGCGCTGGCTCGAGCGCTTCGAATTCATGGAGAAGGCGGGAGCGCGCTGGTGGCCCATCGCGGGCGGGATCTACGTGGTGCGCGCGGTGAAGCGTGTGCACGGCACGCGGATCGTGACGCCTGCCTGGCGCAAGGAGCGGGCGCGCCGGCGTGCCCTCGCGGCGCTGCCGCAAAAATCCAACGGCCACGCCGCGAAGGAGCGCCATGAATAAGGTGGCCGGTGACGAGACCGTGGTCGACATTTTCACCGACGGCGCCTGCCGGGGAAATCCCGGGCCCGGCGGCTGGGGGGCGATCCTGCGCGCCAACGGCAAGGAAAAGGAGCTCTGGGGAGGCGAGGCTGCCACGACCAACAACCGCATGGAGCTCACCGCGCCGATTCGCGCGCTCGAGGCGCTGACGCGGCCGAGCCACGTGCGGGTGTACACGGACTCGCAATACGTGCAGAAGGGCATCTCCGAGTGGGTGCGCGCCTGGAAGCGCCGCGGCTGGCGCACCGCTGACAGGAAGCCGGTCAAGAACGTCGACCTGTGGACTCGCCTGGACGAGCTCGCGGCGCTGCATGAGGTCGAGTGGCATTGGGTGAAAGGCCACGCCGGCCACGTGGAGAACGAAAGAGCCGACCGGCTGGCGAACCAGGGAATCCCCGTTGACGGCTAGACAAATCGTTCTGGATACCGAGACCACCGGCCTGAACGCCAAGCTGGGCGACCGGGTGATCGAGATCGGCTGCATCGAGATCCTGAGCCGGCGCATCACCGAGCGCCACTTCCAGGCCTACGTCAACCCCGACCGCGACATCGAGGAAGGCGCGGCCAACGTGCACGGCATAACCCGCGAGTTCCTCGCCGACAAGCCGCGCTTCGCCGAGATCGCGGGCGGCTTCCTCGAGCATATCCGCGGCGCCGAGCTGATCATCCACAACGCCGATTTCGACGTCGAGTTCCTCGACATGGAATTGAAGCGGGTGAAAGCGGGCCGGCTCGCCGATCACGTCGCGAAGATCACCGATACCCTGGCGTTCGCGCGCGAGCTGCATCCGGGCAAGAAGAACTCGCTCGACGCGCTGTGCGAGCGCTACCTCGTGGACAACTCGAACCGCACGCTCCATGGCGCGCTGCTCGACGCCCGGCTGCTCGCCGAATGCTTCCTCGCCATGACGCGCGGGCAGGAGAGCCTGGTGATGGAGCTCGAGACCCCGGCCGCCGCGGCCGCCGCGCTCGCCGCCCTGAACGTGGATGTTTCCAACCTGATCGTGGTGCGCGCGCTGCCCGACGAGGCGGCGCTGCACGAGAACTATCTCGACACCATGGAGAAGGACACCCGGGGCCCGGCCCTTTGGCGCAAGCTCGCCGCCTAGGCGCGGCCGGCGGGGCTTCCCGGGGGCTATACTTTTCCGAATGACTCAAAAGGCGAATCCTTTCGAGACGGGTCTGGGCCGCAACCCGGCGAACTATGCGCCGCTGACGCCGCTTTCGTTCATCGAGCGCGCGGCCCACGTCTATCCCGAGCGCCTTTCGGTGATCCACGGCGCCGCACGGTACACGTGGAAGAAGACTTACGAGAGAACGATCCGCCTTGCTTCGGCGCTGGTGAAGCGGGGCCTGGGCCCCGGCGACACGGTGGCGGCGATGCTGCCGAACATTCCCGCGATGTACGAGGCGCACTTCGGCGTGCCGATGTGCGGCGCGGTGCTGAACTCGCTCAACACGCGCCTCGACGCCGAGGCGATCGCCTTCATGCTGGAGCACGGCGAGGCGAAGCTGATCCTCACCGACCGCGAGTTCTCCCCGGTCATCAAGCAGGCCCTGTCGCGGATGAAAAACAGGATCGCGGTGGTCGACATCGACGATCCGGAGTACCCGGGACCCGGTGAGCGCCTGGGCGGGGCGACCTACGAGGAGCTGCTCGCGGGCGGCGATCCGGACTACGCGTGGCGCTGGCCTGCGGACGAGTGGGAGGCGATCGCGCTCAACTACACCTCCGGGACGACCGGCGACCCCAAAGGCGTGGTCTACCACCACCGCGGCGCCTATCTCAACGCCTTGTGCAACATCGTTACCTGGAGCATGCCGCAGCACTCGGTCTACCTGTGGACCCTGCCGATGTTCCACTGCAACGGCTGGACCTTTCCCTGGTCCATGGCGGCCAACGCCGGCACCAACGTCTGCCTGCGCAAGGTCGAGGCAGCCGCGATCTTCGAGCTGATAAGAAGGCATAAGGTCACGCACTACTGCGGCGCGCCGGTCGTGCACTCCGCGCTGATCAACGCGCCGGACGAGATGAAGAAAGGGATCGATCACAAGGTCCGCGGCATGGTGGCCGCTGCGGCGCCGCCCGCGTCGATGATCGAGGGCATGGAGCGGATGGGCTTCGACATCACCCACGTCTACGGCCTCACCGAGGTGTACGGCCCGGCGACGGTGTGCGCCAAGCACGAGGAGTGGAACGCGCTCGACGTCCCCGAGCGCGCGCGCCTGAACAGCCGCCAGGGCGTGCGCTATCTGATGGAGGAGGGGCTTACCGTGGCCGACCCGGAGACGCTGCAGCCCGTCCCGGCCGACGGCGAGACCATGGGCGAGATCCTGTTCCGCGGCAACATCACCATGAAGGGCTACCTGAAGAACCCGAAGGCGACCGCGGAGGCGTTCCGCGGCGGCTGGTTCCACTCGGGCGACCTCGCGGTGATGCACCCCGACGGCTACGTGAAGATCAAGGACCGCTCGAAGGACGTGATCATTTCCGGCGGCGAGAACATCTCCTCGCTCGAAGTCGAGGATGTCCTGTACCGCCATCCGGCGGTGCTCGCCGCCGCGGTGGTGGCGATGCCGGATGAGAAGTGGGGCGAAACGCCCTGCGCTTTCGTAGAATTGAAAAAAGATTCCAAGACGAGCGAGAAGGAAATCATCGACTTCTGCCGCGCGCAGATGGCGAAGTTCAAGGCGCCGCGCGCCGTGGTGTTCGGCGAGCTGCCGAAGACCTCGACGGGCAAGATCCAGAAGTTCATGCTGCGCGAGAAGGCCAAATCGGCCTCGGCCATCGACACATGAACGCGAACCTGAAAGCCGACGAGGCGATCCTGCTGCGCGAGGACCGCGACGGCATCTGCACGCTGACGATGAACCGTCCGCAGCAGATGAATCTCCTGACCACCGAAATGCTTTCCGCGCTTCAAGCTTCCTTCGAAGAAATTTCCAGAAACAGGGAAATTCGAGTGGTCATCCTCGCCGCCGCCGGCAAGGGCTTTTGCGCCGGCCACGACCTGAAGGAGATCCGCGCGCTCAAGGAGCTGCCGCGGATCGAGGCGCTGTTCGCGCAGTGCAGCCGGATGATGCAGACGATCAGCGCCCTGCCGCAGCCGGTGATCGCCCGCGTGCAGGGCGCCGCCGCAGCCGCCGGCTGCCAGCTCGTCGCGCAATGCGATCTCGCGGTCGCCGCGGACGCCGCGAAGTTCACCACGCCCGGCGTGAGCTGGGGCTTCTTCTGCTCGACGCCCGGCGTCGCCGTCGGCCGCAACCTGCTGCGCAAGCGCGCGATGGAGATGCTGCTCACCGGCGATCTGGTCGATGCGCGCAAGGCGCTGGAATGGGGCCTGGTGAACCGCGTGGTTGCCGCGGGCGAGCTCGAAGCGCAAACGCGCCGGCTCGCGCTGCAGATCTGCGAGAAGCCGCCCGAAACCGTCGCGGCGGGAAAGCGCGCCTTCTACAAGCAGATGGATCTCGGCGTCGACAAGGCCTACGAGCTCGCCTCGAAAGCGATTTCTTCGAGCTTCGCGAGCGACGAAGGACGCGCCGGAATGGACGCCTTCATCGACAAGCGCCCGCCGCCGCGCTGACGGCCGGCTTTCACGCGCGCGGTAAAAAGCGCCGTCACGATGTAAAAAGTGCTCGAAAAGCGCGCTTACGCGAGCCGGAGCTGTGCGGAATTCTTGATTCCCGGCGGTCTGGCCCCCCTGCTGCGTCGCAGCGACTCGCAAAATGATGTCAGGGGTCGGCCTGGGGGTGCCCGGGACGGTATTTAATCGCCGGGTTGGGCTTTGAAATATCCCGGCGTGCCAGTATCATTCCACATTAGAAACTCGCACTAAAGGTCAGACAATAAAACGTTTTCTTAGCTTCTGAAATATTCCGCCAACCGGAATGCGATGAAGCCGAAACACCGCTGAATCCGACACCTCTGAATCCAAGAGCAGGACAGCGCGCAGCGAACGAAGAAACTCAACGGGAGGCGCGGGGAGTGAGCGAAGCGGCGGGCCGAGTCAAGGTCCTGGTCATCGACGACAGCAACACGATCCGCCGTAGCGCGGAGATGTTCCTGCGCCAGGCGGGCTACGAAGTCATCCTCGCCGAGGACGGCTTCGACGCGCTCGCGAAAATAAGCGATCACGAGCCGCAGGTCATCTTCGTCGACATCATGATGCCGCGGCTCGACGGCTACCAGACCTGCGCCCTCATCAAGCAGAACCCGATCCTCAAATCGACTCCCGTGATCATGCTCTCCAGCAAGGACGGTGTATTCGACCGCGCGCGGGGCCGGCTCGCCGGCTCCGACCGCTATCTAACCAAACCCTTCACCAAGGAAGCCTTGCTCGAGGCGGTGAAGGAACACGCCAAGTCTTAACGCAGAAAGGTCCATCGCCATGCCGATCAAGAACGTTCTCGTCGTAGATGACTCGCCCACCGACCGCCAGCACCTGCAGGACATCCTTGCGAAAGGCGGATACAACGTTTCCACCGCCGCAAGCGCGGAAGAAGGAATCTCGAAGGCGAAGCAGACCAAGCCCGATCTCGTGCTCATGGATGTCGTGCTGCCGGGCCACAACGGCTACCAGGCGACGCGCGAGCTGAGCAAGGACGAGGCGACCAAGCACATCCCGGTGATCATCTGCACGAGCAAGAGCCAGGAGACCGACAAGGTCTGGGGCATGCGCCAGGGCGCCAAGGACTACGTGACCAAGCCGGTCAACGGCGCGGAGCTGCTGAAGAAGATCTCGGCGCTGGGCTAGGGATAGGGAGAGGCGGGACTTACCAGGATGGCCGAGAAGCTTTCACTGCGGGATTACCAGCGCGACCTCGCCGAGCGCCTGCGCGCGGCCGAGAACAGCCAGAACGTGTCCATGCTCGCGCTGCAGGTCGGCGAGCAGGGCTGGCTGGTGGATCTCGGGGACGCGAGCGAGGTGATTCCGGTGCCGCCGATCACGTCGGTGCCCCTGACGAAGCCCTGGTTCAAGGGCGTGACCAACATCCGCGGCAACCTGTTCAGCGTGGTCGACTTCCCGGCGTTTCTCGGCGCGACTCCCGTGAACGTCGCGGCGGAGTCGCGCCTGCTGCTGATCGGCGATCGCTTCCGCATGGGAAGCGCGCTGCTGGTCGATCGCTCTCTGGGGCTGCGCAACCCGACCCAGCTCACGGCGCGGCCGAAGAGCTCGCAGGCGTCGTGGGTGAAGGGCGAATACGTGGACCAGGAAGGACGCATCTGGCAGGAGCTCGACGTGCCCCAGCTCGTGCAGCAGCAGGATTTCCTGGCGGTGTCGCAATGAGCGAGGCCGGCGCCCGGATGCTCCGCAAAGCGATCCGCGGGCTGGCGCTGGCGGCGCTGTCGTGCACGGCGGCCCGCGCCGAGGTCGGCGTGACCGGCGACAAGGTGCTGCTTGGCCAGTCCGTCGCCCTGACCGGCCCCGCGGCGCAGCTCGGCATCCAGATGCGCAACGGCATCCGGGCCTATCTCGACTACATCAACGAGAAAGGCGTGAACGGCCGCAAGGTCGACCTGATCACGCTCGACGACGGTTACGAGCCCGTGCGCACAGTGCCCAATACCAAGAAGCTGATCGAGGAGAACAAGGTCTTCGCGCTGATCGGCTACGTCGGCACGCCCACCAGCGTGCCCGCGGTCCCGGTGTTCAGCGAGGCGAAGGTGCCGTTCGTCGGGCCTTTCACCGGCGCGGAGTCGCTGCGCACGCCGTTCAACCGCTACATCTTCCACGTGCGCGCGAGCTACTACGACGAGACCGACAAGATCGTCGAGCAGGTCCTGTCCACCGGGGGCAAGAACGTCGCCGTGTTCTACCAGGACGACGCCTACGGCCAGGCGGGCCTGAAGGGCGTCGAGATCGCCATGGCGAAGCGCGGCCTGAAGATTTCCGCGCTGGGCACCGTCGAGCGCAATACGGTGAAGGTGGAGGACGCGGTCAAGACCATCAAGGCGGTGCAGCCCGACGCGGTCGTCATGATCAGCGCCTATACCTCCTGCGCGGAGTTCATCCGGCAGATGAAGCAAGCCGGCAGCGCCACGCAGTTCTACAACGTTTCATTCGTGGGCAGCGTGTCGCTCGCCAACGCGCTCGGCAAGGACGGCGTCGGCGTCGGCATCTCGCAGGTAGTGCCGTTCCCCTGGGGCACCGCGCTGCCGGTGGTCAAGGAGTACCAGCAGCTCTCGGCGAAGGCCGGGAACAAGGACTACAACTTCGGCGCGATGGAGGGCTTCCTCGTCGCCAAGGTGTTCGTCGAAGGCCTGCGGCGCGCCGGCAGGGAGCTGACGCGCGAGAAATTCATCGACGCGATGGAAAGGATGCAGGACGTGGATGTCGGCGGTTTTTTCGTCAGCTATTCACCTACGAATCACGCGGGATCGAAGTTCGTCGACCTGACGATCATCGCCCGCGACGGCAAGTTCATGCGGTAGACAAGTGCAAAGGATGAGGGAGCGATCATGGCAATAAAACTAGGTGCACTGAAACTCTTCGGCCGCGGCGCGGCACCGGCGGAGGCGCCGGCCGCCAAGCCGGCGGCGCCGTCGCGCGGCGGCTTCATGTCGCGGCCGCTGCCGATCCTGGGCGGGATGCGCACGGGCGCGCAGCTGCAGATCCTCACCACCGCGCTGGTGGTGTTCCTGCTCGCGGACGCGGCCATCGTCGCGATCGACGCGCGCCAGGGAACCTTCGCGACGGTGTACATCGCGACGGTCGGAAAAATCCGCATGCTCTCGCAGCGCCTCGCAAAGGCCGCGCAGCAGGCCTCGCAGGGTAACAAGGAGGCCTTCAAGCAGCTGCGCCAGAGCCGCAACGAATTCGATGCGTCGATGAAGCTGCTGTCCGGAGGCGGCCTCGCGTCCGGCGCGGTCGACCTTCCCGCGACCGCGGGCGCGGCACGCCCGGCGCTCGACGCGCTGGATACGGAATGGAGAAAAACCGAGCGCAACGCCTCGCTGGTCGTCGGCGAGGAGCGCAACCTGGTGGCGCTGGGCGAAGCGGTGCGCTCGATCAACGCCAACAACCCGACGCTGCTCGAGCTCGCGGACGAGATCGCCGCCCTCAGCGTGCAGGCGGGCGGCTCGACCCGGCAGAACGCCGTGACCGGGCAGCTGGTCATGATGACCCAGCGGATGGCGAAGAACGCCAACACCATGCTGGCGGGCGACGTCGTCGACCCGGAAGTCGCCTTCCTGCTCGGCAAGGACACGAACACCTTCCGCGACACGCTGCAGGGGTTGCTGAAGGGCAACGATGCGCTGCGCATCGCGGCGGTCGGCGACGCCGAGATGAAAGGCAAGCTCGGCGAGCTGGAGGTGGGCTTTCGAGAGTACCAGCGCGCGGTGAGCGAGATCCTCGGCAACATGCAGCGCCTGGTGAACGCGAAGCGCGCCACGCGGGACCTGTTCAACGACTCCGAAGGGCTGCTCGTGGCCTCGGAGAAGCTCGAGGATGCCTACCAGGACGACCTGGAAAAACGGAAGTACAACTTCTACGCGCTGGGCTTGATATCGCTTGTGGCGTTCATCGTGCTGCTGCTGGTCGGCAAGGTGTACCTCGACGACAGCCGCCGCCGGGCGGAGGACTCGGAGCGCCAGAGCCGCTCCAACCAGGAGGCGATTCTTCGCCTGCTCGACGAGATCGGCAACCTGGCGAACGGCGACCTGACGGTGCGCGCGAAAGTGACGGAGGAAGTGACCGGCGCGATCGCGGACTCGATCAACTACACCATTGATGAATTGCGTCGTCTGGTGACGGGCATCACCTCGGCGGCGACGGAAGTGACCGCCGCGACCCAGCAGGCGCAGGCCGTGACCGGCCAGCTCCTCCAGGCCGCGCAGAAGCAGTCGGTCGAGATCCAGGGAACCGGCCGCGCGGTGGCGGCGATGACGCAGGCGATGACCGACGTCTCCAAGAACGCCGGCGATTCGGCGAAGGTCGCGGAGACCTCGCTGCACGCCGCGGAAAAGGGCGCGACCGCCGTGCAGAACGCGATCCGCGGCATGAACGACATTCGCGAGCAGATCCAGGAGACCTCGAAGCGGATCAAGCGGCTGGGCGAGAGCTCGCAGGAGATCGGCGAGATCGTGCAGCTGATCTCGGACATTACCGAGCAGACCAACGTGCTCGCGCTGAACGCCGCCATTCAGGCCGCGTCGGCGGGCGAAGCGGGCCGCGGATTCACGGTCGTCGCCGAGGAAGTGCAGCGGCTGGCCGAGCGCTCCGCCGAGGCGACGAAGCACATCAGCGCGATCGTGAAATCGATTCAGCGCGATACGCAGGACGCGGTCGAGGCCATGGAGCGCAGCACGCAGGGCGTGGTGCAGGGAACCAAGACGGCGGACGAAGCCGACCAGGCGCTGCGCGAGATCGGCCAGGTGTCGAACCGCCTCGCCGAGCTGATCGGAGGCATCTCGAACGCGACCCAGCAGCAGGCCGATTCCGCCACCAAGGTGGCGGCGAACATGAAGGCGATTCTCGCGATCACCCAGCTGACCACGGAGGGCACCAAGCAGACCGCGGCCTCCGCGGCGAAGCTGACCACGCTTGCCGACGGGCTGAAGAGCTCGGTGTCGGGCTTCAAGCTGGTCTGAACCGGAACGAGCGAGCTCCAACCTAGCCCATGGCCATGGCCGATACGACGCTTCTGTCCTGGATCAATACCGAGGTCGATCAGGCGCTCAACCTGGTCCGGGACAAGATCGCCAAGTATTCGGCCGGCCCCGAGGACGATACGGCCTTGCGCGTATGCCCCGAGCACCTGCACCAGGTGAGCGGAGCGCTGCGCATGGTCGGCCTTTCCGGCGCCACGCGATTCTGCGAGGCGCTCGAGGGCAGCTTCAACGGCCTGAGCGGCGCTTTGCCCGAAGGGCGGGCCGGCGCGGCGCGCCTCTCGGCGATGAGCGTCATCGACCGCGCCGTGCTGGCGCTCAAGCAGTTCGTCGACGACCTGGCGCACGGGAAGGCGAACGTGCCGCTGCGGCTTTTCCCGGCCTATCGCGACCTCACCGCCCTGCAGGGCAAGGCCGACGGGTCCGAGAAAGATCTGTTTTTCCCGGAGTCGACGGGCGTGCCGCCGTCGCATCCCGCGCAGAAGGAGCTGCCGAAGGGCGAGCTCGGACCGTATCTCCTGGGCCAGCGCGCGCGCTTCCAGCGCGGCCTGCTCGCGTGGATCCGCAACCAGCCCGCCGGGCTCGAGGAGATGCGCCTCGCGGTCGACGCGCTGCACCAGATCGCCGCCCAGCTGCCCGAGCCGCGGGTCACGTGGTGGGCGTGCGTCGGTCTGATCGAGGGCTTCCAGAACGCGCCCGACGCGGATTGGGTCGCGCTCGCGAAGCCGCTGTGCAACAAGATCGACATGCAGATGCGCGACCTCGGCGCCGGCAACCACAAGGGCAACGAGACGCTGCTGCGCGAAGTGCTGTACGCCATCGCCAAGGCGAAGCCCGCCACGCAGCGCATAAAAGACATCAAGCACCTCTACAGCCTCGACGGCCTGTTCCCGCCGCCCGAGGCGCCCGGGGCGATGGAATACAACATGGACTGGCTGCAGCCGGCGCTGAGCGACGTGCGCTCGCGGCTCGAGGCGCTGAAGAGCGTGTGGCTCCAGTACGTCGGCGGCGAGCCGAAGAGCGTGGCGCGCTTCCGCGAGCTGGTCGCCTCGTTCAAGAGCAAGGCCTCCGAGCTCGGCAACGCCCAGCTCGTCAAGCTGCTCGACGCGATCGCGCTGGTGTGCACGCGCCTGCCCGATCCGCATCCGCAGCAGAATCAGTTCATGGTGATCGAGATGGCCTCCGCCTTCCTGCTGGTGGAGAGCGTGATCGAGAACTTCACCGCCCCGGCCGACGATCTCGAGCAGCAGATCGTGATCATGGGCGGCTGGCTGCTCGACGCCGCCAAGGGCAAATCCTCCGGGCAGGTGCCGGCCGGGCTGCGCGCCGATCTCAGCCAGCAGATCGGCGCCATGCAGCTGCGCGCGCAGGTCGCCAAGGAAATCCTCGCCAACCTGCAGCACGTCGAGCAGGTGCTCGACGCGTTCGCGCGCGACGCCTCCAAGCGCGACACGCTGACCGCCATCGAGCCTTACCTGCGCCAGATCCACGGCGCCCTGGTGGTGCTCGGCATGGAGAAGCCCGCCGAGGTGCTGACGATCTGCGAGACCATGAGCGCGGTGCTCGCGGCCGCCGACCATCCGCAGGCGGCGCAGGAAATGGACTGGATCGCCGAAGGCCTCTCCAGCCTCGGCTTCTATCTCGATCCCTGCCTGCGAGGCGGCGAGCCCGCGGGGCAGGCGATCTCGCTCTTCTTCCGCCGCTACGAGCAGCGCGGCTCGGCGCCGGCCGATTCCTTCGAGCAGACCACGATCGTCCCCGACGTCGTGCTGGACCAGGGTCCGGCGGTGGAAGCCGCTGGCGCCCGGGCTTCACCCGACGCCACGCAGCCCGCGGCGCCGCACGTGGACGGCGAGCCCTCGCGGCCGCCGGTCAACCAGGAGCTACTCGAGATCTACCTGGACGAGGCAGTGGAGGTGCTGGCCACCATCAACGCGGCCTTGCCTGAGTGCAAGGTCCAGCCCCAGAGCCGCGAGGCGCTGACCACGATCCGGCGCGGCTTCCACACGCTCAAGGGCAGCGGCCGCATGGTCGGCTTGATGGATCTGGGCGAAGTGGCGTGGGAGATCGAGCAGGTCATGAACCGCTGGCTGGAGCAGCAACGGCCGGCGAACGCGTCGCTGCTCGACCTGATCACCCGTGCGAGCGCGGCGTTCGCCGCCTGGGTCGAGCAGCTGCGCACGGGAAGCCTGAAGGGCGAGATCGACGGCGCGCACATCGTCGCGTTCGCCCGCAAGCTCAAGCTCGGCGAAGTGACCGAGCCGCCTCCGCCCGATGTCGAGGAAGTCAGCATCGGCGACGTGCGCCTGGGGCGCAGCATGTACGAGATCTACCTCAACGAGGCGCAAGGCCACATCGCCACGCTCGAGGACCTGTGCAAGCGCTGGGCAGAAACCCCGGCGGCCGAGCTGCCGCACGAGTTCCTGCGCGCCGCGCATACCCTCGCGAGCAGCTCCGGCACCGCCGGGTTCACCGAGATCGCCGAGCTGGCGTCCGCGGTGGAGCAGTGGATTCCGTTCGCGCGGCAGGTGGAAGATTCCGACGACGCGAGCCATGCGCAGGCGGCCGTGGCGCGGCTCGCGCAGATGATCGAAGCCGTCGCGCAGCGGCAGGGCCCCGGAGACGCGCAGGACGAGACCCAGGCGCTGCATGAGCTCACCAAGCGCCTCCAGGCGGCGCAGCCCGAGACGAAGCCGCAGGACAGCATGGCGCTCGACCTGAGCTCGATCGACCTCGACCTGAGCATCCCCACGCCGCCCGCGGCCGAGCCGCTGCCGGCGCTCGACCTGTCGCCCGCCGCCGAGCCGGCGGCACAGCCCTCCGGCAGAGAGCTGCGCAAGATGCACGACGACATCGACGTGCAGCTGCTGCCGATCTTCCTGGAGGAGGCGCAGGAGCTGCTGCCGCAGATCGGCAGCGACATCCGCGACTGGAAGGCCAAGCCGAACGACACGAACGTCGTGCAGTCGCTGCAGCGCGGCCTGCACACGCTGAAGGGCAGCGCGCGCATGGCCGGCGCGATCCGCCTGGGCGAGCTGACCCACATCATGGAAAGCCGGATGGAGGCGGCGCTCGAGAAGAGCGAGTTTCCGCCCGAGCTGTTCGCCGAGCTGGAAGAAAAGATGGACCGCCTGAGCCTCGATCTCGAGCGCATGCAGGAGGGACCGGCGCCGGTGACGGAAGCGGAGCCGGCCGCGGCGCTCGCAACAGAAGAATCTTTTGAAAAAACAACGATACAAGCAGCGCCGGCGCCGCGCGCCGAGCCGCCGCTGCCCAACCCGGCGGCGATGCTCCGGATCAACGCCGACACGCTGGACCACCTCATCAACGAGGCGGGCGAAGTCGCCATCGCCCGTTCCCGGATCGAGGCCGAGCTGCGCACGGTCAAGCAGTCCCTCGGCGATCTGACGGAGAGCGTCGGGCGCCTTCGCGGCCAGCTGCGCGAGGTCGAGGTGCAGGCGGACAGCCAGATGCAGTCGCGCAAGTCGGAGATCGAAGTTCGCAAAGGTGATTTCGATCCGCTCGAGTTCGACCGCTATACCCGCCTGCAGGAGCTGACCCGAGGCATGGCGGAGAGCTTGCACGACGTGACGGCGATCCAGCAGACCCTGCTGAAGAACCTCGGCGACACCGAAGCCGCGCTGCAGCAGCAGGCGCGCACCAGCCGCGACGTGCAGCAGGAGCTGATGCGCATGCGCGCGGTGCCGTTCTCCAACCTGAACGAGCGCCTCTACCGCGTGGTGCGGCAGACGGCGAGGGAAGTCGAGAAGAAGGCCGAGCTCGAGATCGAAGGCAGCCAGGTCGAGCTCGACCGCAGCGTGCTGGAGAAGATCGGCGCGCCGCTCGAGCACATGCTGCGCAACGCCCTGGCCCATGGCCTCGAGACGCCCGCCGCGAGGATCTCCGCCGGCAAGCCCGAGAGCGGGCGCATCGGCATCACCCTCAAGCAGGAGAGCAATGAAATCGCGCTCGTCCTGAGCGACGACGGCGCGGGCCTCGATCTGGACAAGCTCTACCGCAAGGCGGTGGAGCGGGGCATCCTGCAGCCGCACGAGCCGGTGAGCGACGCGGACAAGATGCAGCTCATCTTCGCCTCCGGCCTGTCGACGGCGGACGCCGTCACCGAGCTCGCCGGCCGCGGTGTCGGCATGGACGTGGTGCGCAGCGAGATCACCTCCATCGGCGGCCGCGTGGACATCGCGAGCACGCGCGGCAAGGGAACCACTTTCGCCATCTACCTGCCGCTCACGCTGGCCGTGACCCAGGTCGTGATGGTGCGCGCGGGATCGGCGCTGCTCGCGATCTCCGCGGCGATGGTCGAGAACGTGCTGCGCCTGAAAGCCGACGCCATGGCTTCGCTGTACGACACGCGGGTGATCGAGCTGCAGGATCGCTCGTATCCGCTGCACTACCTGCAGCAGCTGCTCGGCGTCGCCGGCGCGACCGAAATCCAGCCCTACAACTCGGTGCTGCTGCTGCGCAGCGGTATCCAGCGCATCGCGCTGCACGTGGACGAGCTGATCGGCAACCAGGAAATCGTGGTGAAGACCGTCAACCCGCAGCTCGCGCGCGTGCCCGGCGTGGCCGGGGCGACGGTGCTCGCCGACGGCAGCATCGTGCTGATCGCCAACCCGGTGCAGCTCGCGCAGCGCGCGCGCGTCGCGCCCGCCGTCAAGGCGACGATGGCGCCGCAGGCCGCGGCGGTCGTCGAGCCCGATCTCAAGTCCGCGGCGCCCATCGTCATGGTGGTCGACGATTCCCTCACGGTGCGCAAGATCACGAGCCGCCTGCTCGAGCGCGAGGGCTACCAGGTGCTCACCGCCAAGGACGGCGTGGACGCGCTGCAGCAGCTCAAGGATTCGATCCCGGCGGTGATGCTGGTCGACATCGAGATGCCGCGCATGGACGGCTTCGACCTGACGAAGAACGTGCGCGGCGACCCGCGCACCGCGGGCATCCCGATCATCATCATTTCATCGCGCACGGCCGACAAGCACCGCAACCAGGCCGCGCAGCTCGGCGTGAATGCCTTCCTCGGCAAGCCGTACCAGGAGAGCGAGCTCCTGCAGCACATCCTGACCTTCGTCGGCGCGCCCACGCCGTCGGTGACTCAGGAACTGCGTATCCACTAACTCGGTCGCGCGCGTGCGCGGGGCGCTGTCGCAACGGGGAGGCGGTCCGCAACCATGAAGTTCGAGCTCCAGGAGCATATCGGCAAGTATCCGGTGGTGCGCGAGATCGGCAGCGGCGCGACCAGCCGCGTCTACCTTGCGCGCGACCCGTTCGCCGAGCGCGACGTAGCCGTCAAGGTGTTCCTGTTCGACGCGCAGGTGGATCCCCAGACCGAGCGCATGATGCACAAGGCGTTCCTCGCCGAGGCGTCGCTCGCGGGCAAGCTGAACCATCCCCACATCGTCGACATCTACGACGCCGTCGCCGAGCCCGACCACAGCTACCTGGTCATGGAATACGTGCCCGGCACGACCCTCGAGGCGCACTCGGACGTCTCCTCGCTGCTGCCGCTCAACAAGGTGGTCGAGATCATCTTCAAGTGCATCCGCGCGCTCGAATACGCGTTCCAGCACGGCGTCATCCACCGCGACATCAAGCCGGGGAACATCATGCTCTCCGCGCTCGGCGAGACCAAGGTCGGCGACTTCGGCGCCTCGTTCCAGCAGCGCCACGGCCTGGAGAGCACGCAGATCACCGGCATCGGCTCGCCGGCCTACATGTCGCCCGAGCAGGTGCGCATGGAGACGCTCAACCATCAGACCGACATCTATTCCCTGGGCGTGGTCATGTACCGCCTGCTCACGGGACGGCTGCCGTTCGAGGTTTCCACGCAAGCTGCGTTGACATACGCGATCCTCAACACCGTGCCGGTGCCGCCGATCACGCTGCGGCCGGACCTGCCGCCGCTGCTGGACGAGATCGTCATGAAGGCGCTGCGCAAGGACCCGGCGGAGCGCTACCGGTCCTGGCTCGAGTTCGGCAAGGACCTCTCCCAGGCGTTCGTGAACCTGCGGCTCGCGGGCGAGAACGCCTCGGACTCGGAGAAATTCAACAAGCTGCGCGACATGGCGTTCTTCCAGGACTTCGGCGACGTCGCGCTGTGGGAGGTCGTGCACATCAGCAGCTGGAAGACCATTCCCAGCCATACCGTCCTCATCCGCGAGGGCGACCAGGGCGACAGCTTCTACCTGCTGGTCGAAGGCGAGGTCGGGGTGACGCTGCTCGGCAAGCCGCTGAACACGATCAAGCCCGGCGGCTGCTTCGGCGAGATTCTGTACTTCACCGGCACCACCGGACGGCGCACCACGACCATCGTCGCGGACGCGCAGATCACCGTGGTCGAGATCAAGGCCAGCGCGCTGCGCGCGGCCACCGATGCCTGCCAGGTGGGCTTCAACAAGGCGTTCATGCGCGTGCTGGTCGATCGCCTGAGCCAGGCGAACCTGCGCATCGCCAACCGGTAAGGGCGCGGCGGAAGGGCGGCCGCCCTGGCAGGGGCCGGTCAGCTTCGCTGGATCGGAAAGCTCTTGAGGTACTCGGCGGCCTTCGTGGGATCGAAGCGCTTTCCCATGATCGTGTAGTTGCGATAAGCGCCGTCGGGTGGCCGCCAACCCGCTTCACGCATCTGTTTTTTCGCTTCGGTAAGCCGGAATACCTTTTCGGCTATTTGAGCGTAGTCCACGTCGCCTTTGATGTATCCCCAGCGCTTCATCTGCGTGAGCATCCAGATCGCCATGCTGTGCCAGGGCACCGGATTGAAGAGCACGCGATCCGGCACGGAGTGGTTGCCGCCCAGACCGTCCGGAAACTGGCCGCTCAAGGCCTGGGTGACGACTTCGAGCGGCTGATCCAGGTAGGCCGGCTGAAAAATTCTCTTGGCCATCTCGGTTCGGTCGCTGGAGACGCTGGCGATCAGCGAAGAACCGATGATGGCGCGATACAACGCCGCGAAAGTGTTCGGGTTCTTCTGAATGAATTCGTCGCTGGCGCCGAACGCGCAGCACGGATGACCGTCCCAGATCTCCTTCGACAGGATATGGATGAAACCGACCCCGTCGTATACAGCGCGCTGATTGTACGGATCGGGCGCGAGCAGGCCGTCGACCGTGCCGTCCTTGAGCCTGGCGACCATCTCCGGCGGCGGCACCGGGATGACCTTCACGTCGCTGTCCGGGTCCAGCCCGTGCTCGGCGAGGTAATAGCGCAGCAGGAAATTGTGCATGCTGTAGACGAACGGCACGGCGAAGGTGAAGCCCTTCCATTGCTTCGGATCGCGCCGCGCCTTGTGCTTGAGATGCAGCGTAATGGCCTGGCCGTTGGTGTTCTGAATGGTGGCGACGGACGTCGGAAAGGCATCGGAGCCCAGCCCCATACTCATCGCCAGCGGCATCGGCGAGAGAAAATGCGAGGCGTCGTGCTCCTTTGTGATCACCCGGTCGCGGATCGCTCCCCAGCCGGGGGTTTTTACGAGCTGTACCTTCAAACCCTCATCGCTATAGGCGCCGAGGGGGTCCCCCATGATGAGCGGCGTGGCGCAGCTGATCGATATGAAGCCGATCTTCAATTCCGTGCGCTCGAGCCGGGTACGGTCGCCTAGCGCCAGGGCTTGCAGACTGGCGAGCGGCATCACGCTGGCGATGGCGGCCATGGCGGTGTTGCGGCCCGCGGCCCTCAGGAATGCCCGGCGTGTCGGCTCGTGGGGAAATATCGCCTTGACGATCGCCGCTTCGATGAAAGAGCAGGAAAATTCTTCGACGCTCGCCGGGATGTGCGCGGCCTGGTGATCAGCGGAGGAGTGCTCCCCGCCGCACGCGCATCGGGCGAGTAACGGACGGTCCGCGTCGTATGCATCGTAGAGTTGCGCGTTTCGATTTTTGTCGGGCATATCGTTCCTCATTAGCGAACTGCATAGGGTCCGTCCGCTGGCGCGCTGAGCGTTCCTCCATTCTCTTCGATTCATCGCGCCGAGCACGACCAACGGTTATCCCGCAGTCGCATTTCATTATCCCGCAGTCGCATTTCAAATTTGTATAGGGAAAAGTACCCGCTTTTCAACGATCCGTTCAACGCGGCGGACCCTCCGCGCCTGCGGCTGCGGTGCGCACGCCAGCAAAGCAGAACACAATAAGGCTCGTCCTGAATCGGCGTGAAACCGCCGCGCTCGACGGCACGCGTGAAGATGGAGAACTAGAAAATGCCTAAACGTACAGACCTCGAGACTATCCTCATCATCGGCTCCGGTCCGATCGTTATCGGTCAGGCCTGCGAATTCGATTATTCCGGCGTCCAGGCTTGCAAGGCCCTGCGCGAAGAAGGCTACAGGGTCATCCTGGTCAACAGCAATCCGGCCACCATCATGACCGACCCGGACATGGCGGACGTCACTTACATCGAGCCGATCAACTGGGAAGTGCTCGGCCGCATCATCGCCAGGGAAAAACCGGACGCGGTCCTGCCGACCATGGGCGGCCAGACCGCCCTGAATTGCGCGCTCGATCTGCATCGCGATGGCGTGCTGGCGCAGCATGGCGTGGAGCTGATCGGCGCATCGCCCGAGGCGATCGAAAAGGCCGAAGACCGCGCCAAGTTCAAGGCCGCCATGGAGCGCATCGGCCTGAGGTCGGCCCGCTCCGGCGTGGCGCACAGCATGGCCGAAGCCTGGGCCGCGCAAGAAACCCTCGGCTTCCCGGTCGTCATCCGGCCCTCGTTCACGATGGGCGGCAGCGGCGGCGGGATTGCCTACGACGCCGCGCAGTTCCATGCGATTTGCACCCGTGGCCTGGAACTGTCGCCCACCTCCGAGCTGCTGATCGAGGAGTCGCTGATCGGCTGGAAAGAGTTCGAGATGGAGGTGGTGCGCGACAAGAAGGACAACTGCATCATCGTCTGCTCGATCGAGAATCTCGATCCGATGGGCGTGCACACCGGCGACTCGATCACCGTCGCGCCGGCGCAGACCCTGACCGACAAGGAATACCAGATCATGCGCAACGCAAGCATGGCGGTGTTGCGTGAAATCGGCGTCGATACGGGCGGCTCGAACGTTCAGTTCGCGCTCAATCCGGTCGACGGCAGCATGATCGTGGTCGAGATGAACCCGCGCGTGTCGCGTTCCTCGGCGCTGGCGTCGAAAGCGACCGGCTTTCCGATCGCGCGCGTCGCCGCCAAGCTGGCGGTCGGCTTCACGCTCGACGAGCTGCGCAACGAAATCACCGGCGGCGCCACGCCGGCGTCGTTCGAGCCATCCATCGATTACGTCGTGACCAAGATCCCGCGCTTCGCATTCGAGAAATTCCCGGGCGCCGACGAGCACTTGACCACCCAGATGAAATCGGTGGGCGAAGTGATGGCGATCGGCCGAACCTTCCAGGAGTCGTTCCAGAAGGCGCTGCGCGGTCTCGATGTCGGGGTTGACGGTTTGCGCCGCGCCAACACGGGCCGCGGCGTGATCACGCAAGAATTGAAAGCGCCGGGTCCGGAGCGCATCTGGTATGTGGGCGACGCGTTCGCGCAAGGCTTTACCCTGGATCAAGTGCGGCAACTTTCACAGATCGACCCCTGGTTCCTGGCGCAGATACAAGACCTGGTCGAGGTCGAGCTGTGGCTGGAAACCCAGAGCCTGGCCGCGCTCGACAAGGCGATTTTGTACAAACTGAAGCGGCAGGGTTTTGGCGACCGGCGCCTGGCGACGCTGCTGGGCACGACGGAGCAGGCGGTGCGCGAGAAGCGGCATGCGCTGTCGATCCGCCCGGTCTACAAGCGGGTCGATACCTGTGCCGGCGAATTTGCCACGCGCACCGCCTATCTATACTCGACCTACGACGAGGAATGCGAGGCCGAGCCGAGCGCGAACAAGAAGATCATGGTGCTGGGCGGTGGCCCGAACCGCATCGGCCAGGGCATCGAATTCGATTACTGCTGCGTGCACGCGGCGATGGCGATGCGCGAAGATGGCTACGAGACCATCATGGTCAACTGCAATCCGGAGACCGTGTCGACCGACTACGACACCTCGGACCGTTTGTATTTTGAATCGCTGACGCTGGAAGACGTGCTGGAGATCGTCGCGCTGGAGCGACCGGTCGGCGTGATCGTGCAGTACGGCGGCCAGACTCCGCTCAAGCTGGCCCTCGCGCTCGAAGCCAATGGCGTGCCCGTTATCGGCACCTCGCCGGACATGATCGACGCCGCCGAGGACCGCGAGCGCTTCCAGCAGCTGCTGCATGCGCTGGACTTGCGTCAGCCGGAAAACCGCACCGCGCGCAACGAGGCGGACGCGGTGCGCATGGCGCTCGAAATCGGCTATCCGCTGGTGGTGCGGCCATCCTATGTGCTGGGCGGACGCGCGATGCAAATCGTGCATGAGCAGGCCGATCTGGAACGCTACATGCGCGAGGCGGTCAAGGTCTCGCACGACTCGCCGGTGCTGCTGGACCGCTTCCTGAACGATGCGATCGAGGTCGATGTCGATTGTGTTTCGGACGGCCATCAGGTATTGATCGGCGGCGTGATGGAGCACATCGAGGCGGCCGGTATCCATTCCGGCGACGCCAGCTGCGCGCTGCCCCCGTATTCGCTGTCGCAGGACACCATCGCAGAGCTCAAGCGCCAGACCGAGCGCTTGGCCAGGGGGCTGAACGTGGTCGGGCTGATGAACGTGCAGTTCGCGATCCAGCAAAGCAGGGTCGATGGCAGGCTGCGCGACGTGATCTATGTCCTGGAAGTCAATCCGCGCGCCTCGCGCACGATTCCCTTCGTGTCGAAGGCGACCGGGCTGCAACCGGCCAAGATCGCCGCGCGTTGCATGACCGGACAGTCGCTGGCGTCGCAAGGCGTCTCCAGCGAAGTGCTGCGGCCCTATTTCAGTGTCAAGGAGGCCGTGTTCCCGTTCGCGAAATTTCCCGGCGTCGATACCATCCTCGGGCCGGAAATGAAGTCGACCGGCGAGGTGATGGGGGTCGGCAAAACCTTCGGCGAAGCCTACTTCAAGGCGCAACTGGCGGCCGGGGTGCGCCTGCCGCGCAGCGGGCGTGTATTTATGCGGATCAAGAAAGGCGACCAGGCGCGCGCGGTTGCTCTCGCAAGGCAGCTCCACGCGAACGGGTTCAGCATTTGCGCCAGCCTCGTGACGGCCACCATCATCAATGCCGCCGGCATCGCGGCGAGCACCGTCGTCGGCGATGCCGCGGTCCTCGATCTGCTGGGCAAAAAGGAAATCGCCCTGGTCATCGTCACGGTCGACGAAACGCGCGTCGCGATCGCCGCCTCACGTTCGATCCGGGTTGCCGCACTGGCCTCGGGCGCGGTCGTCTACACCACCATCGCCGCCGCGGAAGCGGCGGTCGAGGCAATGCGCCACATGGACAGCTACAAGGTGTCCTCGCTGCAGGAACTGCACCGGCCGATACCGCAACCGCTGGTCGCGGCGCCCAAGCGCGAACGCCTGATTCCAAGCGCGGCCGATCTGACGGCAGCGGCCACCATCGTGCAGGAGCGGCGCGCGCGAAGGCGCGAACGCGCTGCGGGAAGCGTTCCGCTCAAGCTGTTTATCCGGCAGCCATTCACCGAGTCGAGCAAGGAGCAGCAGCGCCTGATTGGCGAGATCCTACACTTGATCGACGGCGCCAACGGCTTGCCATACGCGTTCGACTATCTCACCGGGACTCAGGCCGAAAGCGCAGACACCTTCAAGAAATCGTTCGAGCGCAAGCATAAACTGCCCTTCACGCCGAAGAACTTCCGCAATCACCGGCTGCAACTGCTCGACCAGGCCGATGTCCTCATCAATATCCGGGTCGGCATGAGCGAGAGCAGCGCCTTCGAACTGAGCTATCACATCTTCAAGGGCAGGTGCACGCCGATCCTGTTCCTGGTCTGGAAGCATGCGCCGATCAAGACCACCCTGATTCGCGAGCTCGGTGATTTATGCGATGTGACCTACATCGAATTCGAGCATGCTGACGAGCTTCGGGCGCCCTTGCACCGGTTTTTCAACAACAAGACCCTGGGCCAGACCCGCGAGAACGTCACCGCCATGATCGCGGCTGCGAAGCTCAAGAAGGCAATAGCGGGACGACGTGGCAAAGAAAGCGGGGCAGAGTAAGGAACACTCACCTCGACCTGCCTGTACAGGCTGTTCACGCATTTCTTCTAGCCATCACGATACGGCGTCGCCCGAGTTGACCGTGCGAGCGTGACGTACAGGACGGGGAGCACGTACAGCACGAGAAGGGTCGCCGACACCAGCCCGCCGATCACGACGATGGCGAGGGGCTTCTGGGTCTCGGCGCCGATGCCGTGGGAGAGCGCCATCGGCAGCAGCCCGAAGCTCGCGAGCAACGCGGTCATCAGGACGGTCCTCAACCTGAGCAGGGCGCCGGTCGTCACCGCTTCCTCCGCCGTCTTGCCGTGCTGCTTCAGGTGATTGAAGAGGGTCACCATCACCACGCCGTTCAGCACCGACTGGCCGAACAGCGCGATGAAGCCGATCGCCGCGGAAACCGAAAGGTAGGTGCCGGTGAGATAGAGCGCGAGGATGCCGCCGATGAGCGAGAACGGAATGTTGGCGATGATGATGAGCGAGGAGCGGAAGGATTTGAACGCGTCGAACAGCAGCAGGAAGATGACACCGATCGAGATCGGCACGATCACCGCCAGGCGCTGCATCGCGCGCTCCTGGTTCTCGAACTCGCCCGACCAGGTGACCGAGTAGCCTTCCGGCAGCTTCACCTTGTCCTCGAAGCGCGCCTTGAAGTCGCTCACCACGCTCCCCATGTCGCGGCCGCTGATGAACACGCCGATCGCCATCAGCTTCCTGCCGTTCTCGCGAGAGATGTTCATGACGCTGCCGACGGTGCGGAACGACGCGACCTCCGACAGCGGCACGTAGGCGCCGCTCGCCGTCGCCACCAGCAGGTCCGGCAGCTGCGAGAAGCCCCGGTCCTGCTCGTCGAGCCGGATCGCGACGCCGAAGCGCTGCTCGCCTTCCCAGACCTCCGTGACGGTCTTGCCGCCGAGCGCAGACTCGATGATGTCCTGGATGTCCTGCACGTTGATCCCGTGGCGCGCCGCGCGGGCGCGATCGACGCGGATCTGGATCTGCGGCTGCTCGCCCATGCGGTCGACGAACGCGTCCGCCACGCCGTCCACCTTCTCGAACTGGTGCAGCGCGGCGGTGGCGAGATCGCGCAGCACGTTGACGTCGTCGCCGAAGATCTTGACGATGATCTGGCCTTTTATCTGCGAGATGCTCTCGAGAATGTTGTCGCGCACCGGCATCGAGAAGCGCGGATCGACGCCCGGTATCTTGCGGATCTCGCGGTCCATCTCGTCGAAGAGCTGCGCCCGCGTTATGCCGCGCGGCCACTGCTGGTCGGGCTTGAGGTCCACCAGGAACTCGCTCATGTTGATCGGCTTCGGGTCGGTGCCGTCCTCGGGGCGGCCGGCCTTCGAGATGACGCTCACCACCTCCGGAAATTTCTCGATCGCGTGGCGGATGCTGCGCGTCATCCGCTGCGCGACCGGGACCGAGATGCTCGTCGGCAGATCCACGCTCACCCACACCGAGCCCTCGTTGAGCTCGGGCAGGAACTCCGTTCCGAGGCGCGGCACCAGCGCGAGGCTCACCGCGAGCGCGGCGAGCGCGAGCCCGATGACGAGCCTGCCGTGGCCGAGCGCCCAGCGCAGCGACGGCGCGTAGAGCCGCTTGGCGATCCGGGTGAGGCGGTTTTCCTCCTCGGGCAGCTTCTTTCGCAGCATCAGCGCGCACAGCAGCGGCACGAGTGTTAGTGAGAGGATCAGAGCGCCGACGAGCGCCGACACGACCGAGTAGGCCATCGGCGCGAAGATCCGGCCCTCGTGGCGCTGCATGGTGAAGATCGGGATATGCGCGGCGATGATGATCAGCATGGAGAAAAGCGTGGGCCGGCCGACCTCGACGGTGGCCTCGAGGATCAGGCCGCGCCGCCTCTGGTCGTCCAGCGGCACGTGGTCGTGCGCCGCCACGGTAAGGCGCCGGAAGATGTTCTCCATCACGATCACCGCGCCGTCGACGATGATGCCGAAGTCCATGGCGCCGAGCGAAAGCAGGTTGGCGGGGATGCCGAGCGAGCTCAGCCCGAGAAACGTCGCGAGCAGGGCGAGCGGTATGGTCAGGGCGACGATCGCCGCCGCGCGGAGGTTGCCGAGGAACAGCCATAGCACGAGCGAGACCAGCAGCGCGCCTTCAACGAGGTTCGAGAAGACGGTGGTGAGCGTCTTGTCGATCAGCCAGGTGCGGTCGTAGAACGGCACGATCTTCACCCCGCCGGGCAGGCCGGTGGAGTTCAGCTGGTCGATGCTCGCGTGAACCGCCTTGAGCACCACCGAGGGATTCTCCCCGCGGCGCATCAGCACGATGCCGGTGACGATGTCGTCGTCCTCGTCCTGTCCCGCGACGCCCTGGCGAGGAACCGAGCCGAGCTGCACCCGGGCGACGTCGCGCACGAGCACCGGGGTGCCGTTTCGCTCCAGGATGACCGCGCTGCCGATGTCCTCGGGCCCCTGGAAAAGGCCGATGCCGCGGATCAGGTATTGCTGGTCGCCCTGCTCGAGATAGCTGCCGCCGGCATTCGAGTTGCCGCGCCCGATCGCCTGCGAGAGCTGCGCGAGGGTCACCTTGTAGTCCCGCATGCGCGCGAAATCAGGATGGACTTCGTACTGCTTGATGAGCCCGCCGAAGCTCACCACGTCGGCCACCCCCGGAACGAGCTTCAGCTGGCGCGCGATCGCCCAGTCCTGGTACGTGCGCAGCTCCCGGGGCGAGGAGCTGTCTCCCTTCACGCGGTAGCGGTAGATCTCGCCGATTGCCGTCGAAAACGGCGCGAGCTGCGGTTGCACGCCGGGCGGTAGGTCGACGCCGGCGAGGCGCTCGACGACTTGCTGCCGCGCGAAGTAGCCCGTGTAGCGATCGTCGAAGGTGATGATGACGAAGGACAGCCCGAACTGCGTGTGCGAGAACAGCCGCACCGCGCCAGGCAGGCCGGACAGTCCCACCTCGAGCGGAATCGTGACCTGCTTCTCCACTTCCTCGGCGGCGCGGCCCGGATGGAGCGCGATGACCGTCACCTGCGTGTCGGTCACGTCGGGAAAGGCCTCGACCGGCAGATTGACGAAGGCGTACACCCCGGCGCCGACGAAAACGATCAGCGCGAAGAGGACGAACAGCGGCTGGTACAGGGCGAACGAAACGACGCGCTTGATCACGGAAATCCTGGATCGCGCCGGAATGCCGAACCGGTCGCGGAGGGCGAACGATACGCAAGGACATTTACCCCAACCATTCGTCCGCCCTGCGTGTTCCTGAATTAGCGCGTGGTGCGATTCGCGCCAACGCCCGGGAGAATTCTTGCTCGGAACTTTCTTGAAGCTGGCGTTTTTGCCAGAAGCGGTAGCTCGCCGGCGCGTACCTGTTTAGGCGGCTAGTCCGACCGGCGTTCCCCGGGGTAGACAAGTCACCGGTTTCTCCGTAGTTCGTCGAAGAAGACCATGAGCTTCGTCCGCTGTTATCTGCCATGCCTCCTGTTCCTCGCCGCGCCGGGCGCGCTCGCCGCGCGGGTGGAGATCCCGCTGCGGGTGCCGCTCGAGGTGGTCGGCAAGGCGCTCGCGGCCCAGCTCGCCGCCTCGACGGCGAAACCGAACGAGGTCTATCGCGAGGGACCGTGCCGGTATCTCAACCTCGAGCCGCCGAAGGTCGAGGAATTCAACGGCCGGCTGCGCCTTACCAGCCCCGGCACGGCGGCACTCGGCCTGGAGATGCTCGGCAAATGCCAGAACGCCGCCGACTGGCACGGCAGCCTGCAGCTTACCCTCGCGCCGCGGATCGACAGCGCGGGGATCCTGCGTGTGCGGATCGTCGACTCGAAGCTCATCGACGAGCGCGGCAGCGACTCGCGGGCGCCGTTGATATGGGAGCTGAGCAAGAGCCAGATCCACCCGCGCCTCGAGCGCTTCGCCTACGACCTCGGCGCCTCGCGCACCGCGCTGCTCGCGATCGTGCGCGGCGTCGCGCCGCCGGAGCAGAGCGCCGCCATGGAGCAGGCGCTCCAGCGCCTCGAGGTGAAGGACCCGCGCGTCGAGAAGACCCACGTCGTGGTGCCGATCGCCGTCGAGATCGCCGATGCCTGGCTCGCGCCGCCGCCCGCCGCCACGACCTCCGCGGCGCCGCTCACCGAGGCGGAGCTCGAGGCGCTGGAGAAGGCGCTGGAGCCCTGGGATGCTTTCCTTGTCTATGCGCTCCGCGAGATCGCGATCGACGCCAAGAGCGAGGCCTTCCGCAAGCGCCTCTTCACGCTGCTGCTCGACAGCCGCTACCGGCTCGCCGAGATCCTGGCGGGCGACGCGGTGGCGCAGGGCGATCCGGCGCGCGCGCTGTTCATCGACACCTGGAACGACCTGCATGCGATCCTCGCCGACGCGCAGCGCGAAGGCATGCTCGATCCCTCACTGGTCCGCTACGCCTTGTTCATCGACGCCGGCGACGCCCTCGTCGCGCTTGAGAACGCCGCGCCGGGCCTCGGCATGCGGCTCTCGGCCGACAGCCTGCGCCGGCTCGCCCGCAGCCTGCGCCCCGGCGAGACCGGCGATCCGCTCACCCTCGACTGGTCCGAAGACCAGCAGCTCCACCAGCTCTTCGGCGTCGAGGAGCTTCGCGATCCACAGCCTCCATCCGAACCTAATCTCAAGCCGCGCAGCGAGCTGGACTTCTTCATCAGAGTCGCCGCGCCGGCCGCTGCGGAGTCCGCCGCGGAGGAACCGGCTCTCGATCGCTGGATCCCGAAGCAGGACGAGCTCGAGCTCTATGAGAAAAGGGTCGGGATCCTGCTTCGCGAAAGCGCCGCCGCCGAGCTGCCGCAGGCCGGGCTCGCTGCGCAATACGCAAAGACCTACGGCAACCTCGTCCCGACCACCGCGCTCATCGAAAGCTGCTGGCGCCAATACGTCATCCGCGCCGGCAAAGTGACCTTCCTGCGCTCGCAATCGAGCAGCGTCGGCATCATGCAGATAAACCAGCGCGTTTGGCGCGGCTTCTACAACATCGAGCGCCTGCGCTGGGACACCCGCTACAACATCCGCGCCGGCGCCCAGATCCTGATGCGCTACGTCAAGGACTACGCCATCCCCTACGCCGAGCGCACCGGCAACCCCACCGTAATCCCCCGCGCCGCCTACGCCGTCTACAACGCCGGCCCCCGCGCCGTCGGCCGCTTCGACAAAAAACCCCCGCACCCCCGCGAAGCGCGCGTCGACGAAAAGCTCTGGACCTTATACAAAGGCATCGCCTCCGGCGGGCAGCCCGACTTGAAGAGCTGCGGCGTGAAGGGTTCGAGCCTGGCGACCGCGGGCACCTGAACGAGGCTCGCGAAACGGCAGGCAGGAGCCCTTGCCGGGCGATGACCGGCAGGAACAGAATGCGCTGATACAGGAGGCCGGCATGCGCGCTCATCCGAAGGGAAGGCGGACTTTTCTGCAGAAGATTACTGCGCTGGGCGCTGCGGGGCTTCCACTTGCCGCCGCGCCGGCGCTCGGCGCGAAAAGTCCCTACGATCCCGCGGCCAGATTCGCAGTGAAAGTGAGCGAAGTGCCTCTCCGCCGCACGCCTGGGGGGCGTGAGCTGATCGCCCGGATTTATCAGCCGGAAGGTGCCGGGCCATTTCCGGTCCTGCTCGACCTGCAGGGCGGCGGCTGGACCCGGAAGGACCGCACCGCCAACGAGCCGATGGACCGGGCGATCGCGGGGAGCGGCATGCTGGTGGTGGCGGTCGACCTCAGGCTTTCCGGGGAAGCGCCGTACCCGGCTTCCGTGCAGGATGCCAACTACGGCGTGCGCTGGCTCAAGTGGAAGGCCGCGGGTTGGAACGGCGATGCATCGACCCTCGGCGTGCTCGGCAGCTCGAGCGGCGGCCATATCGGCCTTCTGCTCGCCCTGCGTCCGCGCGATGCGCGCTACAACGAAATCAAGCTGGCCGCGGCACCGAAGCTCGACGCGACCTTCTCCTATCTCGCCACGCGTGCCCCGGTGAGCGATCCCTACGCGCGCCACCTCATCGCCGAGAGGCTCAAGAAGGAAGAGCTGGCCAAGGGAAGCAAGGCCTACTTCACGCCCTGGGAGAACGTCCACGACGGCAATCCGCAGGAGATCCTCGACCGCCGCGAGAAGGTGACCCTGCCGCCGCTCCTCATCATGCAGGGCGGCGCCGACGACCACGTCATCCCCGCCAATCAGAAGAAATTCGCCGACGCCTACCGCGCTGCCGGCGGCCAGTGCCAGCTCGAGATCTTCGAAGGCGCCGAGCACGAGTGGACCGCCAACCCTGGCCCCGACACCGACCGCTCCCATGAGGTGGTCAAAGCTTTCATAGCCCGCCAGCTCGCAGGTCGCGCGGCCTAGTCGTGCTTCTCAATCACCGGTCATGTCACTCCGCTTTGATGCCGCGCTCCTTGATGACGCGCCCCCACTTCTTCTGCTCGTTTTCCAGGTGCGCGCTGGCCTCCTCGGGCGTGCTCGCGATTACCGTCAGACCCCGCTCCTCGTAGAACTTCACCTGTTCGGGGGCGGTAAGCGCCTTGCGGATGTGCGAATTTAGCGTGTCAACAATCGCGCGAGACGTGCCCTTAGGCGCCGCAATCACGAACCAGGTATCGAACTCGTAGCCAGGCACGCCCGCTTCGGCGACCGTCGGCAGCTCCGGCATGGCGGGATTGCGCTTCGCGCTCGTCACAGCCAACGCTCCCCACCTCGCCGGCGATGACCGCCATGTCCGCAGGTCCTCCGCCCTTGAACTGCACGGCCACGATGTTGACGTCCGCAAGCAGGTTGAAAAGCTCGCCAGCAATGTGCGGATTGGTGCCAACGCCTGCGGCGGAGTAGAAGAGCTGGCCTGATTTCGCTTTGGCGAGAGCGATCAGCTCCTGGATCGAGTGCACGGGCAGGGACGGATGCACGGTAACGAACGACGGCGACGACGCGACGAGCGAGATCGAAACGAAGTCCCGCAGCGGGTCGTACGGCGCGCGAGGCATCAGGAACTGGTTGGTGACGAAGGGGACGGTGTTGATGAGGAGCGTGTAGCCGTCCGGCGGCGAGTTCATCACGACCTCCGTGCCGATCACGCCGGACGCCCCCGAGCGGTTGTCCACGACCATCTGCTGGCCCATGCTCTCCGAGAGCTTCGCCGCCAGCAGGCGGCCAACGACGTCCACGCTGCCGCCGGGCGGAAACGGCGAGACCAGGCGTATCGCCTTCGACGGATAACTTTGCGCGAGCACAGGCAAAACGACCGTTGCGCCGGCGACCGCCAGCCCGGTTGCCATGAGGCGCCACAACCTGTTCATGCTCGTCTTCCTCGAATTCCTTGCGCTCTCCTTGTAGCCGGACGAGCGCACGAACGACTTTGAGGGCCGCCGACCTTTCCCGGGGACGCTAGACGGGGCAGTTTCCGATGCAATTGCCTGTTTCATGGTCTCTTTCATATTCGCATGCATTGACCCGAAGCTATAGCCCCGCCCCCTACTAACGGACAAAATGATCCGGAAAATGCCAGTGATGGCTGCTAAGAGGGTCAATTTCCTTGAGCTTCCCTTGTAGGGACGCGAGCGGACTCAGGTACGGCCGGTGCGAGGCGCTAACGGGCCGTTTCGAGCAACGTCGGCATCCTGCAGATAAACCAGCGCGTCTGGCGCGGCTTCTACAACGTCGAGCGTCTGCGCTGGGACACCCGCTACAACATCCGCGCCGGCGCGCAGATCCTGATGCGCTACGTGAAGGATTATCCAGACTGAGCGACGGGCCAGGCCTTCCGCGCGCTGGTTCACGTTTATGATGGTCGACAATCATTGAGAGTTTCTTGAGAGGGGAGTCGATGGGGAGCGTAGCTGGCAGTTGCGTGCGATCAGGGGTCATCGACATGAGGTTGTCGATATTTTTCATCGTGTTTTTCTGCATGACTGCGATCGTAGGTTGCGCGGCCTATCAACCGCCGAACCTTCAACCGGGCGAAATGGCGACTATCTACGTAGAGCCGAATAGCCCAGCTCTTGCCATCAAGAGAATCGACGGGCGAGAAATGTCGTCCGCAGGTCCTTTTGCGGTATTTCGCCATAGGGGCAGGGTCGACCTCACGCCTGGACCACACGCGATTAACGTTGAGTACTTCAATGGACGCCAAGTCGGTGGCGTCAATTTTTCGCTCGTTGCCGTGGCTGGCAAGACCTACGTGATAAGAGGTATCAACCTGCCCGGTCTTATTCCTGCGTTTTACGGCGGATTTCAAGCATGGATCGAGGATGAAGCTGCGGCAAATTCTTCACTTAACGTTGGAGCAACGCTTGCCGGTTCTTTTTCCGTCGAAGAGTTGAAGCTTAGATCGATTCTGATTGCAGATGGACAAGGGCCGGGAGAGGCGGCGAAAGCAGAGTTTCAGCAACAACAAACAATACGCTTCATATCTACGTTTGAATGGGCGGATGCTGGGAAATCCGCCGGGCGACACCGTGTAGCCTGGAAGTGGTACAACGGCAAACAGCTTGTGGATGAAGTCAGCACCGCCAATGATTTTACTAACTCGCCATTTACGGTGTTGAGCTATATACCCGCCCGACGTCTTGGCCTCGGCAGTAGCAAGGTAGAGCTCTATGTTGACGATAAGCTAGTAACGACAGAAGCGCTTGTCGTTCGATGAGCGCCGCTGCGTCTATTGACTAATCGCGGCAATCGGTGCGGGTGTCTTAGAAGGAACGCGGGAGGCCTAGGACGTGTTCTGCTAGGTAGGAAAGAATGAGGTTGGTCGATATCGGCGCAACGAGGTAGAGCCGCGTTTCCCGGAATTTGCGCTCGATGTCGTATTCGGCGGCGAAGCCGAAGCCGCCGAAGGTTTGCAGGCAGACGTTGGCGGCTTCCCAGCTGGCTTTGGCGGCGAGGTGCTTGGCCATGTTGGCTTCGGCGCCGCATTGTTTCTTCTGGTCGTACAGGGAAGCGGCCTTGTAGCGCATGAGGTTGGCGGCTTCGATTTCCATGTAGCTTTCGGCGATCGGGAACTGGATGCCCTGGTTCTGGCCGATGGGGCGGTCGAATACGATTCTTTCACCAGCATATTTTGTTGAACGCTCAATAAACCAATATCCATCTCCGATGCATTCGGCGGCGATGAGGATGCGCTCGGCGTTGAGGCCGTCGAGGATGTAGCGGAAGCCTTTGCCTTCCTCGCCGATCAGGTTCTCGGCGGGAATCTCCAGGTTGTCGATGAATACCTGGTTGGTCTCGTGGTTGACCATGTTGCGGATCGGCTTGACGTCGATGCCTTTGCTTTTGGTGTCGACGAGGAAGACCGAGAGGCCTTCGGATTTCTTCGCGACTTTGTCGAGCGGCGTGGTGCGCGCGAGGAGGATCATCAGGTCGGAGTGCTGCAGGCGCGAGGTCCAGACTTTCTGGCCGTTGACGATGTAGCGGTCGCCTTTCTTCACGGCGACGGTCTTGATCTTGGTGGTGTCGGTGCCGGCGGTGGGCTCGGTGACGCCCATGGCCTGGAGGCGGAGCTCGCCGGCGGCGATCTTCGGCAGGTATTTCCTTTTTTGCTCTGGAGAGCCGTTCCGGAGCAGGGTATTCATGTTGTACATCTGGCCGTGGCAGCAGCCGGCGTTGCCGCCGGAGCGCGTGACCTCTTCCATGATCACCGTCGCCTCGGTGAGGCTCAGGCCCGAGCCGCCGTACTCTTCCGGAATCAGCGCCGACATCCAGCCCGCCTTGGTCAGCGCCTCGACGAAGGCTTCGGGGTAGGCCCGCTTCTCGTCGATCGCCTGCCAGTAGGCCGAGTCGAACTGGATGCAGAGCGCGCGCACGGCGTCGCGCAGGTCGGGATGGTTGTCTCGGCCGAGGTTCATGGTTTCTTCGGTTTCAAGTGCGCTGAAGCTTCTTCCTCGATGCGGTACCAGACTTCTTCCGCGATGGGCTGGCGGGACTCTTCGAGTATGTGTCCGACCAGGCCCACGGCGCGCGCCATGACGCCGATGCCGCGCACCGCGCGCCAGTCGAGCCCCAGCTCGCAGGCGAGCGCGCCGATGGCGCCGGTGGCGTTGACGACGAGCTTCTTCTCCTTGCCGATCGCTTCCATCAGCTTGCAGTACTTGCCGTAGAACCCGGTCTCGCGCGCGATCTCGAAGAGGCGCACGGTGCGAGGGTCGATGGGCTTGTGGATGGGATGGCCGAGGCCCGGAATTCTTTTGTTGTCTGCAACAAGCTTTTTCGCATCAGGGGTACCTGAAGAAAAAGCTTCGGTTAAAAGCTTGGCGACGCCTTCGGTGGAGCCGACGAAGACGCTGCCCAATCCGCAAAGGCCCGCGGCGACGGCTGCCTGCATCGCCTCCGGCGCGCCGAGATAGGTGAGGCGCGCGGCGAGGGCGCTCGGGGTGATGCCGTGCTCGACCAGGGTTACGGCCATGGCATTGAAGAGGCGCGACTCGTTTTCAGAAGGAATTTTTTTAGTTAACTCCAAAAAAGCCATGTCCCCGAGATTCAGCTTGCCAAGGATCTCGCCGGGTAGATCCTTGCCAAGAACGGTGATCCGGTCCGGGGTGGACCAGCCGAGCTCCGAGCGGATCTCTTTTCTGGCCATCAATCCGCCTTGATGTTGGCGTCCTGAACGACTTTCGCCCAGCGCGCGACTTCGCTTTTCAGGAACGTGGAGAACTGCTCCGGGGTTCCGGCCACCACCTCGACGCCGGTATTGCCGAAGCGCTCGCGGATCTCCGGCGAGGCGAGGATCTTCACCATGTCGGTGTTGAGGCGCTGCACGATCTCGCGCGGTGTGCCGGCCACCGTGAGGACGCCGAACCAGACGCCCACGTCGTAGCCCGGAACCCCGGACTCGTCCACCGTCGGAATCTCGGGCGCGAGCGACGTGCGTGTCTTCGACGAAACGGCGATCGCCTTCAGCCTGCCGGCGCGCACGTGCGGCAGGACGTTGGGCGTGTTGTCGAACATCACCTGCACCTGCCCGGCGATCAGGTCTGTCACCGCCGGCGCGCTGCCCTTGTACGGGATATGCGTCACGAACGTCCCGGTCATGCTCTTGAACAGCTCGAACGAAAGATGGTTCGACGATCCGTTGCCGGTCGAGGCGTAGTTGAGCTTGCCCGGATTGGCTTTCGCGTAGGCGATCATTCCCTTCACGTCGCTGAACGGCACCGAGGGATTGGCGACGAGGAGGTTGGGCGTGACGCCGGCGAGCGTGATCGGCGCGAAATCCTTCGTCACGTCGAAGGAGGTCTTGTAGAGGCTCTGCACCACGGCGAACGGCAGGGCGGCGCCGAACAGCGTGTAGCCGTCGGCCGGCGACTTCGCCGCGGCCTCCGTGCCGATAAGGGTGTTGCCGCCGGGCCGGTTCTCGACGATCACCGGCTGGCCGAGCGTCTTCGGCAGCTCCGCGGCCAGCGTGCGCGCAAGCGTGTCGTTGAACGCGCCGGGCGGGAAGGGGACGATGTAGCGGAGGGGTTTCGAGGGCCAGCTTTGTGAAGATGCATTTCCGCTCAAAATTACCAGGGGGAGAGATAGAAGAAGAAAAAAGAAGAGGCGCTTCATTGCTCCGCCTTCACGCCCGCGGTGTTGATGACCTTGGCCCATTTCGCGATCTCGGCGTCGAGGAACTGCCTGGCCTGCTCGGGCGTGTTGCCCACCGGCTCGATGCCGGTCTGGCTCAGGCGCTCCCGGATATCGGGTTCCTTGAGCGCTTTCGCGGTCTCCGCTGCGAGGCGGCTGACGATCTCCTTCGGCGTGCCGCCGGGCGCCATGAACAGCACCCAGGTCGACGATTCGAGCGCGGGCCCGCCGGCCTCGGCGATCGTCGGGATGTCGGAGTAGGCGGGCAGGCGCTTGCCGGAAAACATTCCCAGCGCGCGCAGCTTGCCGCCGCGCACCTGAGGCATCAGGCTGCTCGGCGTGTCGACGAGGATCTGGATGTCGCTCGCGATTGCCGCCTGCATGGCGGGCGCGGTGCCCTTGAAGGGTATGTGGACCATATCGATGCCGACGGTCTGCTTGAAAAGCTCGCAGGTGAGATGAGCGGCTGCGCCGATCCCCGAGGAGCCGAAATTGAGCTTGCCCGGATTCGCTTTGGCGTAGGCGATCAGCTCCTTCACATCCTTCGCGGGCAGGTTGGGATTCACCGTCAGGATGAGCGGCGCGATGGCGGCAAGGGAGACCGGCACGAGGTCCTTCAGCGGATCGAAGGGCAGCTTCCCGGCGTAGAGCGTGACGTTCGCCGCGTAGCCAGCGATGACCGTGACCATCGTATAGCCGTCGGCCGGCGCCTTCGCG